>Ga0210384_10000987_pt1 | contig 40620 bp, 30 predicted proteins | sample IncBWH2MmetaG_FD_160574 | JGI IMG/M metagenome (GOLD analysis project Ga0210384, IMG submission 160574) | Forest soil microbial communities from Barre Woods Harvard Forest LTER site, Petersham, Massachusetts, United States - Inc-BW-H-2-M | ecosystem: Environmental > Terrestrial > Soil >...
CTTCCGGAGCGTTGTCGATCGAATCGAACGACCGGAACGTGTTCTTCGGATTGTGCTTCGAGAGCACCTTCGTGATCGCCGCCGTCAGCGTCGTCTTGCCGTGATCGATGTGCCCAATCGTCCCCACATTCACGTGCGGCTTATTACGGTCAAATTTTTCCTTCGCCATTTCCCTTGCTCCGTCCGGCCCAGCCGGATTTGATTTGCCGGGAAACCCGGCTTGCTAAATTTCGTTTGCTACTTCGCCATACTTACTTCGCAGTACCCTGCACCTTGGCGATAATTTCTTCCGAAACGGAACGCGGCGCTTCTTCGTACCGAGCGAAGTGCATCGAGTACTCGGCTCGGCCCTGCGTGCTCGACCGCATCTGCGTGGCGTAGCCAAACATTTCCGCCAGCGGAACAATCGCCGAAATCACCTGCGAACCGGCACGATGCTCCATGCCTTCGATGCGACCGCGGCGCGAACTCAGATCGCCCATGATCGCTCCGGCATAATCTTCCGGCGTAACTACCTCGACCGACATCACCGGCTCGAGCAATACCGGAGAAGCCTTGCGTGCGGCTTCTTTGAACGCCATCGATCCAGCAATCTTGAAAGCCATTTCGTTCGAATCGACATCGTGATAGCTGCCGTCGTAGACGATAGCCTTGACATCCACCATGGGATAGCCCGCGAGAATACCGCCTTCGAGAGCTTCTTTAATACCCTGGTCAATCGGCTTAATGAATTCCTTCGGAATCGAACCGCCAATAACTTCGTTGACAAACTCGTAGCCCTTGCCAGGTTCCTGCGGTTCGAGGCGCAGACGCACGTGACCGTATTGACCTTTGCCACCGGTCTGCCGGATGTACTTGCCCTCGGCTTCAGTCTTCTTGCGAATAGTCTCGCGATACGCAACCTGCGGCTTGCCGACGTTGGCCTCAACTTTGTACTCACGCATCATGCGGTCGACGATGATTTCAAGGTGCAACTCGCCCATGCCGCTGATGATGGTCTGGCCGCTATCGGGGTCGGTGTGAACTTTGAAGGTGGGATCTTCCTGAGCGAGGCGGCCGAGCGCCATGCCCATTTTTTCCTGGTCGGCCTTGGTTTTTGGCTCCACGGCGACAGAGATAACTGGAACAGCAAAAGTGATCGACTCGAGCGCGATGGGATGGTCTTCATCGCAAATCGTGTCGCCCGTGCTCACGTTCTTCACGCCGACGCAGGCGCAAATATCGCCTGCCATAATTTCCTGAATGTCTTCGCGCTTGTTAGCGTGCATCTTGAGCAGACGCCCAATGCGTTCCGTCTTGCGTTTGCCCGCGTTGATCACAGCATCGCCGGATTTTAGTTGTCCAGAGTAGACGCGGATAAAAGTCAACTGACCCACGAACGGGTCCGCCATGATCTTGAATGCCAGTGCGGAAAAGGGTTCGTTGTCGTCCGAATGACGCGTGAGAGGCTCGCCCGTATCGGGATTCACGCCTTTGACTTCCTTGGTATCGAGAGGCGAAGGAAGGTAGTCCACCACGGCATCAAGCAGCGGCTGCACACCTTTGTTCTTAAACGACGTGCCGACGATCACAGGAAACAGTTGCAGGGCAATCGTAGCCCTGCGGAGCGCGGCGCGCAATTCGGCGGCGGAAATCGTCTCGCCTTCCAGAAACTTATGCAGTAGCCCGTCGTCGGTCTCGGCTACGGCTTCTACCAATTGGGCATGGAACGCTTCCGCCTTCTTGCGCAGATCCGCGGGAATTTCTTCCGTGGAATACTCGGCGCCCATGGTCTCGTCTTTCCAGACGACAGCCTTCATTTCGACCAGGTCGACCACTCCAATGAATTTTGCTTCTTGGCCAATCGGAATCTGAATCGCCACAGGCTTGGCGTTGAGGCGCTTGCGGATGGTATCGACGGCGTGCTCGAAATCCGCACCCATCTTGTCGATTTTGTTGATGAAACAAATGCGTGGCACGCCGTACTTGTCGGCCTGACGCCAGACTTTTTCCGATTGCGGTTGCACGCCGTGAACGGCGTCAAACACCGCCACTGCCCCATCAAGAACGCGCAGCGAGCGCTCGACCTCCGCCGTGAAATCGACGTGGCCCGGGGTATCGATGATGTTGATGCGAATATCGCGCCAAGTACAGGTTGTCGCCGCCGACGTGATGGTAATGCCGCGCTCCTGCTCCTGCTCCATCCAGTCCATGGTGGCCGTGCCTTCATGGACTTCACCGATGCGGTGGGTCCGCCCGGTGTAGAACAGGATGCGCTCCGTCGTCGTCGTCTTCCCGGCATCGATGTGGGCCATGATGCCGATGTTCCTGCAGCGCTCTAATGGTACTTGTCTTGCCACGATACTCGCTTCCTTCTGGGGCTCTCGAACGATTCTAAATTTTGTAATTTGTAATTCTGTAATTTCGCAATTTGCAACAGATCGCATTTTTGCGGCCTCAAATTACAAAGTTACAATTTCCCAAATTACAAATTCCTTACCAGCGATAGTGCGCGAACGCCTTGTTGGCTTCCGCCATGCGGTGTACGTCTTCTTTCTTCTTCATAGCGCCGCCGCGGCCATTGGCCGCATCCAGCAACTCAGCGCACAGCTTGTCGGTCATACCCTTTTCGCCGCGGCTGCGCGAAAAACTGATCAGCCAGCGGATAGCCAAAGAAGTCCGGCGGTCAGCGTTGACTTCGATGGGCACCTGATAGTTCGCGCCACCGACGCGCCGCGACTTCACTTCGAGCAGCGGCTTACAGTTCTCGACGGCCTTCTTGAAAAGCTTGAGCGCTTCGTCGCCGCCTTTTTCCTGCAGCTTGCCCATAGCGCCGTAGAAGATCTGCTGCGAGGTGGCTTTCTTGCCGCCCCACATCATGCAATTCACAAACTTGGTGACCAAATCGGAGCCGTAGACCGCGTCGGCATCGACGGTTCTTTTCGGGATGTGACCTTTTCTTGGCATCGCTTGTTCTTCGCTCCAGGCGGCACGGCTAAAGCCGTGCCCTACCAACAAATTATTCTTCCGCCGACTATTCTTTGGCTTTCTTCGGCCGCTTGGCTCCGTACTTCGAGCGGCTCTGCTTGCGATCCGTCACGCCGGTCGAATCGAGCGTGCCGCGCACCACGTGGTAACGTACGCCGGGCAGATCTTTCACGCGGCCGCCGCGAATGAGCACAATCGAGTGCTCTTGCAAGTTGTGGCCAACGCCGGGGATGTAGGTCGTAACTTCAATGCCATTGGTGAGGCGCACACGGGCAACCTTGCGCAGCGCCGAGTTCGGCTTCTTGGGCGTTTGCGTGTAGACACGGGTGCAAACACCGCGCTTTTGCGGACAGCTTTGCAACGCCGGGCTCGCCGTCTTGTAGCGCGGCGCTTTTCGCCCGCTCCGTACGAGTTGATTAAACGTAGGCACTCTGTGCAGCTCCTTGAAAGTTCCGCAAACCCGTAAAACTTCACAAAACAAATTTCCACAAAACAAGCGCCCACGCGGCCAACGCATAAGCGTCCCTAGCAACAAGGGCTGGCAGACCTGGGCCCGCCATACTTCCGCCACCAGGCACAAAACGCCCGGGCGGAAAATTTCCGACATCCGTGTCAGACTGATACAAACGACGGTGGCGCCTGGGTTCAAGGCACTCCGTTTCGCTTGCAGACCCTGCATATCCTTCCAAGAGGAAGGTCATCGCAGTGGTACTTCAGCGAGGGCGTTCTGAAAGCAACATCGATTCAGAACGTTGAATCTATCAAGCTCATTCTGCCCGAGACGCGCCGCATATTACGGGCGCACTCAACAGGCTGGCTCACGAATACTCGCGGAACCCTATGAATATATCAATTCCTCGTCTTTCGCGTCAACCCCAAACCGTGTTTCTGTCATCTCAGCAAAGGAAACCACGCGGCAAGCGCCGTTTTGTGCATCGTTTTCTGGCAGGATAGTTGCCGAAATGGCGGCCAGCCTCTAGACTCAAGGTTTTGCATTCATCTGCTCGACATCGCCAGGCTCGTCCGCTGGTTCGACGGCGGACGGGGAGGATTCATGGGTAGGGTTCGTTCTTCTTGGATGTGGTTCGGAATATTACTAGGTTTATTCGCGCTCCTGGGCGCGCTTGCGGGCTGTGGCGGCAAGACTGCCACGGTTGCTCCCAAGACTCTCAAGATTTCACCTGCGGTCATATCGCTGGAGCAAGGCGGGACCTTCTCGTCGCTCTCGGTAGTGGATAGCGCTGGCGCAGCCGTCCCACTCAATACGATTGTCTGGCAGGCCTCGAATCCAGCGGCGCTGACGGTAGCCCAGCAGCCAGGGATAGCAACCATCTGCGCCGGAACTTGGGATTCACTAATAGCACCCACGATTTGCACTCCAGGCCCCGCCGTGGAGGTGCAACTGACGGCGAGCGCGGAGGGCGCTACCAGCGCCCCAACTAGCGTCTTTGTCCACCAGCACATTGAGCGTCTCGTCATCAGTCAACTGGGACCACCGTCTACTTGTGGAGCGACCTCCCTGATAGGCCTCTCAGCCGTCTCCCAGAACGCACCCGCTGGCACTGTGGACTACCAGGTGTTGGCCTTTAACAACGGCAACGACATCACTTCCACTGTTGGTCCGATCAGCTGGTCCGTCGCGAATACCACGGTCGCCACCTTCAGTACGACAGCTCCGGGACTGCTGTTTAACCAGGCACGCGCCACGGCCAAAACCCCTGGGCAAACCCAGTTCTTCGCTAGCGCCGGAAACGCGACCAGCACACCTATCACCTTCACGACCTGTCCGGTGGAATCAATTACCCTGGCCACCGCTACGGGTGGTAACTCGCTTAGCCTTAACAAGGGCAGCGCTTCTCAAACCATCACCGCGACAGTATTAGACTCGGCGGGATTGCAACTCACCAATCCTCCTCTCACCTGGAGCACAACGAACCCCACGGTAGCTTCGGTCAGTGCGACTGGAGTTGTAGCGGGATTGCAAACCGGAGGCGCAGGTATCACAGCATCCTGCTTTCCGACGGCCTGCAACGTTGGATTTTCGACACCGTCCGTGGCTCCGCCTGTGTACCCCTCCGCCGGAATCAGCGTGAGCGTCGGCGGAACACCGAGTTCTTCCACGGTCTACGTAGCCAGTTCCGGCTGTTGGGATCGGACCAACGGCCCAATCCTTGGATGCATCAGTTCCATAATTCCGATTCCGCAGTCCACCAACAAGCCAGGCGCGGCCGTCGCCCTGCCACACACGCCAACGTCGGTGATCATGAGCCCCATCGGCAACAACATCTACATTGGCAGCTGCGTTCCGCGAACACCGCCGCCTGGCCAGCCGGTATGCAACGGAATCGCCGTGGTAACCAGTGCCGCGGCGGTTACGACCAACAACTCGGTCACCGGCGATGTTGTCGGAGTCTCGGTCAATGGAGACAAGGCGGTAGTTTCCGATACCTCGACTACGCCCAATCAGGTCTTCCTTTACGATCAGCCCACGAATGCTGGCACGCAGCTGATTCTGGCCCCAACCGACCACGCCAAGTCTGCTGTTTTTTCGCCGGATGGGTTTCAGGTTTATATCACCACGTTCCGCTGTACGGCTTCGCCGTGCCAGACGTTGAACGAGGTTCCTGGACCGTTGTACGTCTTCGACCCCGTAAATCGGCTGCGGCTTCTGCCCACACCGGCTGGTGTCATCGACATAGCTCTGCACCCGAGCGGCGCTTTTGCGTACATGGCACAGGCGGCAAATTCGGTGACGGTGCTCGATACGTGCAACACTCAGATTGCGACGGACAAGGTCGGCGTTCAGCAAATCAAGCCTACGCCCGGTGCCCCGCAATTCATCCGGGCGCTTCCTGACGGCACGCACTTCATCGCGATGAATGGTCCGAACGCCACAGGATTGGAAGTGATTACCGCAACTACCGCGGGTCTCGGCTGCCCACCTATGCCGGTGTCACCACCCCCGCTGCTTACAAACACAGTCAGCAACACTGTGGGTCCGCTTGTCGATCTCAATCAAGGTCCCATTGCGACAACACAGTTCCTGTTATCAACGGATGGATTGACGGCATACGTGGTGCCGCAGAATTTTAGCAGCGTCTTCTCGTACGACGTTCTGACCGGCGGACGGACTGGCATTGCTTTGGTCGGAGCGCAACCTCCAACCACCGGCGGCCTCACATCGGATGGAGCTGTTCTCTATGTTGGAAGCGCGGACGGCTTGCTCCACTTGCTGAACACAAGCAGTCTCGTCGATGAGCAGCAGATTATGCCCGTCAGCAACAGCACTCCGCCGACCAGCATGTGCAGTATTCCCGGCGCAACACCCTGCACTCCGGACTTCGTGGTGGTGAAGCCGTAATCTGTGGTGGGAACGGCTCGGCCCTTGTGATCCTGCGAACAGTGAGGAGCCTGCCTGATCTTCGCTGGGAACAAAAGAAGTTAAGGGTGAATTGGGGTTTCCGCGGCGGCTTTATCCAATTCACGCGCCACGCTATCCAGCACGCCATTCAGGAAGTTCACTGATTCAGGACTGGAAAATTTCCGCGCTATCTCCAGCGCCTCGTTGATCACAACCGGCTTCGGCGTGGACGGAAACCCGAGGAATTCAGCTACGCCCGCGCGCAAGATATTCCGGTCGACGGCGGCCATGCGTTCCATGCGCCAGTGTTCGGCATGAGCCTCGATCTTCTTGTCGATCTCAACGCCGCGATCGGAGGCAATGCGGAATAAATCATCGGCAAAGCCACGGACGTCGCTTTCCACCTGACCACGCTCGCTCCAGAAGGAACGGCGCACATCGTCGGGAGCCTGTTTGGCAACGTCGGCTTGAAACAGCATCTGTAATGCGAGTTCGCGGGCTTTACGGCGGGTTCCCATAGTCTGCCTTCAGTCTACAGGACTGATGGGAATCAGGACTTCTTCCGAAGAGATGCGGCAGCCGAACCCTTGGTGGACTTTTTCTGTGTACGTTTCTTGCTGGGCGCCTTCTGCACTCCGCGCTCGCCGAGAGTCTGACGCAGATTCGCCATCTCCACCGCTGCCTGTGCCGCTTCCAGGCCCTTGTTGCCCATTTTCAACCCGGCGCGATCGATGGCTTGTTCTAGTGTGTCGCACGTCAACACGCCGAACGCATGGGGCACCCCGGTCTCCTGCGCCGATTGCCCAATCCCGCGCGTAACCTCATTCACAATCACGTCGTAGTGCGCAGTGTCGCCGCGAAGAAGGCAGCCGATGCACAGGATGGCATCGTATTTTTTCGACGCGGCCAGCGTTCGCGCAGCGGAGGGAAGCTCAAAAGAGCCAGGGACGCGGATGATGGCAATATCTTTTCGGAGCGCACCGGAGCGCAGCAACCCATCAAATGCGCCCTGCAACAAGCGCTCGGTAATAAAAGAATTGAAACGCGACACTACGATCCCAAAGCGCTTGCCTTTGGCGTTCAGACTGCCCGCCAAGCCCGGCAGTTGCGCTTCGTCCGGATCTGCACGCGGTGCGGCAATTTGGATGATCGCGCCGCTGGGCAGCTTCACGTGGAAGCATTCGCTTGCGGTTTCATCGCTGGACGAATCATCGCCGGACGAACTCTGGATAATCTCACAACCGAGCTTTTTTGCCACTTGAAAAGCCAATTGTGGTTCGGATACGTTGATCCATAAATCCGGCAGGACTCCACTGGATTTTTCGCTGGCGCGGATGCCTAAACGAAAACTGGAGCGAGGCAGGAAGAAATCCGCAGATTTGCTTTGATGTCTCCCCGCTTGACTCTCCGAAGCTGGCCCGCGTTCCACCCCCAACGCAGCGAGGAGCCGTTCCAGGACAACAAAGTCCTCGCTGTTCGCGGCAGTGTAACGAGTAGTGATAGACAGAATCATCGGGCTAGTTTTCCACGTAAGATTCGTCAGTCTATCAGCGGGGGTGGGCACCGGCAAATTAGGATCGAGATGATGGAGGCGCGGGCGTCCTCGCCCGTGCGTTCGGGAGATTACGCGACTGCGGCCGCAGCAAACGTCGAGCCCAGAACTTGCACGCCGGCTGTTTCGTCGCAGAGAGCCAAATCTAGGGCCTGCTCCACTCGGTTGATCACTTCTGTGACGATGTCAACGGGATCGTACTGCGGGCGAATAACCGCCTCTGCCACTCCGGTCGCAAACTGGACGTTCTCGGTCTTGCCCGGCCAGTGCACGCCTGTGAGCACACCACGGAATTTCTCGACTGCCTGCAGCGCATTCACTTCGCCCGTGTTACCGAGAATCAGCGCCACCGTCGCAGTTTCATAGCGAAAAGCAAAGTCGTTCTGGCGAATGTGGGCAGCCAGCAAACGCCCGATCTGCTGCATCATGGCTTCGATGGCATCCTGCCCGAACTGCTTGACCAGCGCCCCACTTTCGCCGAACTGCATCAGCACCGTGGTGAGTGGCGTGCTGTCTTCCTGGGAGCGCCGCGCTTCGCCGAAAAGAATGTCCAGGTACGAAGACCGGCTGAGGAGGCCAGACTTGGCATCCGTCACCGAGAGGTTGCTGACCAGACGACGCAGACCCAGGTTGCGCAGGGCCATGCCGGCTTGCTCGGCGATCGTGCGGATCACAAAAATTTCGTTCTCGCTCCACGTGCGTGCCGTATCCTGCATCAGCAGCAGCACACCCGCGTGTTCCTCGCCATCGCTCATGGGAAGCGCCAGCATGGACGCCACGTTGAGATGGGCCAGAATGCTTTTGACCGGCTCTAATTCCACCGCAGAAGTAACACTGGGAAACGCTTTGGCTCCGCCCTGGCAAAGATCATCCGCAACTGCCACCAGATCCTTGACCACTGCCTCTTCCGCAGGATGACTCCCGGTCGCCTGAAACTCCTGGAAGGTCGCCATCGTTTGGCCGGGCTTGCGCGTCGCCGCAATGCACCGGGTGAGCTTCCACAACGATCCGACTTCCTTGGCTACCACCGAGAGTACTCCATTGGTGTCACTCTGGCGGTAGAGCATGCGCGAAACTTCTGCCACGCGGGTCAATTGATTCAGGTCGGGACCCTGGGGCAGGACAGGCACCGCCGGCGGCGTTACTGCTACCACCGCAGGTGCCGCGGGAGCCGGTGGGGCCGGAGACTTCACAGGTACTGGCGGAGCGATCCCCGCCGCCGCATACAACCGCTGTAGGTCTTCGTTGTGCTCGATTTCCGTCGGAAACAGTTCCTGGATGCGTTGCAGGCGCTCCGAAGCTTTGGCCTGCATCCCGTACTGCACGAGAATCTCCGCCTGTAGCATCAGATCTTGCAGCGCGGAAGCGCTAAGGGATGGTTCAGATTTCTGCTCAGTTTCGGGCGCGGGCTTCTTGCCGGTTGGGGCCAGGCGTGACGCGATCGCGTTGTACTGGTTCTCGTCGAGCTTGCCCTTCAGCATCTCAATGCGGCGTTGATGCCCAGGCTCGTAAGGATCCACTTCGGCAGCCCGATCCAGGCACTCGCCCGCCTTGACGAAGTTCTCGGTCTTGAAATAGAGATCGAAGAGGCGCAGCAGCGTCTGGCAATAGTCTGTTTCACGATTGGAAGAATTGTAGAGCTCGACCAGAAATTCGAGCAGGTCCGCCGAGGAGCGGTGCCGCGCCACCAAATCCTGCATGGTCACCAGGAACGCGCGGCGTTCGCCGCGACGCCGCTGGAATTGTTCGAGCTTGCGCGCCAACGCCACCGCGTCGCGGTCCATCTGGCCATCGATCATGTCGCCGATCAGCTGGGTTACCTGCAGAATGCGGGATGGATTCTGCTCAAACAAAGCCATCACATACGGCTCGGCGTCCTTCAATCGTCCGGCGGCCAACAGGGCGCTGGCGTAAGCATCGCGGAGCTCGTTCGAGGGTGTTCCTTCACTCAGCAACGGAGTGAACACGAAAATCGCGGCGCCCGCCTCGCCCTGGGTCAGCAAGCTCCGCCCATAGGCCAGCGCAATTTTCGGATTGGTTCCGTCCGCCTGGAAAGCGCGTTCGTACCACGTCGCAGCAGGACCGCCGGACTGCTCCGTCAATTCCGCCACGCGCAGGAACGCAGCAGCCGCGCCGCGTCCGTCGCCCAGTTCCGCTGCCAGTTCACCAATTCGTACGAAGTTGGGCAGCGAAGCATCCAGCGCGACGATGCGCTTCAACACGGCCATCTGTTGCGTCTTGCCGCCCTGGGTATTTAATTCAAAGAGAGCAGCTTCGTAGGTCTCCAGAGCTAGTTTTTTGTTGGAAGCTTCTAGCAGTTGGCCAAACCGGATTTTCTGGTCCGTGGTGGGATTCGAATGGCGCGCCAGTTTTTTATACGTGAGACTGGCTCGGGTAGCATCTCCAATGCTTACCTGGCGCTCAAAAAGCTCCCCGAGCAGCGCAACCGCTTCTGGCACGCGCCCGACGGAAAGCGACAGGTCGGCTGCCATCTGCCGCACGGTTTCGTTTTCACGATCTTCGTGCAAAACGGACAGATATTCTTCCAGGGCAGCTTCGGGCTTGCCTTTTTGGAGGAATTTTTCGGCGCGCTCTACGCGCTTCGCGATGTCAGCACGATCAGCCATGCAGGTGTAGATAGAGACTCGGTTCGATTCTAGGCACCCTGCTGAACGGCAGCAATCGAGTGCCAGCAAAAGTGATTACGAAGGTCATCGGGCCACGGGTTCTGGAACCTTCTTCGGAACGTTTCTTGAGCTGCGCCTTACCAAAGTAAGTAACTGTACTTCTTCGCTGCTGCGTGGACGCTCATCCTCGGCTACGCTCAGTCGATACCTCTATCGAGAGTATTAGAAGTGTGTCCGGACCTAATCTTGTGACGACCTTTTTGGCCAGCGCAATCGACTTGCGGGAGAACCTTTTCCCATTTCTAGCGGGTCTTGGCTGTCTGTGCGGAATCTACTTTTTCAGCAAAGGTATCTCTTTGTTGCGCCGCAAGAGCCGTTCGCGGACGGGTCCAGCAGTCACGGCCGTCGGCGATGCGAAGGCTGGTCTGTTAGAAGTCAGCGGCGTCGCCGAAGGCAAGCACACGCTATCCGCCGCTATTTCCGGGAAGCCGTGCTTCTATTATCGGGCTGTGGTATGGCGGCAAGACTCGGCTCAAGGTGATTCCTGGAGCAAAGTGGCGGAGGAGACGATGTGCCGCACTTTCCTCCTCAACGATCAAACCGGAAGCCTTCTCGTAGACCCTCGCGGTGCAGTTGTAGATTTGCCGCGGGATACCTACGAAGAGTACGGCAAGAGGTTACTCTCCACCCACACCGATATTCCCGCAGGACTCGAGGCTTTTCTTGTCCGGCACAAAGTGGACACGCGTGCGGCCCTGCGAGTGGAGGAATATCTGGTTACTCCCGGCGCCTCGCTTTTTGTATGTGGAACCGCGGCAAAGAATGTGACTCTCGATGCCACCGGTACTCCGCTGCCGCCAGTGAAGAAGAAGCCAGCGAGCGCCACGAGTCTGGCTCCGACAGCGAAGGGAGTAGCGGCCGTGGCAACTTCGCGAGCCGTACCTGTGATCGCCCATACGCAGGTCATCCGTATATCCCCGGAGCCGCGGGCCACCCCGGCGGCGGAGATGACCATGCAATCACGGCTCGCTGCGGCGTTGGCTCGGGCACGCATGACGAACCTGGGAAATGAGTCGAAAGGGTCGCTCGACGCTTCCGCCACGGCGGTGGTCGTTGCAGCACCCATGTCAGAACAATCGGTCTCAGAACAGCCGATCTCAGAACAACGGATCGAAGAACAACGCGTTGAAGACAAAGTCGAAAGGCGGGAGGAGCCGATCGAGGCACCGCCGCCTTCTCTACTCCCGCCACTGCCGCCCTTCATGATTCGCCAAGCCAAAGGCAACTCTGCATTCACTATCTCCTTGCGAGGGCGCGATGTAGCCAGCACTTCTCCCAGCGGAATGGCCATCGCACTGGTCGCTTTGGGGCCGCTCCTCACGTTTACGGGCGCATACTATCTTCTCCTCAAGTACGGCTGGTTGTAGCTGAAAAACTCCGGCGAACTATAATCTTGGTTCACTCTGTAAGAACTCCATCAGGAAAAGCTGCCATTGCGGACCGCTTGATTTTGTTTGTGACCCTCAAACAGGAGACCCCATGCTAACGACGCAGAACGAAGCCACGAAACTCAACCTAGCGCGCATTCGGGCGCAGTTTCCTTCGCTTGCGCAAACCGTGAACGGGCATCCCGCGATATTTCTCGATGGGCCCGGAGGCACGCAGGTTCCCCAGAGGGTGATTGACGCCATCAGCCATTACTTGTCTCGCGACAACGCCAACAGCGGTGGCAACTACGAGACCGCGCGACGCACGGACAAGATGCTGCTGGAAGCTCGCCACGCGATGGCAGATTTTCTCGGCTGCGACTGGGACGAAATCGTGTTTGGCATGAACATGACGTCGCTGACATTTGCCATGAGCCGCTCGATCGGGCGGGAGCTCGCGGCGGGCGACGAAATCGTGCTCACCTGCCTTGACCATGACGCCAACTTTGCTCCCTGGAAAGCATTGGAAGAACGCGGCGTGGTCATTCGGGTGGCGGACATTCACGAGGAAGATTGCACGCTCGACATGGCCGACCTTGCCAGCAAGATCAACAGCCGAACCAAGGCAGTCGCGGTGGGCCTCGCTTCCAATGCTGTGGGCTCGATCAATGATGTGGCCGAGGTCGTCCGGTTGGCACACGCAGTTGGCGCTCTGGCTTACATCGATGCTGTGCACTACGCGCCCCATGGCCCCATCGATGTTCGGGCGATGGATTGCGATTTCCTGGCGTGCTCCTCCTATAAGTTTTTGGGTCCACACATGGGCGTGCTCTACGGCAAGCGCGAACATCTTCAGCGACTGACCCCATATAAGGTGCGGCCTTTGATCAACGACGTGCCCTATCGCTGGGAGATGGGAACGCTGAATCACGAATGCATTGCCGGAATCACCGAGTGCGTCAACTATCTCGCTGATCTAGGACGTCGTATCGACGCTCATGGCATCGGTGCTTCAGCATGCACGCGGCGGCAAGCGCTGCTCGCGGCGATGCGGGAGATTCAGCTCTACGAAAGAGCTCTGGTCGAGCGAATGATTCAAGGACTGTTGGAGATTCCCGGCCTGAAGGTTTACGGCATCACCGACCCGCACCGGTTTGAGCACCGCTGCCCAACAGTAGCAGTACGGATTGACGGCCACACTCCGGCAGAGTTGGCCAACAAACTCAATGACCGCGGAATCTTTACCTGGGACGGGAACTACTACGCTATCAATCTTTCGGAGCGGCTCGGCGTTGAAAGCTCCGGAGGTTTCCTCCGCATCGGCCTGGCACATTACAACGTACGTGAGGAAGTGGAGACTTTGCTGGGAGAGTTGCGGGAGATTGTCGGCGGAAAATGATGGACGCGCCGCAACGCCGCGCTCTCCGAAAGTACAAATCCCCGATAGCCCCTTCGCGCAAGCACGAAGCGCCCCTGATCCTTTATCCTAGTGAGTCCGGAAACATTCTTTAATCTGGAATCCTATTCATGAAATCTGAAGGCGCAGCAGGCACACAACTACTAGAAGTAGCGAACGGCGAGCGCGAACGTGTTTTCGACGCGTTCCGTCGATGGGGATACCTGCAAGCCAACCTCGACCCATTGGGGCAGCTGAAGCCAGAATCTCACCCTGAACTGGACTTGACAGGAGAGTACGTCTCAGAAGCACGCGCAGCCTACTGTGGCACGGTGGCTGCCGAGTTCATGCACATTGCGAATCTGGAAAAGCGGCAGTGGATTCAGTCACGGATGGAATCCCCGGCGCTGGCGACCGATCGCGAATTCATCAGCAAACGGCTCATCCAGGCCGAGATGTTCGAGCAGGTGTTGCAGCAACGGTATCTAGGCAACAAGAGATTTTCGCTGGAAGGCAATACGTCCCTGATTCCGCTGCTGGATGAAGTGCTGGAGGCGGCGGGTGAGCGTGGCGCCGAGGAACTGGTACTCGGCATGAGCCATCGCGGACGTCTCACTGTGCTGCTGACGATTGCAGGACGGCCGGCGGAAGAACTCTTTGTGGGCTTCGAAGACGTCGATCCGCGCAGTGTGCTGGGTGGCGGAGACGTGAAGTATCACCTGGGAGCAACCGGCGACTACACCACGCGCGGCGGCGCGCACATTCATGTTCACTTGGTTTCGAATCCCAGCCATCTGGAGGCTGTCGATCCAGTGACGATTGGCCGCACACGCGCTAAACAAGACCGTGCCGGGAAAGACGGCCAGCAAGCCTACCTGCCATTGCTGGTTCACGGCGACGCCGCCTTTGCCGGGCAGGGTGTCTTCGCCGAAACGCTGAATCTCGCCGACCTCAAAGGTTATTCCGTTGGTGGAACGATTCACGTCATCGTCAACAATCTGATTGGTTTCACCACTGCGCCCGGCGACGAGCATTCCTCGCGTTTCGCCTCTGACCTGGCGAAGCGGCAGCCGGTGCCGGTTTTCCACGTAAATGCAGAGGATGTCGACGCCGTGGTGCGCATCGCGCGCATAGCTGCGGAATATCGCTACCAGTTTCATAGCGATGTCGTCGTAGACCTGATTGGCTTCCGCCGCCACGGGCACAGTGAAGTGGACGACCCGACCATCACGCAGCCGCGGCTGTACAAACAGATCAAGGAGCATCCGCCGCTATGGAAAATCTACTCCCATAACGTAGACGAAAAGACGGTCGAGGCTCAACTGCAAGAGACGCGGACGTATTTTGAGGGCGCACAAAAACGCACTTCGAGCATCAAGAAAAAGCCTTTGCTCCGCGATCTTCCGAAGTACTGGAACCGCTTCTGTGGCGGCAGATACGACGATTCTTATGAAGTCGAAACCGCTCTGACACGCGCGGAACTCGCCGGGCTTGGCGAGCGGCTTTCGAGTTATCCTGCTGGCTTCAATATCCATCCCAAGGTGAAGAAACTGCTGGAACAGCGCGCTGAAATGGCGCTGGGCAAGCGCGACGCGGACTACGGCATGGGCGAAGCTCTGGCTTTTGCCAGCTTGTTGAAGCAGGGCATTCCCGTGCGCCTCACGGGACAAGATTCCAGGCGCGGAACATTCAGCCACCGGCACTCTGCGCTCATCGATACGGAAACCGAAGAGAACTACATGCCGCTGCAACACATTGCGCCGGATCAGGCGCGCTGCGAGGTCTACAACTCGTCGCTTTCGGAATCCGCCGTGCTGGGCTTTGAGTATGGCTACAGCCGCGACTATCCCGAAGCGCTGGTCTTGTGGGAAGCGCAGTTCGGCGACTTTGCCAACGTGGCCCAGATGGTGATCGACCAGTTCATCGCTGCGGGCGAGGAGAAGTGGCTCCTGCTCTCGGGCCTTGTGATGCTGCTGCCGCACGGGCATGAAGGGCAGGGTCCGGAACACTCCAGTGCGCGCATTGAACGCTACCTGCAATTGGCGGCACGCGATAATTTCCAAATCTGCCAGCCCTCGAACGCAGCGAATTACTTTCACATGCTACGGCGGCAGGCACTACGCAAGTGGCGCAAGCCGCTGATTGTGTTCACACCCAAAAGCATGCTGCGCAACCCGGATGCATGTTCGCCTCTCGACGAGTTTGTGATGCATGGATTTCTGCCGGTGGTACCGGACCGGGAAGCTATCAGCGCCAAGCGGGTTCTGGTTTGCACCGGGAAGATCGGGCATGAGCTTGAAGTGGAAAGAAGGAAGCGGAAAGACTCCTCGACGGCGATTGTGTACCTGGATCAGCTCTATCCCTTCCCCGAAATTGAGATGCAGACCGAACTCGACAGCCACACTTCGGCGCGCGAAGTAGTGTGGGTGCAAGAGGAACCTGCCAACATGGGAGCGATGTTTTACGTGATGCCGCGCCTGCGGCGGGTTTCCGGAAGCCGCCCGGTATTTTCCGTGAAGCGCTCGGCAAGCCCGAGCCCGGCAACCGGCAGCGCCAAAGCGCACGAAATGGAACAGAAGACGCTGCTCACTCTGGCGTTTACTTCCACGGGTGGAACGGCGGGGCAAGACTAGAAGACACCCTCGGTTGCGAGCGATTCCATTAATGAGTTGTCATTCCGAGCGCAGCGAGGAATCTGCTCTTTTGCGCTTCCAAGCAATTGCAGATTCCTCGTCACACTCGGAACGACAAGCGCTCTATGGAAACGGCTCCCCGGCACTAAGATAGTACGACTTCCGCATCTGCACCCGCAGATGGCGGTGGTTTCTGATTTTGATGCTGAGAGAATGCGCATGTTCTCTGTCGTCCCTGCTACTCACCCGGGGATGAAAGCTCACAGCATACCCGGACCGCAGATCTGATTCGATTTGCACCAGTGCGGATTCTGCGTTGGAATAGTTGGGGAACAGGAAGAAGCGCCCGCCCGTGCCCTCGCAAAGACTGCGAAGCACGCGATCGCCGGGGAATTCCAGGTGCGGGTTGTGTACGTCAACTGCGTAGATCGCAACCTCCTTCCTCTGCGCGACCTCAAGAACCTCTTCCAAAGTGTGACGGCTGGTGTTGTCTTCGCCGTCGCTCAGAAGCAGAATCACGCGGCGCACAGACTGCTTCTCCGCGCTCGAGGGCGGACGCTGCATGACGATACTCAGCGCATCCAGCATCGCGGTTGCACCGCTGGGATGCAGGCCGGTCAATGAGTCTGGTTGAACGCCGTCGTCCGGAAGAACTGCGGGAAATCGCCAATTCGACAATCTTCGCTTCTCAGGTTTTGGCATCTCTCTGGAAAGTGTTGTCCACGGGACTACCGCCGCAGATGCACCAGACCCCACGTTCAACATGCGTTGCGCGGCCGCGCGCTCCGCCAGGAAATTCCCCGCCATGGAAGCGCTCGCGTCCACGAGCATGGTCAACCGCGGCAAAACCGTTGGGCGGGAGAAATCTGTAAAGGAAGACACGGGCTGGCCGTCGTCCACCACGACCACATCCTGGGGCTCCAGGTTCACAATCGGGCGGCCGTGCTTGTCCGCAACGTTGAACAGCACGCGAACTTCCTCCACGCGCTTGTGAATCCGAAATGGGACATCCGGCGCAGACGACGTCAGTATCTGCCCAGGAAGGTTCGCATCGGCAAGGGGCAGAAGACATAGACAAACAGCCAGATACCACGCTCGGCTCGGCGACACAGACGGGGACATACGACGATCAACTCCAGTCAGCCTCTAAGGCACATATCCTGGAGCGCGTGCAGGCCCAGCCCTGCCTTACGAATGGCCGTATTCATCTGTGGATAACTGGTCCCCAGCCAAAGGCCACGCCAGCAGCTACAATACGAACGTGAAACCCAACATCATTTTTGTCGAAGACGACCCAGATATCTCGCGGCTGGTCAAGCATCACCTCGAACAGGCGAGCTTTTCCGTGCGCCCTTTTAGCACGGGTGCGGGTGTGATTGCGGAAGCGGAGAAAGGCCGGCCGGCGCTGTTTCTCCTGGACATCATGGTTCCGGGTGGCGACGGCCTGGAATTGTGCCGCCAGATCCGGCAGACACCGGCGCTTAACTCCATCCCCGTAATCTTCCTGACGGCTAAAGGAGGCGAAGCTGACCGCGTTCTCGGATTGGAACTCGGTGCGGACGACTATATCTCCAAGCCCTTCAGCCCGCGGGAAATGGTGGCGCGCGTCAAGGCGGTGCTGCGGCGGTTTGAGCGTCCACTCGCGCCTTCGCCCATCAAAATCGGCGACGTTGAAATTGATCCCGGCGCGATGACTCTGACCGTCCGCGGCCAGGTCGTGGCTACGACGGCCACGGAGTTTCGCCTCCTGGATTACTTTGCGCGCCATGCCGGGCGCGTTTTCACGCGCGATCAGCTGCTCGACGCCGTGTGGCGCGATACCGCCTACGTGACCCCCCGTTCCGTCGACGTCTACGTGCGTCGCATCCGGGAAAAAATTGAGCCTGATCCGGAAGATCCCCGCTATCTGCGCACCGTACGGGGGGCGGGCTACCGGTTTGAGGCTCCGAAGTGAAACACAGGATCTTCTTCCGTTTGTTGGCCGCTTTTGCTCTCGTCATCCTAGCGGCGACCATCTCTTTCTACTTTCTGCTGGAAAAAACCTGGCAAAGCAATGTCACGCAGGAGGCCGAGCGCAATCTACGCCAGAAAACGCAGATGTTCGCGGAGCGCGTGGAAGCGGACCGGCAGCACCCGCTGCGGGACATCGCAGCGCAAGCTGGACAAGCCGCAGGCGCGCGCGCCACGATTATCGATGTAAACGGTAAAGTACTCGCCGACTCCGAGGCCGATCCCTCCACTATGGACAACGTTGGCGAGCGGCCCGAGTTCTCTGCCGCTCTGCACGGACAGGTGGGAATCTCAACCCGCAGCGGGAATCGCGTGGGCGTTCCACTTCTCTTCATCGCGGTACCTATCCAGGGGGGCGCGGTGCGTCTGGCGTATCCGCTGGCCGATGCGGAAGCATCCAGGCGGGAACTCCATCGCCGCTTGTGGCTGGGAGCTTTCGTCGCGTTTTTGCTCTCGCTACCGTTGGCGTGGATGGGAGCCTACTTCCTAACGAAGCGCCCACAACATGTCTTGGAAGCTCCAGCCGCACCTGTCCGCGCTGAGATCGACGCCCCAGCACTGTCTCCCAACCCGATCGCCGCGCCATCAGGAGACGATGCTCCCGAGGACCACCAGAACCAGCAGCAGCTCGAAACCCTATTGAACTCGATGCAAGATGCGGTGATCGCCGTCGACGCGGAAGGGCGGGTGCAATGGGCAAATCAGGGCATGCAGGAGCTGACTCAGCGGGTCCGCCTGCAGGCGCCACTCGTTGAGACTGTTCGCGATCCGGAATTCTTGCGTGCGATGCAAGAAGCTGCCGAGACCAAAACCGTGCGTGGCGCCCGCGCCATTTCGATCGTTTCCGGCAAAACGTTTGACGTGACCGCGGCGCCCTTGCCGGATGGCGGCGCGGTGGCCGTGCTGCGCGATCTTACAGAGCGCGAACTTTTGGAAAAAACGCGCCGCGACTTTATCGCCAACGTTTCGCACGAATTGCGCACGCCCTTGACTTCGATTCAGGGATATTCGGAAACTTTGCTCGACACCATTCCGCACGACAGCCCACAGCGGGAATTCCTGGAGATCATTCGGAAGAACGCTTCCAGAATGGCGCGTCTGACGGAAGATCTGCTGGCGTTGGCGCGCGTCGAATCCGGCGAAAAGAGATTCGAGCTGGAGGTGGTTTCGCCCGAAGACCTGCTCCGGGACGCAGCCCAACATTTCGCGGAGACGGCGGGCGGACGAAACCTGCAACTCGAAGTGAAGGACGAAGCTTCGCAACCCGTGCTGGCGGACCGGGACGCGATTCATCATGTCTTCGGGAATCTCCTCGAGAACGCCGTCAAGTACGGCGGTTCTGGAACACGCGTCGTTTTAGGCGCGCGCCCTTTGGAGGACGGTGTCGAATTCTACGTGCGCGATTTCGGCCAGGGAATACCCTCGGAGCATTTATCGCGTTTGTTCGAGCGCTTCTATCGCGTCGATAAGGCTCGATCGCGGGAATCCGGAGGAACGGGGCTGGGGCTTTCGATTGCGAAACACATCGTTCTGGCACACGGCGGCGCGATTCGGGCCGAGAGCGAACTGAATCACGGAGCCACGTTCCTGTTCACGCTGCCGTTGGCCAGCGAAGAGAATGGTGACGGGCACGCTTGATTCGCAAGATAGTTTTCTCTCCCGCGCTTCAACCGCCGGACACGGCTACAAGCAGACGGCTCACGCTAAAATACCAATGAAATGCCCGACACGGTCGTGGAAACCCTGATTCTCGATCTTCTCTGTTGGCTAACAGAGCGCGACAGAAGCTATGAAGAAGTGATGGATGCCTGGCGCACGTCCTGCCCCAGACTCCCGGTCTGGGAGGATGCCAACGATCGTGGGCTGGTAACGCGCGAAGAGATAAACGGAAAATGCGTAGTTAGAATCACATCCTTGGGGCTGGCCCTTGTTCGCCAACGCACGGTTCAAGTACCCGCAAAGGACGGTTTATGAAACGGGTTATGAAACATACTTACGCAAACCGCGCGCTCGCGATTTTTGCCGCTTTTACTCTTACGGCAAGCCTCCCTCTAGCCGCCCAATCCACAGTCCACTACCGCGCCACGATACAAAACGTAAAATATTTATTCGCAACGGCTGAACCCGTCCTGAAAGTTCCGTCGGGAACAATTGTGGACACCAATACCCTCGACTGTTTCGGCAATGTCCTCCAGAAACCGGGCGACACGTTGAGCATGGTGAAGGGCGACAATCCTCTTACAGGCCCGTTCTACGTGGAAGGCGCCGAACCCGGCGATACTCTGGCGGTGAAGATTCTGGCATTGGAAGTTGATGGAAACCAGGGCGTGGGAGCGTTCGGCCCAGGCTTCGGAGCATTGAACGCCACAAACTATACCGCCATGCTCGGGCCGTCTTTGCCGGAAAAAATCTGGTACTACCCCATCGACCATGCCGCCCAAACCGCTACCTTCAAGGCTCTCGATTCTAGTTTTTCGGTAAAGATTCCCCTGCACCCATTCTTCGGCTGCATCGGCGTTGCACCGGCGGGAGGCGAAGCCCGGAGTTCAATCGTGCCTGCCGAGTTCGGCGGAAATATGGATTCTCCCGAGGCCAGCGTAGGTAACACGGTGTATTTCCCGGTGAATGTCCCGGGCGGGTTGCTCTATGTTGGCGACGGTCATGCTGCAATGGGAGATGGTGAAATCGCGGGCACGGCGATTGAAGTGCCGTTGCGGGCGCGGTTTCAAGTGACCGTGATCAAAGGGCAAAAAATCAATTGGCCACGATTCGAAAATAACGACGCGATCATGGCGGTGGGCGCGTATCGCCCAGTGGACGACTCTCTGCGGATTGCCTTCACCGAACTAATCGCCTGGATCCACCACGACTACGGCCTCTCAGAGATGGACGCCTACGAACTGCTTACGAAGGTAGCCCGCATCCGGCTGTCCGAGATGGTCGATCCGAACTACGTTGTCGTGGCATCGATAGAGAAGAAATATCTTCCCGCCAAGCTGAAGCAGCCTATTGGAGCCGGATCCGGGGACGAAACCAGAAAGTAACGAGAGAGCGTGCGATTTCAACAGCTTTGTCCCTTCGTGTCCTTGACAGCACCCCGACGCGGGGTACACTTCGAATAATAGCTTTTTAACAATCTGGCCGCGATGTTCCGTGCCGTCAAGTGTGACGTCATGGGTGTTTCCGTCGTTGTTGTTTCCGTCGCTGACTTGTCGGAGCATCGACGTGTTGGATCCTTGACGTATTGGATCAAGGTGTCGCGCCCGGATCGATGATTGACAATCCTTCCGACGCCCTTGATGAGAGTTTGATGAAAGTTCCAGCCGCGCGGCATGCGGGCAAGAGTACCGAATGGACCTTTACTCAATCTTAGGGCAACCGGTTTCCAATAACGAGATTCACTCCGTCGAGGCCGCGCCAGCGGTCGCTGCCTCCCTGCATGCCTCTTGCGGCAACGAAGACGCGGTTCCGCGTGCCCAAGTGGAAGACAAACTCAGCGCGACACTCAGCTCAGCCGTCGAGCGTGTCCGCTATATCACCGGCGCAAACGGCGTCGCGCTCGCCCTGTGTGAAAACGAGGAAGACGAAATGGTATGCCGCGCCAGCAGCGGGCCGGCGGCGCCGGAGGTGGGGACCCGCATGTACATTCAGTCGGGCATCACTGCGGAAAGCATGCGGACCCGGCAAACCTTGCGCTGCGACCGTGCCTCGACCGATCCGCGAGTGAATCAGGAAAGCTGCAAAACCCTGGGGATTGAATCCGTCATGGTTATGCCGCTCATTCTTGGCCGCAGCGTCGTTGGGATGCTGGAACTATTCGGTGAGAAGCCCCTGGCCTTCGAAGAGCGCGATGCCAAGACCCTCCACGCCACTGCTCCGCAGGTACAGTCCGGACTACGCGAGGCGGTGAATGCCGGTATGATCTTGGGCCGAATCCCGTGGGCCGAAGAGCCAGCATCGGCGGCGCCCGTCGAAGCGAAGCCTGTCGAAACCACGCCCGGTGAAATTTGGGACCATGTCGGCACGGGCGAGGACGCCCTTGCCTCCAGCGAAACTGCAACCCCGGCAACAACGGTGACCTTGAAAGTTCCCGTCGCCTTCCCCATCGATTCGTTTAAGAAGGCCAAAACACTCGAAGCCAAGGAATTCGATGTAGAAGAAGACGAAGCCGAAAAGGAAATCGAAGAGGAGCCAGCGATCCCGGCCTTCTTAGCACGGCTTGCCGACGAAGCCAACCCGGCAACGAGCCGGACCTGGAGTCAGTGGTTTCGCCCGCAATGGTGATTCGGTTCCCAGCTTGTAGCTTGACAAACAGTGCCTAACTGCTAACATTCCGAATAACTTAAGTTACGCTTCACAATCGGGAGCTTCCCAGGATGCAGGACATGAAAAACGTCTACGAGGTTTTGCGGCAGAAAGAAATGGAATTGGCGCGGCTCGAGAAGGAAGTCGAGGCGTTACGTCTCGTGGCTCCACTGCTCTCCGAAGAGAAAGAGGCTGCAGACGCCTCCAAATCCAGCTTCGGCGGGAGCCAGATGCAACAGCCCATCCGCATTCCGCAAGCTGCGACGGCTTCATCCTCTCCCACTCCCGCTGCTGCGCGGGCTGGCTGGGAAGAAACCGCGAAGCGCTGGCCCTAAAGTTTCCGTAATTGGTACCAGCTCCCCGCGCTAAATTTTGTGGTGAAACCCAGGCGAATGCCTGGGTTTTTTGATTTAATTCACCGACATGTACAGATATATCTGGTTTCATAGACCGGTCGCGCCGGGCACGGCTTTGGAGGCGCTAAAAAAGTCGCCCTTGCACTTGCTTTTGGGCGGCGCAGGGCTTCAGCCCTGCGATAAGTGTCCGGAACGACTGAAGCTTCAGCCTCCGAGGGACATTAGCTTAAAGTTCGGTTGCTATTTATGAAATCAGAACTGGCGACGGAAGTGGTCCTGACAAGCAAGCGCCCACGAATATTTTACGGCTGGTGGATGGTTCTCACCGGTGCGCTGGGACTCTGCCTCGGCCCGCCCTTAACTGTCTTTTCCTTTGGTGTGTTTTTCAAGGCGCTGGCACACGACTTTCACGCCAGCCGCGCCGCAATCTCCTTTGCCTTTACCTTGCATAACGTACTGGGCGCGCTGTGGCTTCCAGGGTGCGGTAGGCTCATCGACCGCATCGGGCCACGGCGGGTGATCATTTCCGCGATCATCCTCTACGCTCTGATCCTGATGTCCGCCATCTGGGTGGGCAGCAGCCTGTGGCAGTTTTACCTCTTCTATGCGGCACTGGGGCTTTTTCAAACCAGCGGCCCCACCCCCGTACCCTTCGGTGTTGTAATTTCGCATTGGTTCAACCGTCACCGGGGCCTTGCTCTGGGATTGATGATGCTCGGCATTGGCATCGGCGGAATTGTGATTCCACTTCTGGCCCAGCATCTGATCGCAAGGTTTGGCTGGCGCATCACGTATGCGATTTTTGGCGGCGCGGTGTTGTTGCTTCCACTGCCTGTCGTGGCAACCTGGCTGCAGAACGATCCCGCACAACGCGGCCTGCACCCGGACGGAGATGACAACCCTTCGATCTCAGCACAACAACCACAGGATCAACAGGGTTTGACCTGGCATGAGATCTGGCATCAGCCAACATTCTGGCTGATGATCTGCATCTTCACTCTGACTGGCGCGAGCGTACATGCGGGCGTTCTGCACATGCCGGCACTCCTGACGGATCGAGGCCTCAGCGCGGAGCGTGCCGCCATTGCCAGTTCGGTGATTGGGCTTTCTTTAATTGCCGGTAGAACGGGATCTGGTTATCTTCTCGACCGCTTCTTTGCGCCTCGTGTAGCGATTCTCTTTTACGGCGTATCGGCTCTGGGCATGGCGCTGCTTTGTGCGGGCATTGCCGGGAATATGGCTTTGGCTGCTGCTTTTCTCGTCGGACTTGGCATGGGAGCTGAAGTCGAAGTAATTGGCTACCTCGTCAGCCGCTATTTCGGCTTGCGCGCTTTCGGCAGCGCTTTTGGACATGCCTTCGCCGCATTCATGCTGGCTGGAGCGGCGGGTACATTCCTGATGGGAGCAGGATACGACCGCACGCATTCTTACACCTTCCCACTGACGGTCTTCTGCATTCTGATGCTTGTCGGGCTGGGACTGATGACTCGCCTCGGACCCTATCGGTACGGCGTCGAAGGCGCAGAGTAACTACCTCTGCGGGCGACAACCGGCGGATAATCCCTGCGCCTGGAGTTTGTTTCATAAGTGTTTCATGTCAGATCACGGCTTTGCAGGCTGCTGAAAAATCGCCCTTGCATTTGCTTTTGGGCGGCGCAGCGCTTCAGCGCTGCGATATGCGCCTTCGAATGAGTAGGCTTTAGCCCCGGAGGTCAGGGTTTCACGACCGGAAAATTGTTTATGAAACCAGCTCTAGAATTTCTTAACTGCCTGTAACTCTGTCTCACGGAATACATAGCGATCATTTTTCAGGAGGACGATTCTTGCAACTAACCAATCTTCAGCCAACTTTTTCGAGCACTTTTCTCCCACCCACCATGCAGCGCGCCCGCGACGGCATGATTCTTCATCAAGCCTTGCACGTCGTTGCCAAATTAAACGTTGCGGATCTTCTGGAAGCGGGCTTTGGCACTGCCGCCGATCTGGCCCGTGAATTGAAGGTGAACGAAGGCGCGCTCTACCGGACTTTGCGCCTGCTCGCAAGCCAGGGAATTTTCGAAGAGACCTGCGCTCGTACATTCAGAAACACCGCGACCTCCAGCCTTTTGCGCACCGGCGTGCCCGGATCCGTGCGAGCGTTGTTTGTCTTTTGGGGAGGCGAATTCTGCTATCCCTGCTTCGGAGATCTCCTCTACAGCGTTCAGACTGGAGAGCCATCCAGAACCAAGCTGGCTGGCATGGATGGCTTTGAATATCTTCGTCAGAACCCCGAGCTGGCCCGCATTTTCGACGATGCCATGACCACCATGTCCGAGCTCACCGGTCCAGCGATCGCGGCGGCGTATGACTTCGGGGCCTGGGGAAGCCTCATGGATGTCGGCGGCGGCAACGGCATTTTGCTCGCGCACATTCTCCGCGCACACCATGGGTTGCGCGGCGTGCTGGCAGACCAGGTATCAGTGCTCGAACGCGCGCGGCAGCGGAACTTTCTGGGCGGCGACCTGGAAGCCCGCGCCACCATGGAGCCCTGCGATTTCTTCCAGGCGATTCCCTCGGGCTGCCGGGCCTACCTCATGAAGAGCGTGATTCACGACTGGACCGATGAACAGTCGCGGACCATTCTCCTCAACTGCCGCAAAGCGATTCCGGCGAACGGTGCGCTGTTACTGGTCGAGTTTGCTCTGGCGGGAGAGAACCTCCCTTCGACGGGTAAGTTTATCGATCTCGCGATGCTGGTGTTGACTGGTGGCCGGGAGCGCACCGTGGACGAGTATCGCGAATTACTGGCCAGCGGAGGATTTCGACTCAATCAGGTGATCCAAACTCCAGCCGAATTCGCGATCATCGAGGCAATCCCAGCTTAGGGAAGACTTTCGGAACCCGGCCTCCCGGAACTAAGGCATTACTTTGCCTCTGCTGTGATTGACAGACCGATTCCGTGGAATTAGTCTTCAGGTACTTCGGCTCGCGCCTATTTCGTCAATCCTTCCGCTTGAAGGCAGTTCGGCTTCCTTTGCGCGGATCAAATTAAGGCATTCATGGCGGCTATCCCCCTGCAGATCCCTGTACGCCGTAGACATCCCCGCTATGAATTGACTTCCCCCGTGGAAGTTACGGTGCTGCGCTCCGGGATTCCCCAGAATCTGCCAGGACGCCTCGTCGATGCCGGGGTGGGAGGAATTAGCGCCGTACTCTCCGGAGACTTGTACATCGGTGAGTCGGTCGGGGTGGAGTTTTCCCTGTTTGACACTCGCCAAACCGTACAGGCGCGTGCGCGTGTGCGCTATCAGGACCGGATTCGGTGCGGCCTCGAGTTCTCCACGCTCAGCGCCGGCAAACTGGAACTGGTGCGGTTGTGGACTGAGCAAGGTCATGGGGTGATGGTCTCCGCCTCTGATATAGCCAGGATCACGCCCGTAGCAGCGCCACAATTTTTGGAAACGGCTCGCCCGCGAGCTGCGAAGCCCCGACGGCGCGGCATGGGCTGGACCACGGGAGCTTTGCTTTGTATCGCGGTCGCCGGGATCATCACCTTGGGCGCTTGGGCTTACCGCCATTTCCCCGAAGTCACGCGTCTCGTTTCACCACCTGCTGCCCCAGTTACGCCCGCGCCGGAAGCCCTTCCCCTGCGGGTCACGGTTGCCTCGAGCGTAATGCAGTCCCTCATTACCTACCGTACCGTGCCGGTCTATCCCGAACTTGCTCAAGAGAAGAATATCGAGGGCACGGTGCTTTTGGACACGATCGTGGGCAAAGACGGGCGGGTCATTGATTTGCGGCCAGTGAGCGGCCCACCCGAGCTCGCGCCCGCAGCCACGGAAGCGGTCAAGAGTTGGCGCTTCTCTCCGTTCACCCTGAATGGCGACGCCGTGGAAGTGGAAACGACAATCGAAGTCGAGTTCCGCCTACAGGACCGATAGCAGGAAGCCCGTGTAGCGTGGACGCCTCGCCCGCGAACGCCAACCTCCGGAGAGAGTTTCTGGCAACGCCAGCAGGGTATCTCCTCAGCCTCCGCGTGAGTGTTTCAACAACTTGTTCGGCCGTGCCAGAAAAACCTCATCAAATCATGGCTTTACAGTCTTCGGGGAATGCCCCCTGGTTCGCGGGTGGCGCTGCCCTGCCCGTTCCAATCACGGGATGCCCTGTTATGCAACCGGAATACCTGCGGGACAATTAGCGGCCTCTTTCCCTTGGTAAAGCGCCGAAATACCGTCACTCCAGGCAACTCTTGTTCTTAAATCAGCAAATTAGTAAAGTTCCCTTCGTGGAACTACCGATTCGCGATGGATGGCGCCACCGCTCGCGAGAGGAGCCACCTGGAGGAACTTGTGCAAGTCAAACAAAACAAAAGTGGAAACTGGAACGCCCGCGGGGCAGCTGTTCAGGGCAGCGCCTGGATTACGATGTATGCGGCAGTCTGCGCGATCATGTTCGCGCTGTCGACCCCTGTATTGGCCCAAAACCGAACGCTTAACCCGAGCGCCATAGCCACCGCCAAACTTTCCCCGGAGCTCGCCGTCCTTGCGGCGGGAACGGGCAACTCGGCGTCCAACATAGCCTCAAGAAATACGGTCCGCGTGATCGTTCAATTTCATCAGTTACCCGCCGTTGAGCACATTGCCAGGGTCCAAAGTCTTGGCGGACGGCTGCATCGGCGCCTGGATCTGGTGCAATCCGGGGTATTTACCGTACCCGTGAGCGCGCTGCGTGAAATGGCGCAGGCTCCCGAGGTACGCTTCATTAGCCCAGACCACGATTTGAAAGCGGCCGACGATTTGACCAATTCGGCCGTCGGCGCGGACGTAGCCTTCCAAACAGGGCACGACGGGACGGGGGTGACTGTAGCTGTAATCGATAGTGGCATCAACGACACGCACCCAGATTTCTCGCAAAGCACGGGAACAGCCTCGCGGGTGCTCTACCACCAGGACTTCACCGATACCAGCATCACCGATGCCTCGGGACACGTGGTCTATGACACCTACGGCCACGGAACCCACGTAGCAGGCATTCTCGGCGGGAACGGAAAGCTTTCCAACGGCCAGTATCGCGGCGTTGCGCCGAACGTGAATCTGGTGGATTTGCGGGTGCTGGACCAGAACGGTGGCGGCGCGGATAGCAATGTCATCGCGGCGATTCAGCAGGCCATCTCTCTGAAGAACACTTACAACATCCAGGTGATCAATCTATCGCTCGGACGGCCTGTTTGGAACTACTACGCCTCGGATCCTTTGTGTCAGGCGGTGGAATCCGCGTGGCAGGCGGGAATTGTGGTGGTGGTTGCGGCGGGCAATTACGGCCGCCTCAGTGTGAACGGCAGCAACGGCTATGGCACCATCACGGCACCGGGCAATGATCCGCTGGTGCTCACGGTGGGCGCTATGAAGAGTATGGGCACCGCCACACGCACAGACGATCTGATCGCCAGCTACAGTTCCAAGGGTCCGACAACCTATGACCACGTGGTTAAGCCGGACATTTTGGCTCCGGGCAACCTGGTGAACTCAGTCATCGACCGCGGCAGCACTCTGGATGCAGAGTATCCCGCCAACGAGGTAATCGGGACATTCGACAACCAACCCGACTACTTCACCCTCAGCGGCACCAGCATGGCTACGCCCGTTGTGAGCGGCGCCGTCGCGCTGTTGCTGCAAAACAACGCCAGCCTGACACCGGATCAAATCAAGGCACGCTTGATGAAAACGGCATATAAGACGTTTCCCACGTCCAGCGTCGCGACAGATCCAGTGACAGGACAGACTTTTACCTCATATTACGACCTGTTTACGGTGGGGGCGGGCTACCTGGATGTAAATGCGGGCTTGCAGAATACCGACGTTGCTCCCGCCACCATGGGTGCCGCGCTTTCGCCCGCAGCAGTGTACGACCCCTCCAGCGGCACGGTGTCGCTGGTGAACGGAAACTCTGTCGTCTGGGGGAACTCCGTCGTTTGGGGCAATTCAGTCGTCTGGGGAAATTCGGTGGTTTGGGGAAACTCAGTCGTCTGGGGCAACTCCGTCGTTTGGGGGAATTCTGTTGTCTGGGGAAACAACACCGTGGGCGGCTTCAGCGTCGTCTGGGGGAACTCCACGGGTGGAGGCGGAACGGCGGGCTCGAGCGTCGTCTGGGGCAATGCCACGAACTTGAACCAGGCAAGTTCTACTATTGCGTTGGGAGAAAGGTAGAACGCTGCCAGAGTAACCAAATCAGCCCACTAGGGTAACGGGATGCGCTCTTTTCTGAAGAGCGCATCCCGTTTTTTTTGAGGGAAATCCCCGCAGTCGCCCGCAGTCCCTCGGACAACCTGTCCGGTCAAACAGGCTGGGGAGAGCCAGTGTGTCCAAGCGCCGGTGCCGGAGCATGTTTCTCACGTTGAGAATCAACAGCTTACAGGACCTCGACATGGGGTTCCGCATGCACTAGCAAAGGCAAGTCACGAGTCGTCTGCCGTCGGCGCTTGACCCAAGGTGAGGGACACATTGCGCTCGACACGTAAGGACCGTAGCAAGAAAAACATCGCGGTTTGGGGCAACATAGCAGCCACCGTGGCAGTCGTAGCTTTATCGGTGGGCTTCGCGTACCCGCAAGCGGGACTGCGCGGCATTGAAATGCGTGGCGAAGATCGCCCGTCCGTGCGCGCCATGGGGCTTTCACCAGAGCTTGCCAATCTCGCAGACCGGGCACGCACAACACCAGGTGAAGACAGAGTCGTACGCGTCATCGTGCAGTTCAAGCAGCGTCCAGAAGCCTGGCATTTTCAAAAAGTTCTCAATCAGGGCGGCAAGCTGCACGCGAGCTTGCGCCTGGTGAATGGCGGAGCTTTCTCTCTACGGGCGTCGGCACTACGGAATTTGGCCAACGACCCGGATGTGGCATTTATCGCGCCCGACCATCAGCTCAAGGCGGCCGATGATCTTACGGATTCCGCCATCGGTATGAGCACGGCGAGATCGCTTGGCTTAGGCAGCTGGAACACGGGCATCGGCGTCGCCGTTATCGACAGCGGCATCAACGACAGCCACGACGACCTGAGGAACACCACAACCCAATCGCGCGTCTTCTATCACCAGGATTTCACAGGCACTAGCCCGTACAACGCCAGCGGCGCGCTGGTTTATGACAATTACGGTCATGGAACGCATGTAGCCGGCATTCTAGCGGGTGATGGCACGGACTCCAACCGTCAGTGGACCGGAATCGCATACGGTGTCAATCTGATTGACCTGCGGGTGCTTGACCAGAACGGCGTTGGTTCGGACAGCAGCGTTATTGCCGCCATTGAGCGCGCCATTGCCCTGAAGGGCACCTACAACATCCGCATTATCAACTTGTCGCTCGGCCGACCCGTCTACACCAACTACGCCAGCGATCCGCTATGCCAGGCCGTGGAGCAGGCCTGGAAGGCAGGCATCACAGTGGTGGTGGCAGCCGGCAACTACGGCCGGTTGAGCGTCAATGGCAGCAACGGCTATGGAACCGTGACAGCGCCGGGGAATGACCCCTATGTCATCACTGTCGGCGGCATGAAGACGATGAACACAGCCGCCCGCACGGACGATCAGATTGCCAGCTACAGTTCGAAAGGGCCGACTACTTACGACCACGTAGTCAAGCCCGACATCGTTGCGCCGGGCAACCTCATCCGTTCCACCCGGGCGCCTGGCAGCACATTGGACACAGTTCATGGGGGTAATAGGGTAAAAGGCTCCTACGGCAGGTACGATTACTTCTTGCTCAGCGGCACCAGTATGGCCACTCCTGTGGTGAGCGGTACGGCAGCCGTGCTTCTGGAAGAAGATCCGACGCTGACACCCGACCAGATCAAAGCGCGGCTGATGAAGACGGCCTACAAGACCTTTCCTACTTTCAGTGTGAGCACGGACCCTGGGACGCACCAAACCTACACCTCGTACTACGACCTGTTCACGGTGGGTGCGGGATATCTTGACATCGCCGCCGCGGTTTTGAACAGTGACAAGACTCCTGCCACTGTTGGCAGTGCGCTCTCGCCGACAGCGGTTCAGAACCCAAACGGCACCATCACCCTAGCGAATGGCAACTCCGCGGTGACGGCGGGCTCCGTCGTTTGGGGCAACTCCGTCGTCTGGGGAAATTCCGTGGTGTGGGGCAACAACGTAAGCGGCAACTCGGTGGTGTGGGGCAACACGGCATTGTTGAGCGGCAGTTCCGTGGTCTGGGGCAACAGCAGCCTGACGGGCTACAGCGTCGTCTGGGGCAACTCGAGCAACAGCACCGGAACAGCCTCGGGAATGAGCGTGGTCTGGGGCAATACGACTTCCCTGATGCAGGCGAGTTCTATTGATGTAGACGGGGAATACTAGAAAACAGCCCGCCGCCGCAACCATTACGATGGCACCAGCCGGACGCGCTCCACATGGGGCGCGCCCGTTCTTTTTTACCTTTCCGCGTGCTATAATTCTAGTGTTCCTGTAAGTGACTAACTTCCTGTAAATGCAACTATTTACCGAAATTTCCGAGGCACCATCCGCGCGACAAATTCCTTAGCTTTCACAGACGAGTCCCAACATGGCTGACGACGAGAATCCGCAACTCCCACTGACTCCCCCGGGCGACTCCGGCGTTCCCGGCGCTGCGAACATTATTCCGATCAACATTGAAGAAGAGATGCGGCGTTCGTATCTCGACTATTCGATGTCCGTAATCATTGGGCGCGCATTGCCGGATGTCCGCGACGGTTTGAAGCCGGTGCATCGCCGCATTCTCTACACCATGCAGCAGATGGGTTTGGCTCCCAACAAGTCCACGCGCAAGTGCGCCAGGATTGTCGGCGACGTCATGGGCAAATACCATCCGCACGGCAACCTCGCCGTCTACGACGCCCTCGTGCGACTCGCACAGCCGTTCGCTATGCGCTATCCGTTGGTGGATGGGCAAGGCAACTTCGGATCGGTGGATGGAGATCCGCCCGCCGCGGATCGTTACACGGAAGCGCGCCTCACGCGCGTGGCTTCAGCTCTGCTGGAAGATCTTGATAAAGAAACGGTCGACTTCCGTCCGAACTACGACGGCAACGAAATCGAACCGGACGTTCTGCCCACACGCATTCCGAATCTTCTCGTCAATGGTTCCGACGGAATCGCTGTCGGCATGGCGACAAAAATTCCGCCGCACAATTTGACCGAGATCGTCGACGCGGCGATCACACTGATCAACAACCCCGCGACCACCCTGGCGGAAATTCTGCAAATCGTCAAAGGCCCTGATTTCCCGACCTACGGCATCATCCACGGCCGCAGCGGGATTGCCGAGGCTTACAAGCATGGCCGCGGCCGATTCATGATGCGCGCCCGGGCCGCGATCGAAAGCATGACCAAGGAAAAGCAGGCCATTATTGTCACCGAGATTCCGTATCAGGTGAACAAGGCCCGCTTGATCGAGCGCATTGCCGCGCTGGTGAACGACAAGATCGTTGACGATATCTCCGACGTGCGTGACGAGAGCGACCGCTCCGGGATGCGTATTGTTATTGAATTGAAACGAGGCTCGGAGCCGCAGATCGTCCTGAACCAGCTCTTCAAGCATACGCAGATGCAAGAGAGCTACAGCATGATTTTCCTGGCGGTGGTGAATAACCAGCCGAAGGAAATGGGACTGATTGAAGCGCTGCAGCACTTCTTGCATCACCGCGCCGACGTCATCCGGCGGCGCACGGCCTACCTGCTGGCCAAAGCGCAAGACCGCGAGCACATTCTCGAAGGCTACCTGACTGCGCTCGATCACCTCGACAACGTCATCACCATCATCCGCGCCAGCGCCAACCGCGGCGATGCGCGCGACAACCTGGTCGCCTATTTCGCGGGCAAGAAGATTGACATCAACACGACGGGCCGCGCTCCGAAGATGGATCCGGAAAAGCCCTTCACCGCGAAACAGGCCGAGGCCATCCTCGAACTGCAACTGCACCGGTTAACCAAGCTCTCTATCGACGAAATTTCCAAGGAACTGGCTGAAACCCGTGACCGCATCACCGAATACCAGAGCATTCTGGGATCGGAACGGAAGCTGCGCAGCGTGATCGTAAAGGAGCTGGAAGAGGTCAAGAAGCTCTACGGTGACGAGCGCCGCACTACGATTGAAGACGAAGCCGCTGAAATCCTGCTGGAAGACTTGATCGCCGATGAGCAAGTGGCGGTCACAGTCAGCCACTCCGGCTACCTGAAGCGGACGCCGATCACCACCTACCGGCAGCAACGCCGCGGCGGCACGGGCCGCACGGGCATGAAGACGCGTGAAGAGGATTTCGTCGAACACCTGTTCATCGCTTCCACCCACGCCTATATTCTGATCTTCACCAACACGGGCCGCGTTTTCTGGCTCAAGGTCTACGAAGTGCCCGACGTGGGCGCCGCTGGCCGGGGCAAGCATATCGGCAATTTGGTCGGCTTGCTGGCTGGCGAATCCGTGCGTGCTCTGCTGCCTGTTCGCAATTTGGAAGAAGAGGGCAAATACGTCTTCTTCGCCACGCGCAAGGGCACGGTCAAGAAGACAGAACTGAAAGACTTCTCGCACGTGATGCAGCGCGGCATTATCGCCATTGGCATCGATACGGACGACGAACTCGTCGCTGCGTCACTCACCGACGGCAAGCAAATCGTCTTCCTGGCCTCGCATGACGGCCAGGCGATCCGCTTCAGCGAAGACGATGTGCGCTCGATGGGGCGACAAGCCTACGGCGTGCGCGGCATGGACCTCGACAAGGGCGACTACATCGTCGGCATGGCCATCACAGCGCAACCCGGGGCAGAGCAGATGGGCAAGGGAAAGAACAAGAAGCCGGAAGACGGAAACGGCGTCATTGTTGCGCCGAAGGGCAGCCTCATTCTTTCCGTCACCGAAAATGGCTATGGCAAACGTACGCCAGCCGACGAGTACCGCCTGCAATCGCGCGGCGGCAAGGGCGTGATCAACGTCAAGACGACGGAGCGCAACGGCAAAGTCGTCAGCATCTCGCAGGTAGCGGAGGATTCCGATGTGATGATCATCAGCCAGTACGGCAAAATCATCCGCACCGAGACGAAGCAAATCCGCGAAGCCGGACGCTCCACGCAAGGTGTGCGGCTGCTGAACCTGGAAGCGGGGGACAAGGTGGCAGCGACATCGCTGATTGCTCCGGAAGAGCCGAACGGCAATGGCAACGGGGATACGCCGCTGCTGCAGTAGGGAGCCGGATTTCTTGTTGCGTGAAACTTTAGAGCGAAATTGGGGTGCGAGAGATCGCACCCCTTTCGCATTTTGCTCCCTCCGGGAAACACACAAATACATCATTTAAACTCTTGGCATGACCAAAGCAGCAGACTTGACCAAAGTTTCCCTCTCCGAAAAATTCTCTCTCTTTCAAGACCACTACTCGCCGAAGATTGTGGGCGAGCTCAATGATTCCTACGTCAAGGTGGTTAAGCTGCAGGGGGAATTCGTCTGGCACCATCACGAGAATGAAGATGAGATGTTTTTGGTCGTGAAGGGCTGCCTCTTCATGGGCCTTCAGGAAGCGGGCGGCATCGAACGCGAGATCGCCATCTATCCCGGAGAATTCATCATCATTCCCAAAGGCGTCGAACACAAACCCCGCGCCGACGAAGAGACACACATTGTGCTGCTGGAGCCCAAGTCCACGTTGAATACCGGGAACATCCGCGGTGCAATGACCGTGGAACAACTGGAAAGAATCTAGCAGCCTAGGATCATAGTTCCTTTCAACTGTCATCCTGAGCGTAGCGAAGGACCCCTACACTTTCGATGACACCCATACACTCTCAAACTTTCTTATAGGACAGCATTTCAGAGAGAAAGGCTTCCAGCATGATTTTAATGCTGGCATTTCAGGGGTCTTTCGCTACGCTCAGGATGAACAGCGATATTTTGGCAAGCAAAAAAGGTATTCTTGTGTGCGAGGAAAAATATGTCTCTGAAAGTTGGCGATGACGCGCCGGACTTTGATTTGGAAGCGGTGACGGGCGAGCGCCCGCACCGCGTCAAGTTGAGTGATTATCACGGGCGGCAGAATGTTGTGGTCGTGTTTCATCCGCTGGACTGGACTCCGACTTGAGCGGAGCAGTTGCCGGCGCTGAACTCGGATCTCGAGACTTTCGCCGGTCTAAATGCCCAGGTTCTGGACATCAGCGTGGATTCCGTGGCGAGCCACATCGCGTGGCAGAAGAAAGAAATTGGGATGATGCAGTTTCCGTTGTGCTCGGATTATTATCCACACGCGGAAGTGAGCACAAAGTACGGCATTTTGCGCGATGCGCCTCCGGTACCGGGCATCAGCGAGCGCGCGGCATTTATCGTGGACAAGAGCGGGAAGATTGCGTTTGCCAAGATCTATCCGCTGGATCAGGTGCCGGACAAGGAAGAACTGCTGGTGGAGTTGCGGAAGCTGGAGGGGCAATCGTAGCTGGCCCCGTGGTGAGTTTTTTCAGTTGCGATGTGCGCTGCCCTCTCGGAAATTGTCATCCCGAGCGCAGCGAGGGATCTGTAGTTTCTGTTGGACATGCAGATCCCTCGCTGCGCTAGGGATGACAAAAATCAGTTTCGCAGCCATTTTTCCTGTCAAGCCCCGCCATAGGCAGGATTTCCCGCAAATTGCTCATTCCAAAAGAGAAATAAATTGCTGGAAGTTGGCGGGAAAACCGCTGCGACTTGATATCCTGAACTTATAAGGTAAAGTTAGAAAAAATCGGCCCATTTCCGGGCCGATTTCGTAACGCCGATGTCACAGCTCTGATCCGTAACTCACTCAAAACAATCGTTATTGCTTCAGCGCCACGTCAATAAGCGCATAGAGCTGGTTCAGGTCCGAGGGGACCTCCGCCGGCTTGACGCTGGGCTTCGCGCTCACGACATAAATCGTCGGCGTGTGGTCGAGGTGAATCTGCGTGCCCAGGTTCCTGTCCTGATCGATGAGGGCGGCGAGCTTGCCCTGCGGATCGACGACGAAAGGCAGCGCAGCTTTGTGCGCCGTGGCAAACGTATCCGCGTAAGCGCGCAAGTTGTCGGGATTAATTTGCGGCTGGTTGGCGAACATGTAGTCGCGGAACTGGTTGCCGAGTTCCTTCGAGGTCTGGTCGAAGTAGCGAGCAATGATCGCGGCCTGGAGCGACCAGTCGTGCTTGGGCAGCGGGTAGTCGTGGCGGATCACTGGAATCTTGTAGGTGGCGCTGGCTTTTTCCAGCTCCGGCGCGGCCTTGCTGCACATCGGGCATTGCAGGTCTTCGAAGACGATGATGGCGGCCTTGGCGCCTTTGGGAGCCTTGAGGACAGACGACAGGTCTTGAGCCGATGAGGCGGAGACCAGCAGAGCAGCGCAGAGCGTTAAGAATAGCGTTTTCATAGCAATAAGTCCTTAAAAACGGGTTGTCGAATCAGTGTTGCAGATTGGATGCGGGTACGGGCGCAAACGCCTCCGGCATCTCTGGCCTCTATGGTAACCGAAGCGAGCCGGTGGCGACTACGGAGTTAGTGTGCGGTCAATGGCACCCTTAAGTTCTTCATAGGAAAGGACTCCGGGGTGGTAGAGCGTTACCTTACCCGTGCGGTCGAGGAGTACGAGCGTGGGTGTGGTGCTCGCGCCGTAGATGCTGAAGTTTTCCTGGCTGACGGGGGCGGGGACGTCGGCGAACGCGGAGTAGTAGCGGTCACGTACTTGCTTGATGTAGGCAAGCTCGGCAGCAGGGGAAGCGTTTTCGCCGCCAGCGGCGTAGCCGTAGCGTTGGGTGGGCGCGACCATGGCGAGGCCTTTGGTTGCGTACTCGGAGCGCAGGCGGGCCAGGATGGGGGCTTCCCCTTTGCAATCTCCACACCAGTGCGCCCAGAAGAAAAGCAGCACGGCCGAACCTTTGAGCTGTGCGAGTGGGACAGGCTTCGGTCCAAGGTATTCGGCGAGTTGCAGCGGCGGTGCGGGCTTCCCGACCAGGGCAAGGAGGTTGAGATTCTTCTGCAGGCGGTTGCGGATGGAGGTGTTGTGGTAGATGAGCAAGTTCTTTTTGAGCAAGGCCACGGCATCGGTAGGCTTACCCTGAGCGGCTAGGACTTGTGCTTCGACCTCGATCGCTGCGCCGAGAGCGGTAGGGAGGTGCTCGTCGGCGTCGAGCTTGCGCGTCTTAAGCTGTTGGAGCACGAGCTGTTCGGTCTTGCGGGCGTAGGAGTCAGCCTGATCTAGGTTATTGTTTTTCAAATACGCTCGGGCCATCCAGGAATGGGCCTCGAGGTATTCCGGCGTGACGCCGTGTTGGGCGCGGTACGTGGCTAGCTGGGTGTCGGCTTGTGTGAAGGCGTTGGAGGCTAGGGATGCGCGGACGTCGTCGACGATTTGAGAATGAGCGGCGGCAGCGAGGAGGAAAATCCAGGGCAAGGTGAAACGCATGGGTATTGGACGACCAAGAACCTGGAAAGTTGCAAGTCATGAGCTGCGGAGCTTCGCTCCACTTGGGCAGGCGAGGGCGCCTGCCCCCACACGTGTGATCTCGGGGCACACATTCTTGGCTTGTGTTAGGCGGGCTGGTGGCGGGCTTGGATCTCGATGAAGACGTTGACCAGGGCTACTGCGGCGGGAGTTACGCCGGGGATGCCACTGGCTTGGGCCAGGGTGCGGGGGCGTACGCGGGTCAGCTTTTCCTTCATCTCGCGGGAGAGGCCGCTGACGGTTCCGTAGTCGAACCAGGTTGGAATGGTTCGTTGTTCAGCCTTTTTGAGGCGTTCGATGGCTTTGTGTTGTTGGTCGAGATAGCCTGCGTATTTGATTTCGGTTTCCACGGATTTGAGATCCGTACGGAGCCAGGCGCTGGATGAGGCTTCGTTCTGAAGCAAGAACGGTGCGAGGTCGCGGAAGATTGGGATCAGGAATTCGATTTTGACTTCTGGGCGCTTGAGAAGCTGGGCCAGGGTTTGGCCGATGGCGGGTTGGAGGTCGATAGCGGCGGTAGCGTCTGCTGACACGTCAACGCTGGCATTTACTTGATCCGCGATTGCGTCCAGCATGTCCCGCGTGGGGCGCGTCTTTTCCAGGAATTCTTTTAGGGCTTTCAGGCGTTCCTGCTTGGCCTCGTAGCTCGACCAGGCTGCATCGTCGATGAGGCCAACGCGGCGGCCGAGCGGGGTTAGGCGCTGGTCGGCGTTGTCGATGCGCAGGTGGAGGCGGAATTCGGCGCGCGACGTGAACATGCGGTAGGGCTCGTTGGTGCCCTTGGAAATCAGGTCGTCGATGAGGATGGCGGTATAGCCGTCGGAGCGGTTGAGAATGAGCGGCGGCTCGCCCTTGACCTTGAGCGCGGCGTTGATACCGGCCATCAAGCCCTGGCAGGCAGCTTCTTCGTAGCCGCTGGTGCCGTTGATTTGTCCGGCGAGGAAGAGGCCGGAGATTTTCTTGGTTTCGAGGGTGCGTTCGAGTTCGGTGGGGTCGATGGAGTCATACTCGATGGCGTAGCCGGGCCGCATCATTTCTGCGTTTTCCAATCCCGGAATGGAGTGTACGGCGGCGAGTTGGACTTCGATCGGCAACGACGTTGACATTCCATTGACGTAGATTTCGTGCGTGTTCAGGCCCTCGGGTTCGAGGAAGAGCTGGTGCTGGAGCTTCTCGGGAAACTTGACGATTTTGTCTTCAATCGATGGGCAATAGCGCGGGCCGATGGATTGGATTTGGCCGCTGTACATGGGCGAGCGGTGGACGTTTTCGCGGATGATGCGGTGGGTTTCTTCGGTGGTCGAAGCAATGTAGCAGGGGACTTGAGTATCGTGGTGCGCGACTTGTTTGGTGCGGAAGCTGAATGGCGTCGGGTCGGCGTCGCCCGGTTGGGCTTCGAAGCGAGACCAATCAATAGAGCGGCCGTCAAGGCGGGGTGGTGTTCCGGTTTTGAGACGGCAGCCGCGCAGGCCCAGGTTCTTTAGCGCTTCGCCGAGAAGGATGGCGGCGGGTTCTCCGGAGCGTCCGGCAGGATACTGCTGCTCGCCGCAGTGGATGAGGCCGTTGAGGAACGTTCCGGTGGTGATGATGACGGCGCTGGCGGAGACGTGGCGGCCGTCGCGGAGGGAAATGCCACGCGCGGTGCGGACCGGTTCTTCTTCTAAGATCAGGCTCGTCACTTCTGCCTGTTTGATTTTTAGATTCGGCTGCGCTTCCAGCATCTCGCGCACCTTCAAGCGATAAGCTTGCTTGTCACATTGGGCGCGCGGCGACCAGACAGCCGGGCCTCGGGAAGTGTTCAGTAGGCGGAACTGAATGCCGACGGCGTCAGTGACTTCTCCCATGATGCCGCCGAGGGCATCGACTTCGCGGACGAGGTGGCCTCTGGCGATGCCGCCGATGGCGGGGTTACAGGACATTTGCGCGATGAGGTCGACGTTGAGCGTGAAGAGTGCGGTCTGGAGGCCCATGCGGGCGCAGGCCATGGCCGCTTCGCAACCGGCGTGACCGGCTCCGACGACGACGACATCGAAATGTTCGGTGAAGGGGGGCATGGAAGAGCTGCTGATTTCATTTTAGCAAGAGAGTGTGGAGTCAACCCTTCAGGGGCTGAGGCCGTGCCCCTTCAAAGCAGCCTTTTGTAAAGATCCCGCCCCTTCGACTTCACTCAGGGCAGGCTCTGTCGCGAAAAGGGCGACAAGGCCCCCCTTCTTCCCGAGTCATGACAGTCGAGCTTTGCTCGGCTCGGCAGGCGAGGGCGCCTGCCGCCACATGACCACTTATGTGATCCCGATCACTTGCTGGAGGGGGCTGGGGTTTGTATAGTTGTGTGTCGGACCTCCCGGGGAGTTCCGAAGCAATTTTAAGGAGCACATTATGACAACCGCTGAATTTATTTCTGAGTTGGACGCTAGAGTTGCCAAGTTTGATTTGCTGTGCCATCCGTTTTACAAGGCGTGGTCGGAGGGTCAGCTGACGCGCGAGGATTTGCGGGAGTATGCGCTGGATTATTTCGAGCATGTGCAAGCCTTTCCTAGTTACCTTGCTGAACTGGCCATGCGTCTGGATGAAGGTCACACGCGCCGAGCAGTTCTGGTGAACATGAGCGAGGAATTGGGCCGGGAAAAGGGGAAGCAGACCGGGCCTTCGCACGCGGAATTGTGGATGGATTTTGTGGAAGGCATGGGTGCGCGGAAAGAGTTCGCGCGGCCGGTATTGAACGAGATCCAAGAATTGATCGAGCACTTTAACGACGTAGCTAGTTTGGGTTCCGTGGAAGAGGCTTTGGCTGCTTTCTATGCGTACGAGTCCCAAGTGCCGCGCATTGCTACGGAAAAAGAGCGAGGGTTGCGCGCGTGGTATGGCGCTGATGACCGGACCTGCAGCTACTTTACCTTGCACCAGACGGCGGATGTTTATCACTCGCAGGTTTGGCGGAAACTTTTGGAGAAGCAGGTGGAGGGGAACCCCGAGACGACGGAAAAGGCTTTGGCGGCTGGTGAGGCTGCGGCAGCGAGGTTGTGGGGAGCTTTGGATGGGATGGAGAGCCGGCGGCGGAGTGCGGTCGCGGCATAGGGTTTTCGGTAGTTTTTAACAGGGCCATCGATCTTCCAAGATCGATGGCCTTTTTGTTTTTTTGTAGAAAACCCACGGTTTGTCGTTAGAAAGCTGGCGAGTGTCTTGCAGCGTCGGCAGGCGAGGGGTTCTTCGCTTCGCTCAGAATGACAATCCTTTTAAGGAATACTAATAATCCTGAAATTCGTCACTGCCGAGCTTTGCTCGGCTCGGCAGGCGGGGGCGCCTGCCGCCACATGTGAGTTGCGGCATCGGCACTAGCCGCCGATGTGGACCATGGTTCTAGAGGCTGGGACGAAGTCGGGTTCGCCGATGTGGTGGCGAGCTTCTTTTTTGGAGATTACTTCTTCGATGAACGCGGTACAGGCTGCGTCGGTGGCGCCGCGGCGCATGAGTTCGTAGAGGTCGTGATCCCACACCGAGAATAAACATGTTCGGATTTTCCCGTCCGAGGTAAGGCGGACGCGG
>Ga0210384_10000988_pt1 | contig 40598 bp, 40 predicted proteins | sample IncBWH2MmetaG_FD_160574 | JGI IMG/M metagenome (GOLD analysis project Ga0210384, IMG submission 160574) | Forest soil microbial communities from Barre Woods Harvard Forest LTER site, Petersham, Massachusetts, United States - Inc-BW-H-2-M | ecosystem: Environmental > Terrestrial > Soil >...
TAGCAGAGGTGCAGGACGACATCGATTACATCGAGGTCGCCTCCAGCATCGCCTCGCGCAGTGCCGGACCGGCCACGCGAGCCAACCTCGACGAGTACATCGAGACGACGGAACAGGCGTTGATCAAGTTCAGCCGTGCGCGCCAGGCGAAGGCCATCCTGATCCTGAATCCCGCGCGTCCGCCGATCGACATGCAGACAACCATCTACGCCAAGGTGCGCAATCCAGACTTGGCCGCCATCCGCGCGTCAGTCGACCGCATGATGGCGCGCATCATGGCCTACGTCCCTGGCTACCAGCTGACCGTTCCGCCCACCATCGAGGACGGGCGCATCATGACGACCGTCAAGGTGCTCGGCAACGGAGACTACCTGCCGCGGTATGCGGGCAATCTCGACATCATCAACTGTGCCGCGATCGGCATCGCCGAGACCATCGCCCGCCAGGGCAGGGAGTGACCGACATGACCAAGCGAATCGTCATCAGCGACCCGACATTGCGCGACGGCAACCACGCGGTGCGTCACCAGATCACGCAGGAGAACTTCGCGGCCTACTGCGCCGCCGCCGATCGCGCCGGCGTGCCCATCGTCGAAGTGGGCCACGGTAACGGGCTGGGCGCCTCATCGATGCTCGTCGGCGAGTGCCTGCTGAGCGACGAGACGATCCTGCGCACCGCGCGCGAGAACCTCACGCGGTCCAAGATGGCGATCCATGCCATCCCGGGCTTCTGCACCATCCAACGCCACCTCACGATGGCGGTCGAGCTCGGCGTCGACGTGATCCGCGTCGCCTCACATTGCACCGAGGCCGACATCACGCAACGCCACATCGACTTCGCGCGCAAGAGCGGCAAGGAGGTCTATGGCGTGCTGATGATGAGCCACATGGCCACGCCGGAGGTGCTCGCCGACGAGGCCCGCAAGATGGAAGCCTATGGCGCCGAGGCCCTGGTCATCATGGATTCGGCCGGCTCCTACCTGCCGGCCGAAGTGACACGGCGAATCAGCACTCTGGTCGACTCGCTGGGCATCCCGGTCGGCTTCCATGCGCACAACAACCTGGGCATGGGCGTCGCCAATTCGGTGGCCGCCGTCGAGGCCGGGGCGACCATCATCGATGGCAGCGCGCGCGGCTTCGGTGCGGGCGCGGGCAACGCGCAACTCGAGGTGCTGGTGGCCGTGTTCAAGCAGATGGGTTGGGAGACCGGCATCGACCTCTACAAGATGCTCGACGCCGCGGATCTGGCCGAGGCGCAGATGGTCAAGTCGATGCCCTACATCTCGTCGACGAGCATCGTCAGCGGCATGTCCGGGGTGTTCTCCGGCTTCATCAAGCAGGTCAATCGCATCGGCGCCGAGCACGGCATCGACCCGCGAGACATCTTCTTCGAGCTGGGGCGCCGCAATGCGGTAGCGGGACAGGAGAGCCTCATTCTCGAGGTGGCGCTGCAGCTGAAGTCGGCCCGGGCAGTGGCGGGAGACATCCATGGTTGACCGCCCACAAACCGCCCTTCGCGAGGACTGCCACGCGGCGCTCGGAGCGTTGCCCGGCCTGGCGGCGCGCCTGTCGGGCCATCGCATCGCCGTCGTCGGCGGCACGGGCTTCGTGGGCACGTGGCTCGCCGAAACCGTCGCGGCGCTCAACGACGACCTCGGTTGCCGCGTCCGCGTGGACCTGCTGGCGCGCGGCGTTTCCGCGTGGTCGGCGGCGCACCCGCATCTCGTGCGTGACGGCATCGGCGTGCGGGCCGTGGATGCGCGCTCGCCGTTCGAAATGGCGCGCGACACCACGCTGGTTCTCTTCGCCGCGGGCAACGCCGACCCGCGGATGCACGCCTCGGATCCAGCCCAGGTCTTCCAGACCGGCGTCCACGGCATCGGACACGCGCTGGCGGCGGCGGCGCGGCTCGAGTCGCTGCATCGCTTCGTCAACGTCAGCTCGGGCCTGGTGCTCGGCGGCGCGCCGACCGACCGGGCGCTGGGCGAGACGGACATCGGCGCGCTGGATTTCACGCGCTTCCACAACGTGTACGCCGAGTCGCGCCGCGCAGCGGAGAGCCTGGTAGTGGCCTTCGCGGGCCAATACCGCATCCCGGCCAGCACGGCGCGCGCATTCACGTTCGTCGGCCCGTACCAGGCACTCGATGCCCCCTGGGCACTCAACAACTTCATGCGCGACGCCCTCGCGGGCAACGACATCCGCATCCATCGCAACGGAACGACGCGCCGGAGCTACCTGTATGGCAGCGATGTCGCGGCCTGGTTGCTGAAGGCGTTGCTGGACGGGGCCGATGGCGAGGTCTACAACCTGGGTGGCGAGGAGCCGTTCAGCCATTCGGATGCGGCGGCCCAGGTCGCCGAATTGACCGCGCCGTCGCCGCGGCTCATGCACATGAGCCAGCCGGGCTCGGACGGACGGGCGCACGATTTCTTCCCGGACCTGCGCCACGCAAGGCAACGCCTCGGGGTGAAGGTGACGGTGCCGGTTCGCGCGGCGATCGAGCGCACGCTGCGATGGCATGCCGGCCGGCTGGGCCTGCTTCGGCGCCTGCGCGACGACTCCGCCAAGCCATGACTGCGCAAGCCGCAGCCTCCGGCACGCTGCTTGGAATCGCCGTTCCCTCGTACAAGCGCCCCGACCTGCTGGCGCGCCTGCTTGATTCGATCGACGCGCACTGGCCTGTCGTGGTGAGCGACAACGGCGCGTACCTGGACGAGGCATTCAAGGCTCGCCATCCCTCGGTGGGCTTCGTCGTCCAGCCGCAGGTGGTGTCCCCGGCGAGCAACTGGAACCGGGCTGCACAGGCGATCGATGCCGACTGGATCGTGATGCCCGGCGACGACGACCTCTACTACCCGTCGTCGTTCGCGATCATCGAGCAGGCCATCCGCGCCAATCCCGACGCGGCCATCTTCTTCTTCGGGCACCACATCATCGACGAGTGCGACCGGATCACCGGTACCTGGCAGCCGCCCGCGCTTGCGCTCGCGTCCCCCGAGGGCTTCGAGCGCGTGCGACTGGGCGTGCCCGCGCGTCCGCCGGGCATCGTGTTCCGGCGCGAGGTCTTCGAGCGCCTCCGCGGTTTTGGCGAGGAGTTCAAGGTCACCGCGAGCGACAACGATTTCTACCAGCGCGCCACGCTCCTGGGCCAGACGGTGTTCGTGCCCGACGTAGTCTGCGGCTATCGGGTCTGGAGCTCGGGCTCGACCGCGCAGGCGATCGCCTCGCGCGAGTGGCTCGACGATGTCGACTTGTGGAGCAGCCGCGTGCAGGCGTTCGCCGCGACCGACGCCGGCTATCGCTATCCCGACTCCCTGCGCGACGAGGTCTACATGGCCAACCTGCGTGCAGGCGTGAGGGCCGCGAAGATCAGCCGCGGCTGGGCGGCGGGATGGCGCCATGCGGCCCGCGCGCGATATCCCTGGCGCGCCTCGCCGGTCTCGCAATTCAAGCTGCTCGCGCAACTGATGTTGCCGGCCCGGCCATGAGCGTGTCGCGCGAGACGCTGGCCTCGCTCTCCTACAAGCTAGGCACCATCGGCTGCACGTTCTTCAGCGTGGCGCTGCTGGTGCACCACATGGGGCCGACGTCCTACGGCGCGTGGGCGACGCTCGTCTCCGCGTTGGTGTGGATCCAGCTGTCGGATCTGGGCATCGGCATCGTGGTGCGCAACCGCGTCGCTGCCGACCGCTCGGATCCGGCGCTCGCCCAGATCGTCGCCACGGCGATCACCCTGACTGGCGTGATCGCGCTCGTGTTCATCGTCGCGTACGCGGTGGCGTGGCGTCACGTATCCGTGGCGCGCGACTATCCGCTGGAATCGGCGCTCCTGTACGTCTCGGCGTTCCTGATGCTGCCCACCGGCGTGGGCACGAACATCCTGCAGGGACTCGGCATGACGCGGGTCACCTTCAAGGCGGCGTTCTTGCAGACGGTGCTGTGGGTGGCGTTCGTCGCCTGCCTGGGGCAACGCCCCGCGATGCTGCCGCTGGCGGTGGGTTTCTCGACGCTCTGGGCCGGCGTCTGCCTCTTCCAGATGCGGCTCGCGCTGCGCGAGACCGGCCTGGCCAACGCGGTGTTCCTGGCGCGACTCGTGAACGTGCGGCCGTCGCGCGACGTGATGACGATGATGCGGATCGGCGCGGCGTTCTTCATTCTGCAGATGACCAGCCTGGTGCTGTTCAACCTGGGAACGTACCTGTCCTACGACTACTTCTCGCCGGCCGCCGCGGCGCGCTACGACATCCTCAACAAGGTCTACCAGATCCCGCTGACCCTGTTCAACGTGGTCATCGTCGTGGCCTGGTCGCGCATCACGCGCGACGCGCAGGCGCGCGACGCCCACGGTCTGCACCGCATCCAGGTGGGGTTGCTCGCAGTGGCCGTCGCGGGCGCAGCCGCGTTGTTCCTCGTTTCGGGCTTCGTGGTGCGCCCCTTTGTCTCGGTCTACAGTCATGGCCAGATCGAGGTGTCCGGGAAAGACGTGATGGCGTTCTCGATCCTGGTCGCCATCCAGTTGGTGGCCTATGTTGGCGCGGTCTTCATGAACGCCACCGAGCGGCTGCGTATCCAGTTGCTGTTCGCGCTCGCTTCCGCCGCAGCCTTCGTCCCCGTGTTCCTGGCGCTGCGATCCGCGGGCTTCGACGTGGCCTCCGTGCCGCTGGCCACCGGGCTGGTCATGCTCCCCGGCGGGCTCTGGTTCAATGTCCATGTCCGCCGCCACATCATTCGCCCGCTGCGGTCGCCGGCCGGGCCGGTCGATGCGCCGCCCGCCGCGGCGCTCCATTCCTGAAGGCCTTGTCGATGGCTGAACCGATTCGCGCCCTCGTGCGATCACTGCTTCCGTTCGCGCTGCGCTCCAGGCTCGCGCGTGCGTTCGGGAGCCGCAACCCGCGTGACCTCGCTGGTCGGATCGGAGCCGGCGGGCTGCATGCCTACGTCGCCCGCGGCGTCACCGCGCGCCGCTGGCGCCACGTCAGCATCGGTGCGGGCGCCCAGGTCGAACGCGGTACGCACTTCCACTGCAACGACGAAGGACCCGGCAAGCGCATTGTGATCGGCGAGCGCTGCTTCGTGGGGCAGCACTGCTTCTTCTCAGCGGGCGAGAGCATCGTTGTGCGCCGCGACGCGGTGATCGGCGCGTCCTGCAATTTCCTGGCGGCCGGGCATCTCTACGACGACCCCACCTGCACCGTCGCCCGAGCCGCGGTCACCTCGTATGGCCCGATGATTCTGGGCGTGAACACCTGGACCGGCGTGGGCACCACCGTGCTGGGTGGCGTCGAGATCGGGTTCGGCTCGATCGTTGCCGCAGGCTCGTTGCTGCGCATGTCGTTGCCGCCGCTGTGCCTTGCAGCGGGTCATCCGGCACGGATCATTCGCATCTACGACTGGCCGTCCAAAGCCTGGGTGACGCTCCCCACGGACGAGCCCGCGCGCGAGACCGCTTTGCACCGACACATGCAAAACCTCCCGAGCGAGGCCGCCTACCTTGAGGCTCTGCGACATTGAAGTCGCCCCGATCGGATGAATTGAAGACAAAGGAACTCCATGCAAACCCAAACTGATATCGAGAAGACCGGCAGGCCAATCGCGCTGGTGCTTGGCGCCGCTGGCTTCATCGGGCGGCGCGTAGCGCGTGAGATGGAGAGGAATGGATTCGCGGTGCGCGGAATCGGCCATGGAAACTGGCAGGCTGAAGAACGCCAGCGCTGGGGGTTGTCGGCTTGGTTCGATGCTGACATCACACTGGAGTCGCTGCGCCAGGCGGCGGACGGCGAACGCATCGCGGCGGTGCTGCACTGTGCCGGCAGCGGAGCGGTCTCTTTCTCGTATGCGCAGCCGATGCAGGACTATCAAAGATCGGTGGACAGTACGCTCGCCATGCTCGAGTTCGTGCGCTGCCGCGGCGACGCAGCCCCGCGCGTCGTCATGGCGTCCAGCGCCGCGGTCTACGGCGACCAGGGTGACATCGACATCGACGAAAGCGCGGTGCGCTCGCCGATCTCGCCATACGGCTTCCACAAGATGACCGCCGAGACTTTGTGCGATTCATACAGTCGGTTCTTCGGGGTCACCGCAAGCAGCGTGCGCCTGTTCTCGGTCTATGGCGAGGGCTTGCGCAAGCAGTTGCTCTGGGACGCGCTCAACAAGTTCAAGCGCAACGAGTTCAGCTTCTTCGGCACTGGGCACGAATTGCGGGACTGGATCCATGTGGATGATGCGGCCCGCCTGCTGGCGGCGGCGGCAACTGCGGAGCAGCCGCGTTTCGCTGTCTACAACGGCGGGCACGAGAAGGCAACTACGCGTGAGGTCTTGACGGCGCTGGCAGGACTGGCGCTGGCATCCGGCGAGGTCAATTTTTCGGGCGAGACGCACACTGGCAACCCTCATCGATTGACCGCCAGTTGCTTCCGTGCCCGCCAATTGCTGGGTTGGACACCGCAGGTAGCCCTGGCGCAAGGTCTTCGACGCTATGTCGATTGGTATTCGGACATGGCGCGGGAACCGCGATTCGAGGGGCGCCTGTGACCATTCGCGTGGCCATTGCCTACAACTTCAACGATGGCGACTGGCTTGGCGGCCGGAACTACTACGGTAGCCTGCTCACCGCGTTCGCCGCCGTGGCGCCGAAGGACATCGAACTCGTGCTGGTCATCGGCGAGACGACGCAGACGTCGCTGCCGGAGGCCTTTCCGTGGCTGGAGGTGCTGCGAACACCCCTGATGAGCCGGATGCATCCGTCATGGCTGCTGCGCCAGTTCACCTTGCGCGTGCTCGACTCGGATCCCTTGCTCGAGCGCTACCTGGTGCGCCGCCGCATCGACATCCTCACCCACTCGATGCACCTTGGGGCCCGCAGCCGCGTCCCGGCGCTGCCCTGGTTGTGCGACTTCCAGTTCATGCACCTGCCGGAATACTGGGAGCCGAAGCAGATCCGCTGGTCCGAGCGGCGCTATGAAGCGGCCTGTCGCCAGGGCACCGGCATCGTCGTCAGCAGCCAGGATGCGCTGGCGGATCTCGAGCGCTTCGCGCCGTGGTGCACGCTGCCGAAACATGTGCTGCGCTTCGTCTCCAATCCGGTGTCGTTCGACCGATTGCCGGCGCGCGACGAACTCCTGGGCCGCCTGGGGCTGCCGAGCAGCTATTTCTATCTGCCCAACCAGTTCTGGAGCAACAAGAACCACCGCCTTGCAATCGACGCGCTGGCGCTGCTCAAGGCGCAAGGCGTGGATGCCACGATCGCCTGCACCGGCAAGACCTTCGATGGACGCAAGCCGCAGTTCTTCGAGGAGCTGATGGCGTACTGCCGCCAGCGCGGCGTCGAGGATCGGTTCAGGGTGCTGGGCATCGTGCCCTATGTCGACCTGCAAGGCCTGATGGCCTACGCTTGTGGAGTGATCAATCCGTCGCGCTTCGAAGGATGGAGCACGACCGTCGAGGAGGCCAAGACCTTCCATCAGCGGCTGCTGCTCTCGGACCTGCCCGTCCATCGCGAGCAGGCGCCGCGCTTCGGCCGCTTCTTCTCGCCTGACGACCCGGCGGCGCTCGCCGCTCACATGCGCGATTGCCTGGACGAAGGCCCGCGCCCGATCGACACCGCGGCCATTGCAGCCGACTACGACGTGCGCCTGAAGACCTTCGGGCAGTGCTTCGTCGACATGCTGCGCGGCGTGCAGGCGACGCCGCCTTCCTGAGCGACTGGAGGCGCCGGACGACGTGGCGGTCCGGCGGCCAGGGCTTCAGGCGGTCGGGGCCGCGGAGACCTCGCGCCGCTTGCGCGCCTGCAAGCCGTTGACCACCAGGAACAGCGCGAAAAGCACGGTACCGGCCAGCGCACCCGCCGCGGCGAAATACAAGCGGCGCGGGTATGACCTGCGTTCCGCAGGATGCGCCTGATCGACGATCTGGATCAACGCACCTTCCCGGCTTTCGTCGACGCGGGCAAGCTCGTATTGCTTGGCCATGATGTCGAACAACGTCTCCTCGTACTTGAACTCCCGGTACTTGCTGACGTAGTCGGGGCTGTTGGTGCCGGTCGAGGCGCTGCTCTCCAGATGGCGCAACTGCTCCTGCAACGCGGAGACGGTCGCGGACTGCTGGCGCACTTCCGGCGCCGTGGGCGCCAGCGAGTTCTCGAGCGTCGCGAGCCGGACCTGCGCAGTCGCCAGTTCCGTGCGCAGCCGCGCATACCCGGACGCCGCGCTTTGCGGCTCCGCATTCAGGGCGCCCTGGTTGAAACCGCTCTGTTGCAGCGCGGTCTGGGCGTCCGTCAGCTTCGTCTTGACCTCCAGCATCTGGCCCTGGAAGAAAAGGCGTCTCTGCTGGGCCTCGGTGACGGCCAGGGTCGCGGTCACGCGGCGCAATTCCTCGACGAACTGGGTGGCCATCGCAGCCGCCCGCTTCGGATCTGAGTCCTCGACCTCGATGGTGATCATCCCGTCCTTCTTGCCGGCGACGATGGTGGCGCGTTTCAGCAACTGCTTGCGCGTGGCGTCGCGGTACTTCTGGTCGTATACCTTCATCAGGTCGAAGCGATCTATGAGCCTGTCGCCGACCGTCTCGCTCTGCATCAGCGAGATGTACTGGTCCACCGGGCTCTTCATGCCTCCGGCGGCCAGACCTCCGATCGCGCCCAGCGACGCGAGCGCGGAGACGGCATTGCTCTGCTGTGCTTGAGGGGGAAGCATCGTCGTGTGAGACGCGTATAGCGGCGTCACCAGGAAACTGATGCCGTAGGCGATTGCCCCTCCCGCGAACAGAGCCAGCACAACGGCCCGCCAGCGATTCATGACCGGAGCCAGCAAAACTGCGAAGTCAATGCTCTGGTCTTCTGCGACGTCGCCCGCGGCGAAATACCTGAACGAGTGCGAAGACTGGATGATCGAATCACTGTCGTGAACCATTCTCAAAGCCCCAGGCTCTTGATGCCGGCCAACCCAAGCCCGAACTGATACAGGATCTGCGTCCAGTCCTTCGCATCCTGCACGAAGGTCGACTTGTTCAGCTCCTCGGGCACGAAGATCGTGTCGCCGGGTTGCACGACCGCGTCGTTGAGGTTGTTGCCGGAGTGCCAGAACGAGGAGCCCTGCTGGGCGCTGATGACCGAACCGTTGGCGCGGATCATGAAGATGCTCTGCTTGTCGGCGCCGCGCGTGGGCCCGCCTGCCAGCGCGAGGTATTGCGGAGCCGAATGCCCGGGTTCATAGACGAAGCTGCCGGTGTTGAACACGCTGCCGAAGATGCCCACCGAGGTGCCGCGGGGTGGGATCTTCACGGCGTCCCCGTCCTCGAGCGCAAGGTTGGGCAGCGCGGTCGCGTCCGGCGAAAGCTGCAGCACGACCCGGCCTGTCGGCCTGACCTCCCGGAGTCGCTGAAGGAGCCGCGCGTTCGCCTGCGCCGAGGCCGCCTGTGCGTTGATCTCCTCGGTGGACGTCGCGCGCTGGCTGGCCTGGTTCCTGGAGATGTCCGTCTCGAAGTCGCGCAGGGCCCGTTCATAGTTTTCCTGCTGCACCTTGCGCACGCTCTCGCGCGTGAATTCGGTGCCGAACGGATAGGCCGCGGAGGTCATGCCGCCCGCCGCGCGAAGCGCGTCCTCGATGCGGCTGCCGGGCGGCAGGATGTAGTCGCCGGGTCGCGCCACTTCGCCTTCCACGCGCACGTGCTCGTTCTGCTTGTCCTGCGGCAGCGCCGCCGTCACGACGCTGTACGCGCGGATGACGTCGCCGGTGGCGAGCGCGTCGCGCTGGTGGGCGGGCAGGTCCAGTTGCGTCACCTTGCCGGTGGCGCGGTCGGCCAGGCGTTCGATGGTGAGGCGCCCGCGGTCGGCCACGGCCGTGAAGCCGCCGGCCATGCGCAGCACGTCGTCCAGCGTCTCCGTGGGCTTGAGTTCGTAGATGGCGGGCTGGTTGACGCTGCCGAGCACGGCCACTTGGGTGCCGACGGGGCCGACGAACAGGATGTCGTCCGGCTGCACCAGCTGGTCGCTGTCGCGGTCGCCCTTGAGCAGCAGGTCGTAGAGGTCGAACACGGCCACTTCCTTGCCGGCGCGGCGCAGGTGGATGTCGCGGAAGCTGCCCGCGGCCGACGGGCCGCCGGCGCGCATGAGCGCGTGCAGCACCGACGACAGGCCGTTGACGGTGGCCGAGCCGGGATGCTGCACGTAGCCGCCGACGAACACGCGGATCGCCCGCACCTGGCCCAGCGTCACGCTGAGCTGGAAGTTGCGGAAGGTCTGGCCGACGCGGCGTGTGACGACGTCGGCGAGGTCGGCGTTGCGCACGCCGGCCACGGTGATCGTGCCGACGCGCGGCACGTTGATGCGGCCGGCGCGATCGACGGTGGCCTGGATGTCGGCGTCGACCGAGCCCCAGATCGCCAGGTTGATCTCGTCGCCCGGCCGCACGATGTAGTCGCCCGGCACGCTGGGCAGCGGGTCCTGGGTGGCGGAGGCGATGGCGTCGTCGGCGACGAGATTGGCGCCGAAGCGCCGGATCGGCCGTGCCTGGCCCTGGGCCACGCCCTGGTCGTCCTGCATCTGGGCCCGTTCGGCGCCCGCCTGCTGCTGCACGTAGACCTCGAACTCGCTCGGCTGGTACGGCTGCGGGCGGTAGGGCAGGCCGCGCGATTCCGGCTGGTCGCCTCCTGCCCGGGTCGTGCGCTGGGTCTGGCGCAACTGGGGCGTGGTCGACGGGGTGGACGCCGCATTCGACGACGGTGCGTTGTTGATGGTCGTCAGGTCGCTGGTGGCGTCGCCGCTGAACTGGGCGAACGCGGCGGCCGGAGCCAGCATGCTGGCGAGCGCAATGAGGAGCGCGCCGCTCGAGAGGAGGGCGACCGGCGGTGCCGGCAGGCGGGTAGTCGGCATTGAACTGGTGTCGGTGGCGAACCCGTGCCTGGCAGCGCTTGAGGCGCCTGCAGCGCGGGGAGACGCCTGTCGGAGAAGCGCGAATTCTAGCCCGTCGCGGTGGGCCGCCCGAGCGACCTCGCACGGCCCCAGGACAGGTTTCATCGGTACAAGCGATAATGGCGGCTCATGACAGAAGCATCCCAAGCCCAGGTCCCGGCTCAAACGGACCCCGCCCTCGAGCCACAAGCCGCCCCCGCGCCGGCCCGTTTCGATACCCTCCCTCTCGATCCCAAGCTGATCCGCGCCGTCGCCGATCAGGGCTACGCCTTCATGACGCCCATCCAGGCGAAGGCCATCCCGCTGGTGCTGGAGGGGCGTGACGTGATGGGCGCCGCGCAGACCGGCACCGGCAAGACCGCCGCGTTCTCCATCCCGCTGCTGCAGAAGATGATGCGCCACGAGACGGCCAGCGTCTCGCCCGCGCGCCACCCGGTGCGCGCGCTGGTGCTGGCGCCCACGCGCGAGCTGGCCGACCAGGTCGCCCAGAACATCAAGGCCTACGCCAAGCATTCCAACCTGCGCGTGGCCGTCGTCTTCGGCGGCATCGACATGAAGCCGCAGACGCTGGAGCTGAAGGGCGGCGTCGAGGTGCTGATCGCCACGCCGGGCCGGCTGCTCGACCACATCGAGGCCAAGAACTGCGTGCTGAACCAGGTGGAGTACGTCGTGCTCGACGAGGCCGACCGGATGCTCGACATCGGCTTCCTGCCCGACCTGCAGCGCATCCTCAGCTACCTGCCCAAGCAGCGCCAGACCCTGCTGTTCTCGGCCACGTTCTCGCCCGAGATCAAGCGCCTGGCCAACAGCTACCTGCAGGATCCGGTCACCGTGGAGGTGGCGCGCGCCAACGCCACGGCCACCAACGTCGAGCAGCGCTTCTACAGCGTCACCGACGACGACAAGCGCAACGTCGTGCGGCAGATCCTGAAGGATCGCGCCATCACGCAGGCCCTGGTCTTCGTCAATTCCAAGCTGGGCGCGGCCCGCCTGGCGCGCACGTTCGAGCGCGACGGCATGCGCACCTCGGCGCTGCACGGCGACAAGTCGCAGGACGAGCGCCTGAAGGCCCTGGCGTCGTTCAAGAAGGGCGAGGTCGACGTGCTGGTGTGCACCGACGTCGCCGCCCGCGGCCTCGACATCGCCGACCTGCCGGCCGTCTTCAACTTCGACGTGCCGTTCAATGCGGAAGACTACGTGCACCGCATCGGCCGCACCGGCCGCGCCGGCGCGTCGGGCCTGGCCGTCACGCTGGTCACCCGCGACGACGCCCGCAACATCTCGGACATCGAGAAGCTGATCCACAAGAAGATCGAGCTGGAGCCCTTCGAGGTGGCCGACGATCGCCCGCGCCGTGCGCCGCGCCGCGACTTCGACGACGAGCCGCGCCGCGCCCCGCGCCGCGAGTTCGACGACGAACCGCGCCGCGATCCGCCCATCGCGCTGCGCCCGGCCCTGCCGCCGCGCGCGCCGGCGCCGCAGAAGAACCGCGACCCGTTCTTCGATCGCCCGTACGAGGCCAGCACGGCGTCGTCGGCTCCGGCGGAGTGGGAAAAGGCGACGACCTCGGCCCCGGTGGGACGCGCGGCGCTGTCGGCCAACATCCGGTCCAAGCGCAAGGTCGCCGCGTTGCTGGGCGGCGGCACTAAGGCCTGACGCCGCCGCGGCGCTCGCCGGCAAGCCCCGCGCGCCAGCTGGCCGCGGGGCTTTTCTCTTTTCGCCGCGCCGCTCCCCGCCCTCAGCTCTGAGCCGCGGAGCCTGCGTCGGGCGAGGCTGCCGATGCGGCGACGCGACGGCGTGCGACGACGGCGGGCAGCGTCGGCAAGGAGAGGTCATCCGTTGCACGTGCCAGCCTGCGCAGCAGCCAGGTCCCGGCCGCGCCGAGGCGCCACGCGCGCCCGCCCAGGCCCAGGTGCGCCCGCAGCTCGGCGGGCAGGTTCTGCACCGCTGCGGCGACCAGCATCCGCTGCACGCCCCGCAGCGGCAGCGGCAGCAACGGCATGCGCCGCACGATGTCCAGGAACTCCAGCACGATGGCGGACGGCTCCAGCCGCGGACGCATCGCCTGCAGCAAGGCCTCGAACTCGCGCTCGCTGCACACCGGCTCGAGCACGCCGTAGAGGCGCGCGGGGGCGGCGTTCTCCGCGTAGTACGCATCGCGCTCCGGGCCGGACAGCGGCCGCACGTAGCGCACGTAGGCCTGCAGGAAGCCGTGGGCCGCCGTCGCATGCACCCAGGTCAGCAGCTCGACGTCGCTGGCTGCGTAGGGCTGTCCCCCGGGCGTGCGTCCGCAGATGCGGGCGTGCGCCGCATTGATGCGCGCGATCATCGCCTCGGCCCGGCTGCGCGGGCCGTAGGCTGTCATCAACGCGGCATGGCCGGTGCGCCGCATCCGCGCCAGGGGCTCGGTGCGGAAGGCTGTGTGCTCCCACACGCCCGTGCGAACCCGCGGCTCGGCCAGCTCCAGCAGCACGGCCGTGACGCCGCCCACGAACATGGCCAGCGGGTTGGCGAACACGCGCCAGGTCAGGGCGTCCGCGGCGAGCAGGGCCGGCTCGCCGGCGGGCTGCGCGAAGTCCTCCGGCCCCGTGCCGGGCGGATACATCAGTGCGGCGAGGCGCCGTTGCAGGCGCTCGACCAGCGTCGCGCGCGTTGATGACAAGAATGAGAAATGAATCATTCGGAAACGCTTCAGGTACGAGGCGTTCGACGAGTGAGAATATCCGCGGCGCGGCTGAGACGAGGGTTGTCCATGCGTGGCCTTTGCTCCGATCAAAAAAAATTCTCAGGGTGGAAATGATCGATATCGTCATTGCGGACCGTGCGCCAGCGCGCCGGGCCTGCGCGCGATTCTGCGCGACCTTCTTGCTCCTGCTCGCCGGCGTGCTGCCGCGCGCCGGCCTCGCGGCATCCGTACCCTGGACGCCCAGCCTCGCCGGCCGCCACGCCATCGAGATCCTGGTGGACGACGGCGGCCTGCCTCTCACGGTCAGCCAGTGGCCGCTGCCGCGCGCCGCGGTCCAGCAGGCCATCGACAGCCTGCCGGCCGAGCTCCCCCCCGAGCTGGACGCCGCGCGCGCCACGGTCCAGGCGGAGTTGCGTGCGCAGCAGTCCGCGCGCGTGGGGGTCACCGTGCGCCAGCGGCAGGATGCGATCTCGGGCTTCGGCGACGACGCCACGCCCGGAAGCAGCCTGCAGCTGCGCTCGGGAGAGCTCGACGGGCCGCACCTGGCCATGCAGGTCGGCGGCCGGCTGGATGCCGAGGACGAGACGGCTCGCTCGCGTGCCACGCCGCGGCTGGACGACAGCGCGCTGGCGGTCGACGCGCTGGGCATGCAGGCCCAGATCTGGGCCCACCGATCCTGGTGGGGCCCGGGCTGGCAGAGCGCGCTGCCCCTGAGCAACAACGCGCCGGCGCTCGACGGCATCGGCCTGCAGCGCGCCGCCGTCGTGCCATCCGAGTCGCCCTGGCTGAATTGGCTGGGGCCGTGGAACGCGGATTTCTTTCTCGCCCGCACCGAGGGGGACGGCAGGCAGGTGGGCAGCCGGGCGCTGCTGTCCGGCATCCGCCTGACGGCGCGGCCGTTGCCGCTCGTGGAGGTGGGGCTGACGCGCATGCTGCAGTTCGGCGGACAAGGGCACCAAAATCAAGAGAACCCGGCCGGCTTCTGGCGGGGCCTGCTGGGAACGCACCAGAACGCGTCGACGGAGGCCGAGGCGAACCTGGATTCCGGCAACGGCATCGCGGGCTACGACCTGCGGGTGCGCTGCCCGGCCGGCCTGCGTTGTGCCGCCTACGGGCAGGCGGAGGGCGAGGACGACAAGAAGCACCTGCCCTACCGTTTCATGAACCTGCTGGGGTTCGAGGCCTGGGGCAATGACGGCGTCACGCGGACGTATCTCGAACTGGCCGAGGTCAGTTGCCGGATCAGCCTCAAGGGTTCGTCGGAGCACCAGTGCGCCTATCGCAACCATTCGTACCCGGGGGGCTATACCTCGGGTGATCGCTGGCTCGGCGCGAGCGCCGGCTCCGACGCGCGGCTGCTGACGCTCGGCTGGATCGATGCCGACTGGGCGAGTTCGGTGCGGCTCGACTTCGGGCGCGTCGGCTCGAGGATCGGCACCTACATCGGCAACGGCGACCTGTCTTCGGCGGGCACGCTGTGGGGCCTCTCCGCGCGCCGTACCTGGCGGGTCGGGCCGGCCCAGGTGACGCCGGAGTTCGACTGGAGCCGCGTCGCCACGGCCACCGGCCCCCACGTCGAATCGCGCGTGGGCGTGGAAATGAGCCTGGGGCTGGACGACCTGGGCCGCTGGTCGCCCGCCCGCTTCGGCGAGCGGCTGTCGGCCGCGGGCGACGGCGCCGTCACCACGCGCGCGCTGACGGGCGCCGCCCTGATCGCAGGCGCCGCGGTGTTCGACCGCGCCGCCAACCATTACGCGACCGTGCACCACGACGAACCGTCGATGAAGGTGCTGCGCGAGGGCGGATCCGCGCTGCCCTACGTCGAGTTCGGGCTGGCCGGCATCGGTTGGCTGGCGTTGCCGGACGCGCGCGACAGCGGCGTGGCCCTGGCCAGCGTCGAGTCCGGGCTGGTCTCCGTGGCGGCGGCGGAAACGCTCAAGCTCGTGGTCGACCGCTCGCGTCCGACCGAGGGCCGGGGCGCCGCGGATTTCGGCCACGAGAAGCGCTCGGACAGCTCGTTCCCGTCCGTGCACGCCGCGCTGGCCTGGGGCGTGCTGACGCCGATCGCGCAGCGCTACGACGCGCCCTGGCTGTACGGCGTGGCCGCGCTCACCAATGCCGCGCGGGTGGCGGGCCGCAACCACTGGCTGTCCGACACGGTGGCCGGCGCAGTGCTCGGCTACACGGTGGGCGACTGGTTCGGGCGCCGCGCGGCCGACACCGGCGGCACGGTGATGCTGGTGCCGCACGGTGTGGTCGTGTCGGCGGCGTTTCGCTAGAACACCCGATGGCGTTCGAGAGGAAGCCCGTGCTCCTCCGCAAAGGCATTCGAGCTCTCCAGCGCCTCGAAATTCTCCTTGAGCCAGCGCTCTTGCCGGTGCCGTGCGACGGCGTCGGCGATGCCGACTTCGACGGCATGGAACGGTTCAGGCCTGCAAGCTGAGCACCGTCGGCACCGATCCGGCAGTTCGACCGTCGCGTCCTGCGTGTGGATGAGGGCCGTCAGGCGGCCTCCCGCTCGGCCGCCTGCAAGACTTCGTCGCTTACGCCGTGCTTCTTCAAGGCCTCGATCAGCCGCGCCTTCTGGCCGGAGGAAAACTGTGCCTCATCGCGGCGCAGGCCCTCGCTGAGGTAGGACTTCAGCAGGGTCTGGTAACCGACGAATCCACGCTGCGGGGCGATGGCCTTCATCGACTCGACCACATCCACGGGGATGCGTAGCGTGATCGAGGTCATTGCCCGGTCTTTCACCAGGCGGTGCTTGAGACGGTCAGAAAGCATAATGCTGCTCCTCGGAGAGCTCTGCGCGGCGCGCGGAAATGATGCGGATGAACTCGTCTTCCACCTCGATGTGGACGACATACAGCAACCGCCCCGAAGCATCGAACCCGATGGCCGCCTCCCGTGCCTCGTCATTGCGCGACGCCTGCACGAGCACGAACAGCGGGTCACCGAACACTGTGGACGCCTCTTCGAAGCGCACTCCATGTTTGGCCAGGTTCTTCTTCGCCTTCTCGGGATCCCAGACGAATGATTCGCCGTTCAGGTCGAAGTGGACGTCCATGCCGGTATTGTCCGCGATGTATTGTCATTGTCAATACATGACGGCGTAGCGCAACGCCACCAGGGGGGGGCAAGACTCTTATCTACGGGCTAGCCCAGCAGGCTGAACACCGCCGGCACCCGATCCGGCAACTCGATCTTCGCGGCCTTCCACTGCGCCGCCGTCCTGCACAGCGACCAGCCCTCGGCCAGCGTCAGGCCGCAGCTGATGGCCAGCCGGGTGGTGGGCTGCAGCACCTCCAGCGCGGTCTCCAGCATCACCGCGTTGCGGTAGGGCGTCTCGATGAACACCTGCGTCTGCTGCAGGCGCTTGGACGTGGCCTCGAGCTCGCGCAGGCGGGCGCGGCGCGGGTTGGCCTCGCTCTGCAGGTAGCCGTGGAACACGAAGCTCTGGCCGTTGAGGCCGCTGGCGGCGATGGCCAGCGTGATCGAGCTCGGGCCGCTGAGCGCGATCACCGGGATGCCCAGGTCGTGGGCCGCGGCCACCAGCAGTGCGCCGGGGTCGGCCACGCCGGGCAGGCCGGCCTCGCTCAGCAGGCCGATGTCGTGGCCTTCCAGCGCCGGGTTCAGCAGGAGCTCCCACGCCGAGGCCCGGGCCACCTCGGGCTTGGCCGGCGCGGGCGCGCTCTTCGCGGGCTTGCCGGGGATCACGCGCTGCGGGCCCTTGGGGGCGCGCGGCAGCTCCTCGATGAGCGTCTGCTGCAGCGGCTGGGCCAGCGGGGCGATCTTGTTGACGCGGTTGAGGAACGCGCGTGCGCTGCGCGAGTCCTCCACCACCCAGTGCAGGAGCCTGCTGGCCTGCGCGATGACGCCGCCGGCGATCACGTCGGTGAGCGGCACCTCGGCGGCGCCCAGGTCGAGGGCGTTGGGCATCAGCAGCAGGCGGCCAAAGGTCTTGTCGGAGGAGGTCATTGCGGGGGTTCGGTGGAGGCGAGGGCGCGAGCGCGCAGCGGGTCGAGCCCGGCGGCGCGCAGCAGGGCGCAGGTCTGGATCAGCGGCAGGCCCACCAGCGCGGTGGGGTCGTCGGACTCTATCGCCTCCAGCAGCGCGATGCCCAGCGTCTCGCACTTGGCGCTGCCGGCGCAGTCGTAGGGCTGCTCGGTGCGCAGGTAGAACTCGATCTCGGCGTCGGTGAGCGTGCGAAAGCGCACCGGTACCGGCACGCAGCGCGCCTCGGCGAAGCCGGTGGACGCGCGTACGACGGCCAGCGCGGTCTGGAACACGATGGTGCGGCCGCTCATCGCGCGCAGCTGTTCGACGGCGCGCGCGTGGCTGCCGGGCTTGCCGATGGCCACGCCGTCGACGTCGGCCACCTGGTCGGCGCCGATCACCACGGCGTCGGGAAAGCGGCTCGCGAGCGCGCGCGCCTTCGCGAGCGCGAGGCGCGGGGCGAGCGTGGCGGGCGTCTCGCCGGGCAGCGGCGTCTCGTCGGTGCCCGGCGGCAGGGCCTGGAACGGAATGCGCAGGCGCTCCAGCAACTCGCGCCGGTAGCGCGAGGTGGAGGCCAGGATCAGCGGGGGGTCTCGGGACATGGCGGATTGTCGCCTGCGTGCAGGGCCTAGAATCTTTCGATGACTTCTCCTGCCCTCGATCCGCTGCGCCTGAACGTGGCCAGCTTCGCCGCCGACGCCCTGGAGGCCGAGGGCGACTGGGCCATTGCCGAGCTGCCGCGCCTGGCCGACAGCGAATGCCCGCTGGATGCCGGCTCGCCCCTGAAGGCCAAGGCCGATGCGCCCAAGGCGCCGCCACGCGCCGCGAGCGATCTCACGCGCCGCGTGCGCTGGCGCGCGACCGGCTCGCACCGTCCGGTGGGCGGCGAGAACCAGGTCTGGATGCACCTGGAAGCCGACGCCGACGTGGTGCTGCAATGCCAGCGCTGCCTGCTGCCGCTGGACGAGGCGGTGCACGTGGATCGCCACTTCCGCTTCGTGGCCGACGAGGACACCGCCGCCGCGCTCGACGACGAGATCGAGGACGAGGTGCTCGCGCTGCCCAGGGCGCTGAACCTGCGCGACCTGGTGGAGGACGAGATGCTGCTCGCGCTGCCGCTGGTGCCGCGCCACGACGTGTGCCCGGAGGCCGTGCCGCTGCAGTTCGGCGACGTGGCGGAAGTCGAGGAGAAGGCCAATCCGTTCGCGAGCCTGGCGCTGCTGCGCAAGGACAAGGACGGCGACGGCGGCCCCGACATCGCCTGATATGCGTGGGATAGCTGTCCCTTATCCGCGTCTGGTCTACGCGGACGCTCGTACAATGTCCAGATCGCCGAGTTAACTGAACAACTTGTGGGGCGATTCACAAATTCCACTAAAGCGTTCGCCGGGCATCACGCGCAAAGACGGCCGAACGCAGCTTCCCTTGGACCTGCGCACCTGGAGCTTTGACACGTGGCGAACGACTTCCTCTTCACTTCCGAATCCGTTTCGGAAGGTCACCCGGACAAGGTCGCGGATCAGATCTCGGACGCGATCCTCGACGCGATCTTCGAGCAGGACCCGCTCTCGCGCGTCGCGGCCGAGACCCTGTGCAACACCGGCCTGGTCGTCCTCGCCGGCGAGATCACCACCCAGGCCAACGTCGACTACATCCAGGTCGCGCGCGACACCATCAAGCGCATCGGCTACGACAACACCGAGTACGGCATCGACTACAAGGGCTGCGCCGTGCTCGTGGCCTACGACAAGCAGAGCAACGACATCGCCCAGGGCGTCGACCGCGCGAGCGACGACTACCTGAACCTCGGCGCCGGCGACCAGGGCCTGATGTTCGGCTACGCCTGCGACGAGACGCCCGAGCTGATGCCCGCGCCCATCTACTACGCGCACCGCCTCGTCGAGCGCCAGGCGCAGCTGCGCAAGGACGGCCGCCTGCCGTTCCTGCGTCCCGACGCCAAGAGCCAGGTCACGATGCGCTACGTCGACGGCAAGCCGCACTCCATCGACACGGTGGTGCTGTCGAGCCAGCACGCGCCCGAGATGAGCGACGGCGCCAAGATGAAGCCCGAGTTCGTCGAGGCCGTCATCGAGGAGATCATCAAGCCGGTGCTGCCGGCCGAGTGGCTCAAGGAGACACGCTTCCTGGTGAACCCCACCGGCCGCTTCGTCATCGGCGGCCCGCAGGGCGACTGCGGCCTCACCGGCCGCAAGATCATCGTCGACACCTACGGCGGCGCCTGCCCGCACGGCGGCGGCGCGTTCTCGGGCAAGGATCCGACCAAGGTCGACCGCTCGGCCGCCTATGCCGCCCGCTACGTGGCCAAGAACATCGTCAAGGCCGGCCTGGCGCGCCAGTGCCAGATCCAGGTGGCCTACGCCATCGGGGTGGCTAAGCCGATGAACGTCACGGTCTACACCGAAGGCACCGGCGTCATCCCCGACGACAAGATCGCCCAGCTGGTCAACGAGCTGTTCGACCTGCGCCCGAAGGGCATCATCCAGATGCTGGACCTGCTGCGCCCGATCTACCAGAAGACCGCCGCCTACGGCCACTTCGGCCGCGAGGAGCCGGAGTTCACGTGGGAGCGCACGGACAAGGTGCAGGCGCTGCGGGACGCTGCCGGCCTGAAGTGACCGGCGCACTGCCGTCCTGCGCGCAGGACGGCGTCATCGTCTCTTTGCGACTCGCCCTAAATGCGTTATGATCGCAGGCTTTCCCCAATCTTTGCCCGCCGCTGCATCGCTTGCAGCTCGCAGCAAGGGCATGGGTTCACAGAACGGCCGCTGGCGTCAGCGGCGTTCCCAGGAGTTTCAAAATGGCTGTTCAGCAAAACAAGAAGTCGCCCTCCAAGCGCGGCATGCACCGTTCGCACAATGCGCTGACCACCCCGGGCACGGCGATCGAAGCCACCACGGGTGAAGTGCACCTGCGCCACCACATCAGCCCGACCGGCTTCTACCGTGGCCGCAAGGTACTGAAGACCAAGGCCGACGCCTGATCTTCCAGGCGGCTGCGTCTTCGCCGCAGCCTCGGTCGCGCGCTCGCGCGCCAGCCCACCCGCACCCCTGCCTTGCAGCGTCCTTCGCCTCCGGTCGATGACGCGGCTTGGCTGTTTCCGATGCTGCGCGGGGTCATTCGGGTTGATAGGTGGCGGCCTGACAGGCGCGTCTGATATGGTCCCGGATTGCTGGAAACAAGATCGGCCCGACCGATCACGACTGTGATTCAACCTGTACACCTGACACCCCGAACGCGTGTTCGCCTGGCGGTGGACTGCATGGGCGGCGACCACGGCCCATCCGTGACGTTGCCGGCGTGCAAGGCGTTCCTCGACGGTCATCCCGATGCCGAACTGCTGCTGGTCGGCAGCCCCGGTGCGTTGGCGCCCGCCACCGACTGGCCGCGCTGCACGCTGATCTCCGCGAGCCAGGTCGTCACGATGGATGACACGGTGGAGACGGCGCTGCGCCGCAAGCGCGATTCGTCGATGCGCGTGGCCATCGAGCAGTTGAAGGCCAATGAATCCGGCAACGCCGCCGCCGACGTCTGCGTGTCGGCCGGCAACACCGGCGCGCTGATGGCGGTGTCGCGCTACCTGCTCAAGACCATGGACGGCATCGATCGCCCCGCGATCGCCACGTTCATGCCCACCATCCAGGACACGTTCACCTGCGTGCTGGATCTCGGCGCCAACGTCGACTGCACGGCCGAGCACCTGATGCAGTTCGCCGTGATGGGCAGCGCGCTGGTTACGGCCACCGAAGGCCGCGCCGAGCCGGTCGTCGGCCTGCTCAACATCGGCGAGGAAATGATCAAGGGCAGCGAGGTCATCAAGCGCGCGGGCGAACTGCTGCGCACGGTGGCCGACCACGGGCACCTGAACTACCTCGGCAACGTCGAGGGCGACGACATCTTCAAGGGCACCGTGGACGTCGTCGTCTGCGACGGCTTCGTGGGCAACGTCGCGTTGAAGAGCAACGAAGGCGTGGCCAAGATGATGAAGGCCATGATCCGCCAGGAATTCGAGCGCAACCTGTTCACGAAGCTGGCCGCGCTGGTGGCCATGCCCGTGCTGCGCCGCTTCCAGGCCCGCGTCGATCCGCGCCGCTACAACGGCGCCGCGCTGCTGGGCCTCAAGGGCCTCGTCTTCAAGAGCCATGGCGGCGCCGACGCATTCTCGTTCGGCCAGGCGCTCATCCGCGCGCATCACGCCGCGCGCAACCGACTGCTCGACGGCGTGCACGACGCCATCGTCGACACCATGCAGGCCTTGCCGCCCACCGGCGGCGAATCGGTGCCGCAGGCCGCTTGAGCGGTTTTGCGGTCTGATGACGCCTGTTTAGATGCACGCATTGGGGAGTACTCTCAAATTAATGCCGTTAGACATTCCCGCATCGCCGGCACCGGCAGCGATCTGCCGCCGCTTCGCCTGACGAACGACGACCTGGTACAGATGCTCGCCAAGCGCGGCGTCGAGACCTCCGACGACTGGATCGTGGAGCGCACCGGCATCCGCGCGCGCCATTTCGTGGCTGACGACGTGAACGCCAGCGACCTGGCCACCGCCGCCGCGCAGCGCGCGCTGGAGGCGGCCGGGCTGGCGGCCACCGACATCGACCTCATCATCGTGGCCACGTCCACGCCCGACATGGTGTTCCCGTCCACGGCCAGCATCGTGCAGCGCAAGCTGGGCGTGCACGGCTGCGCCGCGTTCGACGTGCAGGCCGTGTGCTCGGGCTTCATCTACGCGCTGAGCGTGGCCGACGCGATGATCAAGGCCGGCGGCGCCAACCGCGCGCTGGTGATCGGCGCCGAGGTGTTCTCGCGCCTGCTCGACTTCGACGACCGCACCACCTGCGTGCTGTTCGGCGACGGCGCGGGCGCGGTCGTGCTGGAGGCCTCCCACAAGCCCGGCGTGGTGGCCACCAAGCTGCACGCCGATGGCCGCCACCTGGAGATCCTGTGCACGCCCGGCACCGTCAGCGGCGGCAGGATCTTGGGCGACCCGCTGCTGAAGATGGACGGCCCCGCCGTGTTCAAGCTGGCCGTGGGCGTGCTGGGCGACGTGGCCAACGAGGTGCTCGCGCTGGCCGGACGCACGACTTCCGACGTCGATTGGCTCGTGCCGCACCAGGCGAACATCCGTATCATGCAGAGCACGGCCCGCAAGCTCAAGCTGCCCGCGGACCGCGTGGTGGTCACGGTGGCCGAACACGGCAACACGTCGGCCGCCTCCATTCCGCTGGCGCTCGACGTGGCCGTCCGTTCCGGCCAGGTGCAGCGCGGGCAGCGCCTGCTGCTTGAAGGCGTCGGCGGTGGCTTCACCTGGGGTGCTGCCCTCGTCGACTATTGAGACACAGGCGGCACGCACCGTGCTGCCTTGAAGAGAACAACAAGATTTCAAATCCCATGACCGCATTCGCATTCGTCTTCCCCGGCCAAGGCTCGCAGAGCGTCGGCATGCTCGACGCCTGGGGCAACCACCCGGCCATCGCCTCCACGCTGCAGGAAGCCTCCGCCGCGCTCGGCGAGGACATCGGCCGCCTGATCCACGACGGCCCCAAGGAACAGCTGGACCTCACCACCAACACCCAGCCGGTGATGCTCACCGCCGGCATCGCCGCCTACCGTGCCTGGCGCGCCGAGGGCGGCGCCACGCCGGCCGCGGTGGCGGGCCATTCGCTGGGCGAGTACACGGCCCTCGTTGCGGCCGGCGTGCTGACGCTGGCCGATGCGCTGCCGCTGGTGCGCCTGCGCGCCACCGCCATGCAGGAAGCCGTGCCCGTGGGCGTGGGCGCGATGGCCGCCATCCTGGGCCTGGACGCGCAGGCCGTGCGCGACGGCTGCAAGGCGGCCGCCGCGGCCAGCGGCGAGGTGGTCGAGGCCGTGAACTTCAACGATCCCAGGCAGGTGGTCATCGCCGGCACCAAGGCCGGCGTGGAGAAGGCCTGCGAGATGCTCAAGGCCGCGGGTGCCAAGCGCGCGCTGCCGCTGCCGGTGTCGGCGCCGTTCCACTCCAGCCTGATGAAGCCCGCGGCCGTGCGCCTGCAGGCCGCGCTGGAGAAGGTCACGCTGAACGCGCCGGCCATCCCCGTCGTCAACAACATCGACGTCGCCTCGCCGGCCGACGCCGCGGCCATCCGCGACGCGCTGGTGCGCCAGGCCGCCGGGCCCGTGCGCTGGGTGGAGCTGGTGCAGTCGCTCAAGTCGCGCGGCATCACGCACGTGGTGGAGTGCGGCCCGGGCAAGGTGCTGGCCGGCATGGCCAAGCGCATCGACGGCGAGCTCGTCACGGGTTCCATCTACGATCCGGCGACGCTGGCCGAGGTGAAGGGGGTGCTGGCATGAGCCCGCACGGCCGCCCGAAGGGCGAATTGACCGCAGCGCGAAGCGCGGAGGTTTCCCGATGAACGAAGTCCAGACCGCGCTGGTCACCGGCGCCTCGCGCGGCATCGGCCGCGCCATCGCGCAGACGCTGGCCGAGCGCGGCTTCCGCGTCATCGGCACCGCCACCAGCGACGCCGGCGCGCAGGCCATCACCGAGGCGCTGGCTGGCCATTCCGGCTGCAAGGGCGTCAAGCTCGACGTCAACGACGCCGCGGGCGTCACCGCGCTGGTGGACGGCATCGTCAAGGAATACGGCGGCATCCACGTGCTGGTCAACAACGCCGGCATCACGCGCGACGGCCTGGCCATGCGCATGAAGGACGACGACTGGGACGCGGTGCACGACACCAACCTGAAGTCGGTGTTCCGCATGGCCCGCGAGGTGATGCGCCCGATGATGAAGCAGCGCTTCGGCCGCATCGTCAGCATCACGTCGGTCGTCGGCGCCAGCGGCAACGCCGGCCAGGCCAACTACGCGGCGGCCAAGGCCGGGGTCGCGGGCATGACGCGCGCGCTGGCGCGCGAGCTGGGCAGCCGCAACATCACCGTCAACTGCGTCGCGCCGGGTTTCATCGAGACCGACATGACCGACGTGCTGCCCGAGGCGCAGAAGGCCGCGCTGCTGCAACAGATCCCGCTGAATCGCCTCGGCAAGCCCGAGGAGATCGCGCAGGCGGTGGCGTTCCTGGCCTCTCGCGAGGCCGGCTACATCACTGGTACGGAGCTGCACGTCAACGGCGGCATGTACATGAATTGAGCGGATTGCCGTATCGGTCGCAAGGCCGGTGCGGTCGTCTGGTTATCTGGGCAAGTAGAATCCGCCCGTTTTTACGCAAACCCTCCCGGAGGAGTGTCATGAGCGATATCGAAGCACGAGTCAAGAAAATCATTGCCGAACAACTCGGCGTTCCCGAAGCCGATGTGGCCAACGACAAGGCCTTCGTGGCCGACCTGGGCGCGGACTCGCTCGACACGGTCGAACTGGTGATGGCGCTGGAAGACGAATTCAGCATCGAGATCCCCGACGAAGAAGCCGAGAAGATCACCACGGTGCAGCTCGCGATCGACTACGCCAAGGGCCACGCGAAACAGTGAGCCCCACGCTCCCTTGAATCTTCATCGGGGAGAACCGAGCGGCAGCGCCGGGAGCGTCTAGCGTCCCAGCCTGCCGTCGTTTGAAGAAGCCCTCTGGGCTCGAGAGAATTTTCATGAGTCGTCGTCGCGTCGTCGTTACTGGTCTTGGTCTGGTCTGTCCCGTGGGCAACACGGTGGCGGAGGGCTGGGCCAACATCGTGGCGGGCAAGTCCGGCATCGCCACGATCACCAAGTTCGATGCCACTCCGTTCGCCTGCCGCTTCGCGGGCGAGGTGAAGGGCTTCAATGTCGAGGACTACGTCCCCGGCAAGGATGCCCGCCACATGGATACCTTCATCCACTACGGCGTGGCGGCGGCGATGCAGGCGGTCAAGGACGCGGGCCTGAAGACCGGCGACCAGCTGTCCGAGGAAGAGGGCGATCGCATCGGCGTGCTGATGGGCGCCGGCATCGGCGGCCTGCCCGAGATCGAGCACACGCAGACCGAGTACGCCACGCGCGGCCCGCGCCGCATCTCGCCGTTCTTCGTGCCGGCCTCGATCATCAACATGATCTCCGGCCACGTGTCGATCTTCTGCGGCTTCCGCGGTCCCAACCTCGGGCTGGTGACGGCCTGCACGACGGGCCTGCATTCCATCGGCATGGCCGGCCGCATGATCGAGTACGGCGACGCCGACGTGATGATCGCCGGAGGCGCCGAATCCACCGTGTCCCCGCTGGGCATCGGCGGCTTCGCGTCCGCGCGCGCGCTGTCCACGCGCAACGACGACCCCGCCAGCGCCTCGCGCCCGTGGGACAAGGATCGCGACGGCTTCGTGCTGGGCGAGGGCGCCGGCGCGCTGGTGCTCGAGGAGTACGAGCACGCCAAGGCGCGCGGCGCCACCATCTACGCCGAGCTCGCGGGCTTCGGCATGAGCGGCGACGCGTACCACATGACCGCGCCCAACGTGGACGGCCCGAACCGCTCGATGCGCGCCGCGCTCGAGAACGCCGGCGTCAACGCCGACCAGGTGCAGTACCTCAACGCGCACGGCACCTCCACGCCGCTGGGCGACCTGAACGAGACCAACGCCATCAAGAAGGCGTTCGGCGACCACGCGAAGAAGCTGGCCGTGAGCTCCACCAAGTCCATGACCGGCCACCTGCTGGGCGGCGCCGGTGGCATCGAATCGGTGTTCACCGTCCTGTCGCTGCGCGACCAGGTCGCCCCGCCGACGATCAACCTGGTGAACCAGGACCCCGAGTGCGATCTCGACTACTGCGCCAACACGGCGCGCGAGATGAAGATCGACATCGCGGTGAAGAACAACTTCGGCTTCGGCGGAACGAACGGAACCCTGGTGTTCCGCAAGGTCTGAGTTCCGCGGCCAACCGGCGAGCCATGCGCGCGCCGCCTCCCGTCGAGTTCAAGAGCGCGCTCGCGCGCGCCTGGCGCACCGCGTTGTCGCTGCTCGTCGGCGCCTCCGTGGCCGTGCCGCTCGCCTGGAGCCTTCCATTCCTGGCTGCCCGCTGGGGCGGCGGCCAGCCCGACGCCTTGTTCGAGGCGCTCGGCAATCCGCTCGTGCAGGGCGGCCTGGCCGCCTGGGTGGCGGCGATGGCCGTCGCCGCCTTCTGGCTGGCCAGCAAGCGAGCTGCGGCCAGTGAGCGCACGCTGCGCTGGGATGGCCAGGATTGGGTGCTCGCGGGCGCCGCCGCCGGCCGCCCCGACCAGCGCGGTGACGCCGCCCTGATGCTGGACCTCGGCCCCTGGATGCTCGTGCGCTTCCTGCCCCGCGCGAGCACCGGCTCCGGCGCCGCCACCTGGCTGCCGCTGACGGTGGCCGGCGACCTGGCGCGCTGGGCCGCCTTCCGGGGCGCGCTGTGGAACTGGCGCGCCGGCCGGGGGGATGCAGGTCCATGACGATGCTCAACCCCGATCCGGACGCCGCGCTGGTCCAACGGGTCAAGGAAGGCGACGTGCGCGCCTTCGAGATGCTGGTCGTCAAGTACCAGCGCCGCATCGAGCGCCTGATCGGCCGCATGGTGCGCGACGTCGACCTGGTGGCCGACATCGCCCAGGAGACCTTCATCCGCGCCTACCGCGCGCTGCCGCAGTTCCGGGCCGAGAGCGCGTTCTACACGTGGCTCTACCGCATCGCCGTCAACACCGCCAAGAAGGCGCTGGTCGACATGAAGCGCGATCCCGTGATGACGCACACGGCGTTGCAGGGCGCCGATGACGACGATGAAACTTACCGCGGCGGAATGGAACCAACCGACGGCGAGACGCCCGAGGCCCTGCTCGCCAGCAAGGAGATCGCCGCCACCGTCAATGCGGCCATTGCCGCGCTGTCGGAAGACCTGCGCCAGGCGATCACCCTGCGCGAGATCGAAGGCCTCAGCTACGAAGAGATTTCGGACGTGATGAACTGCCCCATCGGTACCGTGCGTTCGCGCATCTTCCGCGCCCGCGAGGCCATCGCCGAACGGCTGCGGCCGCTGCTCGATACCCGTGACGGCAGACGTTGGTGAGCGCACACTCATCAGAACAGAACGACGCCATGAATACCCGACTCACTGCCACCCGGCGAACCGACGACCTGTTGCGAGGTTTGAATGTCCCAGCCTGATAGCGATCGTTCCTCTTCCCGTCGCATCGTCTCGGCGCTGGCCGACGGCGACGCCACCGACAGCGAAGCCGCGCGCGCGTTCCAGGCGTGGCGCGACGACCCCGATGCGCGGGCGACTTGGCACGCGTACCAGCTGATCGGCGACGTGCTGCGCAGCGACGACCTGGCCGCCGAGCCGGCCGCCGACGAAGCCTTCCTGGTGGCGCTGCGGGCCCGCCTGGCCACCGAGCCGGTGGTGCTCGCGCCGCAGCCGCGCGTGGAAGAACAGGCGGTGGCCCAGACGGTCGCGGCCAACGCCTCGGCCCGCAGCCGCGCCCGCTGGCAGGGGCCCATGGCGATGGCGGCCGGCTTCCTGGCCGTCATCGGCGTGCTCAACGTGGCCGGTCCGTTCAGGCACGGCGGCAACGCCTCGGTGGCGTCGAACGGCGCGCCGGCCTCCGGCCCGGTGCTGGCGGCCACCACCTCGGTCAACAACAGCGGCCTGGTGCTCACCTCGGCGCAGACGCCGGCCCAGACCAAGGCCGCCGCCGACCAGCTCGCGCCGTACCTCGCCGCGCACCGCCAGTCGGCGATGAGCGGCCCGTTCCAGATGCCGGGCAGCGACCTTCGCAACGTGTCCCTGGTGCAGCCCGCGAAGTGATGGGCGCCGCGCTGTCCACGAGCCTGCGCGTGGCCGCTCCGGTGCGAGCGTTGCGCGCGCACGTGCTGCGTGCGCCGCGCGCGTGGTCGCGCGTGTCGCGGCTGTCGGGCGCGCTGGTGTGCGCCGCGGCGCTGGGCACGGGCTCCGTGCGCGCGCAATCGCAGAGGCCGCCCGCGCCGCCGCTGTCCACCGCCAGCGGCGAGAGCCCCGGCGACCTGCGCGGCTGGCTCGCGCGCATCCACGACGCCGCGGCGCGCAGCAACTACGTGGGCACCTTCGTCAACAGCACCGGCACCAGCGTCGTGAGCTCGCGCGTGGGTCACTTCAACGAAGGCAAGACCACGCTGGAGCGCGTCGACGCGCTCGACGGCGAGCAGCGCTCGATGCTGCGCATCAACGACGAGGAGCGCACGCTGTGGCCGCGCTACCGCGTGGCGGTGATCGAGCCGGTCGACCCGCGCGCGTCGTTCCCGGCGCTGGTCAGCGGCAGCGAGAAGCACATCCCCGAGTTCTACGAGCTGCACGTCCAGTCGCCCGAGCGCATCGCCGGCCACGACGCCGACCGCCTGCTGCTGAAGGCGCGCGACGACAGCCGCTTCGACCGCGTGATCTGGGCCGACCACGCCACCGGCCTGCTGCTGCGCGTCGACGTGCTGGAGGAGGGCCGCACGCTCGAATCGTCCGGCTTCTCCGACGTCAACATCGGCGTGAAGCCCGACGCGGCGGCGATCTACGCCGAACTCCATCGCGGCGACGGCTACCACCTGGTGCGGCGCGAGGTGCAGCACACGAAGCTGGAGGCCGAGGGCTGGACGATGCAGGCGGCGCTGCTGCCCGCGGGTTTCCAGACGCTGGGCTGCGTGCGCCGCGCGCTGAACATGACCAGCGACGACGCGGGCCAGCCCAAGGTGCTGCAGTCGATCTGGTCGGACGGCATCACGCACGTGTCGCTGTTCATCGAGGCGTTCCAGCCGCAGCGCCATCGCAGCGAGGGATTGACGGTGATCGGGGCCACCCACACGCTCACGCGGCGCGTCAACGACATGTGGCTCACCGCCGTCGGCGACGTGCCGCCGGCCACGCTCGATCAATTCATGCGGGCGCTCGAACGCAAGCCTTGAGAACCCGGCCGCGGATGACCTTGCTCGGATTCCGAGCAGGGTGCGCGGCATACTCCACCGTCCACACCGTTTCCCCGTCCCGGAGCCCCAGTCCATGTCGCAACCGCACGCCGCCATCCCGACGCTCGTCTCGCCTCGCCTGCGCCTGGCGCTTGCCGCCGGGGCGCTGGCCACGACCGCGCTGGCGGCCACGCCGCCCGCGCTGGCCGAGGCGGCCGCGCCCGCCGCCGCGGTGCCCGTGCAGGCGCCCGACACGCTCGTGCGCGGCCTGCCCGACTTCACCGGCCTCGTCGAGACGGTGGGCCCGGCGGTGGTCAACATCCGCACCAACATCAAGCCCAAGGCCGCCGGTCCCGACACGTCGCTGCAGGCCCAGATGCAGCAACTGATCGAGGAATACATCCGCCGCCACGGCGGCCGCGGCGGGCGCAACGGCACGCCGCCCGGCGGCCAGGACGCACCCGACGACGACGACCAGCCCGAGCAGGGCTACATCGGCTCGGGCTTCCTGCTGTCGGCCGACGGCTACGTGATGACGAACGCGCACGTGGTGGAGAACTCCGACGAGGTCACCGTCACGCTCACCGACAAGCGCGAGTTCAAGGCCAGGATCATCGGCAGCGACCAGCGCACCGACGTCGCGCTGCTCAAGATCGAGGCCGCGGGCCTGCCCTTCGTCAGGATCGGCAACGTCGACCGCCTGAAGGTGGGCGAGTGGGTGATCGCCATCGGCTCGCCGTTCGGCCTGGAGAGCACCGTCACCGCCGGCATCGTCAGCGCCAAGCAGCGCGAGACCGGTGACTACCTGCAGCTGCTGCAGACCGACGTCGCGATCAACCCCGGCAACTCCGGCGGCCCGCTGATCAACATGCGCGGCGAGGTCGTGGGCATCAACTCGCAGATCCTCAGCCCGTCGGGCACCAGCGCGGGCATCTCGCTGGCCATTCCCATCGACGAGGCGATCCGCGTGTCCGACCAGCTGCGCGCCAGCGGCCACGTCACGCGCGGGCGCATCGGCGTGCAGATCGGCGTGGTGACCAAGCAGGTTGCCGAGGCGCTGGGCCTGGGCAAGCCGATCGGCGCGCTGGTGGAAGGCCTGCAGGCCGGGCTGCCGGCGGAGAAGGCCGGCATCGAGGCCGGCGACATCATCACCAAGGTGCAGGACAAGACGGTGGAGCGCTACTCCGACCTGCCGCGCCTGGTGGGCATGGTCAAGCCCGGCGAGAAGGTCACCCTCACCGTGTTCCACGACGGCAAGGTCAAGGACGTCACGGCCGACGTGATCGACTTCGGGCCCGAGACGCCCCCCACGCTGGCCGCCCTCGACCCGGAGGCCGTCACGTCCACCAAGTCCCCGCTGGGGCTGAAGGTGACCGACCTCGGCGACGCCGATCGCGCCCGCCTGCACGTGAAGGTCGGCGTGCGCGTCGAGAGCGTCGAGGGCGCCGCGTCGCGGGCCGGCCTGCAGGAAGGCGACGTGGTGCTGGCCATCGGCAACGTGCAGGTGACCTCGGCCAAGCAGTTCGTCGCCACGGTGGCCAAGCTGGACAAGACGAAGGCCATCCCGGTGCTGGTGCGCCGCGGCGATTCGGCCAATTACCTCGTGATCCGTCCGAGCAAGTAAAATCCCTGATCCGGCGGACCAGGCTCCGCCTCCGGCCCGGCGATTCGCTCCACGCGAGTCACCGGGCCGCGCGCATTTTCGAAGTCCAGCCATGCCCGCTGGTTTCGCGCCCCCTTTTTCGCATCTCTTTCGCAGGTCACCCAGATGGCACAGTACGTTTTCACGATGAATCGCCTCGGCAAGATCGTTCCGCCGAAGCGAGAGATCCTCAAGGGCGTGTCCCTGAGCTTCTTCCCGGGCGCCAAGATCGGCGTGCTGGGCCTGAACGGTTCCGGCAAGTCCACGCTGCTGAAGATCATGGCCGGCGTCGACAAGGACTTCGAAGGCGAAGCCACCCCGATGCCCGGCCTCAACATCGGCTACCTGCCGCAGGAGCCGCAGCTCAACCCCGAGCAGACGGTGCGCGAGTCGGTGGAAGAGGGCATGGGCGGCGTGCTGGCCGCCAAGAAGCGCCTCGACGAGGTCTACGTCGAGTACGGCAACGAGGACGCCGACTTCGACAAGCTCGCCGCCGAACAGGCCGAGCTCGAGGCCATCATCTCGTCGGCCGGCTCCGACAACGTGGAGCACCAGCTGGAGATCGCGGCCGACGCGCTGCGCCTGCCGGCCTGGGAGGCCGTGGTCGGCAACCTGTCCGGCGGCGAGAAGCGCCGCGTGGCGCTGTGCCGCCTGCTGCTGTCCAAGCCCGACATGCTGCTGCTCGACGAGCCCACCAACCACCTGGACGCGGAATCCGTCGACTGGCTGGAGCAGTTCCTGCAACGCTTCAGCGGCACCGTGGTGGCCATCACCCACGATCGCTATTTCCTCGACAACGCCGCCGAGTGGATCCTGGAACTCGACCGCGGTCGCGGCATTCCGTACAAGGGCAACTACTCCGAGTGGCTGCTGCAGAAGGAAACGCGCCTCGAGCAGGAACAGAAGACCGAGGACGCCCGCACCAAGGCGATGAAGAAGGAACTCGAGTGGGTGCGTTCCAACCCCAAGGGTCGCCAGGCCAAGAGCAAGGCCCGCATGGCGCGCTTCGAGGAACTGAGCGACTACGACTACCAGAAGCGCAACGAGACCAACGAGATCTTCATCCCCGTGGCCGACCGCCTGGGCCACGAGGTCATCGAGTTCACCAACGTCAGCAAGGGCTTCGGCGACCGCCAGCTGATCGACAACCTCAGCTTCAAGGTGCCCGCGGGTGCCATCGTCGGCATCATCGGCCCGAACGGCGCCGGCAAGTCGACGCTGTTCCGCATGATCTCCGGCAAGGAGCAGCCGGACTCCGGCACGGTGGCCATCGGCAAGACGGTCAAGATGGCCTTCGTCGACCAGACGCGCGACGACCTGGAAGACGCGAAGACCGTGTGGCAGGACGTCTCGGGCGGCCTCGACAACCTGACGGTGGGCAAGTTCGTGATGCCCAGCCGCGCCTACATCGGCCGCTTCAACTTCAAGGGCAACGACCAGCAGAAGCTCGTGGGCAACCTGTCCGGCGGCGAACGCGGCCGCCTGCACCTGGCCAAGACGCTGATCCAGGGCGGCAACGTGCTGATGCTCGACGAACCGTCGAACGACCTCGACGTCGAGACGCTGCGCGCGCTCGAAGACGCGCTGCTGGAATTCGCCGGCTCGATCATGGTCATCAGCCACGACCGCTGGTTCCTCGACCGCATCGCCACCCACATCCTGGCCTGCGAAGGCGACTCGCAGTGGACGTTCTTCGACGGCAACTACCAGGAGTACGAGGCCGACAAGAAGAAGCGCCTGGGCGAGGAAGGCGCGCGCCCGAAGCGCGTGCGCTACAAGGCGCTCAAGTAAGCGTCGCGCGCTGCGCGCACGAGAGAAGGCCGCCCATCGAGGCGGCCTTTTTCATGGACGCGGCGCAAGCGCAAGACGTGACTGTGCGTCGGCGAATGGCGAGGTCGCTCTACCGGTCAGTCGGGCTTCATCCATGCCGGGATGTCCCGCGCTGCGTGAAGAAGCCGCCAGACGTCGATCCGGTCGTCGTGCTCGAAATAGAAGACGAGGTAGGGGAAGTGGCTCAGTGGCCAGGAGCGCAGCCCTGCGAGACCCAGTTCGTGCGCGTGGCGCGGAGAACCCGTCGCGGGTGCTCGGCCGATATGCCGATACGCGGACTCGAGCGCATCGACGAAGTCGAGCGCGACGCGCTCTGACGCCTCGGAGAGGTAGAAGTCGATCGCGTCGAGGATGTCCTGGTGCGCGGCAGCACGTGGCCGCACGGGCTTGATGCTCATTCGTCCGCGCGGCGGCGGATGCGCGCGCGCAAGGCGTCGAAGTACGGCGGTGCGGCGGGCTCGCCGACGCCGGAGTTCGCGCCGTCCATCAGCATGTCGCGCAACCGGCAGCGGTCCTGGTCGCGGCGGATCAGCTCGCGCACGTATTCGCTGCTCGTGCCGAAGCCGCGATCGGCCACTTGCGCGTCGACGAAGTCCTTCATCGACTCGGGAAGGGAGATGTTCATCGTGCCCATGGCGCCCATGCTATCGGCTTGGCAAAATTTGGCAAGGACGACGCGCGACCTCCAATGCAAAAAGCCGCCCGAAGGCGGCCTTTGACGAACGGGGAGCGCGGGCTCCGCTCCGATCAGCGCAGCTTGATTTCCTTGTACAGGACGTGCTTGCGCGCCTTCGGATCGAACTTCATGAATTCGAGCTTTTCAGGCGTCGTCTTCTTGTTCTTGTTCGTGGTGTAGAAGTGACCCGTACCCGCGGTCGATTCCAGCTTGATCTTTTCGCGTCCACCCTTGGCTGCCATGGTGTATCTCTCCAGTGATGATTAAAGAGCGCCCTTGGCGCGCAGGTCGGCGAGGACGGCGTCGATGCCGTTCTTGTCGATCAGGCGCAGCGCGGCCGTCGAAATGCGCAGGCGGATGAAGCGGTTCTCGCTCTCCACCCAGATGCGGCGGCTCTGCAGGTTCGGCAGGAAGCGGCGCTTCGTACGGTTGTTGGCGTGGGAAACATTGTTTCCCGTCATCGGGTGCTTACCCGTCACTTGACAGACACGAGCCATGAAGCTCTCCTCAATTGGAACGAAACGCCCAGTGCGTCTCGGCTGGAGAGCATGCGCATACGCCGATAGGGCGGCATGACTCCAAGGGAACCCGAGATTCTACTGGAAAAACGGACGGCTGGCCAGCCGGCCCGCCTTATTCGAGAGATTCCAGGTAGCGCTGGGCGTCCAGCGCGGCCATGCAGCCGGTGCCGGCCGAGGTGATCGCCTGGCGGTAGACGTGGTCCTGCACGTCGCCGGCGGCGAAGATGCCCGGGATGCTGGTCTGCGTGGCCAGGCCCTCGCTGCCGCCCTTGGTGAGCAGGTAGCCGTCCTTCATCTCCAGGTGGCCCTGGAAGATGTCGGTGTTGGGGTGGTGGCCGATGGCGATGAAGCAGCCTTTGACCGTGATCTCGGCATGGGCGCCGCCCTCGACCGACTTCGTGCGCACGCCGGTGACGCCCGTGGCGTCGCCCAGCACCTCGTCCAGCGTCTGGTCGAGGTGCAGCTGGATCTTGCCTTCCCGTGCCTTGTGCATCAGCTTGTCGATCAGCACGGCCTCGGCGCGGAACTTGTTGCGGCGGTGGATCAGGTGCACCTTGCGGGCGATGTTGGACAGGTACAGCGCCTCCTCGACGGCCGTGTTGCCGCCGCCGACCACGCACACCTCCTCGCCGCGGTAGAAGAAGCCGTCGCAAGTGGCGCAGCCGCTGACGCCGCGGCCCATGAAGGCCTCCTCGGAGGGCAGGCCCAGGTACTTGGCCGAGGCGCCGGTGGCCAGGATCAGCGAGTCGCAGGTGTAGGTGCCCGAGTCTCCGAACAGCTTGAACGGCTTCTGGCTGAAATCGACCTTGTTGATGTGGTCGAACACGATCCTGGTGTCGAAACGTTCGGCGTGGGCCAGGAAGCGGGCCATCAGGTCGGGGCCCTGCACGCCGGCCACGTCGGCGGGCCAGTTGTCCACCTCGGTGGTGGTCATCAGCTGGCCGCCTTGCGCCAGTCCGGTGATCAGCATCGGCTTCAGGTTGGCACGCGCCGCGTACAGGGCGGCGGTATACCCGGCCGGGCCGGAGCCCAGAATCAGCACCTGTGCGTGGTTGGATGTGTTCTCAGAGTTACTCATTACGGGTGCGGGCTCGGAAATTGTGAAATGGACGGCACAATGTCACACGACAAACTGCACCCGTGATTGTAGGGATGCCGGCCGGCAGCCGCCGGCGGCATGCGGGGCAGGGCTCATCGTTCCAAGGGATTTGCGAAAGGTTTTTGCATGTCGATGCTCTCGAATCTGGACCTGATCCGACGCGTTCCGCTGTTCTCGATGCTGACGACCGATCAGGCACGTGTGGTGGCGGACGGGGTCGTCAAGCGCCGCTTCCGGCGTGGCGAGCTGGTGGTCGAACAGGGCAAGAAGAGCAATGCGCTCTTCATCCTGCTCAGCGGCCGTGCCCGCGTCACCACCTCCGACCCGCGCGGGCGCGAGGTGATCCTGGCGGTGCTCAACGCCGGCGACTACGTCGGCGAGATGAGCCTGATCGACAACGAACCGCATTCGGCCACCGTGCGTTGCGAGCTGCAGTGCGACGTGCTGATCCTGGGCCGCGCCGAATTCGCGCGCTGCCTGCCCGAGAACTCCAGCCTGTCCTACGCGATCATGCGCGGCCTGGTCACGCGCCTGCGCAGCGCCGACCGCCAGATCGAGTCGCTGGCGCTGCTGGACGTGTACGGCCGCGTCGCCCGCACGCTGCTGGACATGGCCGAGGACGTCGAGGGCGAGAAGGTCATCAAGTCCAAGGTCTCGCGCCAGGACATGGCCAAGATCGTCGGCGCCTCGCGCGAGATGGTCAGCCGCGTGATGAAGGATCTCGAGGAACGCGGCATCATCGAGACGCAGGAAGACGGATCCCTCAAGATCCAGAACAGAAAGAGTTGACCGGCGCTGACGCCGGGAAAGTGAAGTTGATTTGAGTCTCGCCCTTCCGAAGTTCTCGGCGTTCTCCCGCGCGACCGGCGAGCCGGCCGCGCCCGCGCCGCGCTCCGTGCTGAAGCAGCGCCTGGCCGCGCTGCTCGGCCTCGTGGCCTGGACGGGCGCGGCGCTGGCGCTGGCCACGCATCACGCGTCCGACGCGGCCTTCACCACCTCGGGCGACGGCGGCCCGGTGCTCAACCTGCTTGGCCGGCCGGGTGCCCTGGTCTCCGACATCCTGCTGCTGGCGCTCGGCGCCTCCGCCTCCTGGCTGCCCCTCGTGGGCCTGCTGCAGGCGCTGCGCAACCTCGCGCGCGGCTCGCGCGCGCTGGCCGGCATCGACGAGGACGCGGTGCCCGAGCCGCGCTGGCCGCGCCTGCGTTTCTGGGCCGGACTCGCGCTGCTGCTGTGCGCCAGCACGGCGCTGGAATGGACGCGGCTCTACACCTGGGAGGCGCGCGTGCCCGGCGGGCATTCGGGCGGCATCCTGGGCTACTTCCTCGGCCCGTTGTCCATGCACTGGCTGGGCTTCCTCGGCTCCGGCGTGCTGTGGATCGCGGCGCTGGTGCTGGGCATGTCGGGCGCGTTGCGCTTCTCGTGGGTGAGCCTGGCCGACGGCATCGGCGGCTGGATCGACGGCCGCCGCGAGCACCGCGCCGTGGCGCGCGAGCGCGCCGAGGACGAGCGCATCGGCGAGATCGCGCTGCGCGAACGCGAGCAGCAGGCCGACGAGATCCGCATCGAGGACGTGCTGCACGCGCCCATCGTGATCGAGCCCGAGATCGTGCAGGTGGTCGAATCGAAGCGGGTCGCGCGCGAGCGCCAGAAGCCGCTGTTCGTGGAGCTGCACGATGGCAAGCTGCCGCAGGTCGACCTGCTCGACGCCGCGCCCACGCGCGTCGAGCAGACGGTGACGCCCGAGTCGCTGGAGATGACCAGCCGCATGATCGAGAAGAAGCTGGGCGACTTCGGCGTGGAGGTGCGCGTGGTCGCGGCCGCGCCGGGCCCGGTCATCACGCGCTACGAGATCGAGCCGGCCACGGGCGTCAAGGGCTCGCAGATCGTCAACCTCGCCAAGGACCTGGCGCGCTCGCTGAGCCTCGTCAGCATCCGCGTGGTGGAGACCATCCCCGGCAAGACCACGATGGCGCTGGAGCTGCCCAACGCGCGCCGGCAGATGATCAAGCTGTCCGAGATCCTGGGCTCCAACGTCTACAACGAGGCCGGCTCGATGCTCACCATCGCGCTGGGCAAGGACATCGTCGGCAACCCGGTGGTGGCCGACCTCGCGAAGATGCCGCACTGCCTGGTGGCCGGCACCACCGGCTCGGGCAAGTCGGTGGGCATCAACGCGATGATCCTGTCGCTGCTGTACAAGGCCGAGGGCAAGGACGTCCGCCTGATCCTGATCGACCCGAAGATGCTGGAAATGAGCGTCTACGAGGACATCCCGCACCTGTTGTGCCCCGTCGTCACCGACATGAAGCAGGCCGGCAACGCGCTCAGCTGGTGCGTCAACGAGATGGAGCGCCGCTACAAGCTCATGTCCAAGATGGGCGTGCGCAACCTGGCCGGCTACAACAAGAAGATCGACGACGCCAAGGAGCGCGGCGAGCACATCCCGAACCCGTTCAGCCTGACTCCGGAGTCGCCCGAGCCGCAGGAGCGCCTGCCCTTCATCGTCGTCGTGATCGACGAGCTCGCGGACCTGATGATGGTGGTGGGCAAGAAGGTGGAAGAGCTCATCGCCCGCCTGGCGCAGAAGGCGCGCGCCGCCGGCATCCACCTGGTGCTGGCAACGCAGCGTCCCAGCGTCGACGTGATCACCGGCCTGATCAAGGCCAACATCCCCACGCGCCTGTCGTTCCAGGTGTCCAGCAAGATCGACAGCCGCACCATCCTCGACCAGATGGGCGCCGAGGCGCTGCTGGGCCAGGGCGACATGCTGTACCTGACGCCCGGCGGCGGCGTGCCGCAGCGCGTGCACGGCGCCTTCGTGAGCGACGACGAGGTGCACCGCGTGGTGGAGTACCTGAAGTCGCAGGCGCCGGCCAACTACATCGAGGGCATCCTCGAGGGCGGCGTGATGGATGAAGACCTTGCGGCCGGCGAGGGCGGGTCATCCGATGCGGAGTCCGATCCGTTGTATGACCAGGCGGTGGCGGTGGTGCTGCAGAACAAGCGGGCGTCCATCTCGCTGGTGCAGCGCCACCTGCGCATCGGCTACAACCGCGCGGCGCGGCTGCTCGAGCAGATGGAGCAGTCGGGGCTGGTGTCCAGCATGTCTGGCAGCGGCAACCGCGAGATCCTGCTACCCAAGCGAGACGAATGATGAGCACCGTGTTCCCGAAGGCCCTGCGCGCCGCGACGCTCGCGATCCTGGCCTCCGCCTGCGCGAGCGCGTTCGCCGGCGCCACCGACGAACTGCGCGACTTCGTCAGGAACGTGAAGTCCGGCACCTCCACCTTCACGCAGACCATCACGTCGCCCAACGGCAAGCAGAAGGTGTCCAACGGCAGCTTCGAGTTCTCGCGTCCCAACCGCTTCCGCTTCGTGTACGAGAAGCCGTACGCGCAGACGGTGGTGGGCGACGGCACCAAGGTGTGGATCTACGACCCCGACCTGAACCAGGCCTCGTCGCGCAAGCTGGGCGACGCGCTGGCCAACACGCCGGCCGCGCTGATCGTGTCCAACGACATCGACAAGGTGTTCACGCTGTCCGACCAGCCGTCGAAGGACGGCCTCGACTGGGTGCTGGCCATGCCCAGGCAGGCCGAGGGCACGGTGCGCTCCCTGCGCGTCGGCTTCAAGGGCCACGCGCTGGCGCAGCTCGAGATCAACGACAGCTTCGGGCAGAAGTCGATGATCGTGTTCAACGCGTTCGAGCCGAACGCGAAGCTGGCCGCCGACACGTTCACGTTCGTGCCGCCGAAGGGCGCTGACGTCTCCGAGCAGTAGCGGCGTCGGGAAGGCCCCGGCGCCGCCCCAAGAAAACGGCCGCCGAGGTTGCCCTGGGCGGCCTTCGAACCCTTCGAGGAAATCGTCCGGGGATCCAGGCGCGGTGAGGTCGCGCCGTCCTTCGCCCCGGATCAACGCACTCAGTGCACCAGGGGCTCGTCCATGAGACCCATGTCGGGGGCGGTCATCATCTGTTCGATGTCCATCAGGATCAGCATGCGCTCGGCGTCGCCGTTCTTGATCGTGCCCAGGCCCGTGATGTAGGCCGCGTCGATCGCGCCGTTGAATTCCGGGGCCGGCTTGATGGCGTCGCCACCCAGTTCCAGCACGTCCGACACCGAGTCCACCACCATGCCCACCGTGCGGCTGGCGATGTTGAGGATGATGACGACGGTGAAGCTGTTGTACTGCACGTCCGACAGGCCGAAGCGCAGGCGCATGTCGACGATGGGGACGATGACGCCGCGCAGGTTCACGACGCCCTTGATGAAGTGCGCCGCGTTGGCGATGCGAGTCGGGTTCTCGTAGCCGCGGATCTCCTGCACCTTCAGGATGTCGATGCCGTATTCCTCGGCGCCGAGCTTGAACGACAGGTATTCGCGGGTGGCGCCGTGCAGGGCCGACGTGGCTGCCTGGGCGCTGGTGCGGGGATCGGTGGCGGTGATGGCGCTCATGGGCGTTCTTGCTCCTTGCAACGGGACGGGTGCCGCGCGGCCCTGCGAGGAAGGCGGGCCGCGTCTATGCCCTGCAGTGTGAGCCGGCGTGGCGCGGCGAATGCCCGGAAAAGAGCGCCGCGGCCCGGCCAATTCCCGGCTTGGAAGGCGCGTCGCGGGGCGCTGTAGGATGCACCGACCACCATGGCCGATCTCTTTTCCACGAAACCCGTCCCGCCCCTGGCCGAGCTGATGCGGCCGCAGGCGCTCGCCGACGTCGTCGGGCAGCGCCACCTGCTGGGCCCCGGCAAGCCGCTGCGCCTGGCCTTCGAGTCGCGCAAGCTCCATTCCTTCATCCTCTGGGGCCCGCCGGGCGTGGGCAAGACCACGCTGGGCAGGCTGGCCGCCAAGGTCACCAACAGCCACTTCATCGCGATCTCGGCCGTGCTGGCCGGCATCAAGGACATCCGCGCCGCCATCGACGTGGCGCAGGACGCGCTCGACCGCGAGGGCCGCCCCACGGTGGTCTTCGTCGACGAGATCCACTCGTTCAACAAGACGCAGCAGGACGCGCTGCTGCCGCACGTCGAGTCCGGCCTGCTGACGCTGATCGGCGGCACCACCGAGCATCCGGGGATGCAGGTCACCAACGCGCTGCTGTCGCGCGCCCAGGTCTACAACCTGCAGCCGCTGTCGCAGGACGACTTCAACGAGCTCTACCAGCGCGCCCGGGCGCACCTGCCCGCGGTGACGGTCGACGCCGACGCGCTCGCGCTGCTGGGCGGTTACGCCGACGGCGACGGCCGGCGCTTCCTCAACCTGCTGGAACAGGTGGCCAACGCCGCCGGCGGCGCCGGCCTGGCGACGGTGGACGAGGCCTTCGCGAAGTCGGCCACCAGCCCGTCGCTGCGGCGCGCCGACAAGAGCGGCGACTCCTATTACGAGCAGATCTCGG
>Ga0210384_10000989_pt1 | contig 40591 bp, 34 predicted proteins | sample IncBWH2MmetaG_FD_160574 | JGI IMG/M metagenome (GOLD analysis project Ga0210384, IMG submission 160574) | Forest soil microbial communities from Barre Woods Harvard Forest LTER site, Petersham, Massachusetts, United States - Inc-BW-H-2-M | ecosystem: Environmental > Terrestrial > Soil >...
GAAAATCAAAAGCACTGCTCATGGAAGGGATTGCCCAGGCGATCGACCATCCCGGCGCCAACACGCTCCTGCTGCGGCGCACCTTCCCGGAGCTCGAGCAGTCCCTGCTCCTGTATTTCCGGCGGGACGTTCCGCGCGATCTCTATCGCAGTTTCAATGAGTCGAAGCACACCGTCACCTGGTGGAACGGCTCGACCACGCACTTCGGCTACTGCCAAAGCGAGAATGACGTTTACCAATACCAGGGCGCGGAATTTCTCTTTATCGGCATCGACGAGTTGACGCTCTTCACTCTTCGACAGTGGCAGTTCCTCACGAGCCGCAATCGCTGCCCCCTACCCGGTTGCTTTCCATGCATGGCCGGAGCGACGAATCCGGGCAACATTGGCCATGCCTGGGTGAAAGCGCTCTGGGTTGATAAGCAAGCCGCTGCCGGCATGGAGCACCCGGAAGCATACGATGCGTCCGATTATCAATTTATCCGCGCTCGCGTCACGGATAACCCCATTTATGCCACGGATGCAAACTACTTAAAAACGCTGCGCGCGCTGCCGTCAAGTCTGAAACGCGCGTTTCTCGACGGCGATTGGGACGTTTTCGCAGGGCAGTATTTTGACAAATTCGATTATTCCCGGCATGTGGTGCGCCCGGAGGAAATCGAGTGGAAGCCCTGGTGGCCACGATGGATTTCCATTGACTGGGGATTCGAGCATCCCGCCGCAGTGTATTGGCATGCAGCACCGCCTCGCTCTGGCTCTGCGGACGGCGCCCCCGCCGCCCCTTGTGTTGTGACCTATCGCGAATATGTAACCCGCCGTACACCGCCACGTGAGTTGGCGCACGAAATTATTTCACGCAGCCGCGCCCTCGATCCGGCGGACTCGGAAAATTCGCGCGAAAGAATCGATACGATTTATCTTTCACCCGATGCGTTCGCGCAGCGCACCGACGAAGCCTCGATCGCGGACCAGATGGGCGACATTTTTGCCGCAGCAGGTTTTCCGCGCCCCATTCCGGCAGACAACGACCGTGTAGGCGGGTGGATGCTCATGTACCAGATGCTCGACGCCGCCGAGTGGCTGCTGACCGAAAATTGTATCGAACTGATCCGCACGCTCCCCAACCTGGTGCGCGATACGGCGCGTGTTGAAGACATTGAAAAAATGGATGGAGACGACCCGGCCGATGCGGCGCGCTACGGGTTAAAGTCGCGATATTCCCGGCGGGATGCAAACTCCGGCCAGCGATTGCCATACGCTGAGCGCCTCGCCGCCCGAGTCACCTCTGCGGATCCGACGGTACGCGCGATCCAGGCGCGAAAAGCCCAGCTCGAAGAATCGCGCCACGCGCAACGAGTTTCGTTTCGGCGGGCCCGTCATTATGGAGGAATGCACTAGCAATGAATCTTCATGCGCTTTGGGAACGGATTACCACAACCCGCTACACGCGCGCGTTGGAAGAGGAACTCGACCGCACGTGCGATTACATTTGCCTGCTGCGAGCGGAGAATCGGGCACTCCTAAATTCAATATTGGGCATCTCTGGATTGCCGCCCATCCCCGCCGATCAAGATTTCCGGCCCAGGTCGCCGCACACAACACCTGCAGCAACGGAGCAGGCTGCTCCCACAGATTCCAACGGGTCCCATGCTGCACGCCTGGCACCCCCGCTGCGGCGACGCTCGTGGCAGCAAGTCAACCGAATGCTCGAATTTGAATCTGCTAAGAAGAAGCCACCGGAAACAAACTAATCAGCCAGATTCTGAACCGGCAATGCCGGACGTCAGGATCCACGTTTCACAGATTATTTCCTGGAGGAGACATGCCTTTCATCCGAGGGCGGTACCACATGAATCCCATTGCGGGTCGCGCGATCGAAGCTGCTCGCGAAGCGGAAGCTGCGCGCCTGGCTTCCAGCGGTCAGGAATCTCAGGACGAAGGCCCGGGTTACGGGAACAGCGACGCCTCGCCGAATGATGCCGGTACAGGCGCGGATCCTGGTCCAATTCATCGCGTGGAGATTGAAGCGGCGGAAATGGTGCCGACACACTCCGGCCGCGCAGAACGCGGATTCGTTGCGCGCGTACATCGGCAGGCCTTGGGCTATGACGCCTCAGCCGCTCGACGTGGAGAATTTTCGCCGAACGCACACGCATCGCGGCCAGACACGCACGTTTTTTCGGATCATCGGGACCTGGTTGATTTCTTGCATCGCGAATTTGCAAAGGACTGCACCGCGAAGTAAGCCGCTGGGGGAGGATGAAACACTAGTCGCAACCGACAGAAGAAACCGAAATTCGGCAAGGGTGGTCTACAATGGCGACGCCACGACACGAGTGCCGCGGCGCAACCATGGCTCAGGACATTTGGAACATGCCGAGCGGGCGGAGCAGGCGGTGGGGCCGTCGAAGAAGCTCGGCCTCGCACATGCCCGGCTGGGCACGATATGTCGTGTGGATTCTTCTGATTTCTGTGAGCACCACACTCTTGTGGGAACGAGGTTCGAGGTTAGTGCATCGCTCCCGCAAAAGTCCGCAGTTGGAGCCTTCCATTGCGGTTGCCTCGGAGCAAGCAGAAACCGTCGCGTAGCAGAGGGATGTGGCGAGCTCGGTTGCAGCCGCTGTGCAAGAAACTGCGAGCGGAAATATCACGCAAGCGGAAGTTGGGATAGACCGCGCGGCTGCAATCGTCAGCGCCGCGAAATTCAGGTCGGAATCCGCTACTCCGGATTTCTTCGAGAGCACATCAGGTCAACTTGATCGCGCGGTCGCACGTGCCCCACAGAACGCCCGCCTTGCTGAGCACGCCACGCAGATGCGCATTGAATTGGCGCAGCTCCGTTCCGCGCAGGAGACCGCGCCGCCCGATACGAGAAGCCTGAAGAAGGTGGCGATCATTTCGCCGTACTCGATTCCGCGCGATTCTACGTTTGACCCCAGCGTGCTGGGAGGGAATTTTGTCGATGCCACACAGATGGCCTCGAGCGCGGAAATGCTTGAGCCGCCTTTTTCGCGGTCGTTCGCCGATAACGTGAGAGTGCAGAAATTAACCCTGGCGGGCGCCGCGCAAACGCTAGACGGAATTCGTTGGCGCGACGTGACGTTTATCGGAACGCGTTTGCGCTATCAGGGCGGGGAACTAGATCTACAAAATGTGCATTTCGTGCACTGCACCTTTGGCTTTGCCAATAACGATCGCAGCGCACGGCTCGCCGCAGCCATTGCGCTCGGCCAGTCATCAATCGACCTTCCATAGCATATCGCTTAAGTGAACGCCTCAGTGGTCGCGTTCGTGTCAGACCGCACATTCCACTCGTTTTGAGAGGTCAGAAACGAATGCCTATTCAGACTCAGATCGTGCATGCCGACGCCTCGATTGTGCCGGTTGATGGAACAGCGCAGTCCGGAACGCAGTTCGGGCAGAACAACGAGCAGTTGCCCGAGCGCCTGCGGGAAGCTCTTCGCCGGCTGGTGCACCAATTTTCGGCGGAATCGGAGTCGACGCGCCGGCAGGAAATTCGCCGGATCAAACAGGCGCACCAGTTTTGGCGCGGCTTGCAGTATTTGTGGTGGAGCGAAAGCGACCAGAATTGGCATCTGCCCTTCGAGCAGAAATTAGCGGACGGCAGCTCGCTCGAGGACTTGCCGCGCTACGAGTTTGTTACAAATATTTATCAGGCATTCGGCCTTTCGATTGTTTCGGTGCTCTCGCAGGACGTGCCTCGCGTGCGGTTCTTTCCCGCTTCAGCACAGGCCGAGGAAGACGTGGCCGCAGCCAAGGCTGCAACGGAAGTGGCGTCGCTGGTCGAGCGGAATAATCGCATCGGTAATTTGATCGTGGACGAGGCCTTTCAGCTTTGGACCGACGGAAAAGTTGGCGCCTATGTTCGCTTTGTGGTGGACGGCCAGCGCTTTGGATTTCATCCCGAGACGGAAATTGCGGCGCGAGAGGTAAAGCTTGGCGACGACGTGTACATTTGTCCAAATTGTGCGGCGGAGACACCGGTAGTTCACGCTGGTTCGAACGGAGTTGAGCCGAGGAGCGCCCCGCCGGCAAATGTCCAACGCGCCAATCAAGCATGTGGTTCCTGTGGCGCACTGCTCACGGAGGAAAACTTTGTAACTGCTGACGCGGTCACGATTCCAACAGCGGAAACCCGGTTGCGCGTGCCCAATGGTCAGGAAGTAGTCACCATAGTGGGAGGCCTGGAATTGAAGACCCCGCCGTGGGCCAACGACATGCATGAGTATCCCTACCTGCAGTGGAATGTAGAAGTGCACCAGGCAAGATTGCGTGCAGCGTACCCGCATGCGGCAGACAAAATTGGCTCGCCTGTTGCGAGCGGCTCGCAGGAATACGAACGGCTGGCGCGCCTGGCGCAATCGCAAGGTGGGCCGTTGACTGAAGGCGGGGATTCCAACATCAACCTGATCACCTTCCAAAGATCGTGGCTGCGGCCTTGGGCCTTCTTCGCTCTGGACGATAAATCGTTGCGCGACGAGCTGTTGAAATTATTCCCCGATGGCGCTTATGTGGCATTTGCGGGAGAGGCGTATTGCGAATCGCGCAACGAAAATATGGATGACCATTGGCGCGTCCTGCACGCCCTCCCTGGCGATGGATCCAGTGGGCGGCCTGCGCTGGGCGATGCGCTGATCAGCGTTCAGGAACGCTTCAACACTCTCTCCAACCTGCAAATGGAGACCTACGAGTACGGCATCCCGCCGATCTACGCGGACAGTGAAGTGCTTGATTTCGATGCCCTGCAAAACCAGACTGCCGAACCGGGTTCCCACTATCCGGCGCGCGCGAAACCCGGCCAGTCGCTTGCCTCGGGATTTTTCCAGCCGGCTCCCGCGGAAGTTCCGCCGGATCTGGCGCAGCACGCCGCTAATTTGATGGGGCCCGTCGCACAATTCCTGACAGGTGCATTCCCCGCGTTATTCGGCGGAGCCATGGCCAACAACGACACGGCTGCGGGTTACGCGATGGCACGGGACCAGGCCATGGGACGGATCGGATTGGTGTGGAGGCGCATGAAATTCTTCCATGCGGATGTCATGCTGCTCGCCGTGGATTGTTTCCGCAAGAATCGCCCGAATGACGTGGAGGTCACGCTGCTGGGAGCGGGAGCGGCCTTCGAATCAAAATGGATTCGCCTCGCGGATCTGAAAGGGAATCTGTTCAGCTATCCGGAAACGGACGAGCAATATCCTACATTGTGGTCGCAGCAACGCGCGGTACTCCTGCAGCTCCTTGCGAATCCAGATCCTGAAATTCAATCGGTGCTCGCGCATCCCGAAAACATGGCGCTCGTGAAGCGGTTGATCGGACTGGAAGAATTTGTCATCCCCGACGAGGAATCGCGCACGAAACAGTACCGTGAAATTTCACAGCTTGTTGCGGAATCGCCCGTGGTGAATCGCGACGCTGTTAGCGGAGCCGAAACGATTTTGCCGAGCATTCTTCCAGATGAGTTTGCGGACAATCACACGGTCGAGCTGGAAATCTGCATGCGGTGGTTTGCATCCGATGCCGGCCAGGTGGCAAAGATCGACGCTCCAGCAGGGTTTGCGAACGTGCGAGCACACGCCATGATGCATAAAGCATACGTGCTCAAACAGCAGCCCGCCGCGCAGACACAAGTGAATACGGGGCGTCGTCGAGGTATCGGGTGATGGTTTGGATGCCGCGCGCTGCGGACAATTAAAGCGTGCGTTCGATGCTGCTTGATGCCAGGCGAGTCCCATACGCGCTGCCCACTTTCGGCGGGGGCGCCACCAGGCGGACAACGTGCAGAAGTCGCTCCGGCTTGAAAGGCTTGGCCATGCAGACCACAGCCCCGAGCTGGTGGCTGGCGGAATAATCGGCAGGCTGCGCGGACCGCGTGAGCAGAATAACCGGGACACGTTGCAAGCGATCATTGCGCTTGATGATCAGGCACAGATCGTGGCCGGACATGTCTTCGGCTTCCACTTCGGCGAGAAACACGGCAGGGATGGTGGTGCGCAATACTTCCAGCGCTTGTTGCGCCGTGGGGACGATGATTACGGTGTAACCGTCGTTCTGCAAAATCGCGCGCATTATGTCGGCAGTGCGCTGATCCGGTTCGACAGCTAGAACCACGGATTGCTGCTTTGCTGCAGGAGCGGCAATATTTTCACTCGAGCCGCCGGCAAATGGATCTTCTGAGGCGCCTTTTCTTTCGCTCTTTGCTTCGGTTTTCGCGGCCAGGAATTGCACAGCGACGCTGTACTGCCCACCGCCCATTTCAGTCACTCGGACAATTTCTGCCGCCTGCGCCTGATTCAAGGCCGCTGCGGCGTTCGAGTAGGGAAACGTGACGTCCAGCCGCTGGCCTTTCCAGTACCCGGCGCGCGCAGCGGTAAAAAGCAAGCCGTCGCGCGAGACGTCGATGCTTTTGCAAATTTCCTCGAAAACCTGAGAAGAATTCACGACACTGACATGCACTTGAGCGGAGATTTTTGCGCGCTTGCGTCGCCGGCGTTCGACTCCATTGGGATTGGATCCTGCCGGCTTGCGGATGGCCTCTGCGGAGGCTGAAGGGGTCGTGCTCATTGCGCACCTCAGAATATTAAGCCGGGGCTGCGCGGCCTGCCTGGTGACGATTGTCCAAAGGCGGCTGCTCCCCCGCTCCTATAAGATTTACTAGGATGGCCACCAGCAGGGAATAGTACCTTGGTTTCATTTTGGAAAACTTTTTACCCGCCACCTAAGAGAATTCCCTAAGTCCTTTACGGGCCGACAGTTAGCGCGGTGGCTTTGCTGCTTAAAGAATCACCTGCAGCCTCGGACGAGGACGCATTTTCTAATCGCATTCCGTAGTTTTGAGGGAGGAAATTCAATGACACCTACAGTTGCGTCGGCAATGTCGCCCGCAAACCGTTCACAAGGGGAGAGTGGACAACGAACTGGCTCGTCTACGAGTTCCGCGAACCCTGAACTCGCGCCGCGCGAAACACGCAGGTTGCGACGGGGGGCGACGGACGACGAGATACTGGGCATCAATTGCGCGCCGCGTGAGAGTTCTAGCCACGCCGAACAGCTTGCTCCTGTTTCTGAGGACGCGACAGATGCAGAAAACCCTGCCCGAAAAACCGCTGGAACGGACGCGACGGACTTGGCGCCGAGTTCCATCGCAGGAGAACCCGAACATCTGCGTGATGCTCTCGATGCAAATCCGGAATTGCGCGCGGCTTGGCGCGAAGCACAGGCTTATCGCGAGACATTTGCAACGCCTGAGGAAGCCCACGCCGCCACGGCATTGCTTTCAGATCTCAATCGCATGGACGCATTGTTCTTCTCAGGCCGCCCGGAGGATCACGCCGAACTCGCCCGGGCTGTTGCCAACCTGGATCCCAAGTCCTTCGAGTCGTTGGCAGAGGCCATGAGCGGCTTGGCTGCCGAAACACGCCGAGAGCAAGCAAATCGAACGCGGAACAGCGCGCCTGAAACCAGTACCGGCGTGTCACGGGCGGAACCGGGTGGCGTCAACCAAACAGATGCTCCGTCCGACGAAAACGAGAAGCACGCTGCCGGCGCCACGGCGAATGCCGCGCCCACGCAGGCCCAGGCGGAATTCTTCCACGCAGCAAATATCTCCGCTGTCGAAGGCGTTTTGGCAGCCATTGAGTCGCAGGTCGAGCGACTGCTGCCGAGCGGAGTCTCCAAGACCGCCCGCAACCGAGTAGTCGGCGAAATTTACCGTGAGCTCGATGCCACGTTGCGCTCGAACCGCGATTTGGCGCGGCAGATGCGTGAGGCATTCCGGTCCGGATCGCTCGATGCGGATCACCAGCGGGCGGTGGTTTCGCTGATTACCGGGCGCGCGCGCCAGGCGTTGCCGGGAGTTGCCAAGCGCGTGCTGAACGAGTGGACCTCTACGCTTGTTGCCGCAAACCAGGAGCAGCGCGCGCGTCAGCGCACGGCGGAACGGCGTGTCGACATCTCGGGAGCGGGCGGCGCTGCAAATGATGGCCGGTGCTCAATGTCGCCACGCGATATTGATTATGGCCGCATGTCCGACGCCGATATCCTGAATCTGTAGCCCTTCCACACACGTCCGTAAAGGACATCCGATTCGGAAATAAATTTCGACGATGCGTCCCTTGCGGCGCATCGCCACACCAAAGGGGAATCCAACAACATGGCACAAATGCAGAACGCACAATCGGTTGCGTTGCAACTGGAAAAGGTACGGGACAAACTTCCGCTGCTGTACGAGCGCGACGACATCCTGCTGACCATGATCCAGCAGCGCGGCGACGTGGAACGCGTCAGCTCGCGCAACATGCGCTTGCCGCTGCAAATTCGTCCTGGAGGAAAAGCAGGCCTGGCCAACATGGACGGTGGCGACTTGGGCCGCGGTTCAGGAACGGTGTACGACGTGGCACAAGTGAGTCCGGTATTTTTCCGTCACGCGGTGGAAGTTACGAAGCTCGTGGAATACGCCTCCAACGCCCCGGAAAAAGCCGTGGAAAATGCCGCCAAGCGCGAAGTGAAAAATGCGATGGCGCAGTTCCGCTCGTTTCTCGACAAGCTGGTGCAGACCAACGGGAACGGCGTCCTCGGCACCATCGCAAGTATCGGCGGCTCGACTTTCACCATGGCAAAACCGCCGGGGTCTATGCTGGTGTATTACAACCAGACGATTCAGGTGTACGACCCCACGCTGACCACAAACCGCGGATCGTGCAACGTCACCGCCGTGGATCCATTCGGCAGCACCATCACAGTGGATGCTGTGCCCGGAGGGACCTCGGCGAACGACGTGATCGTTCACGATGGGCTTAGCGGGGCGCAGCCCGTCTCGCTGTTTGGAATTTTATATCACCAGTCGAATGCGACCACGGGAACGTGGCTGAACCTTAATCGCGCAACATATCCGGTTGAGCTGGCCACGCCACGCGTTAACGGAAACAATTCGGCGCTCACACCCGGGGCCGTGCGTCTGGCGATCAACAAAGTACGCAAGGCCTTGGGCTCGAACCAGGTATCGAAACTGATTGCCTACACCTCGCTCGAGCAGGAGCATCAGTGGGAGCAGCTCGGCGTCACCATTTCGCAGATCATCAAGGAAGGAGCGGGCGGGCGCGCCAGCGACCTCGACTTGCTCTTCACCGGTGAGAAATCGATGGCTGGCGTCCCGATCAAATCTTCGATCAACGCTAACCAGTCACGAGTTGATTTTCTCGATCTCTCTCACTGGGGCCGCGCGGTGATGCAGGACATCGATTTCTACGATGTCGGCGGGCAAACCGTGTTCCCGATTTATGGGGCCAGCGGCGGGCTCGCTTCCGCGTACATTTTTTACTTCGTCACTGGATTCCAGGTGTGGAACGAATCGCCGCGCTCGGGCGCGTTCATCGACAACCTGGCCATCCCATCGGGTTATTAATCATGATTCGTGGGGGCATGCAGGCCGATGTCCCCACGGATTTACCCTTCCTTGATTCAAGTCACACGAGAAACGCATGAAGCACCGGCCGCGATTGAAAACCGCGTCACGCGCGCTGGTGGCACGAACCGCTACGGAGAGCCGCATTTTCGCGTTGTATGGGGAGGCGCACGTCTGGCATGGATAGGGGGCAAGTGGATTGATAGAGACGCGAGCGGAAATATTGTTCGCGAGGCAGTCGAAGTACGCCGCGTGCCGAAATATCTACCCCTCGACCGCTGGCACGTCGAGCGATGGTTGCCGCCGGAATCCTATGGCTCCCCCGAAGAATGGGAAGCACAAACAACGGAAATTGAGGACGGCATACGGATCGCCGCATTGGGACCCTATCCTTCGCGGGGCGATTACGAGCACTGCTTCACGCTCGAAAGCACGGCGGGTGAATTTATACCGCTGACAGTGGCGGCTTGCGACTGGATCGTTCGCGCAGTCGAATGGGCGCGGCGGCAGCCGCGGAGCCATCTAAGAGGCGCCGTGGCGGCACGCGAAACGCGCCGCGCGCGTGACTGGGAGCAAAATGTTGACGTTGTACTCGATGAGGAGTTTTCAGCGGCGAAGTAGAAGCGGACTGTAATCACACACACTGACATCTTTGCAGTCTGTTCCAAATCAATTGCGCCCGCCTAGAATCGTCTGGGCGCTTAAAGGGAAATTCACTTGAATATGGCAACAGCTGGACCCCGCGGCCCACGAAATATTCTTGAGGACACGCGATCGACTGGCGACACGGCAGCGACCGCATCTATTGCTTCGATCTCTGACCAGGACTGGTATATCTCAAGAACCCATGGCGTGTATCACATTCCGGCGTGCCCCAAAGGGGAAGCCTACGCGCTCGTGCTGATCACTCCCCGCGGCGATGCGCTCGACTTGGGCGACAATCGCCGTTTCCCATTCACGATCTCCGCACGCGAAATTGCCGAAGATCTGCTGCAGGATTTGCACGATCACGGAGTTTTCGTGTGCGCGGGTCCGCGGCCTTCTCCCCAGGAGTTGGCTGCATCCACCTTGCGCCGCGACACGTACTACCATCGGCTGGTCTCCGACGGCGACACCATGTGGGCCCGCGGGCATTCTTTCCGCGAGATTTCAGATCTCCACCGCCGCGCCGCCATCGCTCTTGGTGTGGAGCGCGAGTGGGCATATGTCCCGACGCGCATGGCCGAATGTCCCGCCTGCGGCGAACGGGTAAAGCCCGAAGTGGCAGTGTGCAAACACTGCGGCGCCATCCTGGATGCTGAAAAAGCTGCCAAGCACGGGTTGGGGATCGCAGCGGCCGCACCCCCAGCAACCACCGAAAGCTCCGGCACCTCCGCGAACATTTCGCGTAATTCGGAGAAAGACCGAGCTCCCGCACGAAAGCAGTAGCAAGCGTTTCCGCCAGCAATGCATTCCGACGATCAGAAAGCACCGGAAGGGTTTACCCCGTTCGATTCTGGACTGCTGGAAATCGCGATTACGAATTACAATCCCCTGGAAGTTGGCTGAAACGCCATCATCCAGAGGAAGGGAAGGGCGATGAAAACGAGGACAAGCGTGGTGAGGACCGGATGCACGGTCGCAGTGCTAACACTTTGTGCCGCCTTAGCGGCCCCGACGTTACGCGCACAAGGGTCGCGCAAAGACGACATCGTGTTCGGCCCCACAGGTCATCCGATTGCGGGCGCTACGGTGAGGGTGTGCCAGCCAACTGCTACCGGCACGCCCTGTTCGCCGCTCGCGGCAATATACACCGACGCAACCCTGACCGTCCCGGCAACAAATCCATTCCAAAGTGATGGCATAGGGAATTATCATTTCTACGCGGCAGCCGGCCGCTACCAGTTGCAAGTTTCAGGGCCGGGCATAACCGGAACAGTTACCTATCCCGATGTGATTCTTCCCGCCGACCTTTCCTCGAGTGGATCCGGCAACAACATCTCGGCATTCGGATTGACGCTGGGCGGCAATTTGAGTGTCGGCGGAAACGCCACCATCACCGGCACACTTACTTCCGGAACATTCAGTCCGGGGAATTTCGCTCCCACCTCACTAAACGTGGGAGGAAACGAGAGCGTGCAAGGGCCGCGCCCGCGAGTGGATGTAACCGCTTACGGCGCGAAGGGAGATGGTGTCACCGACGATACAGCGGCAATTCAGGCGGCCATCAATGCCGCCTGTTCCGCCATCACCTTTGGAGGAAGTGACGTATTTTTTCCGACCCCGCTGGTGGGAAGCAGTTACGCGGTACGCCAGCCACAAGTTCCCTCTACCGCCCCGGTTTTCACCACCTGTTCTGGTTTGCATATCATCGGCAGCAACGGACCCCACGCCGGCGCGCAAGTTGTCTTCGCCCCTTCTACAACCATTCAAGTTCCTTTTGCTTTGCAAGGCGCCAACCCGAATGATTCGCCGGTTTTCCAAATCATTAATGGCGGCGTGACGATTGAAAACATCTCCGTGATCGGCATCAATCAAGCGTTCTCGGTTGGAAATCCCGGAGCTGGTGCGCAGGGGATAGGAAACGTTTTATTCAAGAACGTCACCGGAAGCATTAACAACACGGGCCACGCCAACAACGTCTTTTACTACGTGACGAACACGCTGGGAATTCACTGGGAAGACAGCGCGGGGCAGGTAGGAACCACTCAATACATCTGGGGATTTGATGACACAGGACCGCAGCCTGTAGGACTGGTGTTCATTGATGGAGGCACGTATGCCGGCTGCCCCATAAAATATACGAACAACACCATTCAGGGTGGCTCCGGTCCGGGTTCCTGGTTCATCCGCAACCTTTGGGGTGAAGTCTGCAACTCTGACCTGATCAGCATCACGAATCCAGGCGGCGGTGCCTTTCCGCTTATTTCGAATATCCATATTGACAATTTCTCGGTCTCAGATTCCTCCTGCAACACCTGCGCCATCATCAACCTCAATTCTTCTGGCACCACTCTTCAGGACGTGACCATCACCAACTCGACCGTCGGCAATCAAGGATTAGGAGTTGCAATTCGCGCGACGGCGGGGACGGTGGCAGATTGGCACGTGGAGAGCGCAAACGTTGGAGAATCGGTTGACGCGAATGGCAATCCGCTGGCATCTGGAATTGGAACCAGCTCTTCGGGCGGGCGAGATCTTGTCGCCAACGCATCGAATCCCAGCAGGCTGAATTCTGTCTATACACCGCTGCAGAGCTTCTCCACGCCGATGTCTCGCTACTTTGCCGGCGGCAATTCTATTTCCGGCCTCGCCCTTGACCCAACCGGGGTGTTCTTCAATGACGCCGCGAACCGGGGTTACAACACCGCGCTTCAGCAGACCACGCGTGAAACTCTAGATGTTTCCTTTGCCAGAGCATTGTCTCCCACCGGAGTTTCTGGAGTAGCTACCACCGGCGGCTCGCTAGCAGCCAACACTTATTTTGCCTGGGTATCTACAACCACTGATAATTGCTCCAGTATTTCCGCAACGTCTCTCTCGAGTCCGGGTATCGTCGTCAGCGGCGCGAACAATGCGATCACCGTGAGTTGGACTTTGCCGCCTGCCACGGTTAATGCGCCCGCTGGCTATTGTGTTTCGCTATCAACAAGCAACGCTACGCTTCCTGTGGGGCAATTGTTCGTTTCGGGAGCCTCCAGCACCAGCGCGACTATAAACACAATTCCTGGCGGGCAACAGCAGGTCACTTATAACACGCTCGCTGCCGTACACCGTTTCACTTACAACTCACTCGGCGTCAACAACACCAACCCTCAATTCAATCTCGACGTCAACGGTTCGGCCGCTGTCAACTCACTAAATCAAGTCCAAAAGGCGGAGCGCTTCCCGGGCTCGGACGCAGCCGCAAAAATCAATGCTTGCCTCATTGCAGCCTCCACCAGCTCGAGCCTTTGCGATGCGCGCGGTATGACGGGAACGCTCACTGGCGCCTCGCACATCTCGATTCCGGCGGGCACTACGCTTCTGTGGGGGCAGGGGCAGTTGACCGTCACCGACAACACCAATAACGACGCGGTCGAGCTGCTGGGTGACGGCTCTTCCATATACGGCTACCAGGAAAGCGGAATCAGCACGCTGCCAAACACCGACAATTCAGGTTTCATCGCCTGCGCTACCACGGGATGCACTGCCGTGAAGAAGCCCAACCAGGCGTCCTCCAAAATCAACTATGTCCACATCGTGGGCATGTATCTCCAGGCAAGCGGCGCCAACTCGAAGGTGATCGATCTCACCAGCATCGGCCACTCGGTGATTGAGAGCAATAATCTGGTGCTGGGCAACGGTGGAAATTCCTATGGCGTTTTCGGCGACACCTCTACCGGAGGCTTCGATGCCACCAATACACTCATCCGCCACAACAATGTGGGCCTGAACTCCACCGGGGATACCTGTTTCAGCTTCGCCGGGGTCTACAACGCCATGGTAGTCGAGCAAAATGTTTGCACTCTCGCTCCGGCTAGTTCCTTTGGCTACGTGATCAAGAAAGACTCCAGCGGAAACTATCCGAACAACGACATGATCTATGGCAACGACTGCGAGTCCTCTTCCGCGGCCTTCGGGCAAATCTGTTTCAACATTGTCGGCGCACTTTCCATCACCCTGGGTCCGAACAACCGCTGCGAAAAGGTCTATAACTGCTTTCAATTTCCGACGGACGGCTCGGCCAACGGGATCCACATCCTCGACCCTTATCTTTCCCTCAGCAACACCAATCAACTCAATCCCAATGAGCCAAGCACCGCGACCATTGCCATCGACAACAATGGCCACAACTGGTTTCCTTCCATGCACTATGGGATGAACGATCTGGCCGGTCCAAATTTGCTTGGCAACTCAGGCTTTGAAGGTTGGCAAAACACGACGACACTTTATTCCTGGGGTGGCGCCAGCGGCACGAATATCAATCAGACTGGTAGCGGAATCTATCTGCAGGAGACCAGCGCCGGCGCCAACCCCGGTGTCGATACCTACACGCAGGGAACTTATAACGTCCGTGTGGGCGACGGCGCCACGGCTGGACTCGGCGTAAACTCCGCGTGCATTCAAGTGGACTCGCTGCGGGAATACACGCTCATGTTTCGTGTGGCGTCCGGTTTGACCACGAATAATTTTCGCCCCGGCTTCCGGTTTTATTGGGATGCCAATTGCACCGAGGCCGACCGCATCACCACGGCTTCCTCCAACGCGCGCGTGCTCGCTCCCGCAAATTATGCCGGCACCTCCACCAGCACGGGAAACTGGCAGTCCACCAATGCTTCGCTGACTTACAACAACGGGATCACTTGCAACTGCAACGTAACCGGCGCGGACTGGCAAGTTTCCACTGCAAACGCCTGGACTCCGACGCGAAACTTCGGAATTATTTTCCGCGTCCCGAATGCCTACAGCCTTTCGACTACTGTGACGCACTCGATGCGCGTATTCCTGCTGGAAAATACCGCGGCTGCCAACAACTACGTTTACTTTGACGACGTGATCTTGAGCCAGGGGCCCGTGACCACGGAAATGCGCCCCGGGTTTGTACGCGACTCTGGTGGCTCCGCCGTGTACGGGTCGCTCGCGGTTTCGCAGCACTTGAACCAGGGCGCGAGCGGGCAATTCGCAGGTACTGTCGCGCTGGTCGGCGGCACCGCTACGGTGACATTCCCGACGCCATTCTCGTCCACGCCTGTCTGCGTAGCGAATGATCAATCGGCCGTCGCCACTGTGCGTGTCCAGCCATCAGCGACTGCGCTCACGGTCACGCAATCAAGCGGTACAGACACCATTGCGTGGGTCTGCATCGGGAATCCGAATTGATCTCGACGACCTGAGCTCTTGCCGTTCACCAATCACAACTGACAATTCATGGATCTCGATAATGGACCTGCGCATCTGGTTGAAGGGAATTGCTGCAGCAGCGATCTCGGGGGGCGCAAATGGGATCGTTACAGGCTTTGCGGCAATCGGAATTGATCCCAACCACTTCAATCTCGCGGCAGGGCTGCACAGCACGCTCGCGCTCGGTGGCGTCAGCGCCGCCATCAGCGCCATCCTCGGCGTCGCTTTGTATCTAAGGCAGTCGCCGATTCCAAATTGAGCTTAGCAACACCGTTTGACTTCCGCCGTGGTCCGTTCACGATTCTAGCTGAGCGCGCGTATCCACCCGCTGAGCCAATCGCTGTGAATCAGCAGTTGTTGTTGTCCGGAGGAAATCATGCCCGTCGTGCCCACAACGGCGTATGCGCAAGCGGAAGACGCGTTGGCTCTAGCACGGGCGCTGGTGAACGATACGGCTGCCTCGGTATTCACAGATGCGCTGTTGATGCCGCTGCTGAATTCTGCCTACCGTGGCCTGCAGCGGGAACTGGCCGAGAATGGCGTAAGCGTGCTCGCGGAGCAGCAGGATATTCCGCTTCCGGTAAATGGTTCCACGGGCGTCACCAACACTGAGCTCAGCGACGTCTCAAGCCCGCAGCTTCCCACCGACTGCCTGATGCCGCACATGCTTTGGGAGCGCGTCACGGCTAACTCCGCGGACGTATTTGTGCCCATGGAAAAATTCACCAGCGGCGGCAGCATGTTGAATCTCCAACCGAGTTCCTATTTGCGGCTGTGGGAATGGCGCGAGGACAAAATCAACCTGGTTGGAGCAACGCAGGCGATCACCGTTCGTGTGCGCTACGAGAAAATCCTTCCGCAGCTCACGCTCGGCACGGACCCGGTGCAAATCCGCTCGGCTTCGGACCCCTTGGGCTACGCTACTGCAGCCCTGGCGGCTCGCTCGCGTGGCGCACGCGCACTGGCGGCAGACTTATTAGGCGCGGCGCAGTTGGCCACCGAGAAATTGATTCAGCGCTATATCAGGCCAGAACAAATCAAGGGACGGCGGCGCAAGCCGTATGGCTACCGCCGGCGCGTGATTTATCTCTGATTGCACTAAATTCACTCGCACATCATTGCACGATTAATGTCAGCGGCAGGCCGCGGGTGACATTCAGCGAAGTCCCTTGCGCGTTTTGCACCGTGGCCTGTACAAGAAAATTTGCTGTGCCTGATGGTGTGCCAAGAATCTTCTTGCCCCCGCCGCCGCAGCCGGCCGCAAACGCCGCGACAACAACGAACGTCACGAAAATCCAGGCGATGCGAACCGTTTTCTCGCGACCGCCCAGAACGGTGCCGAGGATCCAGTAGAGCGCCACTGCCAGCGCCATCATCAGGGCAGGGAAGAGCAGCGTTGGCCCCCAGCGACCCGGCGGTTTCGAGGCGGGCCATGCTGCAGGTACGGACCCCAGGACTCCCGTCTTCGGGTTAGTGGTCATGACAACAAACGAGACAGGTAAGACGGTCCCAGGCATGATTGGTGCGCTCGGGGGCGTGAATGTGCAGGTCGTCAGTGCCTGGAGATCTCCGGCGGGCAGTGTCGTGAGCGCAGGGCTCGCGATTGGCGGGCACACGAAAGTCACCGTGTAAGGTGGATTCGCAGGGAAATTATTGTCCGGCGTGATCTGCAAATTATAAGTGACCATGTTGCCGGCGGTCACAACAGCAGTGTTCGGCTGGCTGCCGGCTAGATCGAAAGTGTAGTTGGCGCCAGTGCCCGTTAGTGCTGCCGTTACTGGGTTCAATGCACCGGTGTACGTCACCGCAAGCTGCGCCGAAAGCGGGCCGGCATCCGTCGGCGCGAGCGCAATATTAATCAGGCAGCTCGAATTCGCCGGAAGTGTTGCGAGACAGGAAGTGGACGCGGTCTGAAAATCTCCCGGGTTGGCGCCTTGATAGGTGCTGACGTTCAGCGAAGTGAGAGGCGCATTCGTGCCATTCGTCAATGTGAATGGAACAGTGGGCGACACGCCATGTGTGGGTTCAACGCCAAAATCGTTGGCGAGCGGCGAGAGCGTAACCGAGTTCACTGGAACGCCCAATCCCCGGATTTCGACCAGCCGCCTGCGCCCCTGTTCCGCGACAAACAGATTGCCGTCGCCGTCGAATGAAATTTCGCCTGGTGCGCTCAAGTCCTGTGCAGCGATCGTGACAGCCGAAGTTTGTGCGTCAATGCGCAGAATATGATTTGCAACCATGTCGGCGACGAAAAGATTTCCACCGCCATCGACAGCCAGACCTGCGGGGCAAGCCTGCGTCTGTCCCCTTGTGGAGGCCTCCGACCCGGCACAGGCTGATGCGTGCCCTGCAAATCCGGCCACAGTGCGGATTTCGTGAGTTCGCAGCTCGATGACAAACACAGTTCCATTCTCCGGCGAACTTACAAAAATTCTCGAACCATCGCCGGCAACTGCGACACTCCCGGGCGATGCCACTCGCGCGAGCAATTCGAGCGTGCCTGCTTCTCGCGCGCCAGCCGCGCGTAGGACTAAAACACTATTGGAGCCGCGATCGGCAATGTAGAGATTACCAGCGCGATCGAGGGCGATGCCCAGCGGTTCAACAAGTCCTAATGTCTGGCGTGGCGCCCAGCGTCCAGCGACGCTGCGGATTACCCCTGCTTCACTACTTGTTGGTCCGGCGATCCGCCGGATTGTGGAATTGCGCGAGTCTGAGATGAAAATCGTGCCATCTGCGCCAACTGCAACGCCGCTGCGCATGCTGAATGAATCGAGCTTCAGATTCAGCTCCGCAGCAGAGGCCATTCCACCGTCACCAAGCGAACCGGCTGTGCCAATACCGGCGATCGCGAACAGGGCCGGAAAAGCGTTCGCAGTTGTGCCGGTCGCTGGCGCAGACGCATTCAGAGTTCTCAGCGAAAATATACGGTCTGGCAGATCCGCTACCGTTACGTACGCCGCCGTGTCTGCGCTCTCGTGTGTAGGTGTGCCAGCTCGGATCGCAACCGATCGCGGTTCGAAGCCGGTCGCGATCACCACGCGGTCGTTCGTGCCTGCGCGCGGTGTACCAGCATTCGCCGCACCCACTTGCGCGGCTGGTCGAGCCATGCTGCGCGGCACGGAGTATGCCACCACCGCGGATCCAACTACTGCAACTGCGCAGATGATCCCGAGTCGCCTCAATCGTCTCTCCTGTTGATTCCGGAATCGCATCCTGATCTAGCCGGGAGCTGGCGCAACACCTCGGCTTGGATTCGCAGGGAAGTTCTCAGGTTGCGTCACAAACTCGAAATCATAGCACGGCGCGTCGGCGGCACGAATTCTGACTCACCAATCATCACGCAAGAACCTCCTGGAGGAACCATGGCACTCACATTTTCGTTGGTGGACACCTGGGACGACGGCAAGCGCATCCATGTGACGGGGACAGCAGCCGCGTCGGGAAATTATTCGACCGGTGGCGATACGCTCGACCTTTCGCAGGCGCCACTCATCGCCTCGGCTCAGGCTCCTATCAATGGCACAGCTTGGATGGACGGCTTGGCTGGCTATGACTACGTTTTCATGCCCGGCGCGGCCATGAATTCGAACAAAGTGAAAATCTTTCAGCAGGGCGCAACCGCAGGCGCATTTCCAGAACTCGCTGCTGGTGCCTATCCCGCCGCCATCACCTCCGACAGCATCACGTTCTACGGGATTTTCAAAAAGCTTCAATAGCCTGCCGCGCCACAAGCCAGATTCATAATTCGCAAACCGCGGAGCTCAATGTCTATCGAAACATTTACGCCGCTGCCTTTGACGACGTTCGGGACCTGGGTAACCTTGCTCGATCCCTCCGACGTCCCTCCAGGAATGTCTCCCGACCTCTCCGATGTGGAATTTTTTCCCGGCGGGGTGCGAACTCGTCCAGGACTGGTCTCGCAATTTGCGCCCCTGCCCAGCACACCGCAAATTAATGGCTTGAAAACTTACGGCACCACCAATTTAGTTCAGCGACTGCTGGTGCTCGACTCTTTGGGGAATATTTATAAGGAAACGAGCCCTGGTGTGCTCTCAAATATTGGCCCCGGCGTTGCCGCGAATCTCTATTCTGCTTCAACGACACATTTTGGCCGTGAATACATGGCATTTTCAGATGCGCTCCTCGGCCAGGATATTCCGCGGCAATACGACGACACATTTTTCGATCGCGTCAGCCAGCTCGGCCCGGGAGAGGGACCCGCGGCGGCCGATGCCGTGGACCCCGGCAATATTTCGCCCGGGGTTCATCAGTGTGCGGTGATCTTCGTTACCCGCCAGGGTTTTTGGACAGCTCCGTCGCCGCCAATATCGTGGACGGCAGCCGGCTCGCTGAAGGTCAATGTCACAAACATTCCCACCGGACCTTCCAACGTGGTGCAAAGGTTGCTCGCGTTTACGGCTGCGGGCGGTGCAAGTTTCTACCACGTTCCAGCGAGCATGGTGATTAGCGACAACACCACAACCACGCTTGAGCTGGATTTCTCAGACTCCATTCTGCTGAGTGGCGTGCACATGGATTATCTCTTCGCCCAAATCGAGCTGCCCAATCAACTGGGGGTGATTGACTACGCAGAGCGCCTCTTCTGGTGGGGCGAGCGCTCGAAAATGTCGAACTGGCGGAACCCTACATTTGATGGCGGGTGGGACATCTCTGGCAATGGCCGTCCTCTGGGTTGGCAGCGAGATCCGACGAATGGCCCGGGTGGAAGTCGTGAGTCAAGCGACGTAGTGTGGGGCGATGCTTACCGCATTACCGCCGACGGTGCCACGATTGTCCGCGGTCTAATCGCTCAGAATGCCTTGAAGGACGCAGCAGGGAATTCACTCCTGGTCAACAACACGGACTACTCCGTGCGCGCGCGTGTAAAACGCAGCCCGAACCTCGCTGCCGGCACTTTGCGTATCAACGCATTCAGCGCTTCGCTGGGACTCATCGGCACCGGTCTTGCCGTTACTGTGCTGCAGGCGACCTCCGCTTACCAGGAATTCACCGCCCAGCTTTTTCCGCCGCAGGCCTCATTACCGCCGGATCTGGTGCTCCGCGTGTATGCAGACGGAGTGCCCGCGCCGCTGGGCGAGTCATTCCTGGTGGACAATATTGAAGTATTTGCCTCCAATGCGGCACAGAACGCCTCGCTTGTGCGTGCATCTGCGACGGAGAATCCCGAAAGTTACGACGGCGTCAGTGGCATCATGGAAATTGCCGCGAACAACGGGCAGGGAATTCGCGCGGCGTTCAAGCTGCGAAATAATTTGTACTTCGTCAAGGAGCGCGGCATCTACGTCACCGCCACTGACGGCGTGAACGAGCCGTCGCTTTGGGCGGTCGAAGAAGTGTCGAACAAAGTTGGCACACCTTCCGCGCACGGCGTCGGCTCGGGCGAGGAGTGGGTGGTGATCGCAGGGCGATCGGGACTTTATCTATTCGACGGCGGCGAACCCATTAAGCTTTCTCAGGAGATTCAGCCCACTTGGGACTCCATTAACTGGCAGTACGCCCAGCGCATCTGGGTGCAAGTGGACACCGAGCACAAAAGAATTCTAGTGGGCGTTCCCATGGGCAGCGCCACTCAGCCCAACCAGATTCTCATGCTCGATTACACCGAGGGTTTTCAAGATCCGCTCGTCGCTGTGTACACGGCCCCGGAACGCGCCAGGAAATGGGCGCGTTGGCTGATTGCGGCAAATTCTTGCGGCCTGATCGAGCGCCCGACCGGTGTTGCGCAGGTTTTTCTGGGTACAAACAACGGCAGCACAAAAATTTACGCGCTTACCAGCGGCCAGTTCTCCGATGACGGCGCGCCGATTAATTCTTACTACACCACCGCCTACCTCTCGAGTACCAACATGAGTGGCCGCAATTTGTTCGGCTATCTTACTGGTTACGTCCAGGGCGCCGGATCTTTGACACTCTCGGCCTTCTCTCCGGGCGATGTCGTTATCACCGCGCTTGGCTCCTGGACTCTCGCATCTCCGAATTCGCGCGACCTTGAGCAGTTCACGAATGTCCTGGCCGAGCGAATCTCCTTTCAGTTCGGCACCAACGCCGTGAGCTCATGGTTCTCGCTCACCAAGCTAGTGCCCTGGGCCAAACCTGATCCCTTCGCCATCGTCCGCGGCACTAATTGATGTCTTGCAGTTGGCCTCTATAAATTAAAATGCTCTCAGTTCCTCAAATCGAAGCGCTGCGCCGCACGAATCCGCAACTGTACGAGGCATTAAAGCGCCTCGCCGAATCCACGCTCGGGCCGAATCAGGGCTGGAGCCTCGACAATCAAATCACCGACGGCTCGAATTTCGCGCGCGTCAGCTCCACCGCGCTGACGGCAGGGAAGCTCGACCCCACCAAGCCGGGCGTGTTGATGAAAGGCTCGGTGCCGCCCACCTGGTCGGGCGCGCTCACCTACATCTCGACAACAACCAGCATCACATGGAGCTGGACGGCACTCACAATCGCACGCGCCGACGGCTCGAGCACTTCGATTCCCAATGGCTCGCTTGCCGTCAATGGGCTCACTCCCGCAACCACATATTATTTCTATCCTTACTGGGACGACATCGCACTCACGCTGCATTGGGTTGCCGGAGGCACAGGCTCGCCCGCAAATGCCCAAACTGCGAAGACGAATTCAGCCGCGCAGCAGCAGTCTCTCCAGGGACGCATCCCTCTCTCACAGGGCGCTATGGTGGCGGCCACCACAGCTTCAGGCACGGGCGGTGGCTCTGGCGGCGGAAGTGGAAGCTGTCTGCGTGCGGGCACCATGGTCATCGCGAAGGAGCGCGGCGTGGTTGCCGTCGAATCATGCAAAGTGGGCGAGCACTTGCGATCTCCAGGCGTGGCTACTGGAACTGAATCGTGGACCAGCATTCTGGACTTGCAGGTGCGCGATGCCGATACTTTCATCCGCTTACATTTTTCGAATGCCGAAGCGCTCGACGTCACTCCGCATCACATTTTCACACTGGCCGATGGTTCGCCCATGCGCGCCGAACGGCTTTGTCTGAGCGATATTCTCGTGGGCCGGTTCGGCCGCCTCACCCTCTCGAAGATCGAGGCCATCGTCGAGGTTGGGCAAAAAGTAAGTGTGAGCTGCGAGCCAAGCCATCAATTCTTCGCCGGCAGCCGCATCCCATCGGTCTTGACGCACAATTACACATTTTCCTCCTAGAGTCTTTTTCGCCCTCGCACGCCGTAAAGTTCCGCACCAACCGGCCTTACGCGCAACTACACATTTACTTCTTGGACGCACATGACCGGACGACGCTACTACCTCACGACGCTGGGCAATTGGGAGCGTCACTCCGCGCGCTTCGCGAATTCGCACTGGCTCGCGCTCAGCGATGTGGCCGACGATTCTGCGCCAATCCTTGCGTTGATCGAAGCGGACGAATGCGCGCACCTGGCCCTCGAAGATGACGCCGCTTTCGAGGCGCTACCGCATCCATTGTCGCAGTTGCCGATTTCCGAGGCCGCGCAAGCAGCGCTCGCACACCTTGGCGTCGCGCCCGGTGCCACTACATTCGACGCCATGGAAGCCGTTGCGCGCGCTCATCCGCTGCTCCGCCACCGCGTCTTCTGATGCCATGCTCATCCGCGAATACAGGGAAGCCGATCTTGAACCGCTTCGCCGCATCCACCAGCGGCAGGGATTCGATTACGCGTTCCCAAATGTCTCTGATCCGATTTTTATTTCCAAGCTCGTGGTGGAAGACGATGCCAGCAAGATCGTGACGGCTTCGCTCGCGCGCCTCACCTGCGAAATGTATTTGCTCGCGGACCCCGAAGCAGGGAAGCCCCGCGACCGCTGGCAATGGCTGCTCGAGCTCCAGCGCGCGGGTGAACGCGACCTGCTCTCTCGCGGCCTCGACGACGCCCACGCCTGGCTGCCGCCACCCATCGCAAAACGGTTTGGCCGCCGCCTCCAGTCGCTCGGCTGGATCCGCGACGACGCATGGACACCTTACTGTCGGCGGCTTCACCAGCGCTGACTCACAAATCTGCAAATCTACTTCGGAGGTTTTCCATGTCACGCGGTGCACAAAGTTCCACTCGCAAACTCACCGACCAGCAGCTCGCGCAGCAGAATCAGCTCATCTCTCAAGCCAATCAGCAAGGCTCGCAGGATCGTTCGCTTATGCTGCCGAAAATCCAGGGCCTTCTCAATAGTCCGGGCTACACGCCTGCCGAGCAGTCCGCCATCACGCAGCAAAGTATGGGCGCTGCGAACACTGCGTTCGACGCGCTGCGCGAGCGCGCCGCCAATCGCGCTGCAGCCACAAATGACACCGCGGCCGCACCGGAACTCACCGCGCAACTCGGCCGGCAGCAGGCGCAGACTCTCGCCAGCCAGGCGCAGCAAAATCAAATCGCCTTCGCGAACCAGAGACTTCGTGACCAGCTCGCCGGCCTCAACGCGCTGGGCCAGACGTATGGGATCGACACGAACTTGCTCGGCCGCGCCATGGGCGTTCCTTCGCAATTGCTCGGCGTCCGCGAGCGCGCCTCCAGCGGTTCTTCCACCGGCAGCCTCGGCGGCCTGTTCGGGGTCGGCTCCGGCATCGCCTCGCTCTTCGGTTAGGAACATGCTGGATGCGGCTGCGAATCGCAGGCCAATCGTCGCCTCTCGTTATTCAATTGTTCCTCTTCGCCGCCCAGGAATCCCATGAATACTCTTGTCGATCCCTACTGGTGGACATTCGCACTTGCCTCACTGGTGCAGTTTATCTTGTTCGTTCGCTGGCTCTACCGGCGCATTCGCAACGACGAAATGAATCGCACCTTCATTCAAGACATGGCCACCAACCACCTGCCGCGTATTTATGAATTGCTCGACAAACTCTGCGAAAAGCAGGAAATCGCGCACTCGCCGCAGTCGCCCATCCTCTGGGTGGACATGACCACGCGCCGAAAATGAATGCACCTGCGATGCCGTCAACCCCCGCCGCTATGATCGCGCTGGCACGCACGATTGCCGTGCAACACTCGCTTCCGCCCGCGCTGGTGTGCGCTGTCGTCGAGCAGGAATCCGCGTGGAATCCCTTCGCGATGCGCTACGAGCCGGCTTTTCGCACCCGTTACGTTGCCCCGCTGGGTCTGCCTTCGACGGAAGAAATCGCGCGCTCGATTTCCTGGGGTCTGATGCAGGTAATGGGACAGGTGGCGCGCGAGCATGGCTTCACCGGAAAATTCCTGACCGCGCTCAGCGATCCCGCAACTGGCCTCGAATCGGGGTGTCAGGTCCTCAAATCCAAAATTTCCGATTCCGCCGGTGACTTTACGCTCGCGCTAGAACGCTGGAATGGCGGCGCAAATTTGGCCTACGCCGCCGAAGTCCTCGTCCGCGTTGAGCGCTATCGCTGAACTTCACGCCGTCACACCGCACACAACGGAATTCCCTCGGTTGCTGTGCCCACAGCCGATCTTCCTATGCAACTTCGATATGAACTCACTCGGTGGGAACCACTGGTTGTGAATTTCGACTCACGAACCGCCAAACTCTATTCTCTTAGGAGCACCCATGAAACCAAAAATTCTCGCAGGCTTTGCCGGATTATCGGTCCTCGCAGCATTCCTCTTGTTTCAATCACGCGCGATAGTCCAGGCAGCAGCAGTTACCCTCTCGTGGTCCTTCGACTATGTCGTCGACCCGGGGTGCACTCCGACGTCGTCGAAGAATTGCGTCACCGGATTCGAGTACGGCACCACTCCCGACGCCGGTGTGACTCTGAATAAAATCGGAACCATTCCCAATCCAAACCCTGTTCCGACCACGTTCACGAATGGGATCACCGCGACGTTCAAGCAGGGGCCTCCCTACGGCTCAGTCGTCTATTATGTCCGCACTTCTGGTGCAGACGGCAGTGGGAATCCCGTATTTTCGTCTCCCGCGGTCGCGCAACCTGTCCAAATCAATCCCGGCCAGCCGCTGAACGTGGCGGTTCCTTCCGTCAAGTAGCGTCGGGTATTCGTGCCGATGACTCGCATGATTTCTCCGCAGGTGACGCGTTGCGCAGGCGAATTGCGTGTCGAAGGCACCGTCCAACCTCTTGGTGATTCTTGCTGCGGCCGTTAATGATCTGGACTCTTATTGATTTCCGTGCCTGGTGGCGTTCGCCCGCTCGTCGGCGCTGGGCGCGCGCCCTCGGCCTTACCAATGTTTGGTCCCAACTCGGCCATCGAAGCGATAGCCAGGCGGTGCTACCGATTAGTTCGCGCACTCAACGCGCGCCCAACAAACGCGCTGTTCGCACTTGGAGGGGAAGGGAACTGTCCACCGCGGCCGCCCGACCACGCAACTTTGCAAATTTCGGTGACGTCCTCTAAGCGCAACCCTCTCGCCAATTTCTTGATTCGGCACGAACCGCCGTGTTTTTTTGGCCTGTGGTCCCGCGTTTCAGGTTCCAAGGATTTCCGCATGCGCAGCACCATCGAAATTATAATCTCCGTCCTGGCTCTTCTCCTCGCCGCACTAGCCTTCCACGCTTGGCTTTCCTGGCGGGACGACCAGATGCGTCTGCAGGCCATTCTTACCGCGCAGAAACAATTGCTCGACGCAGCAGACGCCCGTGAGCGCGATCGCACGGTGGCTTTACAGGACACGCTTTCGCAAATTGACGCCCTTAAGCGCGCCGCGAAATCCCCCGCCCAAATTGTCCGCGAGCTTCCCCAATATTTGTCTCTCCCCCAACCCATCACGCTCACGCCTGATGGCGCTGTCAATCCTCACAACGTTCCGGCGAATTCTAGTGCGGCGCAGCAGGGAAGTGGCTCCTCAGGAGAATCAGCCGCTCCGCGTCCCGTGGCGCCCAAGAACCTTCCCGATTCTCCGGTGGCGCAGATTCCGGCAGCCGATCTGAAGCCGCTCTACGATTTCGTTCAAGATTGCCGCTCGTGCCAGGCTCAGCTCGCGGCCGTAAAGCTGAATGCCGCCGACGACGCCGCGAAAATTGCCGCACTGACTCGTCAACGCGACGCCGCCATCACTGCCGCAAAGGGCGGGAGTCTCTGGCGACGCTTCCGACGCAATACTCTCTGGTTCGCTGTCGGTGTCGGCGCTGGAGCCGCCGCCCTCTGCAGCACAGGCCATTGCCGCCCCTAACCTCAGATTTCGCCCCTGGGGAGACACTCGCCGGTGCAGGAGCGGAGTCGAAGACATCTCTTAAACCGCACGCCCCCGATATTCCCCACCGCCCTTGGTTCAGCTTTGCCAGACGAGCCCACCTATAGATAAAAATCCGTTGCTCGGTCAGCCCAAACCGAAGTTTTTTCATCGTGTCCCATCCGCCTCTGCTCCCCCAAAATACTACCCATCACGGGCCTTTGTGGCGACCCAGCCTCCTAGCAGCCGGATTTCCTTCACCAAACGAACCTGAAGAGTTGCAAACAACTCTCTCGATGCGCCCTCTCGCTCGCGGACTGTGGGCCGCAATCCATCCAATCCCCGGTTTGTGCAACTTTCGCTCAAACAGCATCAGCAACACTTCCCCGCCCAGTTGTTCGGGAAGGGCAGCGGGCCAGCCCTGCGAAAGATGCTGTTTTGATCGGTGCACTTGGCCAAGCGACCTCTGTAGCGCCGTAACCATCCGCTCAATATTGTAGTTGTAGGTTCTCTTGCGTGGTGTCGTGCTCGGTGAACGGTCCCTGGATGCGACTGGCGGCATTATCGATCAGGGCGATCACCTGCCAGGCCGGACCACGTTCCTCCAGCCAGCGGAACGGTGAGCTGTTCTGCATCACCAACCCACCGAAGCAGGCTCCGCGCTCCCGCCATACGTGGATCGTTTTCACGCTCTGAGAACGCGGCCGCCACAAAACTGCTTGGGTCATCCACTTCCGTAACGTTTCTCGGCTCACCGTATGACCCTCCTGGGCCAGATGCTCAGCGGCCAGTGTGGGTCCGAAATCCGCTCACGCTGGCGCAGGCGCCTCAGAATCTTCTGCCCGAAGCGGATGGCCAGCTTCCGGTTCGATGGCCGACCCCGCAGTCTCTGAATCAGGGAGCAATCCCCGCGCTCACTGCAGTCCGTAATTCAAGAAGGCCGATTCCCGCGCTCGCGCTGGCGCAGCAACAGCCGTCGCAGTTAGCGGTCGCTTACTTGCAACTGTTGGGCCGCTGGTACCTGCCCCAGCTGCTTCTGCTGTACCCCGTGCAACATTTTCAATCGGCCCGGCTCTCGTCGGCCCAACTCGGTTCGCTCCGGTTCCATGGGGCCCTCGGCCTCCCATGAAAGCGGACACTTCTAATTTGCACAAACCAGACATTCTCTTTTTTCGACGACAATATGGTCTTCAGGCTTGACATGCTCCCTCGGCCGCCTTACAATATACCCGCTAACAAAGATTATGTTATTATTCGTGTAGAATACGCCCTTCACTTCGGCAAAATCGTCATTTGGACCCAGCGGGATTACGAGAATCGCAGTTGATCGTCCGGTGAAATTCAGGCGGGGTCCATTTGCAAATCGCAATATTGTGCCCCGGCAGAATGGGGTGAATGTTTATTGCCAGCGTTTAGTTGAGGAGGAGGATTGATTGGATGAGAGCGAAGACTCCATCCATGAGCCTGGTATATCTCTGTTCGGAGCACGGAAGCCGCGGATAGGATAGGAGGCTTCGATAAGCAACAGATTTGTTGGCTGGACGCGGCCACTGCCACCGCCACTGCACAGACGGGTGGGCAGAAGTTGGAGCACGGATCGGGAAGCGGCGGATAAATTTCGCTGGTTATTCCTGGGGCGGCGGCGTTTGCCCGAATGGAGTCCACGGGGGGACGGTCAGTAGCCCTTGGAGGCGGTATGGAGGTTGTGGCGCGCGTTGTGAGTGGGAGACGCGGCCAAGAATCGACCAAGCGCGGTGCGGCAGCAGAAGCATGATTGACTGCAGGTCCCCATCAACGGTTGGAACATGTAGCTGAACGAATTCTTAACATACTAGTGAGCTGTCGGTAGGACCGTGAGTGTCAAAGGAACGACTTGTTTTCTCCCGCCGGATGTGGCGGTCAGGATCAAAGTTGAGGTCCCTGAGGGAGTTCCGGGATTTCCGGCCGGTCCACCCCCACTACCCCCGCAACATACGAGCGTCCCGGCAATCAACATCCACGTCAACATGGCATTTGCGTGCACCGGCTTCGAAGTGCGCGATTGGCCCGATTGTCCTTCCATAAGTGCATGCAGTGTGAAGATTGCCAATCCCAGCAGAACCAGGACTATCATCCAAGAAATCACAAGGTTCATTCTTTGGTTTTGCCGCGCAAGATGCCTCGGGCTCGCGGAGCTGAACGGCCTGACGTTTGTTGGAAGAGTGACCGATTGAATTCCCGTCGAGACATTCACTTGAAATGGAGAAGCTGAATTTGCGCTCACCACGACTGCCGCCGGTGTTACTTCGCAGGCGCTAGCAACTGGCTCGCCCGTACATGCCTGGAATGTAACGGTTCCAGCAAATCCATTTAGAGACGCCACTTGCAATTGGTAGACCGCCGGGTTGCCGGCCGTCACAGTGGCGGATGTGGTCGCTCCCGTCGCTGCCCCGATAGAGAAATCCATGCCCGAGCCACTGATGGCTACGGATTGTGGGCTGCCAGGTGCATTGTCTGCAACAACCAGGACTGCAGTTTTCGATCCGATCGTTGTAGGGGCTAACACCGTGTGGATTGTGCATGAGCGGCTAGGGCTAATACTTACCCCACAATTATCGGTCTCCGCAAAGTCCGCTGCGTTGGGCCCATTGACTGAAATCTTGGTGATGACGAGCGAGCCTGTGCCCGTGTTGGTGACCACGATGTCCACGGGGGCACTCGACGTTCCAACCAATTGCGGCGCGAAGCCAATCGTGGTCGGAACAATCGAAGCACTCGGGACCGCACCAATCCCTGTCAGCGGGACGGAGTGAGGATTACCCGGCGCATTGTCCACGATATTGATCGACGCGGTGCGATTCCCACCAGCCGTCGGGATGAACGTCACACTCAAGGTGCATGGAATGCCATTGCCTAGCGATGGCGGACAGTTATTGGTCTGGTTGAAATCCGCAATGTTTGCGCCCGTCAGGCTGATGTTGGAGATGGCCAATGGACCATTGCCAGTGTTTGTTAAGATGACTGTCTGTGCTGCGGCAGGTATCCCCACTGTCTCGGCGGCGAAATTCAAGCTTCCGGGAGAAATTTGAATCGCAGGCGCAATCGCGCCTCCGGTTATGGGGACGAGCTGTGGACTACCCGAAGCATTGTCGGCGACGCTCAAGTTTGCGTTCTTGGTTCCAGCGGACTGTGGCGCGAAATCCACAGCCACCGTGCATGACATCCCAATACCAAGCGTGCCGCCCGTGAAGGGACACGGGCTTGCCCCTACAGTCAATAGTCCGAAGCTTCCTGTGTCATTTCCATTGAGTCCGATGCCTGTGATTGTCAGAGCGGTACTGCCTGCATTTTTCAACGTGACGCTCTGCGCCCCACTTACAGTGCCAGCCGCCTGAGTCCCGAATGTAAGCTGCGCGGGAAGTAGATTCACCACTGGAGCAGGAGGAGTTCCTGTCCCCGATAGCGAAATGATCTGCTCCGCGCCCTGCACATTGCCTGAATCGTCAAACACATCAATCTCGGCATGGAATTGACCTGTTGTCGTTGGCACAAATGTAACTTCAAAAGTGCAACTGTTCCCTGGCGCGACTATGCGACCTACCGGACAGGATGGATCACCCTGAACAGTGAACTGCCCAATTCCCGCGCCTCCGGTTCCAAAGTTCGTGAAAATAAGATTCTGATTCCCAACATTCGTCACGCGCGCAATTTGAGTGGAGCTTGATGTGCCCGCCGGCTGGTTGCCGAAGACCAAATTCAGCGGCGCAGCTACAGCAAGAGGGCCGTTACCGGTACCGAGAATCTCGAACACTTGCGGACTACCTGGACCGTCATCGCTGAATGTAAGGAACGCTTTCTCCGGACCCACTATGGAAGGCGCAAACGTTACCTCGAACGAGCAAGCAGGCCCCGGCGGAATTGGAGCCGTCATGCAAGGTTCAGTTAACACCAGCGCAAAGTCAGCAGCATTCGGACCCGTGATTCCCAGACTCGATACGTTCAGTGGGACCGTTCCAGTGTTTATTAACCCCGCGAACAGCGGCGGGACATTCTGGGCTCCGACGGATTGGGATCCAAAATTAATATTTTGTGCGGTGAATGACACACTGGGTGAAGCTGTAACGCCCTCGTGAATCCCAAGCACAAACGCATCTCCCAAAGGCGGTGATGCCTGGCAGCTCGCACATGTAGTCTGAAACCCATTCCCAGGATTGCCGGCGCGAGGGAAGTCCGAAGCCGTCGTTCGTCCTGCAACATAGACGTTCCCATCAAGGCTGACCGCGATTGCGTTCCCTTCTGCCACTGCTGTCGCGCCGGGTGGCGAAGTTCCACCGAGTGGCGACGAATAAATGAGTGATGCGGCTCCCGCCGCCGTCGGATCCAGTTTTGCAACAAATGCGTCCTCATTCCCATTAAATGGCTGGAAATTGTTCAGCCACGGGAAATCGTGGGAACTCGTCTTCCCTACCACATAAACGGCGTTCGGAGCACTCACGCCAACGCTCTGTCCCTGATCAGATTCGCTGCCTCCAAGGAAGGTCGAGTAAGTCAGAGAGGTCATGCCTGTGGTGGCATCCTGCGCGATGGCTGCAAAGAAAGCGCTCGCAGTTCCCTTCAGACTGGTTTGGGGCCCTGTCCGCGTCGCGTTGATCGGGAAGTTTGTTGACTCAGTTGTGCCCGTCACGTAAGCCGTTGCGGGCATCGCTGCACCGACTGCGACAGCCAGCACCTTGTCGAGACCTGAGCCGCCAAGAAAAGTGCCATATGCAAGATCCGCAACGCCGTTGCCAGAAGGCCGAATCTTCATCAGAAATCCGTCGGACGGATCACCTCCGTAGCTGGTTTGAAACGCATTCAACGCCACGAAGCTCGTCCCCGGGTCAGTAGTTGACCCGGCGATATAAGCATTGCCCCCGGCGTCTATTGCCAGGCTTCCTATGCTCACTTGCGCGCTGATACCCAGGAAAGTGCAATACTCCAGATGGGGCATTAGGGTGGGACGGAAAATCGCGAGAAAGCCGTCACTGGAGCCGCCGCCGTAGGTGGTATGCAGCGCACCCGGCGTAGTTGCCAGATCGCTTGAATTTGTATCCGAGGCGACGAAGATATTTCCTGACTTGTCGAATGCAATCCCGCCCGCATTCAACGTTGATTCCGGACCGCTGCCGCCGAACAAGGTCGAGAAAATCAGAGGTGCGCCCGACGGCCCTATTTCGCTGACCACTAGATCGTTCGCGCCGCTGGTACGCTTAGTGCTATCCGTCACCGGGTAATCGGTGGACGTAGTGGTGCCCATAATCGCGACATTTCCCACCGAATCCACTGCAATCTGGCCGCCTGACTCGTTCCCGCTCCCTCCCAGAAATGTCAAATAGAGCAGAGAATTTAAACCGCTTGCGGAAGGATCAATCTTGGCGATGAAAAAATCTGTTCCGCCGCCCGGGCCATTCAGGTTTCCCCCCGGCTCTGGAATCGGATTGGCCGAGTTAGTTGTCCCGGCGACATACACCTTTCCAGTTGAATCGATGGCCATACTATTGGCGCTTTCTTCTCCCGCGCCGCCGAGGAACGTCGCATAAGCCACGGACAGGGAGGGGTCGAGCACAAGCGTCGCGCTTGAGCTGTGTGGGCCTACGCGGAATCCCACCGACCCATCTTGCTCAAGCACGTAACCACCATCGACCCGCGCTTTCACGGCAGCGAGGCCGGTATCAATCTCTCTGTCTTCTCCAATCGACGCTACCGGTTCTGTGAAAATCACGGGTTTCCGCATCAGAAGTGGCTTGCCAGCGACGTCCACGACGAGATTGCCCTGAGTATCTACTCGAATTCCATCCGCGCCTGAGAGGTTAAGTCGCAATCGATCGACATCTGTGCCCGGAGCGACCCGCAAGTCGTATTCAATCCCGCCCTCGCTTCCGTATATAACCATGGTTATGCCCGGCAAGACCTTGTCTGCTTCCACGCCTTGGTAATGCGCCACATGGGTGTGCCAGTTTCGCGAGTCGCTTCCGATGAAGTAGTTGCTTTCGCCGCGAAGTCGCTGCTTTCCTCGCCAAACAAATTTGCCGAACGCGCGAGTGGAACTCTCGCTCGCTGCTGGCAACTTAAAGACTTGCAGTTTAACTGCTCCACCACTTCCCTTCTGGCCACCGCTCGGGCCCACCTCCAATTCGATTCCCGTGCGAGTCAAAAGCGCCGTCATTCCCTTGCCTCTGCCCAGAAAGGCGATTCGATTTTCAGCCTGCCCTACGTTCTACTCCCAAACGACAGGGATCGAGACGGGCGCAGCCCTTCGAGGCGCTACCAGACTGGAGGGCGCGAGGCGCGGAGTTGCATCTGATGATGCGGCTGCAGGAGGACTCGAAAACGATTGCAAAATCGAATTGCTCGAGCCAGGGGCAGTTCGTGCAGGTGATGTCGCGCGCGGCGCTGGCCGGCATATTGCGATGAGGATCGATGCACACCCGGCCAGGGTCAGGATACAGGCGAGGTACTTCCCCGTGGTCATTAGGCCCTCCGCCAAACAGGAGAACTTTTCTTTCCAGTTCGGCTTGGGCGGCTCGAGTGGCGCTGAGCCAACTGCAATTAGTTTTCGTACACCACTGCCCCGTATTCTGGAGCAACTTCACTATCTGCCCGCGGATGTGTGCGGTCAATCCGCAATAGTACGCAAAGGTAAGAGTGGGCTGCGTCGGGACTGTTCATGCGCTTGACACCGTTCCCTGACGAAAGTAAATTCTCTATACCGTCGAGGATACTTACCCTGCTGGTTATCAGTCGTTCCAAATATCTTCGCACGCGGTAAATCGAAAAGGGAGGCTGGCCATGAGTGAATTGCAAACGAACAGGCCTGGCGGAGCATTCTTGGTGACAATCGCACTGCTTGGGTTTAGCGCGATCGCCACCAGGGCACAAGTAACCTACAGCGTAACGGATCTCGGCTCGATCCAGGGTTCTCTCTTCACCGACGCGAGTGGCTTGAATGAGAAAGGTCTTGCAACCGGTACTTCTTTCATATCGTTATTTCCCGAATTCGAGACCCAAGGCTTTGTCTCGCAGGATGGTCAGATCACGCTTCTGCCTGCTCTGGGCGGACAGTTCACATTCGCAGCAGGAATAAACTCCAGAGCTCACGTGGTGGGAACTGCTAATCTGCCTGGAGACAGAATTGGCCACGCCTCACTCTGGATTAATGGAAAAGTATTCGACTTAGGCACCTTGGGTGGGATTTCCAGCGGTGCCGCTGCGATTAGCAATAACGAGGAGATTGCGGGGGATTCCCAAATCTCGGAAGGAGCAAATTTCCACGCTTTTTTCCTCGGCCGCGGCCCAATGATTGATATAGGAACTCTCGGAGGTGATAACAGCTTCGCATTTGCACTTAATAACCGTGGTTTGGTTACGGGACAATCTGATACAACGACTGTGCTGAACCCGCTGTTTGGCATTCCCGCTTTCCACGGCTTTCTTTGGAGTAAAGGAGTACTCACGGATCTCGGCCAAATATTCGGAACTGATTTCAACTATGGGAATGACGTTAACGATCGGGATCAAGTAGCTGGGGCCGCAGACCTGCCTGGGGATCAAACGGCTCATGCTTTCTTATTGAATGACGGCAAAATTCAAGATCTGGCACCCCTCGCTGGTGATACGTTGAGTGCCGGGTTTGGCATCAACAATCGCGGTCAAGTGGTTGGTGTTTCATCGCTCTCCTTTGTCCCTGCACCCTTTCCGCCCGTAAACAATTTCGAGTGCCCTTGCCATGCCGTGATCTGGGAGGATGGCAAGGCGACGGATCTGAATACGCTCATCCCTGCCAATTCAGGCTGGCAACTCTTTGACGGCGTGCTCATAAATGACCGTGGCCAAATCGCTGGCGATGGCATGATCAACAACGAGCTTCATGCTTTTCTGCTTACCCCCCAGCACGGAACACCAAGCCGAACTGCTGCCGCAGCGGCAAACACGGATTCGACTCACACGACTATCAGTCCAGATGCATCTCCATTTGTGCTGGGCGGCCTGCGGGTGGTGCGGGGGAGAGGCCGGATTTCGATCCAACCATACTGATCTTCGGAATCTGAAATCCTTACAATTGGAGGCCTCAGGACACGCGCCCCTACCGCCGGCGTGTATTCGCCCTCAGAATCTACTGTCCCTTGGATTATCCTTTCCTACGGAGGTGAGTCGCTGAAGGGCTGAGTGCTCTTAAATATCTTCTTGGAGGGAGGAATGAAACACGGCTTCGGCACATTTGCGTTCATTGCGGCACTTGCATGCGCGCCATGTGGAAACGCGCAGGCGGTGCCGACGTTTGTCGGGGTGCGCACGTTTCTTGGGGCGCCGTACGTCACGAACCTCGACACGCTCCACGCTGATTTTGCAGTGCTCGGAGTGCCGTTTGATGAGGGGACGTGGGGACAGCCGGGGGAGCGCTATGGTCCGCGCGACCTGCGTGAGAGCTCGCAGGAGTACAACCACGATCTGACCGAGGGCTTTTACTACATCGATGGCGATCGCACTGTGCTCAAGGGCAAGCATTGGGCGGATGTGGGCGACATCGAGGTCTTCCCTACCGTTGCGGCGCAGACCAACGACAAAATCACTGCCGCGGTGCGCACCATCCTATCGAAGAAGGCCTTTCCAATCGTGCTGGGCGGCGACCACAGCATTACATTCCCCGTCGTTCGCGCCTACAACTCTCCGCTGACCGTGATTCACTTCGACGCGCATCTCGATACCTGGAACGGAGCGCCAGGCAATCTCGACCACGCTTCGTGGGTGAACCGCGTCGGGCAGCTTGCTCACGTGAAGAACATCATCCAGATCGGGATGCGCGGGCTTGCGAACGATCCGGAATCGGTCGGCAACGCGCGCAAGTTGCACACTTCGATCACTACTTCCGAGCAAGTCCATCGCCGCGGCGTCGAGTGGGCGCTGGCACAAGTCCCGCAACTCGGCGATATCTACATTTCGTTTGATGTGGACGTGATGGACCCGACGCTTGCTCCGGGCACGGGAACGCTCGAACCGGGCGGACTGAGTTTCGCGGAGATTGACGAACTGCTGATGGGAGTCGCGGGCAAAGGACATCTGGTGGGCTTCGATATTGTCGAGGTGAATCCGTACCGCGATGCGAGCGGGCGCACGGCGCAGACCGCGGTGCGACTGATGATCGATCTGCTCGGCGCGGCGTTTCACTAGCGCGAAAATTGCAGCGCGCGATTGAAGAAATTTCTGCGCAGGCGCTAAGAAACCGGCAGCGACAAAATCTGCAAGGGATTCACGCGTGCTTGATTTACCGTCAGACCCCAGTGCAAGTGCGGGCCGGTAACGCGTCCCGTGGCGCCAACTTTTCCGAGCAGCGCGCCCTTCTCGACGACATCTCCGGCGGCGACATTGAGGGACTCCATGTGTCCGTAGAAAGTGTACACACCCAGGCCGTGGTCAATCACGACCGTGTTACCGGAGAAAAATAATTCTTCGGCCACAACCACGCTGCCGCGCTGGGCAGCATGGATGGGAGTGCCTGCGGCGGCGGGGAAATCCACGCCTCTGTGGGGCGAACCGGGCGTTCCGTTCAAGACGCGGCGTCGTCCGAAGTTTTTTGCGTTGCCCGCGCCATCGAGAGGCACGCGAAAACTTCCCTTCCACAAACGCTCGGGAGTTACGCTGGCAAAAATTTCCTTGAGGCGCTGGCGCTCATAATTCGCGCGCGCGACTTCGTCAGGATTCGGCTCGACGAATTGTTTTGCGACAGTCAGCTTCTCGACAGCAAATTTTCCGGCCTTCACGGAGATACTCACGCTGCATGCAAACAACTCGCCCCCGGTTAGTTCCGCAGTCAAATTCAAATCATACTTTCCCGGTGCTTGTTCGAGATCCACGCCCAGGAGCGCGCGCTGGAGATTCTTGTGCGTGACGTCAGGCCATATCGGAACCGCGTGTGCGAGCCACTCTGCTTTGAGATCCGCGAGCGGCGCAGTGCTGCGCACTTCTGCGTCGAGCAAGCTGCCCTGTGCTGGTGTGGGCGAAGTGAGCCGAACAGATACGCCATGACCACAGTCCTTTGAAATAGCGGGCGTTTTCTTTTTCGCCGGCAGAGTTTGCGCGGAAAGATTTTCCACGCCCGCGAGTGCCATCCATGCGGTGAGCGCAGCATAAAGGCAAATTTTCGCTCGCACTAGTTCCCTGCCGTGGCGGTGTAGCGGCGGAAGAAACTGTCCTGCTTCCACTGTGGGCGCGTGGAGTCGTTGGCAATGGCGACCATCAAGCCGCGAATAATTTCCTCGTATCCAGCGGCGGCAGCGAGGTCAATGGGTTGATCGAGATCGTCGGAAGGCGCGTGATAGCGTTGCGTCAGCCAGTCTTTGAATAATTTCTGCTCGGGAGCGCCCGGATCATATCCCACCTTCATCGCCAGTGCCGGAATTCCGTGGCGAATGAAATTATATTGATCGCTGCGGATGAACGCATTTCGTAGCGGCTCAGGATCGGGCTGCACGCGAATGCCGCGGGCCTTGGCCACTTCCGTGACGATATCGCCCATGTCCGATTCCTGTAGTCCGTAAACCGTGAGCACTTTCAACGGCGCGATGGGCAGGAACATATCGATGTTGATGTTGGCAACCATCGAATTCGGCGGCACGGTGGGATGGGCGGTGAAATATTTCGAACCAAGGAGGCCTTTTTCCTCTCCGGTGACAAAAACAAAAAGGAGCGAGCGCTTCAAATTTTCGGGTGATTGCTTCAGCGAGCGAGCCACGTCGAGAAGGACGGCGGAGCCTGAGGCATTGTCCATGGCGCCGTTGTAAATGCGATCGCCATTGATGGGCTCACCGATTCCCAGATGATCGATATGAGCCGAAAGGACTACGTACTCATTTTTCAAGGCGGGATCGCTTCCCGAGACTTTTGCGACGACGTTGGCGGATTCGACTTCTTTCTTTTCCACTCGCGCTTTGGCCTTGATCGAGGCACTTAGTGCGAATCGCGGAAGGGGCTTGCGTTCTTTAGCCAGCGCGGCGATTTCCGCAAATGTGTGACCCGAGCCGGCGAACAATTTGTCGGCGCTGGCGGGATTGAAGACCATCGCAAACTTTTCGCCGAGATAGTCGCTGAGCGCTTGATCCGTGAGCTCCATGCTCACGTGCGCACGATTGAGAGATTGGCGCGACCAGGGAATGTCCATGGCCGCGGGATTCGGAAGTGAAATGTGGCCGATGGCGCCAGCGGCGCGCAGGGCATTCCATTTTTCGGCGCCGGATTGGTAGTGCGACGCGAGCGCTGCGGGCATTTCAGCGGGCGAGCCTTGCATGGCCACCGCGATCTTGCCGTGCAGGTCGAGCCCGGCAAAGTCGTCATAATTTTTTTCGGGGATGGTGAGGCCGTATCCAACGAAGACGAGTGGCGCTTCGATTTCGGGCGCCAGGTCCGTGCGCGTGCTGAAGTAGCAGTCTTCGCCGAGCGTGAGCGGCTGGGACTTGCCATCGCGGATGAGCGCGGCGCTGGAATCCTTCTCTATAATTTGGCGCGACTCAAATTTCACGGCCTGGTAGTAGCCATCCGCTCCAGCCGGTTCAACCCCTGCGCTTTTCAACTGCTCGACAATAAAGGCTTGCGCGGCGCGCAGTCCGGCGCTACCTGTCTCGCGGCCTTCCATTTTGTCGTCCGCGAGGACTTTCACAAAGCCCCACCAGGTCTTTCCGTCGAAATGAATTTCGGTGGCAGCGCGCGTCAAAAATGCCAGCGCAACCAATCCGCAGACGGCTATCGAGAGCCCAATCGCGGCCAGCGCCCCAAGCGGTTTTCTAGGCATAATTGGAATTCCTCCAGTTCTCTTTTGCGGCCCGAGGGAAAGTATCATACAGACAGTAAGTCGTGAATCGTGATTCGTGAATCGTGACTCGCGAAAGCCGGGTCCCGGGATATGAATAGTAATTTCTGCGGCAGTTTGATTGGCCAGGAACCGGAAAAGTTGGCTATTAGGTTCTGCTTGCAGCTTGCGTTTTCAATAAGTTGCATCGTTTTCTAATCGTTGGGTTGGCCATTAGCTTTTTCTTCGCCTGTCGCTGCTCTTCGGCCGATCGAGGCCCAGTGCGCGACGTCGCGGGTGCAACCTTTCAGGGCGCCGAATTGCTCTAAGCAGGAAACTTATCGGCGATGGAGGCACCAGTGAAGGCATTTCTGTTGTCGGCCCTTGCTTTGCTGATTTTGCCATTTCCCTCGCAGGCGCAGGACACGCCAAAAGCCGACGTTGCGGCGGGATACTCGTTTCTTTGGATTGGGCAGGGTTTTACTTTTTTCATGAACGGCGGGAGCGGCTCGGTGGCTGTAAATCTCAATGATTGGCTCGGCGTGGTGGGCGATTTCGGTGCTTACCACGCTGACCCCGGAGTGAGCTTGACCGCCGAGACCTATACGCTTGGTCCGCGCGTTTCATACCGCAAGTGGCAGAGACTTACTCCGTTCGCACAGGTTCTCCTCGGGGGACAGCATGCTTCGGCGGTGACGACAGGCTTCACGAACGCGTCGAATGCATTTGCGTTTGGCGCAGGCGGAGGCGCTGACATCGGCCTGGACCGCGCGGGGAAATTCGCGCTGCGGCCGCAACTGGAATACTTCGGCTTCCGCGCGAATGGAAACACGACCGGCACTGTCCGTTTCGCGCTCGGGATAGTGTTCCGCATCGGGAGAAAATAGCCTTTCGAGTGCGGCAACTCTCCCTTTTCAAGAATGAAGGCACATCAGCCGCGCAGCAAGAACCGACGGGCGGCGAGGGCGATGGGTGTGCCGACGCAGAGGATGTGGATCGCTACGCCGATAAGCATCATTTTCAAGGAGAAGGGATATTTCGTGGCGGCAGAGAGTGGGACGACGACGAGGTTCATGAAGAAGTACACCGCGATGCCGTAGAGCGGGCCGAATATGAAGGCGTGTTTGATGAGAATCGGGACGGAGCGACTTACGGCGACGTAGACAGCGGCGGCTGAAAAAGCGATGACGAAATGGCAGAAGAGGCCGAGGAGCGCGGTCGCTAGCCCCCCATCGAAGGTGCGCGGGCCGAGCAAACCGCCGGCGATGCCTTGAAGGAGGGGGAGCGGCCTGAGTCCGAAGGAGCCGTAAACGACCAAGGCGGCGGTGATGTCGAGGCAGCCGCAGATGAACCCGCCCCAGAGAATGGCTCGCAAGGCATCAGGTTTTTGGACGGCGAGAGCGTCTGCGGGCACAGGGCCTCCGCTGGCTTGCCAAAAGATATAAGCACAAAGCGGCAGCAAGGTTCCAGCGCGGCCTAACCCGGCGCAGGGAAGCCTTTGACGAGGAGGATGACCGCGGAAGAGGCGGCGTGACGGTCCCTGGAGATTTCCTGATACTCGGGTGAATTCGCCCATTCGCGGAAGGCGGCTTCATCGGGGAATGAGAGCAGCACAACTTTTTGGCGATCCCACTTCCCTTCCACCACGGTGGGAGACTCGTCGGAGGCCAGCACGCGGCCCTTGAAGCGGGAGAAAACGGGCATGAAGCGGGATACGTAGCGATTGTAAACAGCACGATCGTTGATGGTGAGTTGGGCGATAGCGTAAACGGGCACTAGAGGTCCTCCTTTTCGCACAGTGTTGGATTCGAAAGCCTGCCAGCGAATTCACGCGTTGAACTTTTTGAAATTGTCGAGTGCCAACTGGGTGTATTGGCCGACTTCGATAAGGTATCCGTCAGGATCGCGCATGTAGCAGCGCAATTCGTGGCCGTGGTTGTCGAGCGGCTCGGTGAGGAAGTGAGCGCCTTTGGCGCGCCACTGTTTGTAGCAGGCCCAGATGTCGGCGACGCGAAGATTGAGGAAACTGTTCATGCGATTGAGATCTTTAGGAGTCTCGAGAATGACTTCGGGTTTGTCGGGTGTGGGACCGCCGCCGGAATTCAGGATGAGCCAGGAGTTGGACAATTTGATGTAGCAGGGGTTTTCCTGCTTCACCACCTTCCCGCCGAGGACACGAACGTAGAAGTCCCTGGACTTCTCTTGATCCTGTACGGTGAGGAAATGTGTGACGTAGAAGCCTTCCGTGGCAATCGGTGCGAGGGGTAGATCCATGCGACCTCCGGGGACTCCTGGCAGCGGAGCGTCCGGCAAATCCTTCGCGGGAAATCGTACACCTACCAGGCGAAATTTTCCTCGCCGAGCGCGACGGAAAGCATGCCTCGGTGGGGAGA
>Ga0210384_10000990_pt1 | contig 40554 bp, 21 predicted proteins | sample IncBWH2MmetaG_FD_160574 | JGI IMG/M metagenome (GOLD analysis project Ga0210384, IMG submission 160574) | Forest soil microbial communities from Barre Woods Harvard Forest LTER site, Petersham, Massachusetts, United States - Inc-BW-H-2-M | ecosystem: Environmental > Terrestrial > Soil >...
CCCGTCCAATTGGTTCGCTCGCCCTCTGAGGAAGTCCGATTGCCAATGCTCGACCTGCGAAGCCTGCCTACCAGCTCAAGGCGAGAGGCGGAAGCTCGGCGGCTAATTGGCGAGATGGTCCGGCAACCATTTGATTTGAAAGAAGGCCCATTGCTGCGGGCAAGGCTGATCAGGATGGATGATTTCGAGTACCGGTTATTTTTGTGTGCGCACTTGAGTATCGTGGACGGGGTCTCAGTATATCAAGTGTTTCCGTCGGAACTGGCGGTGTTGTACAACGCCTATTCTTCCGGCCGGTCCTCGCCATTGCGTAATTTGGCGGTGCAATTTGGCGACTATGCCTATTGGCAGCGGCAATGGTTGCAAGGAGAAGAGCTGTCGAGACAAGTCGCCTACTGGAGTAAGCAGCTTGCGGGAGAGCTTCCCGTACTAAACTGGCCTAACGACCGCGACCGGCCGCCCAAGGAAATGTTTCGTGGAACGATCAGTCCGTTCGCTATGCCTAAGCAGCTCGGTGAAGCTGTGAAAGCATTGAGCCAGAAGGAAGGCGTTACCCTATTCACGACCTTGCTGGCCGCTTTTGCAACCTTGTTGTATTGCTATACACAACAGGAAGATATCATCGTGGGGACTCTTTCCCCCTCTGGCCGGAAACGAACCGAAGTGCAGAAACTGCTGGGTTACTTCCTCAACCCAGTTGCAATTCGCTTCGACCTGACGGGCAACCCAACTTTTCGCGAGTTGTTGCGACAAAGCCAGAGATTGATCCTCGAAGCTATCTCAAACGACGACGTGCAGCTTGAGTTCTTGGCGCAAGAGCTAAAAATAGAACCCGATCCCAGCCGCAATCTTTTCTTTCCAGTCGGGATTTCACTTCAGCCGCCCATGCCGCAATTGGACCTGGAGTGGAGCGTAACTTCTATGGATATTGAGAGCGGTGGGACTCCTTGGGATTTGTACCTAGCCTTCATTGACAGGCCAGGCGGCATGATGGGCCGTGTCCAATTCAACACGGACCTGTTCGAGGCTGAAACCATTAGCCGCATGTTAGAGCACCTCCAGCGATTACTGGAAAACGTAAGCGCCGATCCAGCGCAACGCATTTCTGAAGTGAAGTTCCTTTCAACCCTTGATCATGCCCCTATTTTGGCGGGAAGAGCAGGATGACCCCGGAGTCAGTTGAGCAGGCCGTGCAGAATTGCTCAGAGTATCGAGCCAGTATTCGACCCGAACTCCAGTGTCTTGCGTTTCCGAGGATTTGACCGTGAATGAAACAACAATCAACGAGTACGAAAACCAACTGAAGTCTCCCGCTACGGAGCTTTCTGAGGCCAAACGCCGCCTTCTCCAAAAATATTTAAGCAGTGAACTGGGAAGGAATAAGGTGGAAGAGGCTCGCATCAGCCCTCGTCCTTCTGGAGAGCTTGCCCCCCTTTCTTTTTCTCAACAGCAAGTGTGGCTCCATGGGCAGATGGCGAGCGACATACCGTTCTATAACGAGCCCATAACGATCCGCCGCCAGGGACCGCTCGATGTAACAGTGATCGAGCGGTGCTTGCTTGAAATCATTCGGCGCCATGAGATCTGGCGGACGACTTTTGACGTCGTAGCTGGCCAGCCTGTACAGACCATACATCCAGTTCCAAAAGCGTTTCCAGTGCCGGTAGCAGACTTGCGCAGGTTTCCGGTAGCAGAGCGCGAAGCTGAAGCCAAACGTCTGGCGACAATAGATGCGCGGCGTCCGTTTGACTTGAAAACGGGTCCATTGGTGCGGGCTCTGCTGGTGCATATGGATGATGAACAGCATCGTCTCTACATGACTGTTCACCAAATTATTTTCGATGCGACAACAGTTTACCGAGTCTTGCTTCCTGAGCTGACCACACTCTATGAAGCCTTTGCGGCTGGCAAGCCCTCACCCCTGCCTGAACTTAGCATTCAATATGCAGACTTTGCTAACTGGCAGCAGAAAAAACTGATGCCAGAAGCTTGGTCGGAACACACAGCATACTGGTGCAAACAGTTGACGGGTGAGCTTCCGGTGCTGCAGTGGCCGAACGACCATCCGCGGCCGCCGGTCGAAACGCATCGCGGCGCAACTCAAAGATTCATGCTACCTATAGGTTTGGTTGAGACGCTCAGGAGCATCAGCCATCAGCAGGGAACGTCGTTCTACATGACTTTGCTGGCAGGGTTAGCCGCGCTGCTCCATCGCTATACTGGCCAGGACGACATCATTCTAGGCAGCTTCAGTGCCGGCCGTAAGCTGGCTGAACTTGAACCGCTGCTAGGTTACTTTGTGAATCCGCTGCCGCTGCGCGTCAACCTTTCAGGCAATCCGACTTTTCGAGAGCTGCAGTCACGTGTGCGAGGAGTAGTTCTGGACGCACTGGCCCATGAAGATGTGCCCTTTGTCCACGTTGTGAAGGAGATCCAACATAGACCTGATCCCAGCCGTAATCCGTTGTTTCAAGTAGTGATTTCGCAGCAGCCTAAGCTGCCGAACATCGCTGCTGGATGGGAGCTGGTGACAGAGGAAATCTGTAACGGAGGTTCAAAGCTTGATCTGGTGGTTGTGGTTGATGATCGCGGTGATAGCGTTTTCGGTCCCATCATCTATAACCCCGACTTGTTCGATGACGCAACCATTACACGAATGATCGGACATTGGCAGACGCTGCTTACGGCTGCAGCAGCGGCTCCGGAAAGTCATATCGCAGACTTGCCGCTATTGACCGACGCCGAGCGAAACCAAATTCTGGTTCAATGGAACAATGCACGGACTGATTATCCAAAGAACACCTGCCTGCATGAGCTCATTGAGACGCAAGCGGAGCGGACACCCGATGCCACCGCGCTCATCTACGAACAGGAGCAATTGAGTTACAGCGAACTGAATGCTCGTGCCGATCAGCTTGCACATTATCTTCGCAAATTGGGCGTGGGTCCTGAAGTGCTGGTCGGCATCTGCATGGAGCGATCCATTGAGATGATCGTAGGATTGCTGGCCATCTTGAAGGCAGGCGGAGCTTACGTGCCGCTCGATCCAGCTTACCCCGCAGCACGTCTTGAGTTCATGATGGATGATTCTGGACTCCGATTCTTGATTACGACGCAGACCTTGGGGTTGAAGGTGATTGGTTTTACCGGGCAGCTAATCTGTGTGGACCGCGATTGGCCGGTGATTTCTCAAGAGAGCAGAGAAAACCCGTCGATGAATGTTGAATCACAAAATCTGGCGTACGTAATCTACACTTCGGGATCAACGGGTCGGCCCAAAGGAGTTCAGATCTCTCATCGCGCGCTCGTGAACTTTCTGGCATCCATGCAATCCCGACCAGGACTTACGCAGCAAGATTCTCTCCTGGCAGTCACGACGATATCGTTTGATATTGCTGCCCTTGAACTTTATCTGCCTCTGACGGTAGGCGCCCGTTGCGTGCTTGCCAGCCGCGAAGCTTCGTCAGACGGGCATCAATTGTGGAAGATGCTGGATGACCATAAGATCACAGCGATGCAGGCGACGCCCTCTACCTGGAAACTGTTGCTGGAATCCGGGTGGCCGGGGAAGGGAAGTTTGAAGATTCTCTGCGGCGGTGAGGCTATGCCGCGAGAACTAGCCGAGCAACTGATTGCGAAAGCATCCTCAGTCTGGAACATGTACGGCCCGACGGAAACTACAGTCTGGTCCACTGTCCATCGCATCACATCTCCGGAAGGACCTATTCTCATTGGGCGTCCCATCGCCAACACCGAAACCTACGTACTGGATCGCAACCTGCAGCCTGTGCCGTCTGGCATTATTGGGGAGCTCTATATCGGTGGTGATGGCTTGGCGCGGGGCTACCTGAATCGTCCCGAATTGGATGCTGAGAAGTTCATCTTGAATCCGTTCAGTGGTGAATCGGGTGCACGTCTCTACAGAACAGGCGACTTGGCACGTTACCGGGCGGATGGGAATATTGAATGTCTCGGGCGCATAGATAATCAGGTAAAAATTCGTGGATTCCGAATCGAACTGGGTGAAGTCGAGTCGGTGTTGCGTGAGCATCGCGCGGTTTCTGATGCTTGCGTGATCGTTCGCGAAGATCTTGCGGGCGGTCCGCGCCTGGTCGCTTATGTTGTGTTGGCGCAAGAGCAGCTCTCGGCACTCGACGACATCCGCAACTTCTTGAAAGAGAAGTTACCGGGCTACATGGTTCCGCTACTTTGCTCGCTCCAGCGGTTCCCGCTAACGCCCAATGGCAAGTTAGATCGGCGCGCGCTTCCTGCTCCCGATAGTACGGAGTTTGACTCCAAAGAAGCTATCGAGGAACTTAACGATCCTATCGAGCAGATGTTGGCAGAAGTATGGACTGACGTTCTTCAAGTTCAGCGGGTGAGTATCTATGACAATTTTTTTGATCTTGGAGGCCACTCACTCTTAGCTACACAGGTGGTTGCCCGGCTCGAGAAGGAACTCGGCCTGCGCATGAAGCCTAAAGAACTTGCCTTCCAAACCCTTGGGCAGTTCGCGGCAAGTTGTAGAGAGCGATTACAGCAGCAATGAAGCCTGTCAGGTCCATGCTGCCCCTCTATTTCGGTCCGCCTAATAAGGCGCTTTTCGGTTGCTATCATGAGCCGCCATCAGAGCGCAGCCGAAAGTGTGCGGTCCTTATATGTCAGCCAGTAGGACACGAATATATCAACAGTCACCGGGCCCTTCGGCAATTGGCGGCGCGCCTATCCGACGCCGGGTTTCCCGTTTTGCGGTTCGATTACTACGGCTGTGGCGACTCCTCGGGTAGCAGCGAAGCGGGAAGGGTTTCTCAATGGCTGGAGAACATCTCGATGGCCATTTCTGAGGTCAGGTACAGAGCAGGTTTGACTCAGGTATGTGTAGTTGGACTTCGGCTCGGCGGAGCTCTATCAGCCATAGCCGGGGCCCAGCGAGGTGATATCGAGAGCTTAGTTCTCTGGGATCCGATTGTGGACGGAAAGAGCTATCTTGAAAAGCTGATTTTTCTGCAAAAAGAGATGCTGCGATTTCGCCCTAAACCCAAGCGTGATCGAAACTCTCAAGGACACATTGATATCCTGGGCTTTCCTCTGTCCAATTTTCTGTGTAGTGAACTTGAAAAGATCAATCTTTTGACGCTGGCCGATAAACCCGCGAAGAACGTGCTCGTAATTCAAAGTGATCAAACCACTGGCGAAGACAGTTTGAACGATCATCTGAGTCGAATAGGGGCCAGGCTGGAGCACCAGCGTCTCGAAGCCTCCCAAATTTGGCTGCCAACAACTGATGGCAGTTTGCTCGTACCTAATCAAGTGCTGCAATCGGTGGTTTCCTGGACTTCACAAATGCACCAATGCCAAACGCACTGCCAAACGCACTAATGAAAGACGCATTCATAAAAAGCAGACCTATGAAGGAAGAGGCGGTTCTCTTTGGGGAAAAGAAATCCCTGGCGGGGGTTGTAACCGACCCACCAACTACAGTCGGGAATCATCTCAGGCCCGCCGTGATCTTGCTCAATCCTGGAATCGTGCACCGAGTTGGCCCGGGACGTATCTACGTGAAAATTGCACGAGCACTTGCCGCGGCAGGCTTTGTAGTCCTGCGCTTCGATTTTTCCGGGATTGGAGATAGTGCAGTACGTCACGACAATCTTCAGTTTGAGAAAAGTGCCATACGTGAAGCGCAAGATGCAATGGATTTCCTGAAGTCAACCAGAGGTATCGAACACTTTGTTTGTCTGGGCGGATGTTCAGGGGCGCTTATTTCGCTTGAGACAGCTCGTTGCGACTCGCGAGCTGTTGGCGCGGTTCTGATTAACTATCCGGTTACCGAAGACGAGGATGGGAGTGCAAACGCTGACTTGGTCAATCGCAGAGCGGCCCACTACTACTGGAATTTTGCCCTGTTTAACCTGAAGAGCTGGCACAAGTTTTTCACAGGTAGAGCAAACTACCGTCAGCTTATGCAAGTTCTGCGACTAGAGGCAAAACGCCAATTTACGTCCAAGAGTGAGATACCTCGCGAGGCCACCGAGTTTGAAGTGAATTTAAGACAGCTAACGGACCGTGGTGCCCGCCTGACTTTCCTATGTTCGCAAGGTGATCCGCTTTTAGATGAGTTACGCAAGGCGGGAGGGAGCGAACTACAGCATTTGTGTGCACTCGGCAAGGTAACACTCGACATCATCCCGCGATCGGACCATACCTTCAGTTCCCTCGATGACCACGAGCAGCTGCTGGAGGTAATTCTCAAACGAATCAACGGGATCACCTGCTCGGGAAAAAAGATTATCAATACGCCTCAAGCAGCCTCTGATGCTGAGGCCGTCAGTGTGGGCGATTCTGTTGGTCGAGTCCTGGACTGATCTCCACTTCACGCCTGTAATCCAATCACAATTTATGTGAAACAAAAACACATGAACAAAACATACAAATTTAAAGAGCAAGTTGCTAATGGCCTCCAGGTAGGTTTTGATCTTTCCAGAACCTTTTCCTTGGAAGAATCCGCTATCTGTGCACAAGACCCCGGATTGCATGTACTAGAGCATGCTCGAGTTGCGGTAAGCGAAGGTTCTGCGAGCGGAAAAATTAGACTTGTCTCGCAAGCCCGTGAACCACTCCCTTCAACGCTTCTAGCGGAGGAGGCCCACTTCTATAGTCAATATCCCTGGTGTCTCAACGCCTTTCCTACTGTCTCGGAAGTGGTGGGTCATCTCGCAGAAGAATTGAGCAAGTTAGACCAGGCGCAGGATAACTGGCAGAGATCTGAAGTAATCATGAATATTTTTCTGCTCGCTTGCACGATAACAGACACAATTGACGACCACCTGCTAGGCAATATCTACGATTTCTCCAAGATTGGCCATGTCCTGCCATTCGCTAATCTTGGCGTTCGCGCTGTGAAAGAGCTGTTTGATGGTGTGGGCCGGCTACGCGCGGCATCGTTGTCTCGGCTACTTCACTGGAGACAGGCATGGGGAGCCGCTGTAACTCAATTTCTAAGACACGCATTGATTGCCCCCAAGCCAGACCATGTTGTTCTTTTGCAAGAGCGCAATCGGGTAGTAAGCTTGCTGCCCCCCAAATTTCCTCGATCTCTATGGAGCCGTCGCCCCAAAGTCCCTGCTTTTTTTCGCTCTCGAGACTTTGCTCCTTTCGATTGTCTTGAACTGGGACGAAAATTTGTTACAGCTTTCCCCGAACGGAAACGCCCCGCCATGGTTATGGGGCTGCGTACCGCTGGATCTTTTTTAGCTCCGCTGCTGTGTGCTTATCTTAGCGATTGGCTTCAAGAGACGGATTGGCTGGCGGTTCGTCCCAGAAAAGCTCTCGCTTTGTGGGAGCAAGCTGCGCTTCGGCAGGCTGCACAAAAGAAAGCACGGGTACTGATTATTGACGAATCAATTCATTCCGGACAAACTCTCGCTCATGCAATCGAACTGCTTCGCCAGACAGGTTTTTCCGATGAAGACATCGTGGTGTTGAATCCAGTGGAACCCGCATTCCCCAAATGGAGAGACTCACACACTTTCCAGTCTCTTCGAAAAATGAATGTCATTACCCTGGAGCCAGCAGAACGTTACAAGCAACGATTGCTCGATTCGAGTGTGGTCGGAGCCTGGCTCGAGAAATATTTCAAAGCTCGTGGTTATGCAAAGGTCCGCGTTGTGGCGAATTCCGATCTCGACCCAAAGATACAGGAATTGAACCAGAGGTGGCGAGCGGAGTCACCCGAGAGAGTGGACGTACGCCTCAAGCGGATTTACGAAGTGCATCTGAGCGATGCTGCCGGTGACAGCGAGGTTCGCTATGTGCTCGCCAAGAGTGTTGGGTGGGGATGGCTGGGCTACCACGCACTTGTGGCCGGAGAAAAACTGGCAAATTTCATTCCTCCGGTACTAGGCCTGCGTGACGGGGTCCTATACACAGAGTGGATTCCCAAAAGGGAACTGCCGCAAGTTGTTGCTCAAGATCGTGAATCGTTGATCGAGTCTCTTGCGTCGTATGTTGCTGCGCGAACGCGGGACCTGAGTTTTGGCAACAATCCCACGCCAGATTTGGCTAATGAAGGTCGTCACAAGGGCTTCGAAATATTGGCGAACTCTCTGAGTCGGGCCTACAACTCGAGGATGGTAGCTGCTTTAAAGCGCTCTCGAATTCAACGCCAACTGTCACATCAAAACTGTTCCGCTTCTGTCATGACTGACAGCAAAATGTCGCCCGGTGAATGGATCTTCGCCGGCTCCAGGCTGATGAAGACCGATTTCGAACATCATTGCCAGGGAAAGAACGAGCTTGGGATGACCGATCCCGCCTATGATCTTGCTGACGCAATTTTTCAATTTGAGCTTTCGGATGAGGAATCTGGGCACCTCATCCGCAGCTATGCGAAGCAAAGCGGCGATGTCAATGTCGAGGAACGGGTTTTCCTCAATAAGCTGCTGGCAGGGATGTGGGGCCAAAATCTGGCTACACTTGGTCTGCAGAATTCCGGGCTTCTGTCACGGCGCAGTGAATTTCATCGGCAATATGTTTCCGCCTGGAATTTCATGGTTAGGGAAACTATTAGAGAATGCGGCAAGCTGTGTCGGCGTCCACGCGAAGTTCGCTGGTCTACCCCTCTTGTAGTGACAGATATTGACGGCGTGCTGGATAGAATGGTTTTTGGTTTCCCTTCCACCACGGCTGCAGGCATCAAAGCGGTCTCCTTGCTCCATTCCCATGGATTTGCAATTGCTGTAAATACGGCCCGCACGCTGCAAGAAGTGAAGCAGTATTGCCGATCATACGGCTTTGTGGGTGGTGTGGCTGAGTATGGAGGCATCGTTTGGGATGCAGTCAGTGATCAGGAACTTGCGCTAGTAAGCCCGGAATCGTTACGGCAGCTAGAGGAAGTTAGGAATGCTCTTCAACGGATTCCCGGTGTTTTTCTGAACGACGATTACAGATATTCGCTGCGTGCGTTCACTTACCAGAACGGCGGAACCATTCCGCTTCCTCATCTTCTAATTCAGGATTTGTTGGCTGGCCTGAAGGCTGACCGGCTTCAAGTGCATCACACAGGACTGGATACGGCTATTCTCGCCAAAGAGACCAACAAAGGCACAGGCCTTCTTTCGCTGTTGGCTTTCGTAGGGGTGCCAACTGCTGAAACGCTGGCCATTGGTGATTCGGAGCCCGACTTAGCCATGTTTCGCGTCGCTCATCGTTGCTTCGCACCTGGAAATGTCTCGTGCCGCCGCGAAGCGCGGTTGCTCCGCTGCCATATCGCTGATCTTCCATACCAGCCTGGGCTGTTGCAGATCGCCCGAAAAATCACTCATCCTCACGGTGGCACTTGCAATGAATGCCGGGCAGTAGAGGCAATCCGACATAATGGCAACAGCCTTTTCGTATCGTTGCTCAGCGCTGCTGATCAGAAGCCTCGCTCACTGCTGCTGCGGAATTTGATAGACCCGTCGGTGCTGGCAATCTTTCGAAAGTAGTTGGGATTAGCTGTATTGACATCCTAAGTTTCCCAAAAGTGTCTTTCCTGACGGCTACCCGAAGAAGATCTGTTGCTTGGAAGTTTCCAGCAGCAGATTACCACTCCCCCCTCCTACACAGGCCAGGAGCTGTTTTGGAAAGAGATATTGCGGGAATGCTTAGGATGTCAATAGAGCTGGCGAGTTCTATGCAGGCAACTGCGACAGGGATTCGTCCGATTATGCTGGAGTTTTGAAAACAGCTTTGATCGCAACCATCAAGAGCTTGTGATGTTTCGCCGCATTTTCCATGCCGCTAACGCGATCGTTTTCGGGCACTCCATTGCTCGAGTGGGTTCGTTGGTTCTGGTTCCTCTTTTCTTAAGGTACTGGTCGGCGAGTTTGTATGGGGAGTACGTGGCGCTTTTTGCCGCTGTGGGCTATCTATCCAGTTTAGACATCGGAATGCAACAAGCGGTAGTCAACCGGCTTACCCAAGCCTATGCGCGAAAGAATCTTGAGGAATATCGGTCTGTACAGCATACGGCTCTGGCCTTCTACGTTGTACTTGCTATTACTGTTACTCTGCTCGTCGCTGGCATCGCATGGCTCTTACCAATTCCGCATTGGATCGGATTGAAACTAACACGGCCCAACATTGCGACACTGGTGATTATTTTGCTTGCCGCTTATGTGATGTGGACGATGCCCATGCGCCTTATCACTGCCACCTATCAAACCATGGGCAATCTGGCGCGTTCACAATGGATTGCAAACACGCAACAGGTAATTGTAGTGGTGCTGTCCGCGCTGGTCCTGCTTTTTGGCGGAGGAATGCTTGGCATTGCCTTTCTGCAAGTGCTGACCGTCGGTATTACCGCGTTGTTCGTGCTTCTTGATGTGCGCTGGCGCTTTCCCGTCCTCTTTCCAGAGATTGCCGGAGCGAAGCTTTCAGTCCTGAAAGAGTTGACTCATCCCAGCATTTTGTTCTGCTTGCTCCTTGTCGGTAATTTGATCGCCTACCAGGGCAGTATTCTCTTGATCTCAGCAGTGATGGGAGGGTTGGCGGTAGCTGTGCTCTCCATTTCCAAAGCTGTAATTGATGTGATCCGTCAGGGGCTGTACAGCATCAGCTTGGCCCTTTGTCCTGATTTTGCCCGGATGGAAGCTCTGGGTGAATTTGAAAAACTGCGCAAAGTTCACCGCATGGTCGTCGCAGGTACCGGCGCCATTACCCTGGCACTGGTTGCCAGTATCTGGTACGAGGGTCCTCAGATCATCAATATGTGGACCCGCGGCCGTATTGAGCCTGATGCAATGCTGTTGCGCCTGTTCCTGGTTTTAGTGGCGTTCCAAACCCCTTGGGCTGCAAGTTCGACAGTGGCTACTGCAACCAACCGGCATAAAGTCCAGGCGATTGGCTACTTCTTCGCCGCAATTATAGGCATTGGTCTGGTCGCAGCCTTGATAAAACCTCTGGGCATTTGGGCTGTGCCTGTGGGACTGACGCTCGGTGAAGCCGTGGGTTGTTATCATTTTGTGATCAAGGCCTCGTGCCAAATCATCGGCGAGCCTTACGGCGCGTTTGCCCGCCGTTTCTGGTTTGGCTTTGCCGTGGTGGCTGCTGCGGTGCTGACGACGGGATGGGCGATTCACTTCATGATGCCCGGCCCCATGCTGTTGCGCTGGATCGCCATGGGCTTGTTCACGTTGACCGTGGCCACGGCATGCGCGTGGGTAGTGTGGTTGACTCCAGAAGACAGAGCATTGTTGCTGCCTAAACTTCACCCGGCGCTTGGAGTTTCCGGGTAAAAGCGGATAGCCACGACTCTTTCAGATCTTGTCACATTCTCCATCGCTTTCAAGTACATCGTATGAAAGCTTTCCTACTGGCAGCAGGCAAGGGCGAACGTTTACGGCCGCTGACAGACATAATTCCCAAGTGCCTGGTTTCAATTCAGAGCATACCTCTATTGGCGATCTGGCTTGAACTGTGTCGCCGGCACGGCATTGGCGAAATCCTGGTGAATACCCATTCTTATCCAGGCATAGTAAAAGAGTTTCTCAGAGAGCACAGTAAGGGTATCGGTGTGCACATCAAAGAGGAAGAAGTTCTGCTCGGAAGCGCAGGAACTTTGCTGGAAAACCGCGATTGGGTCAAGGACGAGCGGGATTTTTGGATCTTTTACGGCGACGTCTTGACCAACATGAATCTCACACACATGTTGGAGTTTCATCGCCAGAGAAACCTGATAGCAACCATGGGAGTCTACGAGGTCCCTAACCCCGAGCAGTGTGGCATCGTAACCGTTGATAGCGAAAATGTGGTTCAAGAATTTACCGAAAAGCCGGCGAACCCTTCCGGCAATCTTGCTTTTTCCGGAATTCTGGTCGCAACTCCGCTGATCTTTGATGCGATCCCGCATCGAATTCCTGCTGACATTGGTTTCGACGTGTTGCCTAAGTTGGTTGGAAGAATAGCCGCTTATCCCATTTCCGAGTATCTCTTGGATGTGGGAACTCCGGCCAGTTACCGGAACGCACAATTAACCTGGCCGGGTTCAGGCGCTTCGGCGTAATAGGAGAGTCACCTATGATCAAGGGCGTGATCTTTGATATGGATGGAGTCGTTGTAGATAGCCATCCCAGCCACATGAGGGTCTGGAGAAAGTTTCTGCTGTCGAAGGGCAGATCAGTAACCGACGCAGAGCTTGAATTTATTCGGGATGGCAGGAAGAAAGCGGAGATCTTGCGATATTTTTTCGGTGACCTGACCGACGATCAGGTTCAGGCATATGGTGACGAGAAGGACAGGCTATTTCAAGAGGAAGTACAAAATCTACAAATGATTGCAGGAGTGCAACAGCTACTTGATGAACTCCATAGCACTGGCATTCCAATAGCTTTGGCATCCAGTGGCAGCTCCAGGCGAGTGCATAACATTCTGGATTCTCTGCGGCTGCGAGATTACTTTGCGACTGTGGTAACCGGAGATGACGTCGCTATAGGCAAGCCGCACCCCGCGATTTTCCGTAAAGCGGCTGCGCAATTGCAGATTCAATCATTCGAATCACTGGTTTTTGAGGATTCTGTTTCCGGAGTTCAGGCAGCAAGGGCCGCCGGCATGAAATGTCTAGGAATCGCAGACCATCACCGAGCGAAAGCACTCCGCGAAGCGGGTGCAGAGCGCGTATTCCTCAACTTCTTAAATGCTTCGCTGGGCCAGATACAGAAGTCTTTGCTTGAAATTCAATGACGGCTCGAATGAACCCCGCTCGCATCTTGCTTGTATCTAACGTCCGTCCTTTACGTGTCTGGAAGATCGCTCGTCGGGTCACACACGAGATACCAGGCGTGGAAATCTGCGGAATCGTGCAACGGCCCATGCAAAAACTCCCACTTGCGCAACAGCGCATTGCGGACGGCGCTACAAGAGCGAAGCATTGGTTCTATTCTCTGGTTGAAGAATTCATGCATTGGGTGTTGTGGTGGACCCACGGCGCACCGCGTAATCTGAACGGCGCAAGAAAATTCACAGTTGAGAGGTTAGCCGAGAAGTGTGGCCAGGCCGGATCGCCGTTCCTGCTGGCGGAAAACATTGGCGATGCGAAGGTTTTAGAGTTCATTCGCCAACAAAATGCAGAGTTGCTCATTGTGCTCGGAGATATTCCACTGAGCTCAGAGCTATTGTCAATTCCTTCACGTGGTGCAATTCGTGCGTATTATGATGAGCACAATCACAATGGAACAAAAGTGGGAGAAAGTCTCCAGATCGAAATTGAACACTTCACGAGAGGTTCAAAGACCGCATTCACCATCGCTCATCTCAAAATGCCGTTGCAGCCTTACGATGGGCTGGCAGGAATCACGCTCAAAAGCGATCTGATAGCCGACGATCTGCTGCTGCAAACTGCTATTGGCCTGCAGACTGCAAGCCAGGTTAAAACCTCCAAAGTCGTGATGGAGTGGATACAAAGAATCTACTCCCCCTACCTGACGCAACTCGAGCCGGTGCCAACTCAGACTGCGCAAGCAAAGCTCTCCCGCCAGCGCTTTCGCTCAGAATGGAAGCTGAGCGTGGAAACATTGTTGTTTTCCCCATTCGCTTCTGCTCGAAACTGGTATCGCCGGTGGCGCGGCCATTATCCCGTGCTGGTTCTGGCACATCATCTCGTTTCGGATCGTCCGCACCGAATGGGTATTTCCACAGAAAATTTCTGGCAAGCTGTCAGCTTTTTGCGGAGACATTATCGAATTGTAAGCCTCGCCGAAGCGGTCGAACTCTTACGTTCCGGCAATGTGAAGGTTCCGACCGTCGTGCTCACCTTTGATGATGGCTATGCCGATAATTTCGTGAATTTGCGAGCAGTGGCTGACGAGGCCGAGATTCCGGTTGCACTGTTTATTACTACCCAACCGGTTGAAATTCAGTGTGAGTTCCAACACGACTTGGCGCACGGAATCAAAGGTGCCCTCCCTTTGACATGGGACCAAATTCAATATTGGGGTTCTCAAGGAGCCGAATTTGGCAGCCACACTCGTACGCATCTTGATTGCGGCTCTGCGGATCGAACGAAATTAGAGTGGGAGATTGTTGGGTCCAAGCATGACCTGGAGGGTCATCTGGGAAAGCCTGTTGGCTTTTTCGCCTTCCCGTTCGGTAACCCTGACAACATCTCTTCCGATGCTGCTAACATGGCGTCGTCCGTGTATTCGCATGTTGCTTCTTGTTCTGGCGGTGAGAATCTGCCTGATAAAGCAGGCAACCATCGCTATCTCGTCCGTAAAAATCTTTATTCCGATCTATGGGAGCTGGAGCTGGAACTGCAGTCTGTATTGGATTGGGTCGAAAGCATAAAACGCCGGTTCAGATTCAAGCGAGTTGAACCTGCCATTTCTTCAGGCAGAGCCACTGCCACTTCTGCTTAAGCACATACGCGAACAGGTGATCTTGACTATGAACACTTCAATAGTGATCTCTGAAAATCTCAATACCAAGATTGACAACCGCACGGCACGTGTCGGAGTCATCGGCCTGGGATACGTCGGCCTGCCTCTGGCACTGCTGTTTTCCGAGCAACGTTTCCGTGTGACCGGCTTTGATATTGATGTCCGTAAGGTCTCGGCGCTTTGCAATGGGGAGTCTTACATCTTCCGCATTCCACCAACAGACATTCAGGCGGCCAGGCGGCAAAGTTTCTGGGCCACCGCCGATTACAGCCACATCAGCGAGATGGATGCGGTCATCATCTGTGTGCCGACTCCTTTGGATGAATTCCACCAGCCTGACCTCAGCTACATCACGGCTACGGCCGAAGCCATCGCACCCCATCTGCGTGCAGAGCAATTGATTGTGCTGGAAAGTACGACGTATCCGGGAACCACCGAAGAAGTGCTGGTCCCAATTCTTGAGAAAAACAATCTCTCGGGTCTAAAAGCTGCGCGCGGGGAGACCGCCGCGCCGAATGAATTCTTGATAGCGTTTTCGCCGGAGCGGGAAGACCCCGGCAACGACAGCGTAGCGCGGCGCGACATTCCCAAGGTTGTGGGCGGATTGAATCCCACTGCTACCGAGTCGGCCGCCGCACTTTACGGGGCGATCTTCAACCATGTCGTGCGAGTCTCCACGCCGGCTGTAGCCGAGATGACCAAGCTGCTGGAGAACATTTACCGCTGCGTGAACATCGCGCTGGTGAACGAACTAAAGCTGCTGTCACTGCGCATGGGGATTGATATTTGGGAGGTGATCCAGGCAGCCTCGACCAAACCATTTGGCTTCCAGCCGTTCTATCCGGGGCCGGGCTTGGGCGGGCATTGCATTCCCATTGACCCATTCTATCTTTCCTGGAAGGCGAAACAGTTTGACTTCCACACACGCTTCATCGAACTGGCGGGCGAGATCAACACGGCAATGCCATATCATGTCGTTACAACCGTGAGTTCGGCGTTGAACCAGCAAAGGAAAACCATCAATGGTGCGCAGATCCTGGTGCTGGGCGTTGCCTATAAGAAGGATATTGACGACCTGCGCGAATCGCCGGCCCTGACCATCATTGAGCTGCTGCAAAAACAGGGAGCAAAAGTCGGTTATCACGATCCATATTTTCCCCATGTAGGCCGTGGCCGCCACTATGACCTGGGGATGGATTGTGCTTCGCTCGACAATCTTGAGCATTACGACTGCGTGATCATCGTGACCGATCACTCCGATTACGATTACGAAAAGATCGTGCGCGAGTCGCAACTCGTGATAGATACACGGAACGCAACCCGCGGAATTTGCTCGCCCAAAGTTTTCCGAAGCTGAATTCTCGGAACAGAAAAGTTAGATTCGGACCCTTTCTTGATGAAAGTTGCGGACTGAAATCCAGTTACGCACTACCCAGGACCCTTTCACCAACAATTTCTACGAGGATACTCCCATGAAGCGACTCATATCGGCTGCCGCAATGGCATGTCTCTTGCTGTTCTCTGCAATTCCCTTGTTTTCTCAATTGCAAGACCCGGTCGCACCGGTCAACATCATTTTCGATGACGATATGTCCATGTCCGTGGATGACGTCGGCAATCACGCTGTCCTTTGGGGGCTTTCCGACCGCGGCGAGGTCAACGTGCTGGCTCTGATCTGCTCGTCGGCGAACGACTACAGCGCCCCCACCATGCGTGCCATAGCGAACTACTACGGCCACCCCAATGTTCTCATCGGTGCGCACAAGGGCATGACGCCTATTTTGGAAAACTCCGCTACCAGCAGTTACACGCAACAGATCACCAATCAGTTCGGCACTCCTGGCGATACACGCGCCAACTATCCCGATGCAGTAACCGTTTACCGGCAGGCGCTGGCGAATGCTCCCGACCACAGCGTGTATATCGTGGCCAGTGGATACTATCAACCGCTGCAGGCCCTGCTGCAAAGCCAGCCGGATTCCATCAGCCCGCTTACCGGCATGCAGCTTGTGACCCAGAAGGTGAAACGTCTGGTGTCTGAAGCCGGCTGGTTCCCCTCCGGCAACGAGCACAACTTCCGCGTGGATGCCGACGCCGCCAGTTTCGTGTTTGCCAACTGGCCGGGTGAGATTGTTTCGTCAGGGGCCCAAATGAGCCAGGATGTGATAACTGGGCCGTCCTCAACGTCCGATCCAACGAAAGATCCCGTCAAGGACGCCTGGCAACTAGCCAATGGCGGAAACCCCGTGGCAGGTTTTGGCCAGGTGGCCCTTCTGTTTGCCGTCCGCGGCCTGGGAACGAATTTCATCGCTTCGGGCTTGAACGGCCAGACAACCGTTTTCCCCACCACGTCACAGTGCGTGGGCTGCAACAGTTGGTCCCAGACACCCAACATGCAGCAATCCTACCTGAATAAGCAGGCGACAGCCGCCCAACTGGAGGCGATCCTCAACCCCCTGCTGCAGAGTTCTTCGAATATGCCGATCTTGCGAAGTATCTCTCCCACGAGCGTGCCCGCCGGCAGCTCTCAGACGATAACCCTGACCGGAACCAACTTCTTTGCGGACTCGCAAATATTGTTTAACGGCAGCAGCCGTCCTACTACCTTTCTCGGTGGGACTCAACTCAGCGTGCAGCTCAGCGGCAGTGATTTAGCGAACCCGGGAACGCAAACCTTGAGCGTATCGAACCCTGAAGGTGGCGGCTGGCAGTCTGGTTCTCAAAACCTCACTGTTTTCACCACAGCGCCGACCTTGATCGGTATTTCTCCTTCGAGCGCTATAGCAGGCAGCGGTCCACTCACACTCACAGCCACTGGTACGAACTTTACTGCCACTTCGTTGGTCCAGGTCAATGGGGCGAGCCGCAGCACGGCTTTTGTGAGCAGCACCCAGTTGACGGCCACGCTTACCGCAGGTGACCTCGCCAACGCTGGATCCCTCTCCATCACAGTGACCTCCTCCGGTGGCACCAGTGCGCCTCTCATCTTTACCGTCAATAATCCGGTTCCCTCGCTCACCAGCATCTCTCCAAGCACAACCTTCGCGGGCGGCCCAGCTTTTACCCTGACAGTGAATGGAACGAAATTTGTGAATGGGTCAGTAGTCCAGGTCAACGGCTCCAGCCGTAGCACGACCTTTGTCAGCAGCACTCAACTCAGCGCGGCCATCCCTGCCAGTGACATTGCTTCTGCTGGAACTCTTTCCATTACGGTGGTAAATCCCGCACCGGGCGGCGGCGCTTCGGCCGCACTTTCGCTCGTTGTCAATAATCCGCCCCCCTCGCTCACCAGCATCTCCCCAAGCACAACCTTTGCGGGCGGCCCAGCTTTCACTCTGACGGTGAATGGCACGAGTTTTGTTAACGGGTCAGTGGTGCAGGTCAACGGATCCAGTCGAAGCACGACTTTCGTCGGCAACACTCAGCTCAGCGCGGCTATTCCTGCCAGTGACATTGCCTCTACCGGAACTCTCTCTATTACGGTGGTAAACCCGGACGGTGGCGCTTCGGCAGCGTTAGCCCTCGTTGTCAATAATCCGGTTCCCACGCTCACCAGCATTTCCCCAAGTACTGCCTTTGCTGGCGGCCCAGCCTTTACCCTGACAGTGAATGGCACGAATTTTATTAATGGGTCGGTAGTCCAGGTCAACGGCTCCAGTCGAACCACGACCTTTGTCAGCAGCGCTCAGCTCAGCGCGGCTATCCCAGCGAGTGACATCGCTTCTGCCGGAACTCTTTCTATTACGGTAGTCAACCCGGGCGGGGCTAGTGGATCGCTCACCCTTACTGTCAATAATCCGGTTCCCTCGCTCACAAGTATTTCGCCAAGCGCAACTACTGTGGGCGGCCCAGCTTTCACCCTGACGGTCAATGGCTCCAATTTTGTTAATGGGGCAGTGGTCCAGGTGAATGGCTCCAGTCGAAACACAACCTTCGTCAGTGGCACTCAACTCAGCGCAACCATTCCTGCCAATGACATCGCCTCTGCCGGAACTCTTTCCATTACCGTGGTCAACCCTGCGCCGGGCGGCGGTACGAGTGCGCATCTAACCTTCACGGTCAACAATCCCGTGCCTTCTATCTCAAGCGTTTCACCTAACCCCGTAGTTTCTGTGCTAAGCGGCTACACCCTTACCATCAGTGGTTCGGGATTTGTTAGTGGGTCGGTAGTGCTGATTGACGGTGCGCAATATCCGACTACATTTGTAAGCTCCACTCAACTTAAGGCTCAGGTCGCTAACAGCGGTCTGCTGAGTCTCGGGGGACATGCGGTCACCGTCTTCAATCCCGCCCCAGGCGGAGGCACCTCCAATGCAGTGACACTGACTGTGATCTCGCTGCTCTAAAAGTGCCTTGCAGGAGCGGGACAGTAGTCAAATATTCTGGAGGTTGACTTCAACCATTCTTCCTAAAATAGGATGATCTGATCAAAACACGAGAGGCGTTTTTAGCCTTGCGTATCAACGGTGGGACGCCTCTCGGATACCGCAAACATCCGCTCGGCTTAGGTTGAGTAGATTACGTACGCACCGGCGGCGCTGGACGAGCCTCATGAAACGATTCCCGGACTACGAACAGCTCGGCTTTTTGCTGAAAAAAGACAAGGGGCCTCTCTCCGCTGAGGAAGAGGAAGAAGCTTGGATTCAGAAATATCTTGATTTGGCCGACAAGCTGCTTAAACCAGAACCACATGTTATTTTTCGAAGAATCAAAGCGAAGAGATCTTAGCGTTGCTCCTTGCTAAGTAGCGGAGATGAAGGACTCCACACACAGAAAAACATCGAAGAAAACGAAACAGTAGCATCACATTAGGTTAGTCAAACAGGGCGTTGCCGACTTTAGTTGGCAGCGCCCTTGTATTTTTGCCGAGATGCTAGGATTTCATGTCTGAAAGTCCGGTTTCGGTTAGTATGAAAATTTTCTTGATTTGCTAAATGGTCACAACAGTCATTAGATCAACATGTACTCCGAGGTTAGCCACATTGTGTATTGTGCGCACCCAAGCTAAGTCCTTTGTTTATGGCGGAGAGAGTGGGATTCGAACCCACGATACGCGTTAACGTATACACGCTTTCCAAGCGTGCGCCTTCAGCCACTCGGCCATCTCTCCGGATGAGTTGCGCTCAGGAAGGGAGCATCACTAGCTCCTGATTCATTCTACAGTATCAAAAGAAAAGCTAACCACAAGGCCCAGGTAGCGCCGGCGTCCCGCCGGCTGTCATGTGGGGCATCTTGCCCACATGATCTTCCACCATCATTAACTACTTTCTGGGGTTACGCTCGTCGCTGCTAATCACCCCGTCTTTGATGTAGATTACGCGGTGGGCGTAAGCAGCGATGTCGTGCTCGTGGGTCACCAGAATAATGGTGTTGCCCTGGGAGTGCAGTTGATCGAACAGGGCCATGATCTCTTTGCCGGTTTGTGAGTCCAGGTTTCCCGTGGGCTCGTCGGCGAGGATGATCGAAGGATGGTTCACCAGCGCGCGCGCAATGGCTACACGCTGGCGCTGGCCGCCGGAAAGCTCGTTAGGCTTGTGATGCATGCGTGGTTCCAGGTTCACAATGCCCAGCGCCGCCTTGGCGCGTTCGATGCGTTCGTGCGCGGGTGTGCCGTTGTAGATGAGCGGCAACTCCACGTTGTGCAGGGCGGTGGCGCGGGCCAGAAGGTTGAAGGTCTGAAAGACAAAACCAATTTCCTTGTTGCGGATGCGCGCCAGCTCGTCATCATCCAACTCGCTGACCAGTTGGCCGTTGAGCCAGTATTGTCCCTGGCTGGGCGTATCCAGACATCCGATCAGGTTCATGAGCGTGGATTTGCCTGAACCCGAGGGGCCCATGATGGCCACGTACTCGTTGCGTCCAATTTGCAAATGGAGGCCTTGCAGAGCGTGCACCTGCTGCTCTGACCCCATATCGTAGGTCTTCCAGAGATTCTGGGTGTAGATGATGCAATCTGTCGGGGGCGCTTGCGTCGTAGGATCAATCATATTGGCCAATTGGGTAGACATAAATCCTTTTCCGGTTCGTCTGGTTCCTGTTCACGTTACGAAGAGATCACGACTTTTGTTCGTCGGGCCGCACTTCGCTCGTATCTTGTTTGACTCTTGTCCCGTTGCGCAGGGTCCGCAACACTTTATAGCTGCCGGTCACAATCGTGTCGTTTTCCTTGAGCCCACTTAAAACTTCGATGTCCGTAACTGCGGAAACGCCAGTTTCTACCGTGACAAACTTAGCTTTATTGTTCTCCACCACGAAGACGCCCTGCAACTCCTTCTTGCCGGGGTCGTCTTTACCTTGGTTGTCCGAGGCAGGTCCTGCTGCCTGCACGTTGTTCTTTTTGTCGGCGTTGTCTTGCAGGTCCTTGGCTTGCCGAATGGTCAGGGCCTGCAGCGGTACTGCAAGCACGTGCGAGCGCGATGCTGTCGTGATCTTGGCCGTGGTGGAAAGGCCGGGACGCAGGTTCGCCGGCGGGTCGCTCAATGTGACGACAACCTTGAAATCCTTGGCTTCTTCGGTGCCGGTCGTGCTCTGCGAGGTTGCCACACCCGTGGAGCGGATAATGGCGTTGTCGCCAATCTCAGTCACCGTGCCATGAAAGACCTTTTTAGGAATGGCATCAATGGTGACCTCCGCCGGCTGTCCCAGCTTGACATTCACAATATCAGTCTCATCAACCCTGACCTCCGCCGTGATCACAGAAAGATCAGCCAGCGTCATAAGAGTGCTGCCCGGGGAGTTCTGTATTCCCATCACCACCGTCTCTCCCTCATGTACTGGCAAATTGGTGATTGTGCCGTCAAAGGGAGCGGTATAAACGGTCTTATTGAGCAGATCGCTGAAGCGGGTGAGGGTGGCGCGCGCCGAGGTTACGTGCCCTTGGGCGGAATCCCGCTGGGCTTTGCTTTGGGCAATGCGCGCCTCAGATTGAGCAACGTTGGCATCCGCGGTTTCATAAGCCGCCTTGCGCGCGTCGTAATCCGCCTTGGAGATTAGTTCAGACCGGTAAAGCCCTTCGGCGCGGTCGTAGTCCAGCTTTTTCTGCCCCAAATCAGCCTTGTCCCGGTTCAGTTGCGCAATTGACGTCTTCAGTCCGGCGTCGGCCGCAATCGCATCCGCTTCATTGGCCGAGAGCATGGCCCGTTGCGCGCCCACGTCGGCCGTGGACTGCACGTTTTCCAGTTGCGCCAGTTTTTCGCCTTTCTTGATCTGATCGCCCTCTTTTACATAGAGCTTGGTGATCTTGCCCATGGCATTGGCGCCGATATTGACAAAGGTCTTAGGCGTAATTTGACCCGATGCGGTTACCGTTGAAGTCAGGTCTTGAGGTTTCACCTTGGCCATCTGGACCCCAACCACTCCCTGGGCGTTGTGCACCACGGTAATGCCTACCATAAGTACTACAGCCAAGACGATTCCGCCGATAATCAGGAGTTTCTTCAGGTTCATGATTCCTCAATCAGTTACGTTGGTTTGTTCTGAAAAGTTCCCTGAAACCGTCCCCGGGGCACACCTCAACCACATTTGGACGTTCCAGATTTAAAAGAGTCTTGCCCCGTCGAAAATTATATTCGCATTTGCCGGTCAAAGGAAGAAACCGGCAGAACAAAAAAATGCCGCAGTTCTATTTCGAGACCCTGGTGCCCATTAGGACCTGCCGCTAATACATATGACGTTTGAAATAAGACATGATGAACAATCCAGGTACCAGGGAGGGGCTTGCATCGGACGGATGCAATGTAAGTAATCACTTGCTTCGAAGATCATTTGAAACTACAATTTTCGAGTCCATCTAAGCTGTTTTCTGGAGCAACCTCTTATGACAAGTGTTCGTTTTCTCTCCCGCTTTTCTGCCATTGCTTTAGGATTGCTGATCTTCACCGCGCTGGTCTGGGCCCAGTCCTCTACTGATACCACCAAGGAGCAAAGCTCTGACCAGAAACAGGTCACCGGAAAACAGAGCGCGGCCGATCCTTTAAAGCGCCCGCTGAGCAAGAAACAAAAAGAGAAGAACGCGAAGGCCCTGAGGGAGGAGTTAGCTAAGCCTTACAAGCAGTTCCTGCAGGATGTTATTTACATTATCACCCAGGAAGAACTGGATGCTTTCGCAAAGCTCTCGAACGATGAAGAGCGTGACCAGTTTATCGAAATAGTTTGGCACCGCCGCAACCCCACACCAGATAGCCCGGAAAACGAGTTCAAAGATGAGCACTACCGGCGCCTCACCTACGCCAACGAGCACTTTGCCGCCGGAATCCCCGGATGGAGGACCGATCGCGGCATGATTTATATTAAATTCGGTAAGCCTGATGAAATCGAGTCGCATCCTTCAGGAGGCACTTATCAGCGTCCCATTGAAGAGGGCGGTGGGATGACTTCAACCTATCCTTTCGAAGACTGGCGCTACCGTCACATTGACGGCATCGGCGACGATATAAACATCGAATTTGTGGATGACTGTCAGTGCGGCGCCTACCGCATGACCATGAATCCCGAGGACAAAAATGCACTTGCCCATGTGCCCGGCGCCGGCCAGCAGCCCATGGCTAACGGCCTGCAAAGCCAGCAAAACAGCAAGGAGTTTGATCGGCTGGAGCAATATGTTGGACTTCTACGGCAAGCGGAATTCAAATTCAAGGGCTTGAAGGAACACGTATCCCACATCATCGGTACTGGCCCTATGCCCTTTGATGTACGGACTGATTTTGTGAAGACCGGCTCAGATGCCGTGCTGGTTCCCGTCACAATTCAGGTGCGGAACAAAGACATCACCTTTGAAACCAAAGATGGAGTGGCGCGCGGCGTGGTGAATATTTCCGGAACCGTGAGCACGATGACGCAATTTGTCGCCCAGACCTTTGGGGATACTGTAAGCGTAGAGGTTCCCGCCGAATTGCTGGAGAAGACCACGCAAAACCGATCCATATACTGGAAGGCAATCCCGTTGCACCCGGGCCGCTATCTCATGGATGTTGTCGTGAAAGACATGAAAGGCGACAGGATAAGCAGTCTCAGCAGAGCACTTACCGTTCCCGAGTTCGGCGATGACAAGCTGGCCTCTTCCAGCTTGATCCTAGCAGACCGAATTGAGAAAGTTTCGACCAAAAGCGTGGGCGCTGGCAACTGCGTGATTGACGATACTAAGGTGTGTCCGCGCGTGGAACCTTCCGACGGCAAGCCTGCCGGTTTCCGCCGTGACCAGAAAATGAATTTCTGGATGCAGGTTTACAACCTGGGGATTGACGAGCAGAGCAAGAAACCCTCTGCCACTATCGAATACGATGTGGTGAACATCGCCACCAACAAGCCAATAGCTCACATGGTAGAGTCCACCGACACGATGGGCAAAGTTGGTGACAAGATTACTCTGGAAAGAAGCATGCCGCTGGCTTCGCTCGAGCCGGGAACCTATCGCCTGACGATTAAAGTGAACGACAACGTCTCCAAGCAAACCATCACGCCTTCAGCCAATTTTGCAGTGGAGTGATTGTGCGTTTCAAAGGCTATTCTGAAGCGAGCATGAATACCGAGGACAATCGTCTGATTAGCGTGCGCTTGTGGTGGAGCATTGCGGCCGTGATCGCCACACTGCTTGGCGTCTTTGGAGGATTCTGGTGGAATCATGAGCGTATGTGGACCCTTAGCGCTCGTGACGGCCGTCCATTGTGCCGCGTGCAGGAAGGCTGGACTGAACAAGAAGTTTCAGTTCATTGTGGGGCACCCTCGGGAAGAGGGACGCAGCCAAAAGTGCCGGGCGGAGGGCCCTTCAGCCTGCAGATGTGTTCAGCGCCTGGCGACGTCTACGGTACCAAGGTAGTGTTTTACGGATGCGATAGAAAAGTGACAACCGTGGAGCAGATGCCGACGGGAGACTTCATCTATCCTTCGGATTGAACGATAAGGAAGCATATCTGGGTTTCACGGGTTCTGCGGCAACGGCTCTGCCTCAGCCACGCCATCCGCGCGCGGATCAGAAGCCCCAAAGTTCATCCTGGTTTTCGCGTTGTGCAGCACCGCCTGACCGCGGCCCATAAGCGACGTATATTCTTTGCGGACCGTCAGCTTGTGTCCTTTATCCCGCAAGGCCTGCAAGACGTCGGGCTTGACCCGCGATTCAATGAAAATGTCGCAGGTGATTTGATTTTCTCTGACCGTGAACCGCGTAGCTTCCAGTGCTCCCTGGATGTTCATTGCATAATCCACCAGATTGGAAACGAATTGAGCATGGGCCAGCGGTTGATTGGGGCCGCCCATGATGCCGAAGCCGATATGCACATCGCCGCGCTCCATAAACGCAGGAATAATTGTGTGGAAGGGGCGCTTGCGCGGTTCGAGCGCGTTCGGATGCTTGCGATCGAGCACAAATAATGCTCCCCGGTTCTGTAAAGCGAATCCCATTCCATTGACCACAACTCCTGAGCCAAAGCCGGAGTAATTGCTCTGAATCAGGGAAGCGATGTTTCCGTCTTTATCTACTACGGACAGGTAAGTGGTGTCGCTGGTCGCTGGATTGCCCGGGCCGGGATTGCAGTTCGCCTTGTTCGGATCAATCAGCGCTGCCCGCTGCGCACTGTATTCCTTGGAGAGCAGGCCTTTGACCGGAACTTTGGCAAAGCGCGGGTCAGCGTTGTAGCGATAGAGGTCGGCATAGGCCAGCTTCATGGCCTCGATTTTTTTGTGCAGTTCAACCGTGCCTTGCGGACCTTCCGCGTCGGGCTGGAAATTGCTCATGATGTTGAGCATCTCGAGCGCGGCCATGCCCTGCACGTTGGGAGGCAGTTCGTAAACCTTCCACCCGCGATAATCAATGGAGATGGGCTCAACCCATTCGGCAGAAAAATCAGCCAGGTCATCCAACTGCATTGTCCCGCCAAACCCTGATGAGGTCTGAACAATGGCCTGGGCAACCGGGCCTTTGTAGAATGCGTCGCGGCCCTGGTCGGCAACCAGTCGCAGGGTTTTGGCCAGGTCGGGATTCGTGAATCTTGCTCCGAGTTCTGGAGCTTTGCCTCCGGGAAGAAAGATCCGGCGTGCTTCTTCCGTCTTTTGCATCTTGGGTTCTTCTTCAACCCAGAAGTCGTGGATGAGCTCCGGCACGGCATACCCGTGTTCGGCATAATAAATTGCCGGTGTGAACAGATCTTTCCAGGGCAGGCGGCCAAAGCGCCGATGGGCCTGGCTCCAGCCTTCCACAGCGCCCGGAACCGTGACGGTATGAATGCCCTCGTGAGGCATGGAGGTGATTCCCTGTTGAGCGAGAAAATCAATGGTTAGCTTCCGTGGCGCCCAGCCGCTGGAATTCAGACCGTATAGCTTGCCCGTCTTGGCGTCCCAATAAATTAGAAACAGGTCGCCACCCATACCGTTCATCATGGGCTCGGTGACCCCCAGGACCGCGTTGGCTGTGATGGCGGCGTCAATGGCAGATCCGCCGCGTGCCAGAGTTTGTGCGCCCGCCTGCGAGGCCAGATAGTGACTGGTTGCGACGATGCCCCGGTCGGTGACCACCATCGAGCGGCCATAAGAACGGTCTTGAGATGAAACCATCGCAGGCACTCCCAGAAGCAGTATCGCGAGTATGAGAATAGAACGAAGCATACGCACCTCAGGCATGATTCAAGTAAAAGGCATGATTATAGCTGTGTTCACTGCGCGAGCGGCGTGCTGCAACAATGTCGGCAAAGGTACTGGCAATAAATTTACAATTTATCCGTTCAATTGCTTGCTTTGGCGGCAACTTAAAACTACAATTTATGCACCTGAATTGTTTCTTTGGAGTGAGTTTCTTATGTCTTTTGACCGTTTTTTATCCCGCTTTTCGGCCATCGCTTTAGGATTGCTCATATTTACGGCACCGGTTTGGGCGCAATCCTCCGCCACGGATAACTCCAAAGCGCAAAGTTCCGATCAAAAGCAAACCAAAACCAAGCAGGATGAAGTTGATCCTCTAAAGCGTCCGCTCACCGAGAAAGAGAAAGCGAGAAACGCTAAGGCTTTCAAACATGAGGTTAGCGAAACCTACAAGAAATGGCTCAACGAAGATGTTCGCTACATCATTACCTCGGAAGAAGAATCGGTCTTCAAGGCGCTCTCTAACGATGAGGAGCGCGACCAGTTTATTGAGCAGTTCTGGCTTCGCCGTGATCCCACACCAGACACTCCCGAGAACGAATTCAAAGAAGAGCACTACCGGCGCATTGCCTACTCGAATGAGCATTTCGCCGCTGGTATCCCCGGATGGAAGACCGACCGTGGTCGCATGTACATCATGTACGGTCCACCTGACGAAATTGAGTCACATCCCTCGGGCGGCACCTATGAGCGTCCTATAGAAGAAGGTGGCGGCACAACGTCTACCTATCCCTTCGAGGACTGGCGCTATCGTTATATAGAGGGCATCGGCCAGGAGGTCATCATCGAGTTTGTGGATGACTGCCAGTGCGGCGCCTATGAGATGACGATGGACCGCTCCAAAAAAGATGCGCTTCTCTATGTGCCCAATGCCGGCCTGACCTTTTCAGAACAGATGGGCCAGACGGACAAAACCAGCCGGTTTACGGGCGGCGGTCTGGAAAGGCTGGGACTCGATCCCGGCCAGGCTAGCGCGCAACAGGGCAAGGAATTTGACCGGCTCGAGCAGTTCTTCAAACTGCAGAGGCCCCCGGCAGTCAAGTTCAAAGATCTGGAAGAAGTCGTAACCCACAAGATCAGCATGAACCTGATGCCATTCGATGTGCGTGCTGATTTCGTGAAGGTCACATCAGATACAGTGCTGGTTCCGGTGACAATTCAGGTGCAGAATAAAGACATCACCTTTGAAAACAAAGATGGGGTCGCGCGCGGTGTAATCAACATTTTCGGACGTGTAACTACCATTACCGACCGCATTGCCCAGACCTTTGAAGATACCGTAGGTGTAGATGTTCCCGGCGAGTTGCTCGACAAAACCCTGCTAAACCACTCGATCTACTGGAAGGCATTGCCCTTGCGTCCCGGGCGCTATCGCATGGATATTGTCGTGAAGGACGTCAAGGGAGACCATGTCGGCAGCTGGAGTAAGGCGATTACGGTCCCCGAGTTCAGCGATGACAAGCTGGCCACTTCTAGTCTCATCATCGCAGACTTGATGGAAAAAGTTCCGTCCAAGAGCGTCGGAGCCGGCAACTTTGTCATCGGTGATACAAAAGTGCGGCCGCGCATGGATGCCTCCGACGGCAAGCCCGCCAGCTTCAAACGCGACCAAAAAATGAATTTCTGGATGCAGGTTTACAACCTGGGAATTGACGAACAAAGCAAGAAATCTTCGGCCACAATCGAATATGATGTGGTCAATACCGCCACCAATAAAGCAGTGGCGCACATGGTCGAGTCCACCGACAAGATGGGCAACGTTGGCGACCAGATTACACTCGAAAAGAGTATGCCGCTGGCTTCGCTGCCACCGGGGACCTATCGTTTGACGATTAAAGTGAACGACAACATTTCCAAGCAGACGATTTCTCCTTCCGCCAGTTTTGCGGTTGAGTAATCGTCTGCTGTGTTGGGCCCAAACGCCGAAATGGAGTTGAAAGCATGCATCACAAGATGAGATTGGTTCCACTTCTGGTGATCGTGTGGAGCATGACGGCTTCCGCTCTTCCTCGTGAGGGAAGCATTGCCGGAACTGTGCGCAACTCAAGCGGTGTCCCGCAAATGGGCGCTACCGTCGAGATATTGGCCGGCGCCGTGCCGGCGATGACGGTATTTACAGACGATCACGGCCGTTATGCTGCGTCTCAGCTTCCACCCGGAAATTACCAGGTCAAAGTTACCGATGCTTCGTTTCTTCCTTCCTTGCGCGAAAATGTAATCTTGCACTCCGGGGCAAAGCTGATCATCAATATCACGCTCAATACGCTGTTTGAGGCTATTGCCACCCTCCCGGTGCGCACCCGCACCAGCCAGGATGATGACGACTGGAAGTGGACGCTGCGCTCAACCGCCAACCGTCCTATCCTGCGCGTGTTTGACGACGGACCGCTCGTGGTGGTTTCCAAATCGGGAAATCAGAATGATCGCGTGCTCAAAGCGCGCGTGGCTTTTGTAGCGGGCGCTTCCAATGACGGCCTGGGCAGCGCCGCGGATGAGGCTACCTCTTTCAGAGTAGAAAAATCCATCTTTTCCAATGGGACCTTGACGTTCAATGGCAATATGGGAAGGGCGGCAAATTGGAACTCTTCACCCACCGTGCTGCATGCCTCCTACAAACATCAAACGGCGGATGGTCACGCTCCCGAGATATCTTTCACGATGAGACGCTTCGGTGTCGTGGATAGCGATGACCAGCAGGCTGCATTACAAGCGCTCGCGCTTACACTTTCCGACAGCATGCAGGTGATGGATTTTGCCGAAATCAGCTATGGCGCGGAGTACCAGACCATCCAGTACCTGGGCAAGAATGCCAGCTTCCGTCCTTTTGGCACCCTGGACGTGCATCTTTCACCCGATATGGTCGTGGAATATCGTTACGCGACTTCCATCCCCAATACGCGTGCGGCCAAGGGCTTTGACACTGCTCCAACGGATCTAAGCGAGTCAGGTCCGCGGATTACGGCAACCAATTTCACATCGCATCTCGAAGACGCCCGTCATCAGGAAATTTCAATTTCGCGCCGTTATGGAAAAAATCGTTTCCAGGTTGCGGCCTATTCCGACCGCATCAATAACACCGCACTTCTGGGTTTGGGAAACGCAGATAGCGCTCTGGGGGATGGCAACATCCTGGCTGATCCTTTCTCACAGACGTTTGCATTTAACGGCGGAAACTTCTCCACCCGCGGATTCCGGGCGGTGGCCCAGCGCCAGTTTTCTTCAGCATTGACAGCTACGCTCGATTATTCCTATGGCGGCGTACTGGCTCTGGAAAACCCGGGTGCGCTCCAATCGGGAGCGCCTCAGAATCCTTTCGATACGATTCGCCGCCATGCTATTGCCGCCAAGCTGACGGGCAAAGTACCTCATTGCAATACCACTTGGATTGCTTCCTATAAGATGACTGACGGCAGGGCTCTCACCCCAGTGGATGCATTCAACGTTTCCGCCGGGCAAACTGATCCTTATCTGAATGTTTTTATTCGTCAACCGCTGCCCAGCCTGAGTTTCCTTCCCGGACAGATGGAAGCCTTGATTGATGTCCGCAACTTGCTGGCCGAGGGTTACGTGCCCGTCATGGGACAAGATGGCCGCACACTGTATCTGGTACAGTCGGCCCGCTCCATACGCGGCGGACTGGCCTTCAGCTTCTAACCTTACCTTTTTTCCACAAAACCTCGAAACAAAAAAGTCGCCGTAGAGCTTGGTTGAATTCTTTATCCCACTTTGTCATCCTGACCGGAGCCGCTCTTCGCGGCGGAGTGGAGGGATCTAGGTTTTTTAACCTTCTCGCCTCCTGCCGACACAGTTGACGGACCATAGCTGCTTTGTATAGTCTGCCTCCTCACACGAAGGCCCGCATTGTCTGAGGAGGAGAATCGTGGCAAAAGAAACGGAACAACCCCATCCAAGAGTTTTTTCACGTCGGACCTTTACCCGCGGTGCCGCCTTGGCTGCTGCCGCTGCTGCTTTGCCTGCGGATTTGCTGCCGCAAACTCAATTGCCTCCAGCAACTTCCCCTGCATCAGAAAAGCCGGCGGATCAGACGCCCAAGCTTTCCGCCGAGAGCCAGGCGGAAGCGGAGGCCAAGATCCAGAACATCCTGCGCAAATACGGCAGCCGCTTGAGCGATGCCGAAAAGACCGACCTCCGCAAATTGGTGCTCTCCGCACAAGAGCCGTTAGAAAAGCTGCGGGCCTTTCCCTTGGAGAACTGGGACGAACCGGCTTTGGTTCTGCGCCCGGTCGTCGAAGGCAACACTGCGAAACCGGCAATTGGTGAAAAGTAAATAACGAGGGCGACATTCGATGCTCAGCGATGACATTCTTTATTTAACCGTGCAAGAGTTAGGTGAACGGATCCGCACGCACAAGATTTCTCCGGTAGAGTTAACCGAGAGTTACCTGGCGCGAAGCGAAAAAGTAGGACCGCGCCTGCACGCCTATGCCACACTCACGCGCGAGCTGGCCATCAAGGAAGCTCGCACCGCCGAGAGCGAAATTGCAGCCGGCAAGTATCGCGGACCTCTGCACGGCATCCCCTACGCCGCCAAAGATCTGCTGGCTGTGCGCGGATATCCCACCACCTGGGGAGCCAAGCCTTACGCCAATCAGCAGTTTGATTACGATGCCACGGTCATACAAAAGCTGAGGCAGGCCGGCGCCGTCTTAATCGGTAAAGCGGCGATGATCGAATTGGCGGGCGGCATGGGATACCGCTTTGCCTCGGCCTCATTCACCGGCGCGGCGCATAATCCCTGGAACGAAGGCTGCTGGACGTGCGGATCATCCAGCGGATCGGCCGCGATTGTCTCTTCCGGCATGGCCGCCTTTGCCATTGGCTCCGAGACCTGGGGATCAATCGTATGTCCTTCGGCGTTTACCGGGATCTCCGGCTTGCGGCCGACCTATGGACGCGTCAGCCGCCACGGCGCCATGGCCTTGGCCTACTCCATGGATAAGCTCGGCCCCATGGCGCGCAGCGCCCAAGATTGCGGCGTGATCCTGGCGGCAATCGCAGGACATGACGCTTCCGATCCCGCATCGCTGCCAGCCGCTTTCGATTTTCAGTTTAACGGAATCACAAATATAGCCCAGAAAACCCTGCGCGTCGGATGGCTCACCAATGCCTGGAAGAGCATTTCCCCCGGAGTGGAAAAGCGAATCCAGGAAGCGCAGGAAGTAGTACGCAAGTTTGCCGGCAGCTTCGCCGAAGCCGCCTTACCTGAGGGGCCCTGGGAGGCCGCGGCAGGATTGATTATTTCCGCCGAGTGCGCCTCTGCTTTCGACAGCCTGATTGAATCAGGCCGCGTGGCCGAACTGGCCGATCCCGAAGGCCGCCTGGGCGGCTACATCAACCAGCAGATTTCAGCGACTGACTTGGTGCGTGCCAACCGCGTCCGCCGCGTATTGCAGCTCAAGATGACGGAGCTTTTCAATCAGTTTGATGTTCTGGCCACGGCCTCGCTGCCCGTCACCGCCAGCAAGCTTGAGGCAAACCTGGATGACGAGTTGAGCTTCCCCGACCCCCTGGGCGGGATTGGAAACTTCTGCGGCCTGCCGGCAATCAGTGTGCCTTGCGGCCTGGCGGAGGATAAGCTCCCGGTCGGATTACAGTTCGTGGGGCCGGCACTGGGCGAACCCGCCGTCTTACAGGCGGCGCGCTCATTTCAGCAGGAGACGAGCTGGCACAAAATGCATCCGGCAATTTAAAAGTAGCGCCGCCCTCTGCGTAACTCTGCGATGAAGCTCTTTGCTCCTGGCCAAAGCTAAAAGCTAAAACTGCCCCTGAGTGTCTAGTAATCAATATGTAATATTAACTGACTCTAAATATTTACCCTTAAATTACTAATTTTGTTGACAATTTTATTACAAAATATCCCTTCCAATCTCATTCCAAATTTCATATTATGGCCTGCGTTTGTATTCACAAAAACATATCCTGAGACGTCGTTTCGGCTACTTTAGGATATTGTTTACAAACACTTAACAATGATCTGGCTTTGGTGATCAACATGCCAGTTAAGTAGTAATCGTCCGTACATCTGTAGAGCAAGTATCGTCCAAAAGTCTAAAAAAGAAGGTTTTAGGAGGGGCATGTTTATGAGGAGTGTGTTCAGCAGGCTATCTTTTCTGACAATCCTGTTTGTCTTTGTTTTGACATCAACCATTTTCAGCTATGGGCAGGGAACTGTCACTGGCTCAATTTCAGGAACATTGCAAGACGCGCAGCACGCCGTGGTTACCGGCGCCAAGGTAACGGCGCTCGATCAGGCCACCAACCAGCAATTCACCACGCAATCGAACTCCACGGGGTACTTTACCTTGCGGCTTTTGCCCATTGGTAGCTACACCGTGACCATTGAGGCCGCTTCTTTTTCTAAGCTGGGGCTCAACAATGTCGTGGTGCGCACCGGCGTCGATACGTCCTTGGGCACCCAGACCTTGACGGCAGGCAGCACCAAGGAAGTGGTTACAGTCGAGGAGGCTACGCCCCTTGTGGAGAGCCAGACCTCGCAGATTACCAATACCTTTGAAGCCAGGAAGACGCAGGACCTGCCGATCGGCAACGGCTTCGACCAGTTGGCCTTGCTTGTGCCCGGCGTAGCCTCCACTGAAGGCGCAGGCTTCGGCAACAGCAACGGCGCCCGCCTTTCCATTAACGGACAGCGCAGCCGCGCCAACAATTTCGAAATTGACGGCCAGCAGAACAACGATAACTCAGTCGCTGGCCCTTCGATTTTTATCGGGAACGCTGATGTAATCGAGGAATATCAGGTCATCACCAACTATGAGGCCCAGTATGGCCGCAACATGGGCGGTGTAGTCAATTACGTCACCAAATCAGGCAGCAACGCCTTCCATGGCACCGCCTTGGAGTATTTCACCGGCAACTTTACCGATTCGCTGGCCAACGAAGAGAAATCGCCATTTCTGGGTTTCTGCACGTCAGGACAGACCCCTGCGGCCAATGGCTGCAATGCGGTCAAGCTGCCGCGCTACGTAGACAACCAGTTTGGCGGAACTCTGGGTGGCCCTATCAAACGCGACAAGCTATGGTTCTTCGGTTCGGGCTACTTTCAGCGGACCCGTACTGGTTCCTCACCCAGCACCTCGACTCTTTTGACTCCAACTCCGAACGGACTTGCACAGTTAAAGACCGCATTCCCCGGAAATAATTCCGTCAACTTGCTTTCAGCCGTCGGGCCGTTAGCTGTCCCGGTTGGCAGTCCGACCTTTACCGGTATTAAGAACCAATTTGTGACGGCGACTCCCGGGCTGAATTGCAACGTTTTGGTTCCTCCGGCAGGTTGCGTTCCAATAGAATTCGGTAACATTACCCGCTCCCTGCCCTCTCTGTATAACGACTACGAGACTACCGGCCGCGTGGACTGGCAGGCCAGCGACAAGGACCGCGTCTTCACCCGCTATCTCTTCCAGCAAACCATCAACACCAATGCAACCGGCGACTTCGCTGCTGGTTATGTCGTGGATGTTCCCGCCCGCAGTCAGCAGATTGCGATTGACTGGACCCACACCTTTACCAGCAACCTTGTGAACCAGGGCCGCTTCAGCTACTCGCGCGCCAACGTTGGTTTTGAGAATGGGACGATCCCGGGTTGCAACCGCCTCAATCCTACTGCCTGCCCCACCCGTATCAATCTCAGGGGTAGCTTCATGACCTTTGGCTTGGCGACCAACCTGCCTCAGGGCCGTCTGGTCAACGTTACCCAGTGGCAAGACAACGTGATTTGGACGCGAGGGCGCCACACCTTCAAGTTTGGCGGAGAATATGACCGGCAGCGCTCTCCCAACGCTTTTCTGCCTACGATCAACGGCTCCTTCACCTATGCAAATGCAGCTACAGTTTCAAGCTTCAGCAATTTTCTCCAGGACCGGTCGACTTTCAGCTTGACCGATGGCCCCTTTAACTTCCCCTTCAAGGAGCAGGATGTCGCCTGGTATGTTCAGGATGACTGGCGGATCAAGGACAACTTGACCATCAACCTGGGTCTCCGCTGGGAGTGGTACCAGCAGGCCATCAACCTGCTGCACGACATTACCACCGCCAAACAGGCATCAAGCACTCCGTTCTGGGATCCCACGCTGCCGGCAAGCCTTACCACCGTGCCTCGTGTTCCCGAGTACTACAACAACTGGGGGCCGAATGTTGGTTTTGCCTGGACCCCGCGTGTCTGGCAGAGTATGTTTGGCCAGGATAAGACCGTGATTCGTGGCGGCTTCCGCATCGCCTATGATCCGGCCTTCTATAACATGTTCTCCAACGTGGCCAGCGCGGCTCCGGTGGTGAACGCCGGCTCGAATATCACGCAACCGGGAGCTCTCGGTACGACCTGCGTTGGCTGTCTGCCGACAACGGGCGGCAACGGTTCGAATGTACGTACCGCCGACCTTGGGCTGATCAAGTCAGGCTTGGGTGTTAACCCCGGTGCACGCTCTTACACCACCGTGGATCCTAACTTACGCAATCCCTACGCTGAGGAGTGGACCTTCGGTATTCAACGTCAGATCGGCGCCCATGTGGCCGCTGAAGTGCGCTATAACGGCACCCACACGGTCAAGCAGTTCCAGTCGGCCGATGCCAATCCGGCTTTGAATCTCCTCATCGCCAATAACTTTCAAGGGTACATTCCCGCGGGCCTGACGCCTTGCACTGATCCAAATCAGGTTGGATATTCCAGTAGCCATACCTCCACAGGTGCTTCTACTGCGGGTGGTGTGCCTACCGGTGGCTTCGCCCATTGCTCCAATGCCAATGTAGTTCAGAGAGGAAATTATGCCTGGTCGAAATACAATGCTCTGCAAAGTGCGCTGCGCATACAGGATTGGCATGGCCTGAGCTCAGAGTTTGCCTATACCTATAGCCACACCATCGACAACTCCTTCGAGGTCTTTTCCAGAACCGGTGTGGGTGGCCTCTCCTTCGGCCCCAATGTCTTCAACGGGAACCAGCCGGAAAAAGCTTCCAGCACCATCTCATTCCCCAATGTGTTTGCTATGAACTGGGTTTACGACCTGCCCTGGTATAAATCGCAAAAGGGGTTGGTGGGACACCTGCTGGGTGGCTGGGAGTATTCGGGCAACTACCGCTTTAGCAGTGGTCAACTGTGGACTCCATCCCAGAACAGGGGTGAAACCGGGTTCGCCTCTCTGGGCGATCCCTCCGCCGATTTCAGCACAGTAACCGATAACTTGCGTCCCATCTTGTCGAATTCTGCTGCCCCTCTCAACACTCTGGGAGTCTTTGCTCATCAGGGAGTTGGTGGACCATTGGTCCTGATCAATCCGGTAGCTCCGAATTGTGGATTCGCGCCGGCTGCAGTGCATGTGGGAGCCAACCCGGCAACCGATCCTTTGGCTTGTGGAACGATTGCAGCCAATACTGTTCGCTGGATCTATAACGACCTGAATGCAGCCACCTTCTTCGGTAACCCATTCCTCGGAGTAGGACGCAACCCAGGTCTGCGTGGTCAAACCGTGAACAACGTTAATATGGGCTTCTACAAGAACACCCAGCTTAGCGAACGCGTGATCGTGCAGCTCAGAATGGATGTCTTTAACGTATTCAACCGGCAGTATCGCGGCGTGCCCGATGGGCTTATTGATGACATCGTTTTTACCTCGCCGTCTACCTTTGGCAATAACTTCGGCAATACCTCCGGTTCCGGTGAGGTCAACGCCTTCCAGAACGGCGTAGCCCGCCGCCGCATTCAGTTTGGACTGCACTTGATCTTCTAACCGCAAACTGAATTGATTGATTTAAGGCCAGCCGCAAGGCTGGCCTTTTTTATTGGTTCTTAACGTTCACAATTTTCCCTCGGCGTTCCTCGACGTCCTCAGCGGTAAGACAAAAGTTTAGAGCCATAACGGGAAATTTCCCGAAATGGCAGATAGAATCTTAACCTCGCCTTTATGTACCAAGCCCGCAGGATCATTTACAATTGTTCTTCATCTTTGTAAGCGAAGGCTGCAAGAAATGGCCGCAAGAACGTTCTAACCGTGCATGAAAGTCACGCATTTTCGTTGGGCTTCAGCCCCTGAGGCCGACATGTCCACTGTATAAACTGTATAAATTGTTTGAGATACCAGCTTTAATGGAGAAGAGCATGGAAGCGAAGATTTGGTTTCGGACGGTCGCAGTTTTTTTTCTATGGTGCGGATTGTTATTTTCCCAGGACAATCCAAATACTGAAAGCGGGCTTAAGCCTTACGGCTCCTTTCATGGTGGCGACATCGACAGCATCAGCCTCACCAGTGGCAATGTCATGCTGCATATTCCGCTGCTTTCCTATCCGCAACGCGGAAGCGATCTCCGGGCCGGCTTCTTTCTCGAACTGAGTTCAAAGGCTAGTTGGCACGTCGAGCGAAACGGCACGAATGCGCAAAACTATACATATCATTGGGTGTGGGGTGGAGCGAAGGGAATTAGTCCCGGCGTAACTTTGGCCATGGACCAAGGGATTAGCGTAAGTCGCACACGCACTGTCACCGATTGGACAGATCACCCGGACTGGGACACAGCCAGCGTCGATTGTTGTACGGCGATCACTGCCGATGGTGGGTCCCATATTCTCGGTGATCGCACCGATGACACGACAGGCATTCAATTTAATCTGAATCCCAGCGGAGATCCCCTGTATGCAGGAGATAGTGGGACTGTCATCGATAGAACCGGAGTTCAATATACTTTAGGGCCTTTCAGTGGCCCAATGGTGAGCCATTATCAAGGTTCCAGCGGGCCCAATCAGTATACGGTGGTCACCTATCTCGAGCGCGCCCTGCCTACCCTTACAGAAGACCGTAACGGGAATAAGATCACGGGAGGTGTGAATGACATTACCGGCACTGGCCTGGGCATAACCGACACGCTTGGGCGTTTTTTCCCTGGACTCGTTAACACTAGCGATACTCACGATTGTGTATCGAATTACCCTACCGGCTCGCAGATCATTAACTTTCCCGGATCGCATGGCGGAATCTCGCCAATCAAGTTTTGTTATTCCAATTTTGGCATCAACACGGGATCAATGCCAGGCGGAGCGCCGGCAAGCACAACGGTGCCAATGCTTGTAACGGTAGTTCTGCCCAACGGAACCAACTGGAACTTTAACTATGACTCCTACGGCAATATCATGTACATCGGTTTGCCGACCGGCGGTGCGATTAGCTATACCTACACCACAATATCGCAGTGTACTCCGTATAACGACTTCACCACTTCCAATCGCGCGGTGGCCTCACGCATAGTAGATGCCAACGACGGCACAGGGCCGCATACCTGGACTTACAACTGGGCTGCCTCGGGCACACAAGGAGGCATGATCAGCACAGTGATCTCTCCTAATGGCGATGACACCGTTCATGTCATCACGCCGATTGCCAATACCTGCTCACTTTATGAAACGGAGACGCAGCACTTCCAAGGTACAGGCGGCGGCCGCCAGCTGTTGAATACGGTGGATACGCAGTATTCACAACCTACTGGCCCCAGTGGAACACAACCGGCTGGCCACGGCGCCAACGTTGTTCCTACAGTTATCACCACTACGATGGCCAACGGCAAAGTAACCCAGGTACAAAAGGATTATGCATCCGACTCCCCGGGCTTTATCTATGGCAATGTCACCGAAGAGCGCGACTATGATTACGGCCAAGGCTCTCCTGGGCCATTGCTGCGCAAATCGCGTACCAGCCTGCTTTGGCAGAACAATCCGGCCTACTACAACCTGGGCATGCTCGACCTGCCCGCTTCAACCTTAGTGCAGGATGGAGGCGGCAACCAGGTAGCCTATACGACTTACAACTACGACCAGACTGGCCTTGCTGCGTCGGGAATCACAACCCAACACGACGCGAGCCCGCCCACAGGCAGTTCACGGGGCAATCTGACTTCTGTGAGCCACTGGCTGAATACCACCAATGGATGGATTACGAGCACAACTTCTTACTTTGACACCGGCACGGTGTATCAATCCACCGATCCCAGGGGTTATACCACTACGTTCTCGCACGACCCCGCCTTTGCCGGGGCTTATGTCACACAGACGCAGATGCCCGACACGGCAAGCAGCGGCGCGCACCACATCACGCAGGCGTGGTATGACTTCAATACCGGACTGAAATCCAGCGCTACTGACGAAAACAACCAAACCACCGCTTACAGTTACGACAATATGTGGCGGTTGACCAGCGTCATCGGCCCGCCTGATCCCAACAACGGCAACCAGCAGGCACAAACGGCGTATGGCTATAACGATACACCTTACACTCCAGGCTCTAACACTCCTTACGTGTATCAGCAAGACAAGATTGATGCCAACAACCAAACGACGTCCTGGATACAGTATGACGGGTTGGGCAGAGTCATCCGCACGGCCAAGTTCAATGGCGAAACTGATGTCAATGGAAACCCCGATCAGAATCATTGGGTTGATGACGTGGATACCTGCTATGACGGCGCGGGCCGAAAGCAGTATCAGACTTATCCCTATCAGGGACCGGGCTGGCTGCCAGCTACCTATCACTGTCCGCCGCAACAATCCACGCCCTATGACACTTTCAGCTATGACGCGCTGGGGCGGCTGCTTGCAACCACGAAGTTCGATGGCGGCCAGGAGACAACTGGCTACTCCAATTTTCCGTTGGTAATAACGAACGATGAAGCCTCGCGACGCCGGCGGCAAAGCCAGACCGATGCCCTTGGGCGTTTGATCAAAATCTGGGAGCCGGATCCGGCCACACCACTCAGTTTCATCAACGAGACCGACTATCAATACGATCCGCTGGGCAATCTTACTCGTGTAGACCAGATGGGCAATGACCCCAGCTCCGCCAATTGGCGCAGCCGCACCTTCCAGTACGACTCGCTCTCGCGTCTGACACATGCTAACAATCCGGAGTCGGGAACCATCAATTATGCCTATGACAACAACAGCAACCTGATCTCCAAAATTTCGCCCGCACCCAATCAGACATTGGGGGCTACGGTAACAACTGCTTTCAACTATGACGAGCTGAACCGAGTGGCAGGCAAATCCTACTCCTCCGGCGGCGGGGTGGTCTACCTCTATGACCTGAGTACCCTTTGGGGAATCCCGATTCAAAATGGCATTGGCAGATTGAGCGCAGAGTACAACTATGCGGCAACCGGCAACGGAGACTCAGTCGGTTTTGTGAACAGTTACGATGTAGCCGGGCGCTCCGTGTACGAGCTTCAATTCAACCAGCGCGTTCCCGCGCAAGTCAACAAGGAATTCCACTACGCCTACAACCTGGATGGTTCGCTGAAGTCCATCACCTATCCCAGCGGACGGGTGGTGAACTACGGCTACAACGTGGGGCAGAGGCCGATTTCGGCCGTGGATTCGAATAACATCAGCTTCGCTGCCAATGCGCACTACACCGCATGGGGAGCCCTGAGCAGCGTAGTCAACGCTAAGACCTCTTCCTTTGCGGGAATTGCCACCACCAACAGCTACGATGCGCGCATGCAGCCGGTATTTCTCTCCGCATCTTCACCCACCCAGACGGTCATGAGCCTCGGATACGACTTTTTCTATGGGCAGTACGACAACGGCGACGTCTACCAGGTGATTAATAACAAGGACAGCTCGCGCTCGGTGCAGTTCTGGTACGACTTTCTGGATCGGCTGGGCTATGCCGGGACGTCGCACTCAGCCAACTGGGGCACGACCTACACCTATGATGCCTGGGGCAATCTGCTGCAAAGATCGAAGAACAACGGCTCCATGGGCACCGAGCCGCTGCTCAATGTCAGCGTGAACGGCAAGAACCAGGTGACCAACTGGTGCTATGACACGGCGGGAAACATTGTAGATCCAAACCAGGGTTGCCCCAACTCTCCTCCCAGCAGCTACCCGAATGTTTACGATGCGGAGAACCGGCTGGCCAAGTCCACGATCGGGGCCGGCACAACCTCCTATGACTACGACGCCGATGGTCGGCGGGTGAAGAAGCTTGGAAACGTGAACACGCTGTACTGGTACGGAGCGGGCGGAGTGCTGGAAGAGACCGACCTGAGCGGCAACTTACAAAATGAATACGTTTTCTTCAGCGGCAAACGCACGGCCCGATACAGCGCGACCAGCGGATACTCGTTCTACTTTAGCGATCATCTCGGCTCGGCGAATGTCGTGACCGACGCCCTGGGGAACATCAAAGAAGAATCAGATTACTATCCCTTCGGCGGCGAACGGCAGGTTATTGATGCTGGCATTGGCAACCACTACAAGTTCACCGGCAAAGAACGCGACCCCGAAACCGGCTGCGACTACTTTGGAGCGCGCTACTACTGCAACACGATTGGGCGTTTCATTACGCCGGATTGGGCGGCGAAACCGACTGCGGTTCCCTATGCGAGTTTCGGGAATCCACAGAGCCTAAATCTTTATAGTTATGTCAAGAATAATCCAACAACGTTTGGCGATCCCGATGGGCATTGTCCTGACGGCGACAGCTGCGACGATGTGAAC
>Ga0210384_10000993_pt1 | contig 40533 bp, 32 predicted proteins | sample IncBWH2MmetaG_FD_160574 | JGI IMG/M metagenome (GOLD analysis project Ga0210384, IMG submission 160574) | Forest soil microbial communities from Barre Woods Harvard Forest LTER site, Petersham, Massachusetts, United States - Inc-BW-H-2-M | ecosystem: Environmental > Terrestrial > Soil >...
GCCAATCTTCGTCCTGCATCCGTTTTGAATGGCTGCGCATCGGTGCTAACCGATTTTCGCACAAGGTAAATTTTCGCGTAAGGATAGTCGGCGATGCAAGGCTCCTATCCATGGGAGGGATGGGAGAAAGCGGCCCTGTCACAAAAGCAGCAGGTGTTGCGGAATAAGGCTGCCTGTACCGGCGTATTTAGGTTGCCGGTCATTTGTCCGGCCTCGCTAGTGTCCCGATTCCGAAGTTCGTATCATTATGCGGCATACTCGTTTTCGAACTTCGGAATCGAAAGGACACCAGGAAGCTAATGTTTCTAGTGTGGTTTTGGATTTGAAGAGTCAGCGGAGCCATTGATAGGAACTTCAAATCCACCACACTAGGCCGGGCTGTCTTAGTTACTTGAGATCATGAGCAAAGACACACAGCGCGCGTCCGACAGAATCGACCGGGAAATCCTCGCGGCAGATGCGCTGGAACGCGCCCGGCTTTTGCCCCCGGGGCCGCAGCGCAACGAAGCGCTCAAGCTTGCAGGCCTGCTTCGTAGTACGGCCGAATCCCGGGGGCCCGTCTTTGCCAAACGCGGCAGGCCGCGGAAGTGAGGGAAGCGGGGGCACCTTTATTTTGTGTTTGCGCATGATCTCCGCGCAAACGCGTTCCGCGTTTGTCGCGATGGAAAACCGCTGCAGGCTTTGCGCTAACGCGGCCCTGCGGGTCCGGATCATGCGCTAGCAGCCGCGGCAAATGCCCTTGATTAAACGGTCGACCTTCGCGTTCTCCGCGTCCAGCGCCTGCTCAAACGATGCCGTTGCAGGAACATCTACCATCTGGGGCTGGCGGTGCCCGACCGGCGCCGACCACGGTCTGGTCGCGGTCTCGCATCCGGGCGGTATCCAGCTGGCGGTCGGGGCCGGGGCAGCGCCATTTTGGGAAGCTTGGGACAGGTTCGAACAGGCGGCGGAATCAACGGTTACGGCTTGAGCCGGCAGCGGCGATGCAAAGGCTATCGATAAAACTGCCGCAGTTCCAAAAAGGGCAAGTCTGGTCATTGTGCAATCTCCCGGCGTTGCGCGCTCCTCAGGCGCTTCTGGCAGGACAGACTCCCGCCTGAATCCGGTTATTCCTTCAAGGAATCCGGCTTGCGGCATGCTCGGCCTCGCGCAGACGCATGCCTTGTGTTCACTAGAGCGTGCGCATCGGAATAAAAGCAGGGGAAGGATAGTCCCCGGTCGCCGCCGCGAAGCGCGGCTTGAGCCTCGCCCGGTACGGCGCATTTTTCCTTAGGGGCTGGTCAGGTCACGATCCGGCTGTGTCGTGCGCCGTAGACAAAATAGATCACAAGCCCGATCGCGAGCCACAAGGCCAGTCTCCACCAGGTATCGGCGGGAAGTCCAAGCATCAGGAAGATCGAGGTCAGTGCGCCGGCGGGAGCGACGATCCAGATCGCGGGCGCCTTGAAGGGACGTTCAAGCGTCGGCTGCGTGAAGCGCAACACCAGCACGCCGATGGAGACCACTGCAAACGCAAACAGCGTTCCGATGCTGACTAGTTCTCCCACCAGACCGATCGGCAGGAGCGCAGCCAGAGTGGCAACGACCGCGCCGGTGGTGATTGTCGAGATATACGGCGTGCGGAAGCGGGGATGTATTTTCGCGGCCGCGGACGGCAACAAGCCATCGTGCGCCATCGCGCGAAAGATCCTCGGTTGCGCAAGCAGCATGACAAGGATGACCGAGGTCAGGCCAAAGATGATTCCCAGCTTCGCGAACGGCGCGAGCCAACCGACTCCGGCCGCATCGATGCCAACCGCGATGGGATCGGGCACGTTCAATTTGTCATAGGGGACGATGCCCGTGAGCACGGTGCCGACCAGCACATAAAGCACGGTGCAGATGATCAGCGAGCCGAGAATGCCGATCGGCATATCCCGCATCGGATTTTTGGCTTCCTGTGCGGCTGCCGAGACCGCATCGAAGCCGATATAGGCGAAAAAAACCACGGCCGCGCCGCGGACGACACCCGACCAGCCATAGGTGCCGAAACCAGCATTGGGCGGGATGAAGGTTCCTGCGGGATTGCCCGGCGTGATCCAGTTCGCCGTGCTGAATGCAGGCGCTGCGCAGATGATGAACAAGGCGATCACCATCAGCTTGATCGCAACGATCCAGTTATTGAACCGCGCGGTCTCGCGTATGCCAACCACCAACAGCGATGTCACGACAATAACGACCAGGGCAGCGGGAAGATTCAGGACGGCGCCTGTGAACGCCCATGCACGGCGAGCGGAATCATAGTCGAGCGGGGAGGAGACGAATTGCGTCGGAAGATGCAGTCCGAAATCGCTAGCCAGGCTGACCACATATCCAGACCAACCGATGGCAACCGTGATGGCTCCCACCGCATATTCGAGGATGAGGTCCCATCCGATGATCCAGGCGACCAGCTCTCCGAGCGTCGCATAGGCATAGGTATATGCGCTGCCGCTGATCGGGACTGCGGATGCCATCTCGGCGTAGCAGAGTCCTGCAAATGCGCAGGTCACCGCGCCAAGAAGGAATGAGAGCGAGACGGCAGGGCCCGCATTGGCTGCAGCCGCATGTCCGGTCAGGACGAAGATGCCCGCCCCGATGATCGCGCCAACACCAAGCGCCACCAGATTGAGCGCTGACAGCGTCCGCCTCAAAAGAGGTGGCCGATCGTCCAGGCTGTCGGCGAGCGCCACCAGATTGAGCGCTGACAGCGTCCGCCTCAAAAGAGGTGGCCGATCGTCCAGGCTGTCGGCGCCGGCGGCTTCGTCTTGCAGCGCGGCGGTTGATTTGCGAGCCCAGACGTTTGTCATGACGCCCATCGCGGGGAATGAGTCGGCGGTCGCAACCTCCGACAGCTTACACGGCCGTTGGCCTCTTCCATCCGCCGAATGTCCGCTCGAGATGGGAAACGAGCGCCAGCGCGACGTCTTCGCGCCACGGTCGTGCGGCCACCTGAACGCCGAGCGGAAGGCCTTCGGGCGAGGTTCCGATCCGCACGGTTGCCGTCGGCCACCCCGTCAGGTTGTACATCTGGGCATAACCGAAGCCACGGCGGTATTGTTCCTCAAAGCTTGTGCCGTGAGGCAATGCCGGATACGGCGCCACCGCCGACAACACGGCGTCGTAGTTCTCGATGAAGCGCAGCATCGAATTGCGAAAGGCATCCCATCGCACGAATGCGGCCAGCGCCTCGGTGGTGTTGGCAAAAGCGGGTGCGACGGAATAGGTCAACGCCTTCTCGAACAGAGGCGAGATCGGATCACTGCCGATGTTCTTCAGAAAGGCGCGCGTGCCGGCGCCGCCGTCGCCGCGGCTCATGTCATGATAGACAGTCGCGGCCTTGCCGGCCTCCGGAGGACGGCTTTCCTCGACCTTGACGCCGGCTTCCGCCAAGGCGTTGGCGGAATCCCGCACCGCCGCGGCTATTTCCTTCGTCGGCGCTGCCACGCCGTCATCCTCGAACCAGGCGAGCTTCAATCCGTTCAGCGTGACCGCCTTTGGATCGAGCAACGGCATTCCCACGATCGAATGGTCGCGGAAGTCGGGGCCTGCGATGACGGGCAGCGCGAGCGCGAGGTCATCGACCCGGCGTGCGATCAGGCTGACGTGAAACACCGCGTTGCGCGCACCCATCGGCATCGGGAATTGACCGGTGCGCGGGACACGACCGGAGGTCGGCTTGATCGCCGCCAGACCGCAAAAATGCGCCGGAATCCGAATGCTGCCGCCGGCATCGGTGCCAAGGCCGAGCGGCGAACCGCAGGCCGCCACAATCGCCGATTCGCCGCCGGTGCTGCCGCCCGGGGTGCGGGCGAGGTCGTAAGGATTGTTGGTGCGTCCATAGACGAGGTTGTCGGTTTCGATCGCGCCCGCAAGCTCCGGCACGTTGGTCTTGCCAAGAATGACGGCGCCTGCGGCACGTAGCCGGGCCACGGCGGTGGCATCGGCATTGGGCACATAATTGGCGCGGCCTTTGGTCCCGCCGGTGCAAATGACCCCCGCCGTTTCCAGCGTGTCCTTGATGGTGACGGGCACGCCGTGCAGCGGACCCTTGATTTCGCCGCGCGCGAGCGCCGCATCGGCTTCATCGGCCTCCTTTCGCGCGGAGTCCGCCGTGAGTTGGACCACTGCGTTGAGCTTCGGATTGACGTTTGCGATCTGCGCCAGGTGGGCCTCGACGACTGTCCTGGAGCTGAGATTTTTTGCGCGGATGGCGCTGGCAAGCTCACTGGCGGATTTCAGGATAATTTCGTCGCTTGTCGCGGGCGCTGCCTTGGCCGCGTCGACCAGCGCATTGCCTCCCGCGGCCACGATCGCGCCGGCTGCGGCTGCCGTACCCAAAAAGTCCCGCCGTCCGATTCTGTCGCTCATCCGCGATCCATCCTCTCGCAAGACAACCAAAGGTTCCATGCAGCTAATTCTGTTTCGCAGCCGTATGCAAGATTGCTTGTTGCAATGCCCGGAACCTGGCCAACGGTCATCGCGCGACAGGTGGATTTTTTTCGATGCCTTGACCCTGCGGAAAATGTTTGATGGCTGTGGCAATGGATGCAAAATCGGTGCCGCCGCAGGAAAAATCAGGGAAGGCGAAATCAAATGACGATGATCGATCCGCTGACCGCCACCGCCGTGGTCGCCGCAACCGCAGCCACCGATGCGGTCTATGTGATGTTCACCTCCGCCGTCGTGGCCCGCAAGCGGGTGCCGGCGGCGACCTGGAGCAGCATCTGGTATCTGCTCTCGTCCTTTGCCGTGATCAGCTACACCGAAAACTGGCTCTATGTCGCCTTCGCCGCGGCCGGCTCCTGGATCGGCGCCTTCGCCACGATCACTTTCTTGCACCGGCCTCCAGGAGGTCCACCTGTCGGCGCCAGCCCGGATTGAGAACCGATGGCGGGCTTGCCTTGAAAAGCCCGCGATGGTGAATGAATCCCTCTCAAGACTTGAAAATTCCCCGAACAAGTCGCTTGAGGAACGAAGCCGTCATTTTCCGGCCGCGCCGGTCGCGGCCATCGCGGGCGCCCTTAGCCTGCGTCCGCCGATGGCGAGGTAAACCGCGCCGGCGACCACGATGCCAAACAGCCAGCTCAGGTCGGCCCCATCCAGAAGTCCCGAAATCGGTCCCTGCAGCGCGGGCACGAGCCCGTCCTGAAACGACCAGCCGGCAACCAGTCCCGCCAGAAACGCGATGATACCGCCCCAGTTGATGTCGCCATAGGCGCTGGTCTCCGGCGACTTGTAGAGTTCGGCGACATCGATCTGGCTCTTTCGCATGATGTAGAAATCCGCCATCACGACGCCTGCCCACGGACTCATCCACAGCAGAAGGCTGATCATCCAGTTGTCGAACGCCTTGGCGAACGAAGGCGCGAACACGAAGTAGATGGTGACGAGGTAGCCGACGACACCTGCAATCAATGCCAGCGCCGTCCGGGAAAGGCGGACGCCCATGCTGAGCGCGGCCAGCGCCGCCGAATAGACGTTGAGGATATTGGTCGCGATCGGGCCGTGCAGCACCATCAAAAGCACCAGGATGCTTGTCACGCCGCCGAACACGGCGCTCACCATCTTGGCCGGATCCGTATCAAGCGTGACGCTTGCGATCGTCGCGCCGAGAATGGCGAGCCACACGGATGGTACGAACATCCCGACATAGCTGTACCAGAACACGGAAGACGAAGGCACGCTGCGAGGCACGAAGCGCGAATAGTCCGATGCCCACGTCACCCAGGAGATTCCCCATCCGACGCCGATCGCCGTCATCAGCAGCGTCAGCATCGCAAGATGCGGCCCTGGCGGGAGCGGGCTGACGAGATTCCAGTTGACGACGCCGGGCTGGCTCCAGGCGAGCACGCTCATGATCACCATGATGACGACGGTGACCGGCACCGTATATTTTTCGAAGGTGCGGATGGCATAGAAGCCGTAGATTCCGATCCCCACCTGGATCACCATCACCAGGGTGATGACGATGAAGACGGTCGCGCCCGTTTCCGGTATGCCGAATTGTCCGAGAATGGCCATCGATATCTTGACCGGGAAATAGGTATTCACGCCGATCCAGCCGAGCGTCATCAGAAACATCAGAAGGCTGGGCAGATAGGCGCCCCTGCGACCGAAGGCGGAGCGGCTCAGCACCATCTGATTGACCCCGGTCTTGTGGCCCATCACGGTGAAGGCGGCAAAGATGGCGCAACCGACGATGTTGCCGAGCACGATGACGGCGATCGTCTCCCACAAACCGAGCTTGAGAACGATGCCGAGCGCGCCGAGAGCCCAGTTGACGGGCGCGATGTTGGCGCCGGCCCAGATCCACATTTGCTGCGGCCCGGTTGAATCGCGGTCTGCGTCGGGAATCGGCTCGATGCTGTGAAGATCGGACCGCAGTTCAGAATTTGCCATGACGCCCTCCCTTTTTGAAACAATCCTCCATCCAGAATCGAGCAAAAATCATACCAAGAACTCGCGATTTCTTCGTCCCATACGGCGCAGTACCCACAGGATCACGCCTGTCGCGGAATGCGAAGCAATCTTCGCATTCTTTCGGCTCGATGAAGCGGGGTTTCGCGGGATGCGCGACCGGCACGAAAATACGATCACAATCTCTGATACTGTTGTGGTTTCGGGGGTTGTGGCATACCGTTTGCTTCAAGTGAGCCGGGACTTAAACCGGCGGCTCGTGATGCTCGCCGTGAGCGCGCCGATTGAGCCAGCGAGCGAAACGACGAAACGAAATTTCAAGGGGAGTTGCCAAAATGCCGACAAATCTGACGCGTCGCCAAGCTCTTGTTCTTCCAGCCGGGATTGCCGTGGGGAGCCTCATCGGTCGTCCCGCGATCGCAGCAGAACCCGTCAAGATCGGTCTGGTTGCGGCGCTGTCCGGACCTTCCGCGAAGTCGGGGGAGGGGATCACCCGCGGGCTTACGATTGCCATCGACGAGATCAATGCCAAGGGCGGCGTGCTCGGTGGCCGCATGCTCGAACTCGTCCGCCGCGATGACGAATCCAATCCCGGCAAGGGACAGACTGCGGCGCGGGAGCTGATCGACAAGGAAGGGGTTGCGATTTTGTTCGGAGGGATCGACAGCCCCGTGTCGCTGGCGATCGTGCCGCTGGTGAATTCGGCGAAGGTGCCGTTCATGGGATTCTGGGCTGCCGCGACCAACATCACGCGTAACGGCGCCAATCCGAACTTTGTGTTTCGGGTATCGGCGGTCGACGTGCTGGTCGATCGCGCGCTGATCAAATACGCCACGACCAAATTCGGTGCGGAAAAACCAGGGCTGATGCTGGTCAATAATGGTTGGGGCGAGTCCAATCTGGCAGGGCTGACCGCGGCCGCGGAAGCCGCCGGCGTCAAGCTGGCGGGCGCAGAAAAGTTCGACGACAAGGACGCCGACATGACACCGCAGTTGCAGCGGCTGCGTGAGGCCAGTGCAGACGCGGTCATCCTGGTCGGTAACGCCGCGCCTGGCGCGCAGGTCATCAAATCGTTGCAGCGCTCCGCCTGGACGGTGCCGATCGTCTCGCATTGGGGAATCTCGGGCGGGCGCTTCCCCGAGCTCGCGGGGTCATGGGCAGGGAAGGTGCATTTCGTCCAGACCTACAGTTTCTTCGGTCCGCAAAATGACGTCGGCAAGCGCGTGCTCGCGGCGCTGATGGCGAAATATCCGGATATCAAGGGCCCCGGCGACGTCACACCGCCGGTCGGCGTGGCCAATGCCTACGACGCCATGCAACTGACCGCGCTTGCCATCACCAAGGCAGGCTCGACGGAAGGACCCAAATTGCGGGAGGGCCTTTTGGCAATCGAGAATTACCAGGGTCTGATCAAGAACTACACCAAACCCTTCACCGACGACAACCATGACGCCCTGAACGAGAATGACTACGTCATGGTTCGTTACAATGGAGACCAGATCGAGCCCGTCACCGGCTAACTCATGCTCGCGACTGCACTTGTCTCCGGGCTCAGTCTCGGCAGCATCTACGGACTCATTGCGCTCGGATTCACCTTGACCTTTGCCGTTTCGGGCACGGTGAATTTCGCGCAAGGCTCATCCGTGATGCTGGGTGCGGTGATCTGTCACCTGCTCGCGGTCGGCCTGCGCTGGCCGATGGTTGCGGCCGTGCCGGTTGCCTTGGTGGTCTGCGCCATCTGGGGCCTGATCGTCGAGCGCGTCGCGGTCCGGCCGTTCGTTGCACGCGGCACCAATTCCTGGCTGATGGCAACCGTGGCGCTGGGAATCGTGCTCGACAATGTGGTGATGGTGCTGTTCGGCAAGGAACCGCGCGCGCTGCCTTCATCGCTCGCCGATGATCCCTGGGTCATTGGCAATGTCGGCATCTTTCCCTTGCAGGTGCTGGTTCCGGTGGTCGGGCTCGGGCTTGCACTGCTGGTTCATCTCGGGATGCACCGAACCGGGCTGGGATTGAAACTGCGCGCGGCGGTCGAAAACCCGGACGCCGCGCGACTGATGAGCATCGACGTCACGAGGCTGATCGCGCTCACCTACGCGGCTGCCGCGCTCCTTGCCGGAATCGGCGGCATCCTGATCGCGCCTGTGTACAACGTCGCCTATGACATGGGGACGTTGTTCGGCATCAAGGCCTTCGCCGTGGCTATTCTGGGCGGTCTCACCAATCCATGGGGCGTCGTGATCGCAGGCCTGCTCTATGGTCTGGTGGAAGCGTGCGCCACGACCTGGCTCGGTTCGAGCAGCACCCAGATCGTCACCTTCTCCGCCGTCATCGCCGCGCTTGTGCTCGCGCCGTCCGGATTGTTTGCTGGTCGGACCAGGGTGCGCGTATGAGAGTGATCGTCGCCTCGATTGCCGCGGCGCTGGTCGGCGTCGCCGCCATCCTCGTCTGTCTTCTGGCGCCGGGCTACTATGCTTATCTACTCGGCACCTTGGCAACGACCGCGCTCGCCGGTGTCGGGCTGAACGTGCTGCTTGGGCTGGCCGGTGAGGTCTCTCTCGGGCAGGGGGGATTCATGGCGCTCGGCGCCTATGGCGTGGGGATTCTCACCTCCAAGGCCGGCTTGAATTTCTGGGAAGCGCTGCCGCTCGCCGTTTTGCTGGTCGCGGCGATCTCGGCGGCCCTTTCAGTTCCGGCACTTCGGGTCACCGGTCCCTATCTTGCCATGGTGACAATTGCATTTGGTTTTATCGTCGAATCCGTCTCGATCGAATGGCGCGATCTCACCGGCGGCTCCAGCGGCCTTAGTGGAATTCCGGCGCCGTTCGGGACCGGCGGCACGGCCCTCCTGGCCTGCCTCTTGTGCGCGGCGGCCCTTCTCGCCTTTCATTATTTTGCGCGAAGTCCCCTGGGTCTTGCGATGCAGGCCCTCGCCGCGGCGCCGTCCGCGGCGCGCAGTGTTGGCATTAGCGCTGTTCCGGTACGCACGGCCGCCTTCGTGCTGGCCGCGGTGGCGGCAGGTCTTGCCGGCGGATTACAGGCGGCGCTGACCGGCTTCATCGCGCCGAGCTCGTTTCCATTCTCCCAGTCGATCCTGTTTCTCCTCGTAGTGGTGGTCGGAGGCGCCGGCCGCACGCTGGGGCCGCTGATCGGGTCGGCCGTCGTCGTGTTCCTGCCAGAACTGCTCGCAGGTCTTGCGGAATATCGCCTCCTGGTTTTCGGCGCCGGCCTCTTGATCGTGCTTTGGGCCGCGCCGGGCGGAATCGCCGGTGCTCTTGCGCGTCTTTTGATGCCGAAGCAGGCTGATATACGGCCGAAGCCGGATATCGATCTCGCTTTGGCTCACATCACCGGTTCGCGCGGCAGTCTCGTGGCTGAGGGCGTGCGCGTAGCGTTCGGCGGCGTCATTGCGGTTGCGGGCGTCGACATGACCGCTCCGCCCGGCCGCGTCACCAGCGTGATCGGCCCCAACGGCGCCGGCAAGACCACGCTGCTCAATCTCGTCAGCGGTTTCCAGCGTCCTGATTCCGGGAAGGTTCGCGTCGGCAATCGCGACATCACGGGCGAGGCCGCGCATGAGGCCGCGCGCGGCGGTATGGCGCGCACCTTCCAGACCGCCCAACCCTTCGGCAGCCTGAGCGTGCTGGACAATGTCCGCCTTGGGCTCTTGCATGGCCGATGGCGCGGCGAGGCGCCGGCGGAGCTGGCGCGCGCGCTGCTCGCGCTTGTCGGATATGCGGAAAGCGAAGCGCGGCTTGCCGGCACATTGCCGCATGTCGATCGCCGGCTTGTCGAAATTGCCCGCGCTCTTGCCACGGCGCCCGCCGTGCTTCTTCTGGACGAGCCCGCGGCCGGGCTCAATGAGGTCGATACGGCCAGGCTCGGCAGCCTGCTGCAGCGGCTGGCGCGCGCCGGCCTTGCCGTCGTGCTGGTCGAACACGACGTGTCGCTCGTGATGTCGATCTCGGACGAGATCATCGTGCTCGATGCCGGACGCCGCATCGCTGCCGGGCCACCGGCCATCGTGCGCAACGATCCCGCCGTCAAGGCGGCCTATCTTGGCGCGACCATGCCGGAAGTATCGGCCGCACAGCGAACGGCAGGCGCGCCGCTGCTCGAAGTGAATACTCTCAGCGCCGGCTATGGGCCGCTTCAAGTGCTCGACCAGGTCAGCCTCAAGGTCGGCCGCGGCGAAGTGATCGCGCTTTTCGGGCCGAACGGCGCCGGGAAATCGACCTTGATGAAAGCGCTGAGCGGATTGATCCGGCCGGTCAGTGGAACCATCCAGCTCGACGGCAGGGACATCGCGGCACTTCCACCCCATGATGTTGCGCGCGCTGGCCTCATTCTCGTGCCGGAGGGGCGGCAGGTCTTTCCGCAATTGAGCGTTGCCGAAAATCTGAGGCTTGGTGCGACGCGTCGGTCCGATTTCGAGGCGGCCGAGATCGAGGCCATCCTCGATCGTTTTCCGCGGCTGCGCCCGCGCCTTCACACCGCGGCCGGCCTGCTCTCGGGCGGCGAACAGCAGATGCTTGCCGTTGGCCGGGGCTTGCTCGCCAGGCCCGAGGTTTTGCTGCTGGACGAGCCGTCGCTGGGATTGGCGCCGACGGTGGTGGCGGAATTGTTCGAACAATTCAGGCGCCTGCGCGACGAGGGCATGACCTTGCTGATCGTGGATCAGATGGCAGACTATGCGCTTGCCATTGCCGATCGCGGCTATGTGCTCGGCGGCGGGCGGGTGGTGGCACAAGGCAAGGCCGTGGAGTTGCGCGGCGCGATGCTCGACGAGGCCTATCTGGGTGCGGTTCCTGGAGCATGATCCGGACCCGGAGGGCCGCGTGAGCGCAAAGTGCAAACCGGTTTTCCCTCGCGACAAACGCAAAATGCGTTTGCGCGGAGATCATGCTCCGAAAAAGAGATGAGGTCATGTTTCGATTCGATCTAATCGAAACATGATCCAAGGCGGTGAAATGATGGATCAGATCATTCGTGATGCCCGCATCTGGCGGGACGGCGAGCTTGTCAACACTGATATCGCCATCAAGGGCGAGACGATCGCTGCCATCGCTCCTGATCTTTCGGCCGAGGGTCCGGAGCTGAAGGCCGGCGGATGCCTGGTGATCCCGGGCCTGATCGAGACGCATATCCACCTCGACAAGACCTGCATCCTCGATCGTTGCCGCATCGAGGAAGGCACCGTCGCCGAAGCCGTTCGGGAAACCGCTTCTGCCAAGCGCGGCTTCACGGTCGGGGATGTTTATGCGCGGGGAAGGCAGACACTGGAGCGCTGTATCAGCCACGGCACGATGCGGATGCGCACCCATGTCGAACTCGATCCCGGCATCGGCATGACCGGCTTCGAGGCGGTCGAGCAGCTCGCGCGCGATTATGCCTGGGCGATCGATGTCGAATTATGCGTCTTTCCGCAGGAGGGGCTTACCAACTATCCCGGCACGGAAGAACTTTTGATCGAGGGCTTGCGGCGCGGTGCGCGGACCATCGGCGCCGTTCCCTATTTCGACACCGATCCGCGTGCCCAGATCGATCGTATCTTCGCCATCGCCCGCGACTTCGACGCCGAGATCGACATGCATCTCGATCTTGCCGAGACCACGCAGGGCATGCAGGTCGAATATGTCTGCCGCAAGACCGAGGAGTTCGGCTGGGGCGGGCGCGTGGCCGTCGGCCACGTCACCCAGATGTCGCTTTTGCCGCCGGATCGCTTCGGCGAAATCACGACGCGGCTCGCCAATGCCGGCGTCGCCGTGACCATTTTGCCGTCGACCGATCTTCACCTGATGGGCCGCAACCACGACCATGCGGTGCCTCGAGGCGTGGTGCCGGCAGAACCTTTGCGCGAGGCGGGCGTGACCTGTTCGATCTCGACCAACAATGTGCTCAACCCGTTCACGCCCTATGGCGATGGTTCACTGATCCGGATGGCAAACCTTTATGCCAATGTCTGCCATGTGTCGCGCCCCGCAGACCTCGCCGGCTGCCTCGACATGATCACGGGCTCGGCCGCGCGGCTGATGCGGCTGAACGATTACGGCATCACGGTCGGCGGACCGGCCGACCTCGTCTGTCTCGACGCGAGCAACCCGACGGATGCGATCGCGACTCTTGCGCAGCCGCTCTGGGGCATCAAGCGCGGACGAATGTCGTTCACGCACCCGCGTCCAGAGCTTCACCGGCCGGGAAACTAGAGCGTGAAGACTTTTGAATCGGTTTGCCCGCAAATTCGGTTTACCTCTCCCCGGCGGGGAAAGGTCGATTTGCGCAGCAAATCGGGTGAGGGGCGCTAGTCCAACGAGGGACATCGTCGGGAGAGCAAAGACATCGCTGCCGGACCTGTTTCACACATGGCGTGACACTCTTTGGTCCGCACGCACACACTTCAGTCTACAAATGGCAGAGTTCATTTGAAAGGTAGATTCATGTTGTCCCGCCGGCAAATCATTACCTCGCCGCTCGCCGCTGGTTTGGCGCTGGCATCGCACAAGGCGACTGCCCAATCGGCCAAGCGCATCATCGTCGATGCCCAGGTGCATCTGTGGAAGGCGGAATCGGAGGATTGGAAATGGGTCCCCGGCGCGAAGCCGCAGATGCCCGAGCCGTTTACGATCGAGAAGCTGGTTCCGCTGATGGATCAGGCCGGTGTGGATCGGGTCGTCATCGTGCCGCCATCATGGCTGGGCGACCGCAACGATTACGGTCTCGAGGCGGCAAGGCGTTATCCCGATCGCTTCGCCGTCATGGGTCGCATCGCGTTACAGAATCCGCAATCCGCCACGCTACTGCCGAAATGGAAGGAGCAGCCCGGAATGCTCGGCGTCCGCGTCAGCTTGCTCAGTGATGCCACGATGGCTTGGCTGACGGACGGGACGGCCGACTGGTTCTGGCCGGCGGCCGAGAAGGCGGGAGTCCCCGTCATGTTTCTTGTGCCGGGACAGCTATCGACGTTTGCCCGCATCGCGGAGCGCCATCCCCAGCTCACGCTCATCATTGACCACATGGGTATGAACTCTTCGAGCCGAACCGCAAGGATCACCGCGATCCCGGCGGCGATTGACCAGGCCGTTGCGCTCGCCAAATATCCGAACGTGAGCGTCAAATTGTCGGGTGCGCCCGGCAACTCGCTCGAACCCTATCCGTTCCGCGACATGACGGTGCACTTGCAGCGCTTGTTCGAAGCCTACGGTCCTGAGCGTTGCTGTTGGGGTACCGACATAACGAACTCGTTCGCCAAGGCCAGCTACCGCGAGCGCGTCACCCATTTCACCGAAGAACTGAGCTTCCTGTCGGAGAGCGACAAGGATTGGGTTATGGGTCGCGCGATCCTCGCGCGTCTGCAATGGGCCTAACCGCACCTCAAGCGGCCTTATCGCCTGACCCGGTGTGGTCCATATCTTGCGGCGTATCTTAAGCGGCGCCAGCGGCGGGCGGGTTGCGGTCGGCCATGTGACCCAGATGTCGCTGCTGGCACCCAGCCGATTCGGTGAAATCACGACGCGGCTCGCCAATGCCGGGGTTGCCGTGACGATTTTGCCCGACCGATCTTCATCTGATGGGCCGCAACCCGACCTCGTCCGTCTCGATGCCAACAATCCGACGGGAGCGATCGCGACCCTTGCGCAGCCGCTCCGGGGCATCAAGCGCGGGCGAACGTCGTTCACGCGTCCGCGTCCAGAGCTTCACCGGCCGGCAACTAGCTGGAGTTCGAACTCACACTGATGTCAAGCACGCGCCTGCCACAGCGTAACCGCAAGCAGCATATAGGCAGCGCAAGTCCACAGCGACTGCCAGTTGGCCGGCCCTTCGTTAAACCCCGTATAGATCGCCGCCACCAAAAGCACGCCGGCAAATAACGATTCCGCCATCGGGCGGATTCCTTTCTTCGGGCGATTGAGCAACGTCAGAGCCGCAAAAGGCACCGCCGCCATGGTCAGCGCAGCATAGGGAAAATCCTTGTCGCGGGGGTCGAACACAAGGCCGAGCGCGGTCTCGGTGCCGATCACGATGGTTACCATCAAAGTCAGTCCGTGCATGATCGCCGGCATCGATTGGGTCTGATAGTTCTTCGGACCCAGCAGTTCCAGAAATGTCGGCAGCGCGCGCCCTGACATCAGGGCGTTGGCGCCAACGATTGGAGCAGCGGTCGCGGCGAGGAGCAACGCGCCCCACAGGAGCCAGCCTCCCGCTCCATAACTTTCATAGAACATCTTTTGGGCAGCCACCCCGAACAGGATTCCAGCAGTGGTTGCCGATATTCCGACTGCAAACCACGCGACGGGCCGGGGCTGCCAGGGCTTGCGGCGCAAGGTCAGCCACGCCGTGCCAAATATCAGGATCGCCAGAACCATTCCGCTGCCCATCTGCAGCTTCCAGAGCGGAAAATTGCTGATAGGGACGCCATGTGGATATTTCAGCGTGCGCCGGACGGAATCGAATAGCCCCCAATATCCGCCGACCGTGCCCTCGAGCTGTTGCTTCCACGATTCATCATAGGCCTCGAACAGGTTGACGCGGAAATTCTCGCGCCGGGCAAGATCGAGGATCTCCGAGACCACGCGCGCCTGATTGGTGCGTGACGCTAACGCTGCGTCGCGCATCCGTCCCTCGCTCGGCCATCCTGTTTCCCCGATCAGGATTTCCTTGCCCGGAAATGCCGCCGCCATCTGCTGGCGAATGGCGTCGACGTGAGCGGCGGCAAATTTCGCCCGGACCGGAAAATTTTCCCAAAATGGCAGGATATGAACGGTGATGAAATCGACCGCGTCATAAAGTTCGCGGTTGCGCAACCAGTACTCCCAGACATCGGCATAGGTGACGGGAACGTCGACCTGCGCCTTGACCGAGCGGATCGTGGCGGCAAGGTCGGAAGCTGTCATATCTCCATGCAACAGAACCTCGTTGCCGACCACGAGCGCGGTGATGGTTTGCGGATATTCCCTGGCGAGGCGTATGCCCGTCGATATCTGCGTCAAATTCTTCTGCCGATCCCTACCGAGCCAAATTCCCTGAATGACCTTCAGCCCCACCCCGGCCGCAAGTTCGGGAATCTGATCGAGACCGAGATCGACCGCATAGGTACGGATGCAGTCGGATATTTTGGCAAGCTGGGCGAGATCTTCCGCGATTTGTTCCCGCGACACCTGCGTCGCCGGCGAAAGTGATGTCTGGTGGTCGCGGAAGGGGGCGTAGGATACACACTGGAGCTTGGCGTTCGGATCGATCGGCGCGCGCGTTAATTTGATCGGTATGGCCAGCCACCACCACGCCGCGGCGATCGCAGCGAGGGATGTCAGAAGAAGCGCCAGCGGCGTGCGAAGAGAAATCAGTTCCGTCCTCCGGGTAGCAGTGATAGCCGGGCGCGGATGATCGCCCGTGATTGTGGGCCAAAGTCGGGCATCAATCCACAATTGCCTGAAACAGGCGCCATTCGCTCGGCACACCTTTCAAGGTGTGCACGCCGCGCTCTGTGAACGTTAATCCTGAACCGGCCACCAGGTCTCGAACGGTCTGCGAGACGAGCACTTCACCGGGCGCGGCCAGTGCGGTGACGCGCGCGCCGATGTGCACTGCGATACCAGCCAGGTCTTCACCGACCAGCTCGCATTCCCCGGTGTGCAGTCCGCAGCGGACTTCGAGGCCGAGCGAGCGCGCTGCTTCGCGGATCGCACCTGCGCAGCGGATCGCTCGCGCCGGGCCATCGAAGGCTGCAAGGAAACCATCGCCCGCGGTATTGATCTCGCGCCCATTTAAGTTCCGCAACGTGTCCCGAACTTTTGCGCGGAATGCCGCGAGCAATTCGCGCCATGAACGATCGCCAATCGCTACAGCTCGCTCGGTGGATCCCACAATGTCCGCAAAGAGAACCGTAGCGAGAACCCGCTCCCGGTCTTGCGCATGGCGCTTGCCCGTCAAGAACTGCTCGACATGGTCCAGCAGCAGACCGCCGTCATTCACCCAAAATGTATGATCCGTGCCAGGTAGCTCGATCAGCTGGGCCCCCGGGATGCCTTGAGCCATTCTGCGCGCGTGCTCGACGTCGAGAACCCGATCTCCGACGCGGTGCAAAATGAGCGTCGGAGCGCGGATCGCGGGCAGGACGTGTCGTACATCGATTTCTCTGTTCATCTTCATGATCGCGGCGGCTGCTCCGGGGCTTGCCGCTGTGCGAAAATAGGAAGCGAGGCGTTCGGCGGAACTCGGATCGTGGGCAAGGCTCGGTGCCCACATTTCGATACTAATTCCTTGTGGTGTGCCCCAATTGCGTTCGATGTTTTCGAGGAAGCGCCGCCATTGCTCGTCGTCCCAGCCCAGGGGGTAGTCGGGCGCCCAACTGCGCTTGGCATATGAGCCGTATAAGATCAGCGCCGATGTGCGTTCGGGATAGGTGGCAGCGTAAAGCAAGGACATCGGCCCGCCCTCGGATACGCCAAACAAAGCCGCCCGCTCTGAACCGACTTCGTCCAGAATCGCACGCACGTCGTGCATACGCTGCTCAAGCGTGAAAATCTGCGATCCCCGGTCTGACATTCCGGTTCCACGCTTGTCGAAGAGGATAAGGCGGGAGAACGATGCCAGGCGACGGAAGAACGAGCTGCGTACCGGTGACTGCCAGGTCGCCTCGATGTGTGACACGAAACCCGGGACGAACAGCAAATCCAACGGTCCATCGCCTATAACCTGATAGGCGATATGAACATCGTCGCTCTTGACGTAATGGGTCACTGGTGCAGCCATGACCGACCTCAATCGCGACCTTGCGCCAGCGTAATAACGCCAGCACCTACCACGACAAAAACGATGACGATGGCAAGCGCCTCCGAAAGGCCCTCGTACCAGTTGTTCCAAAGCTCAAGCATGCGCTGGCCTCTGTCCGAAGCGCGCCCAGCACTGACAAGATATCACTATGTCGAAAGGACGTGCCTTTGCGACCAATGCTACGTTTCGTCGCGCGCGGTTTGATCGCGCGACAAAATGACTTGTGCCGTGGCGGTATTGAGGCCACGCGCAAATGCAAAAATGATCGCTGAGCGCAGCAGGCAAGATTTCCTGCAACCTGCAGCGCCGCGAGTCGAAAGATGCCTTCCATTGATGCCGCTTTGATTGTTCTTGCCGGGATCGCTTTGTTTGCGGCCTTTGTAAATGGTGCTCTTGGCTATGGGTTTTCGTCGCTCACCGTGCCGCTCGCGCTCCTGTTCTATGCAAATCGCATCCTGAATCCCGCCGTCGTTCTGACTGAAGTCTTCCTTAACTTATACGTTCTCTTCATCAATCGGAATGGCGTTCCGGCCGTATGGAAAAAGGTGTTTCCTATTCTCATCGGGCTGCTGCCCGGCATCGCAGTCGGAGCCTTTGTTCTTGCTTCGCTTCCACCTGGTTGGATCAAACTAGGGACCTACGCGGCAATTCTACCGCTCATCCTGCTCCAGGCAGCCGGTTGGCGGAGGCCGGTCCGTTTCAGCTGGTTGATCGGTCTCCCATTTGGAACGGGGCTGGGCGTCCTGTATTCGGTAACGACCATCTCAGGACCTCCTTTAGCGATTTTGTTCAACAATCAGGGCTTGGTCAAAAACGAGTTTCGGGCCGGTCTCGCATTGGTTCGCGTGGCTGAGTCGAGCGTGACCGCGGTCGTGTATTACCAGCTTGGCCTGTTTATAGCCGAAAGCGAGAGCATCTTTTTGGTGCTTGTTCCCAGTGTTGTGGTTGGCGTACCGCTTGGGGCCTATCTGATCCGACGGCTGGATGCCGAGACGTTTCGTCGGATATGCATGAGCTTTGATGCATGGGTCGTCGGATTCGGCCTCTCCCGGGTGTTGATCGAGCTGGACTTGATGGAAAACCCGTGGGCCTACAGCGTCATGGCGGTCACCATTTTGATAGACGCCTGTTTGTTGTACATCTTTTTCACCGTACAGAAAACGGCCTCAAACGGATCTCGTACATTGTGGGCTCCGCTGACACTTGGCCACCAGAGTGGCCCGCACGATCGCATTCCTTCGGACATGACATAACTTCCTCACGGTCCGTTCGGTCGCCTTAACCACTTGCTCGGTTACGTCATTGCGATCGTCGCTATTGCGATGCTCCTGCACGCAATTCGGCCGCAGCCATAGAGCGGAGCAGCACGGATACAAATATGGCCGCCAATACGGGATGTCCGCCAATGGCCCATCGCGTCATTTTTGCAGCGATCGGAGTTTGGTCGCTAACGGGACATTGCGGGCATAGTAAAGTCACATCAATCAATCTCGAGGTATGAGTTCGCGCGATGGCGACGATTATTGCGCAGCTTTTGCGGTCTGGCCGAGCATGGCCCGAATTGGAGTTTTGGGAAGCGTCAGCAACGACCACCGTCTCCAACATTGCCGGTCAATGCTTGCCGTCCATCGCTGCGCAGGGGGGGTTGGAGACGAAGTCGCCGACGAAGCGCAGTCGCAGGCATTGCGCAAAGGTAGGATGAAGAAGCTTAAAGCATTCCCTAAATCGCCGGATCGTCCGCCAGGGGAAGTCATCGAGCGACGGTTGCGTAGGCGGACAGACGAAATCGCATGCTGATCTCGCAGCCGCGAACAGCGGCGGGTACGACCGCCCGAAAGACCTATGGGCTGCAGCTTTCTCCTTGTCAAACATGCGCGGAGGGATCAAATTTCACCCGCACCGGCGTGCACACGTGCCGGTTAATTAAAAAGTATGGGGCGGAGACCATGAATAGACATTACGCTACCTGCGCCGCGTTATTCGGCGTTGTTTACTTACTCACGGCGCCAGGCAATGCGCAGGAAGTCAAACAGGATCCTTGGTCACCCTCGCGTGAGGCGAAGATTTCTCCAGTCACTCAATCGCAACTCAATGCAGCCGACAAGAACACAACCAATTTTCTTCTGACCAACGGCAATTATGCCCAGACGCGCTTTTACCCCGCAAAGCAAATCAACCGTGACAACGTAAAGAACCTCCACGTCGCATGGATTTTCCAGACCGACGTCAAGGAATCATTGGAAACCTCGCCTATCGTGGTCGACGGGGTGATGTTTGTGACAACGTCGTTCAGCCACGTCCACGCACTCGACGCCAAAACGGGCGAACAGCTCTGGCACTATAGCCATAAGATGGGGCCGGTGACGACTTACTGCTGCGGTCCCAATAATCGCGGCGTCCAGGTGCTTGGTGATATGGTTTATCTCGCTACGCTCGACGGCAAACTGGTGGCGCTAAATGCAAAGACTGGCGATGTCGTCTGGAAAACTGACGTTGCCGATCCTGAGCTCGGCTATAGCGAGACGATGGCTCCGACCGTCATCAAGGACAAGGTCCTGATCGGAACGAATGGCGGTGAATACGGCATCCGCGGCTTCGTAAGGGCCTACGACGCCAAGACGGGTAAGCTGGTCTGGAATTTCGATACGATCCCCGAGAATTCGGTCGGCGTCTGGGCAACCAAGGACGCGACCGGACGCGACATGCACCGTGACATTCAGGCCGAAAAGGACCAGCTTGCCAAGATCGGTGACCCTTACAAGAAGCTCGGTGGCGGCGTCTGGCAAAATCCCGCAGTCGATCTGGCAACCAACCGGATCTATTTCGTGGTCGGCAATCCATCTCCTGACCTTGATGGTTCGCCGCGTCCCGGCGATAATCTGTACACGGACTCGCTGGTGTCACTTGATCTCGATACCGGCAAATACCTCTGCCACTTACAGTACATCGCCCACGACGTCTGGGATCTCGACGCCGTGAGCCCGCCGGTGCTGGTGGATGTCAAGGACAAGAACGGCAAGGTCATTCCTGGCGTGATCCATGCCGGCAAGACCGGCCACATCTATGTTCACGACCGGAAGGACTGCAGCTTGATCCGGTTCTCGGAGGCGATGGTAGCGCAGGAGAATATGTGGGTTCTGCCGACCAAGGAAGGAGCCCGCATGCTTCCAGGAGCGAATGGCGGCGTCGAATGGTCGCCGATTGCCACCGACCCGGGACAGGAGCTTGCCTACGCCATCAACCTTCATCAGCCCATGCACTACCGGGTCGAAAGCTCGCCTTACCCGAACGGCAAGTTGTGGCTTGGCGGCGCTTTCACGGCAATCCCTGGCGAAAAGCAGTCGGGTAACATCACCGCCGTCAACTACAACACCGGCAAGATCAAGTGGCAGGTGAAGACGCCTGAACCAATGATCGGTGGCATTCTTGCCACCGCAGGCGGTCTTGTTTTCACAGGTGAAGGCAACGGCAAATTCGCAGCCTACAACTCGTCCGACGGCAAGGAACTGTGGAGCTTCCGCGCTGGTGCCGGCGTCAATGCGCCGCCCTCAAGCTACACGGTGGGCGGCAAGCAATATATCGTGGTTGGCGCGGGCGGTAACGTCCAGGTCAACTTCAAGCGCGGCAACAACATCATCGCTTTCACGCTCGAGTGAACAAGCGGGTTTCGTGGTGATTACGAGCGCGGGGCCAGTTGCGGCCCCGCTTCTGTTGAGCGTTCGCGGAATGAACCCGTGGGTAGCAAATTGGGTCGGTTGATTTCTTGCGGGCTAATTCTCGCGGCATTGTTGAGCGCAGGCCCTAGACCCGCAATTGCGCAAAGCATCGCTGAAAAGGTTGAGGCCTGCGCTGGCTGCCATGGCCACGACGGCAAACCGATCGACAAGACAATTCCCATCATCTGGGGACAGCAAACCGGGTACATTTACATCCAGCTCCGCGATTTCAAGCGTGGCGACCGCAAGAACGAGACCATGCAGCCGATCGCTGCATCCTTCGAGAAGGAGGATATGCTCTCGATTGCCGAATATTTTTCAAAGAAGCCATGGCCCGACCTGGGCCAACCGCGGGCGCCGAAGGACGTTTCGGAACGAGCTGCCGGCGCCGAACACTCGGTGGGTTGTACGGGCTGCCATCTCGATCATTTTCAGGGCGATGGCACAGTACCAAGACTGGCTGGACAGAGTCGCGAATACCTGACCAAAACAATTGCCGACTTCCGCACCCGCGCCCGCGGCAACAACCCCGGCATGACGGATCTGATGCTCGCCACGCCTCCCGACGACCTTGCGGCACTGTCGGAGTACCTGGCCGGTCTGTAAATCGGGCTAGAGCCTTTTCGGTTCTGATTGAATCAGAACCGAGGCTCTAATCTTTTGTTTTGACGCGTTTTCTTCACGCGAACCGGTATCCACTTCGCTCGAAAAACGCTATAGATCGAGGCCGAATGCTCGGCGAGAGCCTCATTCAGGGCGCCGCCAGCCGTTCACGTAGCGACGACAGAGAGGTGAGATCTGCCGCACGTTTGCCGGCCTGGTCCCTGAGAGAAGGATCAGCTCCTCGCGCAAGTAACAGAGCGACGATCTCTGCACGGCCGCCTTCGGCGGCGATCATGAGAGCGGTGCGGCCGCGGGCATCCCGGTCATCGATCCGCGCTCCAGCGTCCACAAGAAATTTGACAACCTCGATGGCGTCTGCTTCCGGGACCTTTTCATCCGCGCCCGATGCCCACATCAGCAGGGTGAGATCATGTTGGTAACGGGCGTTGACGTCGATATGCCGGCCCAACAACCGTTTCACGATATTCAGCTTGGCGCGTGCCGCCGCATAAACGATCGGCGGCTTGCCCGTATCGTCGGCTACTCGCTCGTCGGCTCCATGTTTGATCAACGCTTCGACGATCACATCGCTACCGGCATAGGCGGCAGCGGCAACCGGAGAAATCCCACTCCGTCCCGTCAGGCTGACGTCAGCACCGAGCTCGATGAGTCGCTGCGCCACCAAGACATGGCCTCCTTCGGCAGCAAAATACAGGGCCGTGGCGCCGGCCAAATTGCGCGCATTGATCGGAGCGTCTCGCGCATGCAAAAGGTCGACCATCGTAAGATGGCCAAACCTTGCGGCATGGCTAAGGGGTCTAGCACCAAATCGGTCGCGCGCGTCGACCGATGCGCCATAATCCAGCAGTTCGGTTGCCAAGACGATACAATTCCCGTCGGCGGCCGAGAATAAAGCCGAGGACACTTCGATTGCACTGATCTGCGGTTTCGCGGTTTGAAACTTGCGGCCCAGCTCCTGGCATCGCTCGGAATCGGCGGCGACAGCCGACGTCGCACTCAGAAAAGCCATCCAGACCGAACAAAGAATTACACCAGGACGGTACAACAGGTTCCTCCCGCATTATTTGCCCACGCAGGGTGACACGTCGGGAGACCCATGCCAAGGCGGAAGCTCACGCCGACCGCTGCGCCACACGAGTCCAGAAATGGCCTACGTGTCATTTTCGCGTGCGCGCAACGGCAGCACGCTGTGCTCTCCGATGGTCCCGTAGAGCGTTTTGGTCTAACATGAAGCTGGGACAGCATTCCAACTCCCGGGTGGACGGCGATCGTGCGGTCCGACCGCGATGCTCCAGCGCGTACAACGGGCGGAGCCGCCTCTCTGGGCGGCGCCGGGTCGCCGGGGCCATGGGCCGTGCTGGCGTGGGCCGCGCTGCTGGTGGCGGTCGTCGTGTCGTTCAGGCCGGCTGTCCCGGTTATCTGGGGCGACACGCCGCCCTTCGTGGAATCTGCGCTTCTTACGCTCGAGACCGGAAGGCCAACCGTGGCTGGTGGGCGCGATCCGGGTTACCCGGCGCTCCTGGCCGTGACGTTCGCCTTCGGAGGTGACCTCAGTACGGTGGTGCGGTTGCAGCAGGCGGCGTGGGCCGTCCTGATCCTGGCACTTGCAGCAACCGCCCAGACGGCGACACGCAATGCCGCTGGGCTCGTGCCGATCATCCTTGTCGCTATGTATCCGGGCCTGCTGCTGTTCCGGCACGTCCTCACCGCAGACCTTCTCTTTGCGGTGTTCCTCAATCTGGCAATGGCTGGATTGCTCGTTGCCACCTGCGTCGGCAGAACGGCGCGGTGCTGCGCGGTCGCAGGCGCTGTCCTGTGTGCAGCACTCGCGGCGTGCCTCAGATCGCAGGGTATGCTGGTCCCGATCGCCGCCGTCCTGGTCGGTGCCTGCGTCGCCCGGCCAGACACGCCCACGCGCCTTGCCGTAATCGCCCTGTCCGTCGCGGCGGCGCTGGCCCTCCTCGCCGCTGGATCCCGGTTCGGGGCTTCCGACTCCGACCGGGCATCCATTGTGTTCCTCCCCAAGACACTGTTCTGCAATCACCTGAACATCGTACTTGCAAGCGATGCGGCGCGACGCGAGATAGTGTCGGCGGCCGGCGGCCCCGCCGATGCCACGATGGCTCGGCTTGCCGTCGACTTCGCCGCGGAGCCGGGTCGCTGGCCCGTGCTCGGGTTCTTCGGCGACGCGTGTCTCTTCGACGCCGCACTGGATCGAGACGTCGCCGACGATACAGGGAATGCTGTCGGCGCGGCCGCAGCCTATTGGCGCATTTTCCTGACCGCCGTGCGTGACCGGCCGCTGGCCTACGCAGGCAAGTTCGTCCGTCAGATGGCCTATGGGGCCTCGGTCGCATGGCCGTCCTACGGACTCGACCCCACCATACCGGTGTCGACCGACGACGTGCCGCTCGTGTCCGAGATCATGACGCGGCACGGCCGGGCAACTCAGCCGATCGACCTGCAAGGCAGACCGGTTCGGATCGGCCTGTTGTCCGATCTCCCAGGGGTCTCCCCCCATCTGTTCGAAGCATTGTCCACCGCCTTCGTTATCGCCGTCATTTTTTGGACGGTGATCGCCGTGCGGCGTCGTCGCTCTCGGTTCTTGACGCGCGCAGGCATTGTGATCGTGATGTGGGTGGCTTCGATCGTGACCGCCGCCGCCGCACACACCCTCGACGTCTCGCGATATCTGGTTCCGGCAGTGCCGACGGTAGGCCTCATGCTGTCCCTTTTCGCCGCCGAGCTGACCGAGACGATCGCAAGCCTGCGGAGAGGCTAATCACAGCACTCACGAGCTCTCGTGCGCAGAAAATGCCAGCGTACATCCGTATAGAAGAAAAAAGCCCTCACGGGATTCCGCTTGAAACAAAATTGGGGGTGACATCGATTATTCCGGCGGGCGCAGGGCCAAATATGCAAGCCGCCGTAACTCGCGGCGACCACGCACGACGGTGTCGAGAATCATTCCGCTGAAGAAGCTGAGGAAGGCGAGTATCATGAGCCCTGTCGAAAGGACCGCGGTGGGCAAACGCGGCACCAAGCCGGTCTGAGCATATGTGACCGCAAGAGGCACTGCGATCACGATCGAAACGAATGCGAGCAACGCGCCAATGACACCGAAAAAAAGCATCGGCTCTTCAATTCGAAACAGCGTCAGGATGGTGAATAGGATGCGCCAGCCGTCGCGGAAAGTAGAGAGCTTGGACGTCGAACCTTCCGGCCGTGCTTTGTAAGCAGTCACGACCTCGGCCACCGGCATGTGCAACTCCAAAGCATGAATGCTGATCTCCGTCTCTATCTCAAAACCTTCCGAGAGAGCTGGGAAGCTTTTGACGAACCGGCGCGAGAATACGCGATAACCGGACAGGACATCGCTGAACGAGCGACCGAAGATACGCGACAAGATTCCAGTAAGGATCGCATTGCCGAGTCGATGGCCTGACCTGTACGCGGCATTAGCGACCGAACTTCGCACACCAACCACCATGTCCAGCCGGCATTCGATCAACTTCAGTATCATCGTCGGAGCAGCCGAGGCGTCATAAGTGGCGTCGCCGTCGGCCATCACATAGACATCAGCATCAATGTCGGCAAACATCCGACGGACGACGTTGCCCTTTCCTGGCGCCAGTTCTGTTCGAACTATCGCGCCAGCAGCGCGAGCTACATTCGCAGTGCTATCAGTCGAATTGTTGTCGAAGACATAAATGACAGCGTCAGGCAAAGCCGCACGAAATGCTGCTACCGTAGCGCTAACGGCCGCCTCTTCATTACGACAAGGAAGGATTACCGCCACGCTGTATTGCTTCATGGCCTGACCATAAGGCCTGCAGTATGCGCTCAAGCGACAGTAAACCGAAGCCGCCTGCCAATGTAGGCTTCACCACACCACCAAGTGTTTTGCCCGAGTCGCGCCAAATCGTCGACACGCTCACTCTGCCGCCTTGCCGACAGTTACGTTACTGCCTGCTCTTTTTGGCAAGGCGCTCATTGAAGGAACGAAGATCGATCACAATCCGCTGGTGCGTTCCGCTGCCGATCTCCTCATCGCCGTCGCTTGCCGACACCTTGAAGTCAACCCGTTTTCCTTCGACCTTGATTACCTCAGCGGTTGCCCGCACCTCGTGGCCTGCAGGCGTGGCAGCGAAGTGCTTTACATCTACGGCAGTGCCGACCGCGCTTTCACCCGCGTCCAAAAACGGTCTGATGGCATTCAGCGCCGCATTCTCCATGATCAGAATCATTACCGGCGTCGCAAGCACTTGCGGCAGGATGGCGTCCTTGAATCGGTTCGCAAGATGTTCGGGTTGCACCCGCAACGCCGATGTTCCTCTTGCTCCCAACGGAATCTGCCGCATTTGTTCCCGGATCTCTGTTTGGACGCGTAGACCGATTTCGCCTGCCAACTGCAGCACAAAGTGCACATCCGGCCAGGTCAGAGTGAGGTCACCAGCGACGCCTCGAGCCTCGGCCGGCGGCTTCCGGTCTAGCCCCAGGTTCGGAGATTTCTCCGCGCCGCGCAAGCCGTCGCTTGGGGCCATCTCCAGACTGCTGTACCGCGGCGGGTGAAACCCACGCGATCACCGCAGTTGCAAGCGCTGCCACAATGATAGTGAAGATCGGTCCGCCGAGGCAGCGGCACAAGGCCCGCGCTGTGGTTGTTGCATCGCAACCTTTATGCAAAATGACGGCGCGGCCGGGGCTCGAAGTCGCGTTTCCGAACGCCTTCCTGAGAAAAGAGGGCAGGCGCGAGGACGCCGGCGCTGTATGATTTGCCAAGATAGCGCATGATCCGGAAAAGTGTGCAACGATTTTCCGAAAAGATCATGTGCCAAACGACAAACTAAAGCGCGATGGCGATTGAACCTGAAGCCATCGCGCTCTAGCGGACCAGAAAGGAGAATAATCATGGAGAGGCAACGTCACCGCGCATTCGTCATCACGGCCGCAATTGCCGCTCTCGCCGTTGTCGGCGGAGCGCATCGAGCAGGGGCCGAACAAGGCATCGATCTCGACGGCTTGACTTTGCGACAGGCGGCGGCCGAACTCTGCGCGGGCAAGATCACGAGCAAGGCGCTGACTTCGGCCGCGCTGGCACGCGCCAAGGCAACGGGGAATCTGAACGCGTTCATTACGCTGGATGAGGCGGGGGCGATGAAAGCGGCCTCGGCGTTCGATGCCGCCCACACCAGAAGGTCTGCGTGCAAACCTCTTGGCGGCGTTCCCGTCGTGATCAAGGACAATATTGAAGTGGCAGGCCTGCCGTCGACCGCCGGCACCCCGGCGCTCAAAAACTTCATCCCGCGCAAGGATGCACCGGTCGCGGCAAGGTTGCGGGACGCAGGCGCGGTCATCATCGGCAAGACCAACATGCACGAGCTGGCGTTCGGCATTTCCGGATACAACGCGGCGTTCAAGTCCGGTCCGGAGCCCGGGGTCCGCAGTGCCTATGATTCGACCAGAATTGCCGGGGGCTCATCGTCGGGAACGGCCGCCGCGATCGGGACGCGTATCGTTACGGCGGGGCTGGGCAGCGACACCGGCGGATCGGTCAGGATCCCCTGCGCGCTGAATGGCTGCGCGTCGCTGCGCCCGACCGTTGGCCGCTATCCGGGCGAAGGCATCGCGCCGATCTCGCACACGCGCGATACCGCAGGCCCAATGGCCGCCACTATCGCCGACGTCGCTGTGCTCGATCGCGTCATTGCTGGCGGCGGGCCGATCGCGCCGGCAAATCCCAAGGAGGTGCGTATCGGCGTCGTCGCCGCCATGCTTGCCAATCTGGATGACGATACCGACGTCGCGTTCCGCGCTGCGCTGGACAAGCTCCGAAAGGCTGGCGTGACGGTGGTCGATGTGGACATGCCGAAACTTGCCGACCTCAATGGTCAGGTCGGCTTTCCGGTCGCGCTTTACGAAGCCTATGACGATATGGTCGCGTATCTGAAAAGGACCGGCACCGGTATCACCATCGAGGAGCTCGCGAAGCAGATCGCCAGTCCCGATGTGAAGGGCACCTACGACGGGTTGGTGATTCCGCGCAAGCTGCCGGGGCCCGACAACAGCGTCGTCGATGGCAAGCCTGCCTACGATGCGGCCATGAAGACCGCGCGTCCGGCACTGCAGGCGCTTTACCGCGATACGTTCACCAAGGACCGCCTGGATGCGATCGCATTTCCGACCGTGCCGAAGGTCGCGATCCCGGCAAATCCGGAGTCGAGCAGCCTCGCCAATTTCACGTTGTTCATCCAGAACACCGACCCCGGAAGCAATGCCGGCGTCCCGGGCATCCAGGTCCCGGTCGCGCTCGGTGCCAGGTCGAAACTGCCGGTCGGACTCGAACTCGACGGTCCCTCGGGGAGCGATCGACGGCTGCTTGCGATCGGGATGGCGTTTGAGAGTATTTTCGGACGCCTGCCGGCACCATCAGCACATTGACAAGGTGCTCATCGAGAGTTCGACGAAAACCTTGGCGACGCCGCTTCGGCGGCGCACGCATATTCGTTGCGCGCGACGCTTACTCCGCCGCCTTGTCGGTCCTTGCGCCGAATACGCGGGTTGGCGCAGCGAAACCGCACGAGGTGCCGTCGGTGATCTTGACCTGGTCCTCCCATGGCAAGCGGTAGGTTCCCCCAACCATGTCCTGCATGAAAGTATAGGGGCAATCCATCGCGCCGCCCTTCACCGCGACGTAACCACGGTGCCAGAGCTGATAGATATTGTTCTCGACGCCCCAGTTGATCCGCGCTTCGCGCACCAGATCGGGCCGCACCTCCGAGGTGATGATCTCGTCGGGCCGCCCGGTCGTGCCATGGGCGAGGATAGTGCCGTCAAAGTTCACGATCATGCCTTCACCCATCGAGTCGAACGAGCCGTCGGAGCCGCACATGCAGACGTTGGCGGTCACCATCAGGTTCTGGAAGGCGTTGGCCTGGTTGGTGAAGCGCCAGCTCTCGCGGATCGGCGCGGTATAGCCGGCGGTCCGGATCATGATTTCGGCGCCCTTGTAGGCGCATTCCCGAGCCATTTCCGGGAACATGCCGTCGTGGCAGATGATCAGGGCGAGCCTGGCACCGTTGGGACCGTCGATCACGGGAATGCCGAGATCGCCGGGCTCCCACGGCTCGACCGGAATCCAGGGGTGGAGTTTCCGGTAATAAAGCTTGATCTCGCCGTGATCGTCGATGATCAGTCCCGAATTGTAGGGATTGCCGTCGGGATTGTACTCCATGATCGAAAAGCAGCCCCAGATCCGGTTGTCGATGCAGGCTTTCTTGAATGCGGCGACTTCCGGTCCGTCGAGCCGGCACATGATCGCGGGATTGGTGTCCATCGACAGCCCGTGGAGCGAGTATTCCGGGAAGACGACGAGGTCCATGGTGGAAAGATTGCGGCGAGCCTTGCCCACCATATAGACGATACGTTCGGTCTGGCGGGCGAGATCGGCCTTGGTCACGACAGCGGGCAATTGCAGCTGCACCAGACCGATCACCACGCCTTCGGGCGATTTGTTGAGTCCACCGAGTCCGTTCATGGGTCGCTCCCTGGCCTGAAAACCGCGTTTCCCTTGAGGCAAGCAAATCCGATTTTTGCGGCCGACAAAAGCTTATTTTTCAGGCGATTACGCGCCCGAACTGAAGGCAGAAGTTTAGCTGGCGACGAGGGCTTTCACCCGGAACCGGCGCGGCTATGATGACGAGATGCGCTCCTCGCGGGGCGCGTGGAAACGAAAAAAAGAGAAGCCAACCAATGGCAAACTTGTCGAGAACTTCCGAACACAAACTCCGGGTCGCGATCGCCGGCTTGGGGCCGATCGGCAAGGGCGCGGCCGAGGCGCTCGATGCGGGAATGGACGGGCTCGTTCTTGCCGCCGTCTCCGCGCAAAACCCGGCAAAGCATCACAACTGGCTGGCTGGGCTGAAAACGCCGCCCGCCGTGCTTCCGATCGAGCAATTGTCCGGCGTCGCCGATATCGTGATCGAATGCGCGCCCGCCAAGCTCGTCAGATCGATCGTCGCGCCTTTCGTCTCACAAGCAAAAACCGCGATCGTGCTCAGTGCCGGAGCGCTGCTCGAAAACGATGATCTGATCGAACTTGCGAAACAGAACGGGGGACAGATCGTGGTGCCGACCGGCGCGCTGATCGGGCTGGACGCAGTGACCGCGGCGGCGGTCGGAGAAATTCATTCGGTGCGGATGGTGACCCGCAAGCCGGTTCGGGGCCTTGCGGGCGCGCCTTATCTGGTCGAGAACAACATCGACATCGAGAGCATCAAGGAACCGCTGAAGATATTCGACGGCACGGCGCGGGAGGCGGCAAAGGGATTTCCCGCCAATCTGAATGTCGCGGTGGCGCTGTCGCTGGCCGGCATCGGTCCTGACCGAACGCGACTGGAAGTCTGGGCCGATCCTGCGTTGACGCGCAATGTGCATCGGGTGGAAGTGGAATCCGACTCGGCGCGATTTTCGATGTCGATCGAGAACATTCCGTCGGAGAATCCAAAGACCGGGCGCATCACCGCGCTTTCGGTGATCGCGTTGCTTCGCAAGCAGTTCGCGCCGCTTCGCGTCGGCACCTGAAGAGATGCGAATGCGATCTCTCAAGTCGTTATCCGACAGGCTCGCTATTTTTCCCCGTTTGGGTCTGGCCAATCTGCCGACCCCACTCGAGCCGATGAAGCGACTGACGGCTTATCTCGGTGGGCCGCGGCTATGGGTCAAGCGCGAAGATGCGACAGGGCTGGGCTTCGGCGGCAACAAGTTGCGCAAGCTCGACTACGTCCTGCACGAGGCGGTCTCAACCGGCGCCGATACGATCGTCTCCGGCGGCGTCGTCCAATCGAACAGCCAGCGGCAGGTTGCGGCGGTTGCGGCGAAGCTCGGGCTTGCGTGCCATCTTGCCGTCTATCACGGCCGATTGGAGCCGCCGACGCCGGAATACAAGACCTCGGGCAATGCGTTTCTCAATCGGCTGTTCGGCGCGCATCTTCATGACGTGCCCTGGACCGGTGACCGCAATGCAGCCATTCGAACGCTTGTCGGCGATCTCGAAGCCAAGGGTCACAGGCCGTACTTTGTGCCGTACGGGGTCTCGAACGCTCTCGGCGCGGTCGCTTATGCCTCGACAATTTCCGAAATCGAAGCACAGGCGGCGGCGTTGGGTTTCGCGCCAGCCGCGATCGTGCATTGCACCGGAAGCGCCGGCACGCAGGCCGGCCTCGTCGTAGGCGCGGCCGTAGCAATGCCAGACACGCGCATCGTTGGGATCGATATCGACGCCGAGCCCGAGCGCGTGCGCGCCGATGTCGTTGGGTTCGCGCAAGAAGCGTCTAATCTTCTCGATATTCCCTTTGACGATGCAGCAGTGGAAGTGATCGCGGGGCACGCTGGACCCGCCTACGGGGTCCCGCACCAGGCCACCATCGAGGCGATCCGGCTTGCCGGCCGCCTTGAGGCTCTTCCACTTGATCCGGTCTACTCGGGCAAGGGGCTCGCTGGCCTGATCGCCCTGATCCGCCAGGGGCGTTGGCGCAAGGACGAAGACGTCATCTTCCTGCATACGGGCGGCGCACCGGCGCTTTTTGCCTACCAGAGCGCGCTCGGCATTTGAATAGGCCAAGCCATCCTATTTGGTGCCGTAAGCGCGATCGCCGGCATCGCCCAGACCAGGAAGAATGAAACCGTGTTCGTCCAGCCGATCGTCGACGGCCGCAAGCCAGATCGGGACGTCAGGGTGGATACCGCGCATTCTCTCGATGCCTTCCGGGGCGCCGATCAGGCACACCAGCCGAATGTCGTTGGCGCCTCGCTCCTTTAGCCGGTCCACGGCCGCCACGGCCGTGTTCGCGGTTGCCAGAACGGGGGAAATGACAATGACCTGTCGCTCCTGCAAATCGCCCGGCGCCTTGAAGAAATATTCCACCGCCACGAAGGTTTCGGGCTCGCGGTAGAGGCCGATATGGGCGACGCGTGCGTTCGGCACGAGATCGAGCATGCCTTCCGCAAACGTCATGCCGGCCCGCAGCACCGGCGCGAACACCAGTTTCTTGCCGGCGATCTGCGACGACTTCATATGGGCAAGCGGCGTTTCGATATCGGTGTCGGTGAGCGGCAGATCGCGGGTGATCTCGTAACACAAGAGCATCCCGACTTCCTTCAGCAGCTCGCGAAATGACTTGGTGGAGACGTCCTTCCTCCGCAGCAGCGTCAGCTTGTGCTGGACCAGGGGGTGTCTGACGATCGTGACGCCGTCCATATTGCTGTTCCGGGTTTTTAGATCATGATGCGATTTGGTCGAATCGCATCATGATCTCGCGTCTTTGTTTGAGCATGATCTCCGCGCAAACGCGCTCCGCGTTTGTCGCGAGGGAAAACCGGTGCCCGCTTTTTCGGATCATGCTCTAAAACACGGTGCCGTCGCTGATGACTTTCACCGGCGGCGATGCATCGGCGCGGCGCTCGCGCGCCAGGCTTCGGCCGGCGGCCCAGGTCCCGCCTTGCAGAACTTTCGCCAGCGGCAGCGAGACGGCATCCAGGGAAAGCCGTTGCCGCATTCCCTCGGCAACGCGGTCGAGCAGGGCCACCGTCAGCGCTCGCCACTCCACGACCAACGGCGATCCCACTTCATGCTTGCGCTCTGCTTGCTCTTGATCGCGAAACGCGAGCACGCCGGAATCGATGAAGAGCCCGCCGTTGCGGTATTCCGCAAGGCCCGTGAGCCCGTCGATGTCGCGCACGGTTAGGCCCGCGGCCTGCAGCGGCTCGATCAGCGAATAGGCGAGCCACTGCGAGAGCTTGTGCAGCGGCATCAAGCCGCCGGTCGCATCACTCGTCGTCAGCGCCGGATGCTTCCAGCAGTCGCCGAGCGCGATCCCGCCCAATGTCAGCCGCGACGGCCAGATCGGCCCGAGTTGCTGCAGCAATTCGGATAAAATCGTTGGCGCGGGTAGTTGCGCGTTTTTCGCAAGACTCGCCAGGGAATCGAACAGTCCGCCGGGGCGCGGCTGGTCGAAGCGGCCGAAGACGTCGCCCTTCGAGGAAACCAGCCTGCCCAGGCGGCGCAAGAGATCGGCGCGGCCTTCAAGGCCGACCAGCGGATTGGTTTCGGAGACCTGCAGTCCACGCCTGAGATCGGCCACCGAGAGATTGGCAAGGACATCGGCATCGACCCGCAGGGGATCGCTTGAATCGGCGGAGAATGCGCCGCTTGCAAACATGGCAAGGCTTGCCAGTCCCAATCCCTCGGAACGGCCGATCGAAAGACCGGTTCCCGAATCGTGATAGCGCCATGCCGGACCAGCGCCGGCATCCAGGAACACGCTGACGATGGCGAGATCGAATTCCGCCCGCGCCCGGCTCTTTCGGTCGCGCCACTGTCTCTGTTCGGCGATCGCGGACCAGCGGTCGCTGCCGTTCACGTCGAAATGCCGCCAGCGCGAATGAAACGGCACCTCGAAGGAAGGATAGGTTTTGCGCGTTGTCTCGAGCACCAGCTCGATCACGCCGTCCATGTGCTCAAGATCAATGCGGAAGTTTGCAAGCTTGTCGTCAAGCCCCGTCGCCAGCATGCGATGAGCACGCTCGCGGACCGCGTTGGCATTGAGCAATGTGAGAGCAGCCGCGGTCTCGGAATTTGCGAGGGACAAGGGCCGCCCTCTCGTCAATATTTTTCAAGCGGGCGGCCGACCGAATTGACCAGGTCCTGCGGCTCGACGGGCTCTGCGCTGTAATAACCGGCGGCCTTCTTGGCGGCTATTTCCACGTGCGCGTCGGTCGGGACAAGATCGTCCGGAATCGGAACTCGCTCGACGATCTCGATGCCCTGGCTCGTCAGCGCCTCATATTTCATGTCGCTCATCGAAACGAAGCGATCGATGCGCTTGAGCCCGAGCCAGTGGATCACATCCGGCATCAATTGCTGGAAACGCGCGTCCTGAACGCCGGCCACGCATTCAGTGCGTTCGAAATACTGGGCTGCGGCATCGCCGCCTTCCTGGCGCTTGCGCGCATTGTAGACGAGGAATTTGGTGACCTCGCCGAGGGCGCGGCCTTCCTTGCGATTGTAGACGATGATTCCCAATCCGCCGTTTTGGCCTGCGCGCGCGCATTCCTCGATGCCGTGAAGCAGATAGGGGCGGCAGGTGCAGATGTCGGAGCCGAACACGTCGGAGCCGTTGCATTCGTCGTGGACCCGGCACGTGATGCTGGTGCGGTGATCTGGCAGTTTGGCGACGTCTCCGAACAAATAGGCCGTCGTTCCGCCGATCGGAGGCAGGAACACCTGCAGGTCGGGCCGAGTCACCAGCTCGGGAAACATGCCGGCCGTCTGTTCGAACAATTGCCGGCGCAAATTGTTTTCGGTAGTGGCGAACCGCTTCGCCAGGCCCGGCAGATACCAGACCGGGTCGATCGCGATCTTGACCACCGAGACGCTGCCGTTGTTGTGGACCACCTCGTCATCATGCTTGAGCCTGCCGGCTTCGATCGCCGCCTTCAGCTCCGGCAGATCGAGGCGGGCGCGCGTGATCGCGATGCTCGGGCGGATATCGGTTCCTTCGGCGATCTCGGTCGCGAAGCTCTCGGCGACCAGATGCCCCCACGGGTCCAGCGAGACGATCCGTTGCGGGTCGCTCCATTGCGGGAAGGGGCCGATGGTCGCGGCCGGGTGGGTGTTGGTGAGATCCGAACGCCGGATCGGATCGAGCGCACCGGACGAGACGGCGAGTGCCCGGTAGACCGAATAGGAACCGCCATGGGTGCCGACGACGTTGCGGTCCTGGGGGCGGGATACGGTGCCGATCACCGGTCCGCGCTCGCGTGCGCTGGTCGCGCCCCAGTGGATCGGGAAGTTGAGCTTGCCCCCTGGCGCGGGGTGCGAGGTAATCCGGATATGATCAACCCGGTTTGAGCGAGTCATCGCCGTGTATCCTTGAGCCGTCTCGTCCTTATAGCCAGTATCCTTGCGTGTATCCTTAAACGGCGACGGCCCGCCTGATCAGACGGGCCTGGCCACCTACCAACGATTAGCTTCACGGCCGCGGCCGTTTTCTGAACTATAGCGCGATCGGGGGCGAATACAACGTCGATTAAAGTCCCGTTTTCACTGAAAAACCGCGTGTATTAACCACTTCAGGTCATGGCCGGCGCCTCTAAGCACGGGCTCGCCCGCCCACGCATCCGGCCCGGCTCCGGGATCGGTCCGGTTGGGCTCGACGGCACTGCCGACGCTGCCTTCTTCAAGGTGAGACACTGCCTCTCGAGGCACGGCGGTCGAGGCAAGAACTCCAGGCAAGCCGCGGTCTTGCTTTCCTATCATTTTGAGCAAGGCGCAGGGCCATGCTTGCCCACCAAAAAATCTTCGGTTGCGCAAACATTGAGCGCGCCAGTCGCGGCTCGATTTGCCAATATTTGCCCATGGCGCGGCAGCTGGGCGGAGCATTGAAGCTGGACGATCCCGACGGTACGCTGTGTCGGGTCGAGCGGGAGGCATTTTCTCCGATCGATCCCGCAGCGACAAGAAGGACAGCCGATGCCGGGGCCGAATTGATTTCTTCAACAAAACGCCTGGCGGTTGACGTTCGCAACGTCTCGCTGACCTTCGAGACTGCGGATGGCAAGATCGACGCATTGTCCAATGTCAGTTTGCAGGTGGCGGAGGGCGAATTCGTCTCCTTCATCGGTCCTTCCGGCTGCGGCAAAACCACGATGCTGCGCGTGATCGCTGATCTCCAGCAACCGACATCCGGAACGCTTTTCGTCAACGGGATGAAGGCGGAACAGGCGCGGCTGGCGCGCCGATACGGCTACGTGTTCCAGGCGCCCGCATTGTTTCCATGGCGGACAATCGAAAAGAACATCAAGCTGCCGCTCGAGATCATGGGTTTTTCCGAAAGCGAGCAACGACAGCGCGCGGCGCGCTATCTTGCCATGGTCAACCTGACCGGCTTCGAGCGCAAATTTCCCTGGCAATTGTCGGGCGGGATGCAGCAGCGCGTGTCGATCGCCCGCGCGTTGTCCTTCGACCCGGAACTGCTCTTGATGGACGAGCCGTTCGGCGCGCTGGATGAAATCGTCCGCGACCATCTCAATGAGCAATTGTTGCAGCTATGGGACAAGACCGGAAAGACGGTTCTGTTCGTCACCCACTCGATTCCGGAAGCGGTGTTCCTGTCCACCAGGATCGTGGTGATGTCGCCGCGGCCGGGGCGCATCATCGATGTCATCGATTGCAATTTTCCGCGCAACCGCACCCTGGAAGTTCGCGAGACGCCGGAATTCCTGAAGATCGCGCAACGCGTTCGCGCCGGTTTGCGGGCGGGGCACTCCTATGACGAGTAGTGCGCTTGCCTTTTCCCTGCCGCGCGGCTCGTGGCGGCAATACCGGCTGGTGGAGCGCTTTGCGCCGATCGTCACGATCGTTCTGGCGTTGATCGCGATCTGGTACGTCGCGGCCGTTCTGATGAATCTTTCGCTGGTGCGGGACGGCTTCGAGCGCGAGGAGACGCCTTACACGATATCGGACCTGATCGAGGGCACGATGAGCGCGGAGCGGCCGCTGCTGCCGGCGCCGCATCAGGTGGTCAAAACGTTTCTGGATTCGGTGTTCGGCTATGCGCCGACGGCGCCGCGCAGCCTGGTCTATCATTCGGGAATCACGCTCTCGGCGACATTGCTTGGCTTTGCGCTCGGCGCGCTTTTGGGTATCGGCCTGGCACTGATGATCGTGCACAGCCGGGTGCTGGAAAAAAGCCTGTTGCCGTGGGTCATCTGCTCGCAGATGGTCCCGATCCTGGCGCTGGCGCCGATCTTCATCGTGGTGCTCGGCGCGATCGGATTGCACGGCCTGCTGCCGAAGTCGATCATCTCGGCCTATCTCTGCTTCTTTCCGGTGACCATCGGCATGGTGAAAGGCTTCACCTCGCCCGACCCGATGCAGCTTGACCTGATGCGGACGTGGTCGGCATCGCCCCGTCAGGTGCTGTCGAAGTTGCGATGGCCGTCCGCCGTTCCCTATCTTTTCGCGAGCCTGAAGGTCGCAATCACGATTTCGCTGATCGGTGCCATCGTTGCCGAACTGCCGACGGGGGGTGAAGCTGGAATTGGGGCGCGGCTCCTGGCGGGCTCTTATTACGGGCAGACCATCCAGATCTGGGCAGCGCTGGTGGCCGCTGCGATCCTCGCCTCGGGCTTGATCGCCCTTGTGGATCTGACCCAACGCGTCGTCGCGCGGCAGATGGGAGCACAGCCGTGACCCCGCGCCAGCGCCGATTGGGTTTCACCTTAAGTCTTCTGGGCACGCTCGCGCCGCTCGCCTTGCCGCTTTCGGGCCATCCTGTGGCTGCCTTGTCGGCGCGACCGGGTCTGCTGGCATTGACCGTGACCGGCGCGGCGTGTCTTGCCGTGGCTGCCGCCTTGGGCTCATCCGGCTCGATCCTGCCGGGATTGTTCGGCGCGGCCTGCGGGGCAGTGACGACGCTGTCGTTGTTGCGCGACGGCGGCATTGCCGGCTCGGCGGCATCAGGGTTTTGGGCGATGACGCTCGCGGTCTGGCTTGGTTCGGCCCTGTGCGTCAACGAGCTGGCCTCGATTCGTCCGCGCGGCCCGCTTTTACGCCGCGCTCTCGGCCTTGCGGTTCCACTGCTGTTCGGCGCGGTGGTGTTTTATCTCTGGGAAGCGTTCGTGCGCGGGTTCGGCGTGTCCCCGGTGATCTTGCCGGCGCCAAGTGCAGCGGCGGCGAGGTTCATCGCGTCCCTGCCGACGCTGGGAGCGGATTTTGTTCAGACCTTCATCCGAGGCGTTCTGATCGGATACGCCGTCGGTTGCGGTGCGGGCCTCGTGGTGGCGATTGTCGCGCAGCGCTTCGTCTTTCTCGGGCGCGGCCTGCTGCCGCTCGGCAATTTCTTCTCTGCGCTGCCGCTCGTCGGTATTGCGCCGATCATGGTGATGTGGTTCGGCTTCGACTGGCCCTCGAAGGCGGCGGTGGTCGCGCTGGTGACTTTCTTTCCGATGCTGGTGAACACGCTCGCCGGATTGTCTGCCTCCGGCCACATGGAACGCGATCTCATGCGGTCGTATGGCGCCGATTATCGGCAAACACTCGGGAAACTCTATCTGCCGGCCGCCTTGCCGTTTGTCTTCAACGCGTTGAAGATAAACGCCACCTTGGCGCTGATAGGCGCGATCGTGGCCGAGTTCTTCGGAACGCCGACGCAGGGAATAGGCTTTCGGATCTCGACAGAGGCCGGTCGCATGGCGCTCGACATGGTGTGGGCGGAAATCGCGCTGGCCGCGGTTGCAGGAATGGCTTTCTACGGACTTGTCGCGCTTGCCGAGCGCGTGACCACTTTTTGGCATCCATCGTATCGAACCTGACTCGGCGGGTTCTCTCAAGACCTGGAGTATCGCATGAAAAAATCATTGGCATTCGCGCTCGGCATCGCCCTCGGCCTGTCGTTGACGGCGGCGCGGGCGGCGGACAACGTCACCATCCAGCTCAAATGGGTCGCCCAGGCGCAGTTCGCCGGTTACTTCGTGGCGAAGGATAAGGGTTTTTACAAGGATGCCGGCCTCGACGTCACCATCAAGCCCGGTGGCCCCGATGTGGCGCCGCCGCAGGTCATTGCCGGCGGCGGTGCTGACGTGGTGGTCGACTGGATGCCGTCCGCGCTCGCCTCGCGCGAGAAGGGCGTGCCGCTGGTCAATATTTCGCAAACCTTCAAGAGGTCCGGACTGGAGCTGACCTGCCGCGCCGAGACCGGCATCAAGAAGCCGGACGATCTGAAGGGCAAGACCGTCGGGGTTTGGTACGGCGGCAACGAATATCCCTTCCTGTCGTGGATGTCGAAGCTCGGCTACAAGACCGATGGCTCTCCGGCCGGAGTCAAGATCATCAAGCAAGGCTTCAACGTCGATCCGCTCCTGCAGAAGCAAGCCGACTGCGTTTCCACGATGACCTACAACGAATATTGGCAGGTGATCGACGGCGGCTACAAGCCGAGCCAGCTCGTCGTCTTCAAGTACGAAGATGAGGGCGTCGCCACGCTGGAAGACGGTCTCTGGGTGATCGAGAAGAATCTCAAGGACCCCGCGTTCGTGGCCAAGATGGCGAAGTTCGTCAAGGCCTCGATGAAGGGCTGGGACTACGCCAAGAACCATCCGGACGAAGCCGTGAAGATCATTCTGGCTGGCGACACCACAGGTGCCAAAACCGAAAAGGACCAGAAGCGGATGATGCTGGAAGTCGGCAAATTGCTCGGCGCTGCCGATGGCAAGCTCGATGTCAAGGATTATGATCGAACCGTTGCGACACTGATGTCGGGCGGATCGGATCCGGTCATCACCAAGAAGCCGGAAGGCGCCTACAGCTTCGCGGTCTATGACGCGATGAAGTGATCTGAACGCAAGTGCGCTAGCGCGTGATGAAGGCTGGCTGAGCTGTAGTTACGACGGAAAGGAACTCCCTCTCCCGCTTGCGGGGGTCCGCGGCGAGCGAAGCTCGCTCTCGAGGTTGGGGAGGGAGTGTTCATTCCGAATGTTGCGCATTTTCAAAGTTGGCCCCCACCCGCCGCACTCGATGAGTGCGACGACCTCCCCCGCAAGCGGGAGAGGTGAACCGAACCGGCACAACGAGCGATCCAACCTCAAATCATCCCGCTGTCAGCGCGGCGGCGCCTGCCTTTCCGGCGGCTGCAGCGAGGACAATTCGCCGGCTGGCGTCCATCCGCCGCCGAGCGCCTGGAACAGGCTGCTTGCCGCCAGGAGCTTGGTCAGCCGCACTTGCGCCAGCGTGTTCTCTGCCGTCAGCAATGTCTGCTGGGTCAAGAGGACGGTGACGAGATTGACCGTGCCGGCGCGCAGCTGGGTTTCCGAAACTTCAAAGGCTTTTCGGGACGCGGCCACGGCCTCGATCTGGAGCCGCTCCTGCCTCGTGGATTGCGCGAGCGCGACAAGCGCCTTCTCGACGTCGGAGAAAGCCGACAGCACCGCCTTGCGGTAGGCCTGCAGGTTTTGCAGCTGCACGCCTTTGGCCTGCTTCAATTGGCTTTCCAGCAGGAAGCCGTCGAACAGCGGCTGCGTCAGCGCTGCCGAAAGGGTGTAGAACCATGCGCCTGGTCCGAACAGCGAGGCGAGTGCGGCGCTCTGAACGCCGGTTTGGGCGGTCAGCTGGATCTGGGGGAAGAACGCGGCACGCGCCGCCTCGACGCTGAAGTTGGAAGCGGCAAGCACCGCTTCCGCCTGGCGGACGTCCGGCCGTTGGTAGAGCAGTTCGGAGGGCATGCCGGGCGTCACGGGCGGGACCGCGATTTGCGTCAGCGTTCCACCATTCACGGTGAAGTTTGCCGGCGCGCGCCCAATCAGCACGGCAAGAGCTGCGATATTCTGCCTCAGCGTGATCTCGAGAGGAGGGATCGCGGCCCGTTCGGTCGAAACCAGGGCTTCCTGTTGCGAGACGTCGAGCTGCGAAGCGGTTCCACCCGCAAATTGCTGCTTGACCAGGATGAGAATGCGCTCGGCCGCGGCGAGGTTTCGGCGCGCGATGCGCAACTCGTCCTGCGCGGCGAGAATTTGGAAATAGGTGTTGGCGACCGTCACGATGGCCGTGAGCGTGACGACTTCGCGGTTGTAGCGTGAAGCGGTCGCGCTCTCCTCGGCCGAATAGAGCAGCGCGCGGTTCTTGCCCCAGAAGTCGACCATGTAGCTGGCGGTAAGGTTGAGATTGTACAGCGAGGAAGTCCTCGCAAAGACGGTGCCTCCGCTGGCGCCCGAGGCGGGGGTTCGCATTTGTTCGGCGGTCGCCGCACCCGTCGCGGAGGGCAGAAGTGGCGCGCCCGCGATCCCGACCTGGGCGTCGGCTTGCACGATCTGCGCCATCGCCACTGCAATATCGAGATTTCCGATCTGCGCTGTGTCCATCAGCGAGGTCAGCTCGCCGGAGTGGAAGCCGTGCCACCAATCCAGTGCCGGTTGGTGCGCGTCGGGCGCC
>Ga0210384_10000994_pt1 | contig 40499 bp, 32 predicted proteins | sample IncBWH2MmetaG_FD_160574 | JGI IMG/M metagenome (GOLD analysis project Ga0210384, IMG submission 160574) | Forest soil microbial communities from Barre Woods Harvard Forest LTER site, Petersham, Massachusetts, United States - Inc-BW-H-2-M | ecosystem: Environmental > Terrestrial > Soil >...
TCCTGGTTCAATCATCTCCAGCTTCCTGCGCCACTTGTACAAGCACCTCGGTCGTACCCCGAGCTCTCGCGCTAGCTCACCGACATCGTCACATGTCTCCATGCGTTCGACAGCCCTTTGTTGAAATCTCCGGGAGTATCTCTTTCTCTCCACTGTGGTTCCTTTCCCGGAAACTGTGCCCTATTTTTGTGTGTCAGTTCAAGGGTTCACTCCACTAAAAGAACTAGTCCGCCGCGGAAAAAGCAATCATAAGATGAGCGTGGATATCGACATATTGCTCCCGCCCGAAATGCTTTCGGCTGAACAAATCGACGCATTAGGAGCGGTCCTGATCGGGAGTTTAGCGTACAGCAGAAGTCATGAGAATCCGTGTCGTCTTGAAAAGGAGGTCAATCAGCGAATTATCGAACTGGATTTAATCGTCAGCTTAGATCCGGCCGATCCACAAGAGATGATTACGAAGCTGCCCGGTGGAAAATGGAAGATGGACGCTGCTATAGCAGAGGGGGGCCCGACAGTTTTGAACCATCTGGAGGTGATAGAAGTCAGATATGAGGAGGATCATGCGGCAAAGCGTGTAGCGTTGCGTATTCCAGATGCAGTGGGTTTCTTTATTCTAAAATCAGCGGTCACGTATCATCGTGAAAAATCGAAAGATGCGTACGACATTTATTACTATTGCCCCTTCTCTGATGAACCGGAGGATATTCGAAAGAAACTGCGAGCTTCGTTGACGGAAAATGCAGTACTCGCGGCTATTTCGAGGGTAAAGCGGATTTTTGAATACCCTGACTCAAAGTGGGTCGAGATGGTACTCGACCACCTAGGAATCCAGGGTGAATTGGAGCGGGATCGAGAAGCACAGCGATCGTAGGAGCCGTGATGGCAATTGTCGCGGAGTTGATGCCTCCCGCCCCGTAGCTTCGTCTGTCTAATATCCCCAGTGTGACTCCTATGGTCGCCCTCGACACCCGAAGGGCAACACCTATATCGAACGGTTCCATTGCCGCTTGAAGGAAGAAGAAGTCTGGACGGCGGAGTAACGCATCGTGCAAAAAGCGCAAGGGTCGATCGCTCGCTGGGTCGAGGAGCACAATCCCGACCGCCCTCATTGCGGCGTCGGAAATCGTACCCCGCGAGAGGCATGCTGGAGTTTTGCAGCTGTACCAAAAAAATGAGGCCCTGACTGTCCAAATTAGTGGGGGGGGGGTACTACAAGCTGAAGCAGTACTTTCGTACTGTTATCGTCAAATCGCGCCGAATTGAACGATCTATCGACATGGGCAACCCTCACGGTTAGGTTAGTTCCAGGCCGAGTTTATCCAGCCGATGCTAATGGATAGGTCTGTTCACTAGGCCTCGATTCCAGGCCTGGTTGGTTGGCCGTGTGGGGCGAGGGGAGCGCGAATCATCTGCCTCGCGGGAGTTTGAGCGCTAGGAGAAATGGGTAACCTGCTACAAGTTCGCGAGCTGTGCGTCCAGTATCGTCCCGTTCGAGCGAAGCCGCATCTGGCGGTTGATCGGATCAATTTCGACATCGGCCCAGGAGAAGTGGTCGGCCTGATGGGGGAATCGGGCTGTGGTAAAACAACCATCGCTCTGGGCCTGTTGAGACTACTTCCCAAAGACAATGTAAAAGTCTTGGGCACGATCTCATTTCGCGGGCAGAACCTCGTCTCGATGGATGAACAGGCACTCCAGCGGATTCGTGGCGCCGAGATTTCGATGGTCTATCAGGAACCGGGAATTTCTCTGTGTCCTGTGCTGCGAGTCGGCGACCAGGTCGCAGAAGTATTTCGCGCCCACCGGAATTGGAGTTGGGAGCAGTGTCGGACGGAAGCGAGCTCCATGCTTGCGCTTGTGGGCCTCCCCGGCACGGCGCGGATCTTTTCTGCCTACCCGCATCAATTGAGCGGTGGGCAACTCCAGCGTGTGGTGTTGGCGCAGGCTCTGGCTTGCCGGCCCGCACTGCTGGTTGCCGATGAACCAACGGCGTCTCTTGATGCGCGCAGCCAGGCGGAGTTCCTCCTACTGCTCAGAGAATTGAAAGAGCAGTTTGGCCTGGCAATCCTTCTGATCAGCCACACGCCTGAAATCCACGCTAGCCTCGCCGACCGACTACTGGTGATGAAGGAAGGGTGGATCGTCGAGGAGGGAAGTTTCGAACAAATCTACCGAAACCCCACGCATGCCTACACGCGCACGCTGTTCGGGCGAAGCGGACGCGCTCGAAAGATAGAAAGCAGGCCGCCGGATTTGATCGCTTCCAGGAACAATTCACAATGATCAACCTACCCGAGCCACTGCTCCGCGTGGATCATCTCAGTAAGACCTATCTCGAACGTCATGCGGTGACAAAGGCCAAAGTCGTAGTGTCGGCATTCACGGACGTGAATTTGACCATCTATCCGGGCACAACCACTGCACTGGTGGGTGAGTCCGGAGCGGGCAAATCGAGTCTGGCGCGCTCGCTGGCCCTTCTGGAAAGGCCGACGCAAGGCGAGATTTGGTTTGAGGGCGTGGAATTACTGTCGCTCGGCGAAAAAGGGCGGGTCGGGATGCGCCAGCAAATTCAGATGATCTTCCAGGATCCGACTTCTGCCATGAATCCGCGGATGACGGCGCTAGAAATCATCCGAGAGCCTCTGGTGATCCAGAGACAGGGTACCAGCACGCAGCGTCGCGCGCAGGCGCTGGATCTGATGGAAGAAGTCGGTTTGCCGCGGGAATGGGAAGGGAAAACTGCGCTTGAGTTCAGCGGGGGACAGCGCCAGCGTCTGGCAATCGCCCGGGCGCTATCGCTTGAGCCAAAACTCCTGATTTTAGACGAGGCGCTGTCAAACCTAGACATCGCAAATCAGGAGATGATCTTGAAACTTCTGAAGGAGGTGCAAGCGGCGCATCCGCTCGCCTACCTTCACATTTCGCACGACCTCCGCCTGGTGTCGCGATTCGCCGAGGAGCTCGCCGTCATGCAGGCAGGAAAAATAGTGGAGCAGGGCGGGGCGGCGAAAATGATGGCCCACCCTATCCACCCCTACACACAGGAACTTTTCGCCGCCATGCCTTCGCTTGAATCCATCTGCGAGGAACGCTTCGCCTAAACCATGATTGCGAAATACATTGTTCGGCGGCTGGTGCACGCGACACTGCTACTGGTTGCGATCTCCTTTTTGTCGTTCGCACTACTCGAGATGGCCCCGGGCGATTATTTCGACGCCCTGCGCATGAACCCACAAATTTCTGCCCAGACCATCAACGGTATCCGGTCTGAATATGGGCTCGATCGGCCGCTCCTGATCCGCTACCAACACTGGCTTCTGTCGGTCTTCAAAGGGCAAATGGGGTACTCGATTGCGTACCACACCCCGGTCGGCCCACTGCTTTCCATCCGCGCGCGCAATACGCTGCTGCTGACCGGAATTTCGACCACGCTCGCATGGCTATTGGCAATCCCGATTGGCGTATGGAGCGCAAAGAATAGGGGAAGCTGGGGCGACCGCGCAGGCGGGCTTCTAACCTCCACATTTCTCACCATTCCGGATCTGCTTTTATTTCTTTGCTTGCTTCTCGTGGCGGTAAAGACCGGGTGGTTTCCAGCCGGGGGGATGACTTCTCCCGGAGAGGCGAGTTTTGGATTCTGGAGCAAGACCAAGGATATTGCGCTTCATTTGTTTCTGCCTGGAGTTGGCCTGGCGCTCGGCATCTTGCCCATGCTGGTGCGCCATATTCGCTCGGCCATGATTGAAGTTCTCGAGTCTCCCTTCATTCGTGCGGCGCGCGGCCACGGCATATCCGCGAGGCGGGTGCTGTATTGTTATGCGCTGCCCGTGGCGGCAAACCCCTTGATTTCACTTCTAGGATTTTCACTGGGGACCATGCTGAGCGCTTCGGTCATGGTGGAGGTGATACTGAGCTGGCCGGGACTTGGGCCGCTGCTGGTGGAAGCGATCTTTGCGCGCGACGTCTATGTTGTGATCGGTGTAGTGATGTTGTCCTCTTTGTTTCTTGTGGCGGGGAATCTCGTCGCTGATGTGCTTCTATTTGCAAACGATCCAAGGATTCGGGTGGAGTGACCTGGTGCGGCAACGCTTCAAACTTCGCGGGGCGCTGTTCTTCCTGGCAGGATTTCAATCGCTCATTCTGCTCGCAGGCTTCTTCGCTCCATACCATCCGACCGCTCAAGACCGACAGTCGCCCTTCGCGCCTCCGACTCCAATTCATTTCTTCGACGCGCAGGGAAAATTCCACCTGCGGCCTTTTATCTACGGACCCGAGAACGAGCCCGCCAACCCGAACGCAAGCAGCCTAGATTCTACGCGGGTATTCCCAATACGCTTCTTTGTGGCAGGCGCGCGGTACAGGATTGCGGGCCTCGTTCCGGTGCGCTTCCATCTCCTTGGTGTCGAAGCGCCGGGCCGGATCTTCCTGCTGGGCAGCGACGGATATGGGCGTGATCAACTTTCCCGTTTCCTCTACGGAGGGCAGCTCTCCTTGCTTTCAGGCCTGGTGGCTGCCGCAGTTTCGGTTTTTCTAGGGATCCTCGTAGGCGGCCTGGCAGGTTTCTACGGGGGCTGGCTGGACCAGGCGCTGATGCGTGGCGCGGAACTCTTCCTGGCGCTGCCTTGGCTCTACTTGTTGTTCGCCGTGCGCGCCGTACTGCCTTTGCACATCACCGAATCCCAGGTCTTCTTCCTGCTGGTGGGGGTCATGGGGCTGATCGGCTGGGCGCGTCCCGCACGGCTGATCCGCGGCGTGGTATTGACGGCGAAAGAGCGAAATTTTGTCCTGGCGGCGCGTGGTTTTGGCGCCTCCGACAGCTACTTGCTGTGCCGGCACATACTGCCGCAGGCGTCCGGAGTCGTGCTGACCCAGGTCGCGCTGCTCGTACCGCAATTCGTTCTTGCCGAAGTGACCCTGACATTTCTGGGCCTGGGGGTGAGTGAGCCGCTGGCCAGCTGGGGCAGCCTGCTTTCCTCGCTCGAGCAATACTCCGTCCTCACTTCCTACTGGTGGATGTTTCTACCGGCGCTGCTTTTGATTCCTCTGTTCCTTGGGTATTACGCGGCTGCCGATGCACTGCAGGAACGCTTCAAATCCGTCTCGCTGTAAAAACAAATCAATCTCTGCTAAGAGTTGAGGTATGGCGAAGGTTTTTCATTTGGGCCCGAGGGCGGCCGCGTTTGGAATCATATTGTTTCTCGCGCTAGCGAGCCTCAGAGCCGCATCGGGGGGCGCGAAGGAAGAACTGCTGGTGACGGAGAACCCTCCGGGTCGGATCGGCGGCAGGATGGTTGTGGGCTTGCGCTCGGAACCAAAGACGCTCAATCCCGTGCTTGCGACGGATGACACTTCACGCGATGTGATTCGCTGTATGACATCCGACCTGATCCACATCAACAGAGAAAATCTGAAAACCGAACCAGCGCTCGCAAAGTCCTGGACCGTATCGCGTGACGGCAAGCAATACACGCTGCACCTTCGGCAAGGTCTGCGTTTCTCGGATGGCCAACCGATGCTGGCAGACGATGTCCTGTTCAGTTTTCATCTTTACTTGGATGAAAAAGTCCACTCTCCCGAGCGTGACCTGCTGGTGATCGGTGGAAAGCCCGTAGAGGTCCAGAAAGTGGACGACTACACGGTTCGCTTCGACCTTGCCGAGCCTTACGCTGCGGCCGAAAGAATCTTTGACGGACTGGCCATTCTCCCGCGGCACCTTCTCGGGGATAGTTATCGAAGCGGTAATTTTTCGCATGCTTGGAACCTCTCGGCCTCGCCCAGTCAATTTGCCGGATTGGGGCCGTTTCGGCTAAAGGAATATGTACCGGGCCAGCGCATTGTTTTGGAGAAGAATCCCTTTTATTGGAAGCAGGATCGCCGAGGAAGCCGGCTGCCGTACCTCGATGAAATTATTTTCTTGTTCGTGCCCAGCGAGGATGCCCAGGTGGTCCGATTTGAGGCTGGCGACACGGACATTCTCAGCCGGTTCAGCGCCGAAAACTTCGCCGTACTCGAGAAGCAGCAAGCGACGCGGGGCTACCACCTCTATGACCTGGGGGCGGGGTTCGAGTACAACTTCCTGTTCTTCAATCTGAACGATCTCGCCGCGAAGGGCCGCCCTGAAATCACGAAGAAGCAGACCTGGTTCCAGGATGTGCGATTCAGGCAGGCCGTTTCGGCGGCCATCGATCGCGAAAGCATCATTCGGCTGGTCTATCACGGCCGCGCTACCGCTCTGTGGGGCAACGTCACGCCTGGCAACAAGCTTTGGATTGATGCGGCGCTTCCTCATCCCTCGCAATCGCTCGACCGCTCGCGGCAGCTTCTCCGGGCAGCGGGCTTCTCTGTGAAGGGCGACGGAACTCTCTTGGACGCTAACGGCACGCCAGTGGAATTTTCAATTCTGACCAACTCATCGAATGCCCAGCGTTCGAAGATGGCGACGCTCATTCAAGATGACCTGAGCAAGCTGGGGATGAATGTTCACGTGGTCTCCTTGGAATTTCGAGCCATGGTGGACCGGCTGCTGACCAGCTACGACTATGAAGCCGCCCTCATGGGCCTGGTGACGGGCGATGCCGACCCGACGCCGGAAATGAATGTCTGGCTGTCGAGCGGAGAGACGCACCTCTGGCATCCGGAACAAGCCAAGCCGGCAACGCCGTGGGAAGCGGAAATCGACCGCTTGATGCAACAGCAGCTGATCACTCTGGACTACTCGAAGCGGAAGCAAATCTACAACCGAGTTCAGGAAATCATCGCCGAAGATGTCCCGGTCATTTGCCTGGCCAGCCCTAATATTCTCGTAGGCGCGAAGGACCGGGTTGGGAATTTCCGGCCTGCCGCCCTGGACCCTTACGCCTTGTGGAATATTGAACAGCTTTACATGCGTTAGCCGGACGACTCGGAGCGCCATGGCCCCTCAGAAATCCGCGACATTGGAAGAGTTGCGCGAGGCATGGCCGGACACTCGTCTGGTTCAAGAATGCTTGCGGGGCAAGGAAGAAGCCTGGTCCGCGCTGGTGGATAAATACAAGAACCTGATCTTCTCGATTCCCATCAAATATGGTTTTTCTGGCGACGATGCGACGGACATTTTTCAGGCGGTTTGCCTGGAGCTGCTCACCGAGTTACCCAAGCTGCGCAAGCCGAAAGCCCTGCCGAAGTGGATCATGCAAGTCACTTCTCACAAGTGTTTCCACTCGAAGAGGCAACAACGGCGCTTGGGCTCTTCTGATCCGGAGGAGAGAAAGATCGAACCCAGTGAACCGGCCCGCGCCGAAACGATCCTGCGGGAAGCGCAGCAGGAGCAGGGCCTGCGGGAAGTAATCTCTGAACTCCCGCCGCGCTGCCGCGAACTGGTTCGCATGCTTTTTTACGAAGAGCCTGCGCGCCCCTACCAGGAAATAGCCCTGACGCTTGGGATCTCGACCGGATCGATTGGTTTCATCCGGCAGCGTTGCCTCGAACGCTTGCGCAAACGGCTCCTGGACGCAGGTCTTTCGTGAAGCGGCAATCGAGCAAGGACCCTGTTTCCCCGAAACTGATCGAGGGCTTGGCCGGCCTTACGGACAACGCCAGTCGGACACGGTATCTTGAGCGCCGCAAGCAACTCTGGACTCCGGGCGTGGTCCGAAAATTGAATGAGCTAGCTCGCGAGAAGCTGCGCATCGATCCCCAGCAAGCACTCTCGCTCGCGGAGGCGGCCGTCGCGATCGCAACGAAGCTCGGCGCGCAGGATGTGCTGGCCTCGAGTTTTCGCTCCAAAGCCAACGCCCTGTACATGATCGGCGACAATTCGAAGGCCCTGGAATTTCACGCCCGGGCGCTTGAGATCTTTCGACGAGTCGGCAACGCCGAAGAAGAAGCGCGCACTCTAAATTCCTCCATTCAGCCCTCGCTTTTGCTCGGGGAGTATGACCGGGCGATGGAGGCGGCCGAGCGGGCCCGCGAACTCTTCCGCGGGCTCCGGGACCACCGGCGATTGGCGCACGTGGAGATCAACGTAGGAAACATCTACCACCGCCAAGACCGGTTCGAAGAGGGGCTTGCTCATTACGAGCGCGCCTACGAAATGCTCCTTCCTTTTCGCGATTCCGAAGGGCTGGCGGTGGCCCTCTACAACATGGCCGTCTGCCTGATCACTCTCAATGATTTCCCGCGCGCACTGGCCACTTACCAGCGCGCGCGGGAAATGTGCGTCGAGCACGGTATGACACTGCTGGTCACGCAGAGTGACTACAACATCGCCTACTTGTATTACTTGCGGGGCGAATACAGCCGCTCGATCGAAATGCTCCGCTCGACGCGGGAAGAATGCGAGAAGAATGGCGACGCCCACGTTCTGGCGCTCTGTTACCTGGATTTGTCAGAAATCTATCTCGAGCTGAACTTGAGCGCGGAAGCCAAGGAAACCGCTCACGAAGGCTATCTGCGTTTTCAGAAACTCGGGATGGGCTATGAAGAGGCGAAATGCCAGGCCAACGAAGCCATGGCGCTCAGCCAGTTGGGGAAGGCGCTGGACGCGCTGGGGCTTTTCGCAGAGGCGCGCCCGAAATTCGTCCGTGAGAAAAATCTCGTCTGGCCCTGGCTGATTGACCTTTACCAGGCGGTGGTTCTCTACAACGAAGGGCGCCTATTCGAGGCGCGCCGGCTGTGCACCCGCGCAGCAAAATTCTTCGACACCTCGTTCCTGCCGAGCAAGGCGGTGCTTTGCCGGCTGCTCCTCGCGCGGCTTTCGCTCTGTACCGGAAATCTTGAAGCCGCCCGCGCCGATTGCTGGCACGCACTCGAGCGTCTGGCTTCGCTCGAGGCTCCCGTCCTTCGATACCAGGGCGAGTTCTTGATGGGCGAGATTCAACAAACCTCGGGTGACCAGCGCGAGGCTTACGACTCCTATCAGAGAGCACGGGAAGCTCTCGAGACTCTTCGCAGCAGCCTTCACGGCGAAGAACTGAAAATCGCCTTCATGAAGAATCGCCTGGAAGTGTACGAATGCCTCGTCGAGCTCTGTTTAGCCCGAGGCGGCCAGAAGGATTCAACCGAGGAGTCTTTCGGATACATGGAGCTGGCGAAGTCGCGGAGTCTGGCGGAGCTTCTGCTGCAGCACGGCCACGGGTTCGGCGCGATGGAAGCGGGGCAGAGCGGGCTGGTGCGGCGGATCCGCGAAATGCGCGAAGAGTTGAATTGGTACTATCGCCGCCTGGAGGTGGAGCAGTTGCGGCCCGAAGCACCCTCGACCGAGCGAATCCAAAAGCTCGAACAAGAGGCGCTGGCGCATGAAAATGAACTGCTCCGCGCGTTGCGGGAGCTTCCTCCATCTGAACCCGAGGCCCAACTCCACTCCAGTAAAGTCGTCGGTTCACTCGAGAGCATTCGCGCTTCGCTTCCTTCTGATACAGCGCTGGTCGAGTACTTTTCGGTCAAACAGCAATTTATCGCCGCCGTGCTGACCCGGGACCGACTGGAAATTATTCCCCTCACGCCCGTTGCGCGCATCGTAAATCTTCTCAGACTGCTCCACTTTCAGCTGTCCAAATTCCGCCTGGGTGACGAGTACGTGAAATCATTTGAGAAATCGCTGCTGGACTCAACCGAAGCGCATCTCCGTGAGATCTATGAGGAAGTGTTTGCGCCGCTCGCGAGTCGCTTGCGCGCTCGGCATCTTGTTATCGTGCCACACGGCGTCCTGCATTACGTGCCGTTTCACGCACTGTTCGATGGGGAGCGTTATGTCATCGATTCCTTCACGGTCTCCTACGCCCCCAGTGCCAGCATCTTTGCCTACTGCCAGCGAAAAGCCGCGCGTGCCACCGGGCCGCCGCTCGTTCTGGGCGTGCCGGACACGCGCGCGCCTGAGATACTGGAAGAAGTGAAATCCGTGGCCGAGATCTTGGCCGGGGCGGAACTGCTGGTCGGCCGGGAGGCCAACGAAGCGGCCATGCGAGAAAAGGGCGCTCACAGTCGGCTGATTCACATCGCCACTCACGGCAGTTTCCGTCAAGACAATCCCATGTTCTCGGGGATTCGTCTGGGCACGGCCTATATGAATCTGTACGACCTGTACCAGCTCAGACTGGAAGCTGACCTAGTTACACTGAGCGGATGCGGCACGGGCTTAAACGTGGTCGCAGCAGGCGATGAATTGTTGGGCTTGATACGCGGCCTGCTGTCGGCAGGGGCGCATTCGCTGCTCTTGACGCTCTGGGATGTAAACGATCGGAGCACCTCGGACTTCATGACCAGCTTCTATCGTCGGCTCGAGCAGGGAGGGGACAAGGCTTCCGCCTTGCAAGGGGCCATGCAGGAATTGCGTGGCCGCCACCCGCATCCCTATCATTGGGCTCCCTTTACCCTCATTGGCAAGATCCAATCTGCTTAGCAGCGGATTTGAATCGCACCCTATATTTTTTCATCCCCTCCCGACCCTTATTCACAGGTGGTGCAAATGCAGCTGGCGGGCTCGATCTCGGGGTTGCGCCACAAAACCAAAATTCGGGGGGATAGGATGAGACATTTCTCGTTGGAAAACTGGACTGATTTCGTTCGGGATGTGGTCGGACAGGAAGAAAAAAATGTCATGCAGAAACATCTTGAAGACGGGTGCCAGGAATGCACGAAAGTGCTCAGCACCTGGAACAGCGTCCATCAGGCGGCGCGGCGTGAAAGCGCCTACCGCCCGCCAGACAGCGTCGTGCGAACAGTCAAGGGTTTGGGCTCGCTCCATGGGCTGGGCCAGGTATCGCGCATGAAGGCTTCGATGGCCCAACTGCTATTCGACAGTTCACTCCATCCTTTGCCAGCCGGGGTGCGCTCGACTTCTGTTGCGGCGCGGCAGTTGCTGTACGGCATCAGTAACTATCGGGTGGACCTCCGCATTCAGCCTCAGGAAGATTCCGACAAGGTTGCTATTGTCGGGCAAATCCTTAACTCGGCTGAACCAGAGAACGCGATCGGGCCCATTCACGTCGTGCTCCGGAAGGGAAAGAGAATCATCGCCGAATCAGTGACCAACCGTTTTGGAGAGTTTCACCTGGAGTGTGATTTGGAAAATAGCCTTCACCTGCAAGCCGGGCTCCCGCATGGCCAGGTGGTGCAGATCCCGCTGATAGACCCCCTATCGGAAGCTGCGGTCGTTGAGCCCGAAGATACTGAATCATCCGGGGTTAGGAAGCTGTCGAAGGATCCGAAGAAAAGTACTAGGAAGAAGGTTTGATGGTCAGGCTGCCAAAACTAGCCGGATGTACCATTGGCCGCGTCGGGCGTCCTGGTAAAACTATTACCCGGGCGGAATCGATGCGGTCCGGCTTCCGAGGCAGCAAGCAAAAGGAGCAGTTCCAACCATGAAGCGTCTAAGCTGGATTCTTGTTTTACTAACTATGGGGCTCTGGGGACAACCCGCAGCTGCCCAGGGTCTACTAGGGGGCGTGCTTACCAACCTCGGCTCGGGCCTCGGTCAATTGGTGAACTCGCTTTTGGGGCAGCCGCAAGGCGTAATCGTTCGCACCAACCTCGGCCGGGCCGGGCTGCAAGCTGCCTGCCAGCAGAATGGATGTACGGTCGTCAGCGGATTGGACGGCAGCCAGAACTCGGTATTTCTAGTCAGGCCAACCAAGCAGGGACTGATTCCTGATCTCCTCGCTGCGGTCTTGAGACTGGTTGACGGCATTCTGGACGCCGAACCGGACCAGTCCATGATGATTCCTCCGAATCCCGCGAACCAGACGAACTCGAATACGCCTCCGGCTGGATTGTGGGACACGACCCCGGTCAATTACTACGGCACGAATGTCATGCACGGCTACGTGAGTCAACCTGCGGCCCAAATCATTCGCTTGTCGCAGGCGCAAAAAGCTTTCAATGTGAGCGGGTCTGGAATCATCGCGGACATTGATACGGGTGTCGACCCGAATCACCCGGCCCTCAAGAGCGTTTTGCTGAACGGCTACGACTTCACGCGCAACTTGGCGGGCGGCTCGGAGATGAGGGATATTTCGATGAGCTCGCCGCCGCCTTGCGAAACCTGCGCAGCGGCTTTTGTGAATCAGCACACGGCAGCGATGGTGGACCAACACACGGCCGCCATGGTCGATGGCAACGCCTACGCGGCATTTGGGCACGGCACGATGGTCGCGGGCGTAATTCATCTGGTCGCCCCGACATCGCAAATTCTTCCCCTGAAAGCGTTTCATGCCGATGGAACCGGAAATCTCTCGGACATTCTCCGTGCCGTGTACTACGCGGTACAGCACAACGCAAAAGTGATCAACATGAGCTTCGATCTCAGCTCGAGCTCGACGGAGCTTGTCAACGCGATCAATTATGCCAACAGCCAGAAGGTGATTTGCGTGGCCTCTTCCGGCAACGATGGCCAGAAAGAAGTCGTCTATCCCGCCGGTCTGCAAAATGTAATGGGCGTGGCATCGACGAACAATCAGGACCAGCGTTCGACCTTCTCGAACTACGGAAACCAGGTGGTGTGGGTCGCGGCTCCCGGCGAAGCCATCATTACCACCTATCCATTCGGCGCTTATGCCGCGGGGTGGGGAACCTCGTTCAGCTCGCCGTTTGTGGCCGGCACTTCTTCGCTGATTCTGAATATGCAGCCGAACGACAGCCAATCCCAGGCAGCTTGGGCACTCGGTCACGCAAAATGGATTGGCCCGAATATGGGCAACGGCCGCATGGACATTTACTGGTCCCTGTGGTCTTTGAATCCGATCCAAGGACTGCTCGAGTAGCGGGGCTAGCGGATCCCACCATGGCCACAAACTTATATTCGATCGGCACTTCCGATCCGGCAGTCGCAATCAAGGCTGGAACGGAAGTGCGCGGCTTTGCTCAAAGCGCGCCGAGACCATCCTTCCGGCCCGCATCGGCTGCCGGCTTGAGAATCAAGCAGGTTGAGGAGCAGCTTTCGGCGCTGCGAACCTCGCTCATTTGCGCTTTCAACCAACTCCTGGACCTCAAGGACCTCAATACGGGCGTGCACAGCACGCGGCTCGCGGAGTGGGCACTGCACGTCGGTGGGGAGCTGGGCCTCACTGAACTCGACCAGGGCGACTTGGAAGTTGCCGCGCTACTGCACGACATTGGGAAAGTCGGAATTCCAGACGCCATCCTCAACAAGCCCGGCAAACTGTCATCCGAAGAATATGAGCTGATGAAAAAACACCCCGAGTACGGTTGGGCCGTGCTTCGTCAGGTTCCCGGGATGGAGCGGGCCAGCCTGCTGATTCTCCACCATCATGAGAGCTACAATGGCACAGGGTATCCTGGCAACCTCGCCGCGGAAGAAATACCCGTCGGATCGCGCATCGTTTCGGTGATCGATGCCTTCGACGCCATGGTTTCTTCTCGCCCCTATCGCGAGGGATTGCCTTTTGCCGAAGCCGAGCGCCGCCTCCTCGAGGCCAGCGGCACTCAGTTCGACCCCGACGTTGTCGAGCACTTCCTTCCACTTGCCCGCGCAGAAATGTCCGCCGTCTTCGCCGCCGCCGGCACCACCGTTTCCGCCGTGCTCTGATTTCATCCCTTTGCTTCGAGCAGACTCTGGTAGCTGGCCAACGGCCCCTCCGTTCAGGTTCCTTCTCCTTGAGCCCAAGTCTCGGGATAAAAGCGAGCAAAGGCTCGCAAGCGCGCTGGTTTGTCTTTGCGTCCTCTTGCGACTTTCCGGCGAGGACACAGGGGCCGATTTCCGCCGAGCTCCCGGCGCACATGCATATATAATGTTGCGAACTCGAACCCCCTCGGACTCTTGAACTTCTGCCAGGCGGCATTTTCGACCAAAATCCAGAGGAGTGGGCCATCGGGAAGTTCCGGGAAGTCAGCTCTTAGCGTGGGCTTCGAGGTGACTTCCATCCCCTGTCATTTTCACTGGCGTTCGGGACCTCGTGGCGGTAGGCTGCCCATCCCAGGTCCCCAAAAAATGCAGAACAAGACCGTGAATGGAAATTCGCGGCATCCGATCTTGAGAATCCATCGACCGAAATCACTCGCCGATGCTCTTTCGCAGAACGGCGGTATCCTTTTCGAGGGCTGCCTGGTTCTTTTAAGCGCCGAACAAGTCCAAGGGATGGGTGCAAGATGCGCGCGATTGCTTCCAGTGTCACCGAGCCCGGTCGAGCGATGAAAAACCCGGCCTGGAAGATCTCGATACAGCTGGCCAAAGCTGGGCGCAGCATTCCGGTTCTTTTGATTTGCGCGTTCCACCTGCTGCCGGCAACCAAGGCGCAGACAATTCGCGTGGACGGGACACCGAGTCATGTTGTTAACACATTTCAGCCCTGGTATGCGTTGGGCACGACTGTCGATCGCGTGCCGAGCAATTCGACCGATGCATTTTTCAGTCCGGAAGCTTTGCAGCAAATCCTTTCGGCAGGCTGGGGAGCGGTCAGCTACCGTCAGAATACGGAGCTTTTCGTCCAGGCCTGGCATTGGAATCCCAAAGGGACCTGGAGCGATCCCTTGGGTAAAGGCTATTTCACCGGCGATTCCACGCCCACGGAGATGATCCGCCACTCCTACGGCTACGATTTGCCCCATCGCGGGTTCACGCGGAATCAAGGCACCGAGGACACCGGATACTCGCGCCTCGACGACGGCGACCTGAACACCTATTGGAAGAGCAATCCCTATCTCGCGAAGGCATTCACCGGAGAGCGAGATTCGGTGCACCCGCAGTGGGTGGTGATTGATCTCGGGGTAAGCAGAGGGGTCAATGCCATTCGGATTGCGTGGGCCGATCCTTATGCGCGAGCGTACCGAGTTCAATACTGGCTCGGAGAAGACGCGATGGACGATCCCGGCAAAGGCGAGTGGAGGGATTTTCGCTCCGGCATTATTCGAGAAGGCAAGGGTGGAACGCCGACCTTGCGCCTTGATTCCTCCCCGGTGCGCGCTCGGTTCGTGCGCATACTGATGACCGAGTCTTCAAACACCTGTGACACGCATGGCGCAAGCGACCCGCGCAATTGCGTGGGATACGCCATCAAGGAAATTTACCTGGGGACGGTCGAGGGGAAGGGGCTCGCGGAATTTAAGGACTTGATCGTCCACTCGCCGGACCAAAAGCAGACGGCCACTTATTGCTCTTCCGTCGATCCCTGGCATCAGCCTTCGGATTTGCTGCTAGCTCCGGACCGTATGGAATCGGGTGACCAGCCGGGCTTCGATCTTTTCTACACCAGCGGGATCACTCGCGGGCTCCCGGCGATGATTCCGGTCGCCATGCTCTACGGCACGCCCGAAGACTCCGCTTCAGAGATTGCCTATATCGAGAAGCGCGGCTACCCGATTTCCTACGTTGAGATGGGCGAAGAGGCGGACGGGCAATACATGTCACCGGAGGACTACGGGGCGCTCTACCTCGAATGGGCTCGGGCGCTTCACCGGGTTGATCCGGGACTAAAGCTGGGAGGGCCGGTCTTTGAAGGCGTGGATGAGGACATCAAGGCCTGGCGCGACGCGCGTGGACGGACATCGTGGTTCGGGCGGTTTCTCGGTTACCTCGCAGCGCATGGGCGGATCGGGGACTTGGCTTTCATGTCGTTTGAGCACTATCCCTACGACGGTTGCGAAACGCCCTGGGAGAGGCTTTACGACGAGCCTCGGCTGATCACGCACATCATCGAGGTGTGGCGCCAGGACGGATTGCCGCCGGGGACTCCGATGTTTGATACGGAGACAAATTGCCACGGCGGAGAAGCTTCGGTCGATGTGTTCGGGGCGCTTTGGCTTGCCGATTCTTTTGCAGGATTCCTCACTGCAGGCGGGCGAGCCACATTCTACTACCACGCGCTGCCGTATTCTCCGCCGCACCCGAACTGCAAGAACAGTTGGGGCACCTATCACATGTTCATGGTGGACAAAAATTACCAGATCCTCAAGCGGACCTCGCAATACTTTGCGGCACAACTGATCACGCAGGAGTGGGCGCAAGCCGGATTGCAGGAGCACCGTCTGTTTCGAGCCTCCGCCGATATTCGGGATCCAGCGGGGCACATGCTGGTGACGGCGTATGCGCTGCTGCGACCAGATGGCGAATGGTCCGTGATGGCGGTGAACAAGGATTATGTCGAGCCGCATGCGGTCGGGATCGTTTTCTCGGATGAGGTGGCACATTCGGAGGGGTCTTTCGCGGGGCCGGTGACGATGATCACCTTTGGGCGGGAACAGTATCAGTGGCATCCGGCGGGGAGGGATGGCTATGCCGACCCGGATGGCCCGGCAGTAACTTCCACAATTTCCGGCGGCGCCGGCACGACCTACAAGCTGCCCCCGGCCTCAGTAACGATCCTCCGCGGAAGGGTCGGTCGAGAAAGAGCAGCGACCAGCGCCGCTCACTCGCCTTGATCGTGCCGACTCAAGGCGGCGCATTCCCCAAAACACCGAATGCATAAATGTTCAAAGCTTCAAGCGTTCTCAGCAGGACGATTCAAGAACACTTGGGTCTAGGGTCCTCTGACGTACGAGGACTTGACCGTTTTTCTGGGTCCTAGGACAACGGTCGGTTTTGCTTCCCTCCGGTGTCGTGGCCCGAGGATTCTCCGAGCTCAAGCAGTCTGGGTTGAAGGGTCTCTCCTTGAACACGGTTCACCGTGCACAACACAACAAGCCACGCTCGTTCGCATCCCTTTTCGGCGCAGAATGCTCGGGCCAGCCGACTTGCCACTCGACTGAAGTGCCTGGGCAAGCGGAGCTCAAGTCGCAGTTTTAATTTCCACTTGCAAGTTCCTGATCTCTCGGTCGCCGACATTTTCGACGGTATGCGGCGGCAGGGGTTCAAGCCAGGTGGGAGAAATGAGCTTAGGAGTTTCTTGGGACTGGCGAGTGTCGAGTGTCACGTTTCGAAGTTGGTCGCGCCGCACAAAATCGCTCCAAGTGACGATCAAGAGCACGCTCGGCCAGCGGTGGGTATGCACGGGGACTATCTGCCCGGGCAAAATGCGCGTCTCTAGGACGCGCACGCTCTGGTTTTCAAACAGGACCGTGTGGTGGTTGGGCGCGGCCACGACTGCATCGAGCGAGTCTGGCCAGGGCCAGACCTGCTTTGGTGGGCCGGGATCGCCGGAGCTCATCGCCCATCCCGCTGTCGGGTCATTGATTTTCTCCCGGGAGAAAGAGCATGGGGGCTTTCGCGCTAATGAGCGGTTGGAGGCGCCGAAGCGCCCAATGTGCGCACCAGCCAGGGAACGATCACCTGTTTGAATATGAGGGGGTCGGGCCAGACGCCTTTTTGCCGGCCCAAGTGGCCTCCGAGCGGGTTGATCCAGGCTTCCTTGGGCACATCGCCCGTCTTCAGCAGCAGAAAGGCGTCTGAAACGGGGACTTGCGTATCGAGTGCGCCGGCAATAATCAACATCTGAGTTGTGGGCTTGCCGATCAGATTTTGATTCACCAGCGACATCTTAGGGAAGATTTCCGCCAGGTCGTCGACTGATTTTGCGCCCTCGAAAATATTCAGGAAAGCCGGAATCAGGCCGAAAAGGTATTCGCGATTTCCGAGGATGGAGTTCAACAGAAAATCCTTTTGGAAGCTGGCATCGACCGGAGGAGTCTGCAGGACCACGCCCTTCAGACGCGCGCGTTCGACGATGGAAAGCTTCGTGGCCCAATAGGCGCCAAAGCTCTGGCCGTCGGCAGCGATGCGCGATTTGTCGACTTCCGGGCGAGTGGCCAGGTAATCCAGCACTGGAGCGAACATGCGCTCGGCGGTGAGCCCGGCCTTGATGGGCGCCTGGCCTGTGCCGGGAGAATCGACGGCGATGAAGCCGATACCGTAGGGAATGATGGCGCCGAAATTTTCCGAGAGATCTTCCTTGCGGCTGTCGAGCCCGCTGATAGCCAGCACTACGGGAACGGGGCCGGCGGAACTTTTCGGGAGCCGGAGATAGGCAATGATTTCCGAGCTCTCGAAAGGAATGTGGATGACCTCGATAGGCGGGTCCATCAGGCGGGCGTGATCGAGGAAGGCTTCCATCGCCTTGGCGTAGGCGACTTTTTTCCCCGCAGACAGCGGCACGGGCCAGCGCCCAAAAGAATAAAGTCGCCAGGCCTTGCCATAGAGCGCGCTGGCCTTCCCGGCATCGGTCGACTCCAGGGATTTCGCCTGCGCCCTGTAGCGCGAGGCCACGGCGCTGAACGCCGCAGCCCACTCGTCGGGATCGGAAGTCTTGATGGAAGCAAAAGCCTCGCGAACATCTGCGGGATCGAGCGCGATCAGGGGATACATCCCGTTTTCCGCCCGGGTGATGGCCTCGGCCTTCACTTCCTCGATCGACCGCTCCGGGCGCTCCTGCGCTCTGGTTTTTCCTGGGCAGACCATCGCGAGGGCGGAGATCACGCCCAAGGCGAGAAGGAATCCCGGAACAACGCGCCCGAAATTAGCTCCCATTTTGGCCAATTTTCAGCTCCTTGAAGGGTGCGATTTTATTGCCACTAGAAATGGTCGCGGTCATTTTTTCTCTAAGAGTTGCGGCAAATTCCATTCGTGCTGTTGAGCGATTGGATTTCTGTTCGCCTGTTCCCATCTGAACCCGCTCGACCCAGCGGTGCCCGCTTCATCGCCTGTCGAAACAGCTCGCGCCAGCACAGATTTTGAGTTCGCGAAATTCGCAATACTACCCAGCAGTCGCGAACCCTCGAGCAGCGTGGCGTTCGCGGCGTCAACCGCGAGCGCCTAGAACAGAAGCTTCAAGCCGAATTGCAAAGCCCGGCTTCCGCCCGATCCGATGACGGGATTTGAAGCTGCCGAGTCAGGCGTGGCACAGCCGCACCCGAAGGTGCTCGAAGACGACGGATCATTGTGGGCATATCCGTTCTGTCCGCCGAACGGATTGGCAAAGTTCGGGTGATTGAGAACGTTGAAGAATTCCGCGCGGAACTGAGTGGTTAACCGTTCTCCGAATTTCCAGTTCTTCGTCACCGAGAAATCCCAATTGCGAAAGCCGGAATCCCGGAAAAGGTTGCGGCCCATCGTTCCGAAGGTGCCGAGGGGCGGAGGAATCATGAGGGAGTTCCTCTTCGCATAGCACCCGAAAGCCCCGAGCGATTTACTCGCCGGACCACCCGGTACGCCGCCATCGAGCGCCAGTGCCTTCGCGGCGCAAGCGGCGTTGCCCGCTCCCGGAAAGAACGGGATGGGCGTCGGACCGGATTTGAAGTCGGAGGGGTTTCCAAAGAAATCCCAGCGCTCGATGCCCGTGGCAGCCGCCGCCGATTCACCGGTCCCGCTCACATCGGTGCTGGTATCCATCGGGCCCCACGGTTGCGCGGTATTCAAAGTCACGATGGAATTGAGTTCCCAACCTTCGAGAAGTTGCGCGAAGGAGTCTCTGCCAGGAATTTTATAATTGACCGAGAGCGTAAAGCGCTGGCGTATGTCGAAATCACTGCTGGCGTATTCCCGCTGCGGATGCATGGAGTCCTGGGGTAGCCCAAGCCCGGCTCCGAAATCCCAGTTGGCGCCCACATCGTCCAGAGCGTGTGCATAGGTGTAGCCTGCGATGAAGGTCAGATGATAGAAATTCCGGGCTGTCAGAGTCGCCTGTAAAGCGTTGTAATTCGACTTATAGAGATTGCTAAGTTGGTATATCGCGCCCAGAGCGTCGGGAAAGTTTGGGCGGTTCGTCTGCTCGCACCCGGCATCGCCCGGTGCGCACAGGCCGGGCGCGGGCTGGTTGATGTCGCGGACGTTGGCCAGTTTCGATCCGTGGTTGCCGACGTAGCCGAGTTCGACGGACAGAGTGTTCGTGAATGCGTGTTGGACGTTCAAGTTCCAGTAAAAAACACGAGGTGTGACCAGATCGGGATTGATGCCGAAAATGGTGCAAGGAAACGTGCTGCTGCAAGTCAATGAACCCGAAAACAGCGGTCCGGTATTCCAAGCAGCGATGCCGGCAGCGGGGTTAGCGAAGTAAGCGGCATTGATCACGCCGCTGGTGAGAGTTCCGGTGCCGGGGGGGACTCCGGTGCTGAGGGCCGTGGGATTGTTGGCGATGCCCAAGGTGTTGTTGAAGGCCAGGAAAGCCTCCCAGTTGATCAGTTCATAGGTGATGCCCGCGCCCGCACGAAGGACGGTCCTTCCGTTACCGGTGGGATCCCAGGCGATGCCGAGTCGGGGCGCGAAATTCCTGCCGTTGCTCTGGTAGGGCCTGCCGATGCCATGGCCGACCTGAAGTACGCCGACCCCCGGAACGAAGTTGGTCATGCGGTTCTGATCGTCTTTCACTACGGTGCTGAATTCGTAGCGCAGGCCGAGGTTTAAAGTTATTCGGGGAGTGATGCGCCAGTCGTCTTGAAAGAAGCCCGCGTAGGACCAATTATGAATTTGTCGGTTCGCATCTCCGATCAGGACCTGAGTTTTGGCCGGCGCACCGGCGAAGAAATCTTCTAGCTGTGTGGAAGTCCCGGAGGTGAAAGCTTGGCCTCCCAGAAACTTGACTTGGCCTCGGCCGCGAGCAAAGGCGGCCCCGGTGAATGAATCCCGATGAATTTCGCCCCCGAATTTAAAGGCGTGCTTGCCCCAAGTATAGGAAACGTGGTCCACAAACTGGAACCGCGTGTCGGGCCCCTGAATCTTAGGCCAGACAAACCCGCCGAGCGTATTGGGCGCGATGAATTGGGGGAGGGTGATCAGCGGCAATCCGCCAAACAATGGATTCGTCACGCCGGTATTGAGTCCGTAGGAGGACGCCGGGACGGTGTGATCCGCGGTGAACGTCGGCTGGTAGAGCCGGTTGTATCCGAAGCGGGCTTCATTGACCCAATGAGAACTCGGGACGTAGGCCCAGTTCACGCCGAAGACCTGCGCGCGAGTGTGAATGAGGGTCAACCAAATCGGCTGCACTTCCTGCGCGTCATCGACGGTCCCGGAGTTGTTGCCGAAGAAATATCTGCCACTGATGGTGTGGCGGTCGTTGATGCGGTAATCGATCTTGCCTACGGCATTGTCGGCATTGACGACGTTTGGGAATCCGATCGTCGCGAGGCCCGGGGCAGCGGTCTGATTGTTGAGCGGAAAGCCTCTACCGTTGCACGTGGTTGTTGTGGGGGGCGTAAACTGACACCCGGCCACTTGTAGGCTGACCGGACTGACATCGGGCGACATGCCAGCGAGAAAGGCGGCGTGAACATCGGCGATGGCATCAGGGATGCTGTTCGCGCAGTCGCCAATGGTGATAAACGTGCAGCCCGAGGCGGGATTATTGGGAAACGGGACGGTGTTGGGTTGGCCTTCGATGAAGGAATTGCCGACTTTGTAGCGCTGGCCTTCATAGGCGCCGAAGAAGAAGAGTTTATCTTTAAGAATGGGGCCGCCCACGGAGGTCCCGAATTGCTTCAAGGCTCGGGGAGTTTTGGGCGTCCCCACCAGATTGAAGAAGTTGCGCGCATCGAAGATGGTATCGCGGTAAAAGCCATAGGCGGTCCCGTGGAGACTGTTGGTGCCCGATTTCACCGCCACGTTGACGATGGCCCCGGGCTTCCAGCCGTATTCCGCGGGGGGGTTCTCCTGCACGTTAAACTCTTGGATCGAGTCAATCGGCAGAATCGTCGCCGAGTCTCCTGCGATGCCCGCGCCGTTGATGATGCTCTGGCCGGAGAAGGGTTCGCTGTTAAAGAAGCCATCAATAATATATGCGTTGTCTTCGGCGCGCAGGCCGTTGGTGCTGGTGGTGGAAAATCCGCCTCCCGGATAACGGACCACACCAGGCCTGAGCTGCACAAGGTTTTCGTAGTTGCGTCCATTCAAGGGGAGATCGTTTATCTCTTCATTGCTCAGTGTGCCGCCAAGCGTGGCGGAGGTGGTGTTAAGCAGGGGCACCTGCTCGGTGACCAAGACAGTTTCCGCGGCATCGCCTGGTTGCAGCAGGATGTCCACGCGAACGTCCGTGGCCACCTCCAACTTAATGTTCTGGCGCTCATAGGTCTTGAAGCCCTTGGCTTCCGCCCGCACCTTGTACATCCCCGGAAGCAGATCGGGCGCGACAAATTCTCCCGCCTGGTCCGAGACGAGCGAGCGCGTGAGGTTTCTCTCGACATCCGTAATGCCGACCTGTGCGCCGACAATCACAGCGTCCGATTTGTCATGGACACTACCCAGAATTCGCCCGGTATAGGACTGCGAATGGGTTGGGAGACAAGACCAGAGACCCCAGATCGCAACCGCCAGGACCCGGAACGACCAGAGTGCTTTGGCAGACCGAGGCGAATCTGTGCGAGATTCCAGGGAATTCATGCCGACCCCCCGAGGGCGCAAGATGTGGAATGGCTTATCAAATGGCCCATCTGGTCTGGCAGCTGTACCACCATACGTCAAAAACTGTCAAGAACATTTATCCAGCTGATTCAAATATGGTATGGTGGCTACACCACAAACCAAGTACACTCATAATCCAAGAAATTCGAGAATGGTTCAGTGGTTTATCAGGGAGCCAGATATGGCCATCGCCTCCATCAATCCAGCAAATGGACAAACCCTAAAGACTTTCGAGGCACTTTCTGAAGCGGAGATCGAAGGAAAACTCCGTCTAGCGACGGAGGCCTTCTCGAAACACCGCAAGGTTCCCTTTGCCGAGCGCGCGCGGATGATGAAGAAGGCCGCGGAAATCATTGAGGCCGAGAAGGAAGCACACGGCAAGATGATGACTTTGGAAATGGGCAAGCCAATCCGCGCCGCAGTGGAAGAGGCCGCGAAGTGCGCCCTGGTGTGCCGCTATTATGCGGAGAATGCTGAAAAGTTTCTTGCAGATGAGAAAGTCGAAACGACTGCGACCCACAGTTTTATTCGCTATCAGCCGCTCGGGCCCATTCTGGCAGTAATGCCTTGGAATTTTCCGTTCTGGCAGGTATTTCGATTTGCAGCGCCGGCACTGATGGCTGGAAACGTGGGGCTGTTAAAGCACGCCTCGAATGTCCCGCAAAGCGCGCTGGCCATTGAAAGTATTTTTCGGCGCGCGGGATTTGCGGAGGGTGTGTTTCAGACGCTCCTGATTGGCTCCCGGCAAGTGGAAGCGATTCTGAATGACCCGCGGGTTGTCGCGGCCACGCTCACCGGAAGCGAAGAGGCGGGAATCGAGGTGGGTCGAGCGGCGGCCAAAAAAATCAAGAAAGTGGTGTTGGAACTAGGCGGCAGCGATCCTTTTATCGTCATGCCGAGCGCAAATCTGGACGAAGCAGTCCTGACAGCGGTAAAGGCGCGGGTGCAGAACAACGGGCAATCCTGCATCGCGGCCAAGCGATTCATTGTCGCCGAGCCGATTGCCAGCGAGTTTGAACGCAAATTCGTCGGCCGCATGGAAGCGCTCAAGATCGGCGATCCACTGGATGAAACGACCGAGCTCGGGCCGCTCTCGACTGCAGACGGCGTCACGAGCCTTGATGCGGACGTTCAGAAAACGATCCGGGCGGGCGCGCGCGTATTGACCGGCGCGAAGAAACTCGATCGCCCGGGGAATTATTATGCACCCACGGTGTTGACGGACATTCCCAAAGATTCCCCGGCCTATCGCGAAGAATTATTCGGACCGGTTGCTTCGCTGTTTCGTGCCAAGGATTTACAGGACGCCATCCGGATCGCGAACGACACGCGTTTCGGATTGGGTGCCAGCGCCTGGACCAAGGACGCCCGAGAACGCGAAACGCTCATCAATGAAATCGAGGCGGGGATGGTTTTCATCAATCGCATGGTGGCTTCCGACCCGCGACTGCCGTTCGGGGGAGTGAAAAGTTCGGGCTATGGACGCGAACTGGGAGTTCATGGGATCAGGGAGTTCACCGATATCAAGACGGTGTGGGTCGAGGCGGGCAGTTGAAAATGATGGGAAGGGTCCACAGCGCTTTTGTAGGTTGGTCCGGGCCCCGGAGGCGCTTCCCCAATTTATGCCGGCCGGGTTCATGCACACCGATTGCATGGATGGGCCAACTGTCGAGACGTCGAATCGAAGGTGCCTTCCGTCGTTGGGGAGGAGACCATGTATAAGATTCTCCGCACCGCCCGACTCTACGAACAAATCATCGAACAGATCGAAGGCTCGATCCTGTCGGGCGAGCTCAAGCCCGGGGATCAGTTGCCGGCCGAACGTGAGTTGGCGCAGAGATTTGGAGTGAGCCGGACGGCGGTGCGCGAAGCGGTGAAGGCGCTACGGGAGAAAGGATTGGTCGAGGCCATTTCCGGGCGCGGAACATTTATTACCGATGGGACCTCCCAGGCCATCCGCCAATCGCTGGATCTGATGATGAAGATCGGGCAACCCGATGGAGGCGTGCACCTGGCCGAAATGCGTCTGATTCTGGAACCCGGGATCGCCGCATTAGCTGCGGCGCGCGTCGAGGAACAGCACCTCTCGGCGATGCGAGAAGCAATCGCGGTAATGGATGGCGCCAGAAATAACCCGGACGCGTTTATCGAAGCCGACCTCGATTTCCATCTGGCGCTGGCCGAGGCAGCGGCAAATCCCATGATCTTGTCGCTGCTCGATTCGATCGTGGGTTTGCTTCGCGAACAGCGCATGCGAATTTTCAACGTAGAGGGGGGACCCGAGCGCGGCCAGTTTCATCACAAGCAAATTCTGGCGGCGATTGAAAGCCGGAACCCGGAAAAGGCGCGAGAAGCGATGCAGGCGCATCTTCAGCAGGTCCGCGAAGACTCGCAGGTGTCATCCATCGGGCGGGATAGGGCGCTCTCGAAGCCCGCTTCCTAGCCTGGAGGCTCTAGAGAGATGGCAAATCTTGGATTCATCGGGCTCGGCGTGATGGGCGGCCAGATGGTAAATCGGCTTCTAGAAAAAGGCCACGCCGTGACCGGGTACAACCGCACGCGCGCGAAGGCCCAGTGGCTGATCGAGCGGGGAATGAAGTGGGCCGATTCGCCCTGCGCTGTCGCTCGGGCCGCCGATATCACTTTCGCGATGGTGACCAACGTCACGGCACTTGAGGCGATTGCCGATGGACCGGACGGCATTCTGGCCGGGCTCAGCCAGGGCAAGATATTTGTGGACATCAGCACCGTGAGTCCTGCTGCGAGCCGCGCGCTGGCAGCCAAAGTCCGGGAAAAAGGCGCGGATATGCTGGACGCGCCGGTTTCAGGAAGCGTGATCACGCTCCAAGAAGGAAAATTGTCGGTCATGGTGGGGGGCAGGCGCGAAACATTCAAGCTTGTCGAGCCCTTGCTTTTAGACATCGGCCCGAAAGTGACCCACGTCGGAGCGAATGGCCTGGCGCTGTGCATGAAGATCGCGACGAATTTGAGTCTCGCAGTGCAAATGATGGCGTTTTCCGAAGGCGTTCTATTGGCTGAAAAAAGCGGAATCGCGCGCGAGACGGCGGTAGAGGTTTTGACCCACAGTGCCATCGCTTCGCCCATGATTCAGTATCGCGGGCCCTTTGTGCTTCGCCAGCCGGTCGAAGCCTGGTTCGACGTGAACATGATGCAGAAAGACATGCTATTGGCGTTGGAGTTGGGGCGGCAACAGAATGTTCCGTTGCCCACCGCGGCGGCCAGCAACGAATTCTTAACGGCGGCGCGCGGTATGGGTTGGGAGAAAAAGGATTTTGCGGTGGTGTTCGACGTACTGGCTCAGATGTCGGGAGTCGCCAAATGACCACGGCCACGAAACTGCCTCGAGCAGATGTGAAAATCTCGGTCGAGAAATGGCTTCGCATGTATCGGCAGATGCTTCGTATTCGATTGTTCGAGGAGCAGGTCAATGAACTGTATATGCGAGCGCTGATGCCGGGGCTTGCCCACCTCTACGTTGGCGAAGAAGCGGTGGCGGTAGGAGTTTGCGAGGCTCTCGGAGCGGAGGACTACATCACCAGCACGCATCGCGGGCACGGCCACTGCCTGGCAAAGGGCGCGGCACCCGACCGGATGTTCGCGGAGTTGCTGGGCAAGGAAGCGGGGTACTGCCGCGGCAAGGGCGGGTCCATGCACATTGCCGACCCCGATACCGGGAACCTCGGAGCGAACGCGATCGTGGCCGGAAGCGCGGGAATCGCGACGGGCGCGGCATTTTCCGCAAAACGGTTGGGGACCGGGCAAGTTTCCGTTTGCTTCTTTGGGGAGGGGGCGTTGGGCCAGGGAGTTCTCTATGAGGTCATGAACTTGGCAGAGTTGCTGAAACTGCCGGTGATTTACGTCTGCGAGAACAATCTCTATACCGAGTACACGCATTTCTCTGAGACCACTGCCGGCGATATTGTTGCGCGTCCGGCCGCGTTCGGATTGCAGGCCCAGACGGTAGATGGGCAGGATGTCGGCGCCGTGCATGCGGCGGCGATAGAACTAGCGGATCGGGCGCGTCGAGGCGGCGGCCCGGCATTCATCCTTTGCAACACCTACCGATTCCGGGGCCACCACGTCGGGGATATCAACCGCGAATACTACCGCTCCAAAAAGGAAGAACAGCAGTGGACTAGTGAGCGCGACCCCATCCGCAACCTGGGCGATTGGCTGCTGAAACAGAATTATGCCGACCAGGCGCTCCTGACACGGCTCCATTCGGAGATGGAAGCGGAGATGAAGAAGGCGGTCGAGTTTGCACTCGCCGCTCCCTACCCGAAACCTGAGGAAGTGGACGAGGACGTGTATGCCTGAAGCGGGCAAGCGCGAAATCACGTTCGCCGAGGCCATTCGAGAAGCCCTGGCGGAAGAAATGCGCCGGGATCCGCGCGTCTGCATTCTCGGCGAAGACGTAGCCGAAGCAGGCACGCCTTTCAAGGTCCTGTCGGGTTTGGTCGAAGAATTTGGCAAGGATCGAGTGGTAGACACGCCGATTTCGGAAGCCGGGTTTACGGGGTTGGCGGTGGGCGCGGCCATGACCGGGATGCGCCCGGTGGTGGACATCATGTTTGGGGATTTCATTACCCTGACGATGGACCAGATGGCGAACCAGGCCGCCAAGGTGCATTACATGTCGGGGGGAAAATGGAAAGTCCCCATGGTCATGCGCTCGACACTCGGAGCGGCACGGCGGTCGGCGGCGCAGCATTCGCAGTCGCTGCACGCCTGGTTCAGCCACGTCCCTGGTCTAAAGGTTGTGTTGCCTTCAACACCGTACGATGCCAAGGGGCTGCTGAAGACCGCCATCCGCGATGAGAATCCTGTCGTTTTCTTCGAAGACAAGATGATGTTCAAAATGAAGGGCCCCGTGCCGGAGGAGGAGTACACGATTCCTCTGGGAGTTGCGGATATAAAGCGTGAAGGGCGCGACATCACCATCGTCGGGACCAGCAGCATGGTGCAGGTGGCGTTGGGCGCGGCGAACCTCCTCGCGGAGATCGGCATCAGCGCGGAAGTGATCGACCCGCGAACCACTTGGCCCTTGGACGAGCGGACACTGATCGAATCGGCGAAGAAGACCTCCCGGGCGATTGTCGTGGACGAGGGCTACGCGCGCTACGGCGTGACGGCGGAGATTGCTGCGGTGATTGCCGAGGGCGCATTTTATAGTCTGGATGGCCCGGTAAAACGCATGGGAGCGATGCACGTTCCCATTCCGTTCTCTCCGCCCTTGGAGGATGCCACGGTTCCGAACGAACAGATGGTATTTGGGATGGCGCGGGAGCTTTGCGGCCGATCTTAGAGTTCAATGACGGGAGGCACCGATGGCGCTACCTACTCAGGGAACGATGGCGGTGGACTGGGAACAGCGAATAGACTTCGACCGGCTGCGCAAGGAGAGGCTCGCGCGCGTAAAGGCGCTGCTCACCAAATCCGAGATGGGCGCGCTGCTCTGCTTCGACATGAACAATGTGCGCTACCTCACCGCAACGCACATCGGAACGTGGGCGCAGGACAAGGCCAATCGGTTTTCTTTGTTGCCGCAGAACGACGAGCCGATCCTTTGGGATTTCGGATCGGCGGCCCGGCATCACCAGCTCCACTGCCCGTGGCTCGGAGAGCGCTCGCGCCCGGGAATTTCAATGCTCCGCGGCGCGATGTCGCCCGAGATGGGGCGCGCGGAAGATGTGGCGAAGAAAATCCGCCTGGAGCTTGAAAAGCGCGGGCTTGAGAAAGAGCCGCTCGGAATCGACATCATCGAGCCGCCGGTGCTGTTTGCCTTACAACGCGAAGGCATCCGGGTGATAGATGGGCAGCCGCTCATGTCGGACGCGCGGGAGATCAAGACGCGGGACGAGATATCCCTGCTGAACATGTCGGCCATGATGGTGGACGCCGCCTACGACGAACTCTACCGCGCCATGAAGCCGGGAATGCGCGAGAACGAAGCCGTGGGGCTGGTCAGTAAGGTGCTCTACGACCTCGGCTCAGAGTATGTAGAAGCGGTGAATGCTATTTCCGGGGAGCGTTGCAATCCGCATCCTCACGTGTTCTCGGATCGCGTGCTGCGCCCGGGCGATCCGGTGTACTACGACATTCTCCACTCCTACATGGGATATCGCACTTGCTACTACCGCTGCTTCACCATCGGCTACGCTTCTCACGCCATGGTGGACGCCTACAAGCGCTGCCGCGAATATCTGGATGCCGCCATTTCGCTGGTACGGCCCGGCCGTACCACAGCCGAGATTGCCGCCGTCTGGCCTAAGGCAGAGGAGTTCGGCTTCCCGAATGAGGAGTCCTGCTTCGCGCTGCAGTATGGGCATGGCATTGGTCTGGCGATCTGGGAAAAGCCGGTGATCAGTCGATTGGTTTCCTTCGAGCATCCGCATGAGATCAAGCCCGGCATGGTATTCGCGCTCGAGACTTTCTGGCCCTCGACGGACGGCTGGAGCGCAGCGCGCATCGAAGAGGAAATTGTGGTTACCGAAACGGGCCACGAAGTCATTACGCGATTTCCTGCCGAAGAGCTGCTCGTCGCAGGCGCGCACTATCACACGGTCAACGGCCCGCTTCAGACGACGCGCGAGCAGGAAGCGCCGCCCACCAAGCGCGTGCGGGAGTTGATTGCAGCCAGCGCAAAAACCGAGCGCGTGGGAGTGACGGACTGACGGCTGCGCTTTCGCCACGCCCTAACAAATCATGGCTATCAGCGTCGTGATGCCCGCGCTTGAGTTGACCCAGGAGACGGGCAAGCTCGTCGCCTGGCGGAAGAAAGAAGGCGAACGCGTTGCCAAAGGCGAGCCGCTCGTCGAGGTAGAGACGGACAAAGCGGTTGTGGAAATCGAGTCTCCCGCAGAAGGAATTCTAGCTGGTATCAAGGCGCAGGAAGGCGCGGTCGTCCCCGTGGGGCAAACGATCGCCTGGATCGTCCTGCCCGGAGAGGACGCGCCTCTCGACGAGGCGCCTCCAAATTCCGAGAGTCGAGCGGTCGCTCGCGCGCAGCCGTCGAGAGAACCCGCCCTCGAAATTCCTCAAGCGGCGAGCGTGGCGGGAGGGAAGATTTCTCCCAAGGCTCGGCGTTTGGCCCAGGAAAAGGGTGTGGACGCGAGCAAACTTCGGGGTTCGGGCTCCGGCGGAGAAATACTGGCCGCGGACATTCTCGCCGCAGCAGAGCGAATAGGCGCAACCTCGCCGGCTAGAGAGGCGGCCGCGAGCCTCGCTCCCTTCGGCTCGATTGCGCGCCTCGTGGCCGAGCGAACCACAGCGAGCTGGACGAGTGTGCCGCATTTCTTTGTGGTGCGCGAAGTGGACGCCCGAGCGCTGGTCGAAGCGCGCGAAGAACTGGTCCGAAAAATTGAGAAGACGCACGGGGCGAGGCCGACGCATACGGATCTGCTGGTGGCGCTTCTGGCGCGCACGCTCGCGAAGCATCCCCGCATGAATGCCAGCTGGACGAGTGAGGGCCCTCGCCCGAACCCGCAGGTGAACATCGCCTTGGCCATGGCCGTCGAGGATGGCGTAGTGGCCGCCGTGATTCACAACGCGGACAAGGCGGACTTGGGAGAAATTGTCACCCAGCGGCGGGAGCTTCGGGAGCGAGCCCGCACAAACAAATTGCGTCCTGCTGATATTTCCGGCGCCACATTCACGATCAGCAATCTGGGGATGTATCAGGTGGATGCGTTCACCGCGATCATCCATCCGCCGCAGGCGGGGATTCTCGCCGTGGGGCGAATTGCCGATCGCGTGGTGCCCATAGAGGGGCGTCCCGGCATACGCCCGATGGTGACGCTCGTGCTCTCCTCCGACCACCGCGTGGTGGACGGGGCGCGCGCCGCGGAATTTCTGAACGATCTTGCCAACTCGATTTGCGAGGCGGGAAAGCATCTTCGATGACCGCGCGCACAACACACCGGGCAGCGAGGAGCGAACCAGAGCTTGAGAGGCTAATCGCCCCCTGTCCATCAAATTCCTTTTTTTGCAATCGGCCCGCAATCTCGCTCGCACGCGAATGCTGTCAGAGCCGCCAACTGGCGGTGTGAAAAAGGAGAACTGACCATGGGAACATTCGGCGACGCTCAGCCCCTTCCCGCAACAGTAACAGTCGCGGCCGGGCCGAAGAAGCCTTTCTACTCGAACCTTTGGGTGCAAGTCCTGATGGCCATCGCTCTGGCGATTGCGCTGGGCCATTTTTATCCCGCAAAAGCGATTGCCATGAAACCGCTCGGCGACGCTTTCATAAGGCTGATCTCGATGATCATCGCCTTGATCATCTTCTGCACCGTCGTCACCGGCATTGCCGGAATGGAGAACATGAAGAAGGTGGGGCGCGTGGGCGGTAAAGCGCTGCTTTATTTTGAAGTGGTATCCACACTGGCGCTCTTTATCGGGTTGGTGGTCGGGAACGTGGTGCACCCCGGGAGCGGCTTCAACGTGAACCCGGCGAACCTCGACGCCAAGGCCGTGGCGGACTATGCCGGGCAAGCGAAGGCGCAAAGCGTGACGGAATTCTTGATGCACATCGTTCCCACGACGGTGACCGATGCGTTCGCCAAAGGAGACATTCTGCAAGTCCTGCTGGTGGCGCTCTTGTTCGGATTCGCCATGTCGGCCATCGGGCCGCGCTCGAAGCCGGTCGTGGATGTAATTGATTCGCTCGCGCGCGTTGTTTTCGGCGTTGTCAACATCCTGATGCGCCTGGCGCCGATCGGTGCGTTCGGCGCCATGGCATTTACCGTCGGGAAATATGGCCTTGCTTCGCTCGGGCCGCTCGCGAAGCTGATCGCCACGTTTTGGGTGACCTGCTTTTTCTTCGTGTTCCTGATTCTCGGTTTGATTGCGTGGCTTGCCGGATTCAGCATCATCCGGTTTCTTCTCTACATCAAAGAGGAGATCTTGTTGGTTCTGGCCATCAGTTCCTCAGAACCCGCCCTCCCATTGCTGATGGCTAAAATGGAGAAACTAGGGTGTTCGAAAGCGCTGGTGGGCCTGGTAGTGCCCACCGGTTACACCTTCAACACCGAAGCAACCAGCCTTTACATGACCCTCGCTGCGCTGTTCGTGGCGCAAGCGACCAATACGACGCTCACACTCACGCAACAGTTGACCATCTTCGCCGTGGCGCTGCTCACTTCCAAGGGAGCGAGCGGCGTTCAGGGCGCTTCGTTCATTGCGCTGGTGGGAACGCTCTCGGTGATTCCTGCAATTCCCGTGGCGGGCATGGCGCTCATTTTAGGAATCGATCGCTTCATGAGCATGTTCCGCGCCACCGTCAACATGATCGGGAATGGCGTAGCCACGGTGGTGGTGGCGCGGTGGGAAGGTGAGCTCGACCGGGAGACGCTCAAGAAGAATCTCGCCTGACCCTTTTGGCAAGATTCATGCTCTTCCTGGGCTGCCTGATCGGCGCGATCGCTCGTTTCGGTTGTGGCTTCCACCGCGGCGGATCAAGGACTGCCTGGACACCCCTTCCGGCGGTCGATTCGGCCGGAGTATCACCCGAGCCAGCGGCCGAAAAAATTCGGCAAGCTCGAGACTGCCGCTGCGGGCAGTCTCGCGCGTCGGGACATTCTCGGGCAGCAAATCCTGATCCATGGCTCCCTGTGTCGAGAGCACCACGAGAAGTACGATTTCAGAAGTCGTCCCCGGGTGGCGCAAGCGCAGCGCAAGGAGTTAGAGAGGTTTAGTACATTCCTCCCATGCCACCGCCGCCTCCCACAGCCGCGGCCTTCATTCCATCTTCCTTGATTTCGGCCACCAAGGCTTCCGTGGTTAGCATCAGGGCGGCGATAGACGCGGCGTTCTGCAGGGCCAGACGCGTGACCTTGGCCGGATCGATTACGCCGGCCTTGACCAGGTCGGTGAATTCGCCGGACTCAGCGTTGAAGCCGAAATTCTCATCCTTTGATTCGCGGATGCGGCCGACGACCACGGCGCCCTCGTGCCCCGCGTTCAGGGCAATCTGGCGCGTGGGCTCTTCGAGCGCGCGCTTCACGATGTTCACGCCGATGGCTTCATCGTCGTGGAGCTTGAGCTTTTCTAGGGCTGCGAGGCAGCGCAGAAAAGCAGTGCCGCCGCCGGGTACAATGCCTTCCTCGACCGCAGCGCGAGTGGCGTGCATGGCGTCCTCGACGCGAGCCTTCTTCTCCTTCAGCTCGGTCTCCGTTGCCGCGCCGACCTTGATGACTGCGACGCCGCCAACGAGTTTCGCCAGGCGTTCCTGGAGTTTCTCGCGGTCGTAGTCGGAAGTGGTTTCCTCGATCTCTGCGCGCAGTTGCTTGATGCGGCCTTCGATCTCGCTAGTCTTGCCGCCGCCTGCGACGATGGTGGTGTTGTCCTTGTCAATGGTGACTTTCTTGGCGCGGCCGAGGTCCTCAACTTTCACATTCTCGAGCTTGATGCCGAGGTCTTCGGTGATGGCCTTGCCGCCGGTGAGGATGGCGATGTCTTCGAGCATGGCCTTGCGGCGGTCGCCGAAGCCAGGAGCCTTCACGGCAGCGCACTGCAGCGTGCCGCGGAGCTTGTTCACCACCAGCGTCGCGAGTGCTTCACCCTCGACATCTTCAGCGATGATCAGCAAAGGCTTGCCCATCTTGGCGATTTGCTCAAGCAGGGGGAGCAGATCCTTCATCGAGCTGATTTTCTTCTCGTGAATCAGGATGTGAACATCTTCGAGCAACGACTCCATGCGCTCGGGGTCGGTGACGAAGTAGGGCGAGAGGTAGCCGCGGTCGAACTGCATTCCCTCGACCACTTCGAGTGTCGTCTCCATGGTCCGCGATTCCTCAACGGTGATGACGCCGTCCTTGCCCACTTTCTTCATGGCCTCGGCGATGATGCCGCCAATGTGCTTGTCGGTGTTGGCCGAGATGGTGCCGACTTGCGCGATCATCTCGCCCTTGACGTCCCGGGAGAGCTTCTTGATCTCTTCGACGGCCACTTCGACAGCCTTCTCAATACCGCGCTTCAGCGCCATCGGGCTTGCGCCGGCCGCGACCGTCCTCACTCCTTCGCGGAAGATAGCTTGTGCCAGCACGGTTGCAGTGGTCGTGCCGTCGCCGGCTACGTCGGAGGTCTTCGATGCCACCTCGCGGACCATCTGCGCGCCCAGGTTCTCGAGCGGATCCTGCAGCTCGATTTCTTTTGCCACGGTCACGCCGTCCTTGGTGATGACGGGCGCGCCGAATTTCTTTTCGATCACCGCATTGCGCCCCTTGGGGCCGAGGGTGATCTTCACGGCGTCGGCCAGAATGTTGACGCCTCGTAAAATCGCCTGACGTGAATTCTCACCAGTTACAATTTGTTTTGCCATTGGATTTCACCCTCCTGGGTGAATGCGAACTTGTGACCGGACGGATATTCTTCGGATCGACGAACCTATTTCCTGCCGGATGCTGCCTTGGCGATCCCACTAATCTTTGCCAAAATTTCCTCCTCGCGGAGGATCAGGTACTCCTGATCATCAATCGTGATGTCATTGCCGGTGTACTTGCCGAACAAAATCCGGTCGCCCACCTTCACATCGAGCGGGACGCGTTTGCCCTTTTCGACTTTGCCGGCCCCGACGGCCACGACCTGCCCCTCGTGAGGTTTCTCCTTAGCGGTGTCCGGGATGATAATGCCGCCCTTGGCGGTTTCTTTCTCTTCGAAGCGCCTCACCAGGACGCGGTCGTGCAGGGGTGTCACATTCACAGTCATGTCTCTCGCCTCCGTTTGATTGATTCTTAAGAATTTCGAGATTCATTCCGTTAGGACCCTAGAACAGACTAGGGACGAAAAGTCTTTTGATTCATTTGTCGCGCCACTTCCAGCTCGTCGGCTTCTTTTTTCGGGCGCCCGATTTCCACCTGGGGGGCCTCATGCTTCTCGAGCTTCTCGGATTCAATACTGGCGGTTTTAGCCCGAGCATCCAGCCTCTTTGAAAACACGGCGAGCAAGAAAGAGCTCTGATCACTGGAACGGAGAAGGTTCACAGAGTTCTCTGAGTCCTGCCAACGAGCGATGACCGTTTCCGTCGACCGAGATACATCGTTTGTTGGCAATTTGATCTCGGGATAAAGTCTTGTGGGGGTTCCGTAGCGGGCGGAAACGGCTTGTACCATGTCATCGTCGGTCAGACCCTTGGTCGAGTCCCGATCGTAAGTCACCACCATTTTGTAGAGCTCTCCATTATAGAAGCTGAACAAAATCTGCGATCTCGGGTCCACGGTGGCCGGGGAGGGAGAAGAGCCGAGCGTCCAAAACGTCAACTCTTGAATGACTGCCGGGTGCTGGTGAACCAGATTCGTCCAGTGCGAATATGGGCCGACTTGCTTGGTGAGTTCGGTTAAGCTCGTTCCGAGCGCGAATGATCGATACCTGGACAGATCCTGCGCGAGCGCGAACGGAGCTGAAAGCAGGACCAGGGAAACAGTAACGACTGCGTTGCGCATCCTATTCATTTGAGTATCCCTTTCAATCAACGACTCAAGATCGGTGTCGCGCGGTTGAAAATCGGCGTTCTTTTCAGCAACCCCCTGCTGCCTGCGAGCACGATGCCAGGATCATCCTTTGGCAGGCTCCGGACCTCGCTTGAGTGATCGCAGGACTCAATCGATTTGTCCGCATGAGCCATGTTGCGTTCGCTCGTGCACCCGCTCTGTTTTCCAGAGGCCTTCCGCAATTCCCGAATGACTCCCCCGGCCACATAAAAGGAGGTCCAGGGCCCGCTTTCGAATCGCCAGGATTCAGGCCTAAGGGCGCATGGCTCGATCGGAGTAGTCCCCGTTTTGGTTGCGTTTGCCATCGGCTTCTCGCTTGCACTTGGGCCCGCGCTCAAGGTCAACAAGCACAAGGTCTTAGTGACTTGTGCCGCAAGGTTCGATCTGTTCTTGCCGCAGTAGTAAGTCCGGATCTAGGGATTTGAAGAATAAAGGTACGACAACCATGAAGGCGCCCGCACAGATCAAAGAGTCGAGCGTTAATTGGTGGCTTGCGAAGGGAGGCAATAACACTACCCGAAGCGACGCCGCAATCAAAACCCACTTCATGATTGTCGTGACCATTGCTGATCCGATTTCTCCGCCCCGTTTCCCCTTCGCCCGAGAAGCGAGGGGCGGGCTCGGCCGGCCCCTCACTGAGCGACGTAGACTCTAGGGCCTTAGGCTGCTACGGCAGCGGCGATCTTGTGGAAGGTGGAGTTAGAAACTTCAAAGGTTTCAATCTGAGGAGTTCCCTCGAGGACTCTGGCGAGCAGCTTGGTCACCTCAGGATACGTCGCGCGATTGTAGGCTTCGGCATTCTCTTGGTTTTCCCACAAACTGATTCCAAACACTTTGGTTTCGCCCGGACCGACAAACGTCAGTTCGTCCCGGAACCCGGCCTGTTTTCGAAGCAGGGGCAGGACATCCTTTTCGATTCTCTGGGTGAATTCCGCAAGGGTGTGTGGCTTTAGTTGCATCGAGACTTTGCGTGCAAACATGTCAACCTCCTAGGTTGTCATGGCAAAGGGGCGATTCTAGATAACCTTATTTAGTTTAGATTACCCCGCAAATCCCTCAGTCAGTTAACCATGGTAGGTACATTAACTTGACGTGTCAAGCGCAATCTGGGATTATTTCTGATATTAAATTACTGAGTTAATCGAGCGGAGGCTCCCCGTGGATGTTTGTCTGGTGATCAAACAGCGGCTGGAGGAACTAGGGCTGGAGCAGAGAGAGCTGGCGGCTGCCGCCGAGGTCACCGAGTCCTACATTTCCCAGTTGCTGACTCGAAAGAAATTGCCCCCCGCGCCTGACCGAACAGATATTTACGACAAGATGGGAAAATTCTTGAAACTTCCGAAAGGCAACCTTTCGAAGCTGGCTGACCACCAGCGCAAGGAGGAATTGAAGCGAAGCTTGGGGGACCCACCTGCGCCTTTGTTTCGAGAAGTTCGAGAGTTGATTCTCCGCAAATGCGCACCCGATAAGGAGAAACAGATCCGCGCGATTTTTGAAATGCAGCCCTTCGGCGAACTCGAACGCCTAGCCACACAAAAGCTGTTGAGTGTGGCCAAGAGAGTCGCCAAAGAAGAATTAGGAAGTGAAAAATGGCTCCGCCTGGTGGCTCGGCTCAGCGGCCAAAGCTATGAACAGACGCGGGTCATGGTCCTCGAGTTCCTAGACACGGATGTCTTCAACGTGTCGGTTGAAAACTGCGTTTCCTTCCTGGATCCACTGATTGAATCCTGGGATATCGACCTCGTGAACTTTGGCATCGAAATCGTTCTTAACAATAGATTGGCCCCGGGGCACCCGAAGAAATTCGAGTTCGTTGAAAGGGAGACTAGCGGGGATCTCCGAGAAGAACCTGGCCTCAAAGAATTTCTGCAGCATTCCTTGCTCAGCAGCAATGCCACTCAAGAGGAAATTGATTTTCTGAAAAGACTGAGGTTTAAGGGAAAAAGACCCACTCCGGTTTACTACTATCGCGAGTTGCAGAACTTGAGGGACCCTCTGCATTTTCGTGAGGAATAGAGTTGGGCGATCGAAAATCCAGAGGGGAGGGTTCGAAATGGAGCAGCTTCGAGTATCCAGCAAACCGGGTTTTGCATGATGGAAGGCCTAACCAATAGGCAGAGCGCAAAGCACATAGTTCTAAGACCCCCAGAGAGAGCGAATGAAGGACGGAACTGAGGCGGCAGTCGAGCGTCAATATTAACCGTAAGAGTTTTGAAATCGTTCTCCTGGGCGATAGAACTCTTTTCTCCCCAATGATTTGAATCTTCTTGAAAGCTTGAATTTCGGCTGATGAACGGTCGGTTGTCAGCCGAAACTGTTCAGCTCTGGTCGGAAGTATCTGGTCTTGAAAAGACTTCAGATCGTCCACCAGCGGGATTCTCGCGTTAAGCGTTAGCTGCTATCACTCATTCGCAAAAATCAATCGACCACTCTCATTCTTGCTGCCGTAAATGGAATATTGCTGGTCGCTTGGTAGCTCGCACCTGGTAGTTGGCAGCAGCACTTGCTTCGCGAGACAGGCCGTTCTCCCATCGGCGGCGGATTTCATCCGACCGAGCGGATCGGCGAATTCTGTCACAACTTTTTGTGGCAGATCTCCCCGCAGATAAGCATCAATGTTCTCTTCCATTTCTAGAGGAAACCTTGGCGCCGGCCCCACTAACTTTTCTTGGTAGATCCTGAGAATGATTTCTCTGAACACCGGGAGCGCGGCCAAAGCCCCGGTCTCCCTCGCGCCCAACGAGCGGTTATCATCAAATCCGATGCGCACCGCCACCGTGATTCCGTCGGGCCCAAATGTGGATCCCACAAACAAAGCATCCCGGTAGTTGTTCGTTGTGCCGGTCTTGCCCATCACAGGAATGGGGAAGGCGTAAGAATCAAGAGCATGTGCCGTGCCAGAGGGAATGCGCACTACCCCGCGTAGCCCTTCCTGAATCATGGACAATCCAAAATCACTGCCGGCGGTCAAACAGCAGGGCCGTTTGTAGCTATAGACAACTTCTCCCCGCGTGTGTTGGATTTTTTCAATCGCGTGGGGTTCTCCCGGCATTCCCCCGGCCATCCGCCGGTAGGCGTTTGCCAGTTCCAGCAGTGTGACTTCCGATGCCCCCAGGGCGGTCGTAGCATACGGCTGCAACTTCGTGCGGATCCCCGCGTTTTCCGCCGTTCTCAGCACGGAACCAATCCCAATCTGTATGGCCACCCAGACGGTCGCGGCGTTCCTGGACTCGGCCAGTGCCTGCCGTGCCGATATCATGCCCTCAAATTGGTTGTCGAAATTGGCGATCCATTTCACCGCTTGGCCCCTCGCGCCAGCCACCGAGATGGGTTCGTCGGGCACGGAAGTATCGAGATCGAGCGCACCTTGGTGAAAAGCCGCCAAATATACAAAGGGCTTCATCGCCGAGCCAGGCTGGCGCTTCGATTGAGTCACGCGGTTGTAATCGCTGTAAGTGTTGTTCCGCCCTTTGTACACCTCTCGGCCGCCTGTCTCGGCCAGGATCGAGGAATCACTGTTTCGAAGAACGACCACCGAGGCTTGAATCAGCCCCTTGCTCGGGGGATGTCGCATCTCGTAAGCCTTCAGGCCATTTTCGAGTGCTACATTCGCAATCTGTTGGATACGCTGATCAACGGTTGAATAGATTTGGATGTGCCCTTCGAGAAGTTGGTCAATACCAAACTCTGGGCCCTGGCGGGCGCTTAGCTGCTTGAGTTCTTCGAGCGCCGTCTCGACTGCCGCGGGAGCTTCCACCACTTCATGGGCATGAGCAGCCAGCACAATTGGCGCGAGCTTTAAGCGGCTCGCCGCCTCCGCGGGGAGAAAGTGATTCATCATCATCAGGTTCAAGATCTGATTTCTTCGTCGCGTCGGTTTTTCGAGATCTTCGACCGTGGGTGCGTATTCGCTCGGCGACTTTGTGATACCGGCCAGCAACGCCGCCTTGTCCGCGTCGTCCCGAGTGAAGGTCCGAATCGCCCTCTGGAAGTAATACTCGGAGGCAGCCGCAAAGCCATACCGGCCGTTCCCCAGGTAGACGAAGCTTGCATATCGCGCGAAGATCTCTTCCTTGGCTCGCCGTTTCGATCCGTACTGCTTCCGCATCACTCCCTCGACCCAGAAAGAGAGCCGCATGGTCTCGATTTTCAGGAGGAGTTTGTTTGTGCCCGGCACACCAATGACGAAGGCCAATAGGTGCGGGACTGCCCCCTGGTGCTGCAGCGAATTGCTGTTTTTTGAGCTGGAAAGTTTTTGCAGGAAGTAACCGCGCACGAGCTGCTGGGTGAGCGTCGAACCGCCTTGCGGAAACACGGCCGGGCTCTTCGAACCATCCACGGAGCCGAATGGTGTGAAATGCGCCACCAGGGCTCTGAGGTTTGTCTTGGCCAGCAAACGAAGGAACACGGAATAGTCCACTCCGGAATGCGAGAAGAAGTTTTCATCTTCGGCCGACAGCACGGCTTCCCGCACGACAGCAGGGATTTCTTCGTACCGAATGATGTCCCGGCGTTCCCGTCCCAATTCGATGAGCACTTCGCCATTCGCGGCGAAAATGCGGCCCATCGTCGGAGGCTCAAAGCGGATGAATCCATCCACATCGGGAAGATTTTGACGATTAAAATTGACGTAAAAGGCTGTACATACGCCGAAGATCACCGGAACCAGCGCGATTCCGATGGCAACCCGCAAAGCAACACGCGCCGTGCGGTTGTTCCGCACTCGGGCAAATGCCTGGTGATAAAGCGCACGGAACCGCCGTATGAATTCGTGAGTATTCAGCATGCAATTTTCGACGACTAAAGGGCGCGGTGTCCTTACGTATTCTTTTGTTCCGCGCGCACCTTCGGAACGGTGTGTGAATCAGGCGGCTCGACCCTGGGATCAAGCAGCGGGAGTATTCTTGGCATTGGGCACAAGCAAGGCTCGCTGCCACACCACCCGAGGCTCAGCCAAATCCTCCCCGAATCGACCGCCCTTATAGGCCATGGTGGTTATACTTCTCAACAAACGGAAGACGAGCAGCAATAGCCCCACGACGAGAGAGATTTGAATGAAACCAATGGTGACATGAGACTCGAAGAACCCAGGCAACCAGACAGCGATCGATACCACTGCGATTGTCCCAAGCATCGCCCAATCTCCCCACTTCCCAGCGCGCGCCAATGAGAGAGTTTTCTTGTCGCGCACAGGACAGATTGCCAGTTCTCGTTGGGTTAGTACTTCCGGCCATAAGCCTCCCAAATTAGGAATTTCAAATCTGTTCCATACGAGTCACATCCTCAAATCCCAGGCGCTTGTCCCATTTGGCACAACTAAATGCCTTGTATCCCAGCCGGACGATCCCTGTCGCGGGAGGCAGGTCTGGCCGAGCGAGAGCGTCGAGGATGCCAGAATGACCCGTGCTCGACCCGAGAAGTGAGAGGCTTCAAGATCTGGGGCTAGTTCTTTGCTTCTTCCTTTAATTCACCGTCGTCTGCTTCGTCGAACCGATGATGCGAAGTTGATGAGGCAATAAATGAGCGGCTCGTAGGAAATTCCACGAGCCGCTCATTTACCTTTGTTGGTGCGGCCCTGATGGATCATGCAGTCTTCCGGAAACTAAGGCTTCTTCTCCGGGTTCGGCTCACTCTGATGTGACGCTTGCGGCCGAGGTGCGGCTGCTGGCTTTGGCGCTGGTGCTGGCTTTGGCGCGGGAGCTGGCCTGGCCGGAGGGGCCGGCTTTGCCGCTCGT
>Ga0210384_10000995_pt1 | contig 40450 bp, 23 predicted proteins | sample IncBWH2MmetaG_FD_160574 | JGI IMG/M metagenome (GOLD analysis project Ga0210384, IMG submission 160574) | Forest soil microbial communities from Barre Woods Harvard Forest LTER site, Petersham, Massachusetts, United States - Inc-BW-H-2-M | ecosystem: Environmental > Terrestrial > Soil >...
CACCCGATCAGCCATCAGTTCATATAAGGGCTTCACCAGATCGGCCACGTCGCCGCACCACACGGACTGTGTGGCCCGCGAGATCTCGAATCCTTGCCGCTCGAAGATGTCTTCTAATCGGTATAGAGGCAGGTACTCACTAAACTTGCTAGTCACGATGTAGGCCAACAGCCCCGGCCCGGCCATACCTTTATCTATAGCCAGATTTCTGCCTTGTGCCTCAGTAGCGGTTACGTACCAAACATTTGCAGAACCCGTCATTGACCATCCTTGCCGAGTTCCACCAATACCCCTTCCATCAAATACGGATATCGGTCGGCTTTGCTGAACTGGACTTCGAATCGGAATGCCACATAGCTACCAGCGGGCTGACCGGGAAATGCTTTCGTACTGTGAACGGATTTCAAGGTTCGGTCTGAGGCATCGCCCGTCATCTTGGTTCGACCGTTGTGATTCGCCAAATTAACAATCGCGCGATTCGAATCGAGGCAATAACGGAGTTAACCGTTAAAATTTTACGCCTATTGGGAATAGGCAACGCACTGGGTGAGCATCAGAAGCAAGAAACTCGGATGTCGCAAGCTATTGATTCTAAAGCGCGGATCAATTATGGCGAGGCACAGGCGCAAGTTATCCGGCCGGCCAAGGCTAACAGAGTGGACTGTCAGCCGTGTTGGGAGAACTTGCCCTAACGGCTACCGCCCCAAAATCTGCAAAGCCGCCGACGTTGGGTTCTCCGCCAGAACCGCCGTCAAACACTCCCGCACCGAACGAAGTGGTTATCCCCAAACCTACTGGTCCCGCACCGCCCTCCAGTGAGCCCGAAACAAAGATAGCCGCCGCCCCAATACCCCGATGGATCAATCAAGTTCACGGGATTGTTCCAGACGTACCTGTAGAGGTTCACATCACCACCACCGAACCTAATCGGGTCCTCGCTGATGAATCTTCCAGTTTGCGGTATCTGGCCCGATAGAAATAGAGTCCTGATCCGTCACTCTCCTGACCGGTATACTGCGCGCCAGAAGGGGCGCCGGTAACAGACGTGCTGCCAAAAGGACCGTAAGTATACTGTGTACCCAGGTTGCCACTAGAATCAACAAGCGCCAGAACGCTGGACAGGCCGTTGCTGATCGGCGTGTAGCTCCCTGTGGAGTCGGCAAAGGAGAACAATTCATCTACCCCGCCATTGATTCGATTGCCGATGGACGCACCTCCCGAAAGCTGTTGCATGGCATTCAGGCCCTCGTAGAGACTCTACGGCAGCGGTGCTCCAATATCCGTGACGTATTTGCCACGAAGTGAATCGTCGTGCACATGATAAGGAAACAATTCATTGCCCACTGCGGGATGACCGCGGAGGAATTCCTGGGCCATAGCACCGACGGAAGGGTCAGCCAATTCCTCGGCGTAGATCTTTCCGTGCTTCTCGGCCTTTTCTTTCATACCCAATTTGGCATAAACCAGAGATAGGTAATAGTGCCCGGTGAGGTGATCGGGATTGATGTCGAGCAGCGCTTCAAACTGCTCTCGCGCGGCGTCGTATTTCCCTTGCAGAAAATCTATGTAGCCCACCTCCTGCCGTGCCAGGCGGCAGCGCGGATAGACGCTCAACACTCTTGTCTGTTCTGCCGCGGCCAAATCCAACTTGTTTTGGAAGCGATGAATCAGGCCTTGGTAATACATTGCCCGCATGCTGGGCGGGTCGAGCTTCAATGCATGGTCAAGCATATTCAGCGCCTGCTCGAACTTCTCCGAAGACTGGTTCGAAATCGACAGTGTTCCTGGTCCGTCTCCTCCGTAGGGACGGGTATCGACGAGCGTCAGGATCTCCGAGACTGCGACATTTATGTAGGCATCGGCATAGTCGGGCTTCAGCTGAATCACTTTCTCGAAGGCTTCCTTGGCCTTCCAGTACTGTTGCTGTCCAAAAAGAGCGATGCCATAGTTATTCCAGCGCATCACATCCGCCGCAGGATCGGCGACTGACAATGCTGGCTGCCGCGCCCCGAGAGTCAAGGCCACCGATCCCGATCCCAGATCGGTGATCGGGAAATCGCGCGATTGCTGCATGATGAAATCCGAGTAGCTGCGCCGGAAGCGGCGATAGCGCAACCGCGCCGACAGCGTGATGGGACTCTTGGCTTCCGGCGGGATGCGGAACCGGTAACGCACCAGATCGGAAGCACCAGGCATGATGGTATTGTCGTAGACCCGCACGCGCGAATCCCACACCTGATGCAGATCGACCCACTTGCCTTTCGCTTCGATCAGTCGATTGGTATAAGAATGGGCATATTCATCGAGATTGCCGTTCTCGTCCAGCATGCCGCTCTGGTAGAACTCTTTGCCGCCTGCATCGGTGGCTGTGAATTCGACCCAGGCTTCATAGAAATCGCGCTGCTCGGGAACCAGACTGTGTCCCGCGCGCTTGTTCTGAATGACCAAATTTGCCGTCACTACCTCGCCAGGGAACAACGAATAGCTCTCGCGGTTCAACGGGCAAATCATGGCCTCGCCGCGTCCAGGGACGGTCTTGGCCAGGGCAAAGATGTCGATCGAAACCACATCTTTCAAGAATTCCTGCGTCTTTTGCAGTTGTTCGGAGAAGTTGTAGAACGTGGGAATCGCTGTGTTAGCTCCAAGCCAGCGATGGGAGATCAGCCTGCCCTTCTTGACCGCAGCGTCTTCCTTGCCCTCGACCAGCGGCATATGGCAGGTCAGGCAGGTGATGGCCGTATCCTTCTTATAGAAGGACACCGGAGACTGCCGCGACCAGGACGACTCCTGCCATTCGTCATAGACAGAAAATGCGCGCAGCCACTTGTATCCATTTTCCAGCTTCGGCAGTGCGGCTTTGTGGCAAACCGAACAGAACTCGGGGGTGCGGTAGAAATCCTTCATGAGCGCTGCTTTGTGCAGTTCAGGGTGCTTCAATATCTCCGCATCGGAGGGCGTGTCGGTACGCGGACTGCCATCAGAATTAAGCATCACCGTTGGCACACCCATGACATAGCTGCCTGTGCCCTGCGTGCTCTGCACCTTTTGAATGGAATGGCAGACCATGCAGGTCACGCCTTCGTCATCGAACCAGCGCTTTATTTTTGACTTGGGCGTCAACGCACCGGAAAACAATGCGATGGGATTGTGGCAGCCCTCACAGTGCCGCGAATACTCGATCCCCTTGGCTTTGATCAGTAGTTCGACATTGCGTAAGTAAAATGGCGCGCGAAAGGAATTCGAATGCGCCGACTGTCGCCACTGGGCATGGATTTCCGAGTGACAGCCCCCGCAGTAGTCGGCGACAGGGAACTTGTCGGGAGAGATGAAGCCGCCGGAAGAACTCTGCGCATTGCTGGGCAAAAATGAACCGGGTGCCACCTTGAGACTGTAATCTTGCCGGACCTGGCCGTCGTAGTCCTGGCCGGAGGTCACAGTGTTCTCTCCGGCAAAGGCCAATAAAACAACGCCTCCAAAGAGGATCGCCGCAGCACTAAACCGTCCAGCCGCTTGCCTGATAGAATGATTTCTCAAAAACTTCATGGAAATATCCTTTGCCAAATATTCATCTGAGCATTCCCCACTACAAAACCAACAGGAATACCGTAGGCACGCCTTTCACCTGGGCGCTAACTACCGACTTGCCACCGCCTGTACGGAGCCGAATTTCTGCCCGGCCGTTTCTGAGTTCGATACTGCGCGAGCCCTGGGAAGTGCCGCAATTGTCGATCAACGCGCCGTCGCCGGAAATTGAAAAATGCAAGCGGCTGCGCGCATCGAGGCACTGTGTTCCGCGGGCATCGAGCAACCGCGCCTCGACGGTCACAATGTCGCTGTCATGAGCGTTTTGTGACAACGCCAATCTCGCCGGTGCGCTCCATCTTTCGGTCTGGTAGTGAAAGTGGAGTTCGTCCGTTACGGTAATGCCATTTTTCTTCCCAATCACACGCAAGTGGTTTTCGCCAGGCTTGAACTTTTGCTGCCAGCGTAACCCGGCAGCTGGAAAATCCTGACTATTCCGCTTCTTCTCTCCGCAGGAAATATTGTTTAACAACAACTCAGCAGTTTCACAATTGGAATAGACCTTGATCAGCTTCACTTCTTCTGAATCGCCCCAGCGAATGGGCCACGAGTGACCGTAGATATGAATCATCGGCGCTTCAATCCAATACGATTGGAAGACATAGTAGGACTCCTTTAAGGTGAGATCGCGTTCCGTGAGTCCCTTTTGATTCACATAGGGGATCGGGTTTGACGGCCTCAACGGCGTCGAGAAGTCCTTGAATATCCACTGCGCCGAACCCGTGAGCCAGGGCATGGTCTCCTGTTCCTTCAAGTGCCAGTCGAACACGTTGCAGGCGTACGTTTCTGACCAGTCGCTTTCCCCTGCCCCGTATACCCGCGGGCCTGCAAGCAAATGGCTAAGGTCTTCCTGCTCCGACTTTCGCTCGGCGAGAACGTTCAGCAGAAACCGCTCCTGATCTTCCGAGTGCCTACCGGCGTGGCCGTCCGCACCCCATTCTATGTGCAGAAAATGGCGAACCTGCTCCATTTCCCGCTGGGCCAACCTTCTATAGTCCGGATACGGTATGTGGCGATACCAACCCGCCCACAGCGACGGCGAATACACGTCGACCACATCTTTCGCGAAATCACACCGCCGCGTGCCCGTCTTGCGTGTGGGGTCGAGACGATGGGCCTCACCATGCAACTCCTGCATAAAGGCGCGAATTTTTCCTTTGTCAAAATCGGGGAAATCTCCCGGCCAGTCGTTCTCGTTGCCCACTCCCCAGACGATGACCGAAGGATGGTTGTAGTGTTGGTCGATCATGGCACGCAGCATGTTGCGCGCCTGATTCTTGTAATCTTCGCCACCTAGGCCTCCCCGACACCAGGGAATCTCCTCCCATACCAGCAGCCCAAGTTCGTCGCAAAGATCGAGCACCGTGCGCGATTGCTGATAGTGTCCCAAACGAATAAAATTCGCGCCCATGTCCTTGATGAGTTGCATTTCCTTGCGGATGAGATCATCCGGCATTGCCGCGCCCAGTAAGGCATGATCCTCGTGGCGGCTGGTGCCCCTAAGCAGCAGCCGCTCGCCATTGAATCGGAACGGTCCCTGAGGGACAAACTCGAACTGGCGGATGCCGAAGCGTTCGTGAATTGTCATCTCTCCATGCACGCCGGATAGAGTAATCTCGCACCCATATAAGGAGGGATTTGAGGGAGACCACTGTGTAGGTTTCTTTACATTCCAGCTCCAGAGCTCCATCTCATCTTTCCAGGGTACAAGCTGTTTCTCTGAGACATACACGATCACGCCCTGTGGATCGAGTAACTTCATACTCAAGTGCAATTGGTCATCGAGTCCGTCGGGATTGTAGAGCCGAGCTTTGATGGAAACGCTGGCCGATTCTTGCGACAATAACTGGGGTGTGATGTGCACCTGTTCGAGCGAAACGGCCGGTACGTACTTCAGATTTACGTAGCGATACAATCCGCCGTAGTGATTGAAATCACTGAAGCTCGAGGGAATGGCCTCGAGATCCTGCGCATTGTCGCACAAGACTGCGATAGGGATTGGTTCGTTGCTCTTACGGTTCTTGAGGAACCCGTTCGCCGCTTCTGTGATGTCCACGTTGAACTCGTCATAGCCACCCAGGTGCTCGCCTACCTTTTCCATGTAGAGAAATACAGTGGACTTCTGGCCTGCGCCCTCGAAGTGCAGCAGCGTTCTCCCGCTTCGAAATGGATTCTCGATGTTGACTCTGGTTCTGTACCAGCATGACCCTTGGTAGTAGGGCTGATCAGGATCGACTGCATCACGGGCGTTAAAGCAATGTGGCATCGCCGCCGGCTGCCACATATCCAGCGCGACGTCTCCCAGTTGGTCGGGCCGCCAAACGGCCCACATTCCTCCCAGCGCGCGCCGACAATATTCCCAGCCTTCGACCAGCCTCCGATCGTTGCTTCGAATTACGCCACTGGCGGCTTGCGCTGTGCCGGACACAGGAACGAATGCCGCAGCTGCCGCTAAAGCTGCCGATTTAACGAATTCGCGGCGGGTAATGGCATGACAGCTCATTGTTCTGGCGTCCCCAATGCCTCTGCCACCTGCTACTACGGCTGACGGCAAAGGGATTTGCCAGAAGATAGAACTATCTCGCAGCTTTCGTTCACTTGCGAAGTAGCCGGCAAAAATTCCACATAGTCATTCCCTTCAGGAACGCGGACCGATGGATTCGATTGTGTACTGCCCAAAGTCAGCACAAAACCCAGTACATCACGGTAAAAACTCTGCGAAGCCACCGTAAAACCACGGGGAACCGCAACGTGCAGAATATGGTCGGGACTGCTTCCATTGGATTTCTTGCTGGCTTCGGCGGTCCAACTGCTGGATTTATATTCGACCATCTCCACTATGCGACCGTCCGGATCCCTGAAACTTAAAAAAGCATCTCCGGTTCGTCCCTGATGAATGTCCCGTCCAAGTTTTACGCCGTGGAACAGCAAATACTTCCTCATGCCCGCAAGGTCATCGGTATAAAAAGCTATATGGTTGAACGCGCCATTAGGTTGAGTGGAATCGTTAAACAATTCGACATATTGCTGATTGTTGATCTTGAGATAGTCGATCCATCTACCTCCGTTTGGGTGTTTGAGTGAGAACGGCATCTCCAAGGCAACAGTATCCTCATAAAAGGACTGCGCCGCCGCGAAATCGTTCACGACAAAGGCGACATGCGCGATTCCAAAAATGCGTGGACGCGCGATCTGGTTTTGGGCAAAGGCAGTGCTGCCCAGCCACAGTGTCAAGAACATGGCGAGTGGTGCGCTCGCCTCTTGCAACAAACTCAAACAATTTGAAAATCGTGTCATTTTGAACCTCGCAAAACGATGCCCAGAGCTCGTGCTGCTTCCAGTGCTGTAGCTCCTATTTTTTAATTCTTATCCAGCATTTTGAGTCCATTGACTCCGTCCAGCTTTTTCCGGCCCACGACAAAGGTTGGCGTTCCCGCAATCCCCAGTTCCTTGGCACTGACGAGATCGCGCGAAATCAGCGGCGCGTATTTTGCAGCATCTACTTCCAACCAAAGCTTTTTCTGGTCCAAGCCCGCCTGGGTGGCCAGCAGTTTTAGCTCGTTTCTATCCTTTGTATTTGAGTCTGCCAGCAGCAGTGCCTCGGTTTGCCAAAACTTTCCCTGTGCGGCGGCAGCCAGCACGAATTCGTGTAACAACATCGAGCCATCGTGGTTGGACAGTGGAAAATTTCTGAATTGCACTTGCACCTTCCCGGAATGGTCCGCGATGTAGCGCTGTAACGCCACGGCGGAACGAGCCGTCAATGGACTTCCCAAATCCACGTACCACTGGATCGAAACTGGCGCATCCCTGGGGCCTATCGACAGATCTAAATGAGGAAGTGTCGCCAGCGATTCCTTATTAATGTCTTCGCTCTCGGCAATCGTCCCATTGCCCGACTCGCGCGCAATCATCGCCCGGAACTCGGGTTCGGAAAAGCCAGAAATCATCTTGCCGTTTACTACGAATGTGGGAGTCCCGGTCACGCCGATGTTGGCACCCTCTTCCCTGTCGGCGTCAATGTTTGCCTTTAAGTCCGGATCGTTGAGGTCGCGCTCGAAACGAGATATGTCCAGCTTGAGTTCTGTCGCAAAGCCCAAAAGGTCGGCGCGCTTGATCGCGCGCTGGTGTTGGAAAATCAGGTCGTGCATTTCCCAGAACTTACCTTGTACTCCCGCGGCGGCCGCAGCGCGATGCGCCAGTGGAGCATCCGCATGAAAATCCAGGGGAAAGTTCTTGTAAACCAGACGTATTTTCCCCGGATTATCCGCTACCATTTTCTCCAAGGCAGCCGCGGCTCCCGCGCAGTAAGGACATTGGAAGTCTGAAAACTCGACAATTGTGAGAGGTGCGGATGGCGCTCCCAGTGATGGGGCACCGTTAGTCTTGACCGCTACCCGTTCTGCTGGCTGCGCCGTCGCGTTATTTGGCCAATCCTCTCCGTTCAGCCGCGATTCAACTACCCGCTTCAAGTAGGCATAAGTCCGCGCACCTTCAATTTTGTGGCCATCCACGATCAGCGTTGGCGTGCCCGTAACCCCAAACTCTTTCCCCTCGGCAATATCACTGTCGATTTTGTCGAGCTCTAACGTTGAGTGCATAGCCGTGTGAAACCGATCTTTGTCGAGGCCCAACTGCTCCGCATAGGCGTCGAAATCGCTGTCCGCCAGATGGCCAGGATGCGAAAAGATCAGGTCGTGCATCTCCCAAAACTTGCCCTGCTCGCCGGCAGCCAGTGCCGCCAGATGAGCAGGCTTCGACCGCGAATGAAACGACAAAGGAAAATTCTTAAAGACGATCTGCACCTTGCCCCGGTATTCATCTTGCAGCTTGCGCAACTGCGGAGCGGTGCGCGCGCAAAACGGGCACTGAAAGTCGGCAAACTCAATGATCGAAACCACCGGAGCCGCTGCCAAATTCGCCAATCGCGAAGCGGGAACTGGCTGCACGGCCGTTTGCCAACCAATTGAGGTTCCTGCCATCAACGCCACAAAGAGAATTGTATTCAAACAATGTTTCATAAGATCAGTTTCAAGGCACAACAATATTTTGTGTTAACGTCTGATTCACAACTACCGTAATCGTGTACTGGACAGATGGTTGCCAATAAACGCTAAAGTCCGTAGCCGTGATGATATATTGCCCGGCCGGCAAGGGAATTAAGGAATAGTGGCCCTGAGAATCTGTACCGACACCGCCAAGGATTGTGAAAGGCGCTGCCGAAGATGCCACGGTTACCGTCTTGGTGTTTTTTGGGTTACTGTAGGGCGTGCCATCGGAAAAAGTTACCTGTCCAGCTACGGTTCCACTGGGGGGCAATGTCACCGCAAATCCCGTAATAGCTGGATTCGCACTAGACAGTGCGCCAGTGACGGAAAATCCGGGTATGGCCGGCGAAAAGATCGTGAACTGATCCAACGGAATTGCAATGTTGCCATTAGGGTCGGTGCCGGAAGTCTGCTGGTAGCCCGTGAAGGAGAAATTCCCCGAAGCATCCGACGTAGCCGTCTGTACGCGGCCGAACAGCGGATACCCAGACTGGAACTTTAACGTATAGTTGGGGACTGGCGTAGTCCCATCCGCTGCGACAACTGTGCCGCTCACGCTTCCCGTGATCGCAGGCAACGGAGGTAGCCCGTTCGGATTCGCTGCCGACGTATTGAAGTTCTGAATTTCAGACTGTTCCTGACTGGAAACTCCCTCCAAGGCCTCGGGCGGAAGTTGCGCAAGGCGGGTTGCCGACGCCACAGCAGCCGCATGGTTCGTCTGTAAGATTACAAAATGCATGAAGATCACCGTCTGCCCCGGCTGCACTGTCACGTTGCTCCATTGATAGGCGACTTGACCGCTATTGGGCGGTGAATCGGCTGCAGACATGCTTGCAGCCAAATTGGCGGTGTGTGCTCCGGTGCCATCGAACACAAAGGCAGGCACAGCAGCACCGTTATTGGCGACATTTGTCAGATCGGAAACATCAGTACCGGGAATCGTGTCCACGACGACCCAACGATCAGGATTGGTTGGATTTGATACATCCAGCGTTTGATGATTGGCCGAGGTTTGGAGATAGAACGACTCGTCGCCGAGCGCCTTCACATTCGAAGTCACGCGGACGCCCACGGTAGCGGCTTGGGTTCCCGGGTTGTAGAGCTCTTCCAGATAGCGTGCGAAGTAAGCTCCGGATGATACATATATCTTTCGAACCACGTTCAAACCTTCGATACCATCTTGTTCCAGATCGGTTTGCCTAGCATTTTGTTCGATATTAGAAGTGTTTCCAAAGAACCGGTTTACACTGCTGTCGGAGCCGATGATGTCCAGGAACAATCCACCTGACGCTGTGAATGTACCCAGTGACTCTGCGAAATCGGCAAGTCGAAGCACTCTTGATGGAGAATGCAGGCCGAACGACCGCCCACGCATGGTCTGGCTGTATGCCGCATTCACCAGCAGTCCAGTTCTGCGCGATTCTGTAACTTCGTCGCGCTCTCGTCCATTACGAGCGCGTATCGATCTTTCGTTTTGCCAGAACGGGCGGCGCATCTCGGACTGTCCAAAGAAGCCGTCAAATGAACCATTGCCAAGTTCCCCGTCTGAAGCCAAGCCGTAAATGAAGTCGTTCGCATCCGCTAAATTCAAATTGTTGAAATCCCTTTCGTCGTTGTGGGTCGAGATATTGAGGGTGAGGGTTTGCACGCTGGCCAGGAGTACTCCGTTAGCCTCGCCGTAAGCTCCGCCATTGCTTGTTATAGCAACAGCGCTAATGTTCCCGGGCGGTACGCCGCTCACTGTAAAGAACCCGTTCTGATCTGTGTATCTAATGAAACGATTATTCGCGGACTGCGCATCGCTGGTGACCGTGACAGATGCATCGTGAGCCGGTGTGCCATCAGGCGCCGTGACTATGCCCGAAACTGCAGTCAGGGTGAACGTCAGATTGACCTGGATGGTCGAACCTAGCTTCGCTAATGTGGCCGTAGCTGTCGCGCGCGAATTACCAGCGGCATCGAACGCTTCGAGGTTATACGTACCTAGCGCAAGATTGTTAAAGCTATAGCTGCCATCGGGAGCGGTCTGGAGTGACTGCATTAGCTGACCCTGGCTCGCCAATGACACCCTCACCGCTGGCACCGGCGTAACACCGTCTTTATCGAATACTTTGCCCGCAATATTGGCCGTCGGCTGCAGGTTCACCAGGATGTTAGCGCTTGATCCTGGCACCAGATTTGTCGTGACCGACGATTGCAACAACGAAATCGGGTCCGTGGCGGTTGCTGTTACGGAACCCGCCACCACGTTTGTGAATGACACTGTTCCTGCTGGACCGGTGACCCCATGCACGACCTTGACCGGGGAAGTAAACGAAACCGGAGCGTTAGGCACATTGTTTCCATAGGCATCCACCACGGTTACGGTTGCGCTGCTTAGCGCAGGCAAGGTCAGGTTCTCTGTCAGTTTCTGGCCATTGGAAGCCAGGTTGTCGGAAGCGGTCACAGAATTTCCGTCGGACAAGTCGGTGGCCGTAATCTGAATCTGCCCCAACGGCACGAGCGAGAAGTTGAAGCTGCCCGTGCTATCCGTCGTGGCCGTCAGCGTACTGCTCGCGACTGATACGCGCACCTGGATACCGACTGCTGCTGCTGCGTCCGCAAAGACGACAGTGCCGGTGATGGTTCCGCTCGGAATAAGCTGTACCGGCACGTATACAAACACGTCGCTGGCCAATGCGATATAGCCGGTGTTACTCCCAGAGTAGGCAGTATTCGGGTCGTATGCGGTAACTGTAAACGGACCTGGCTTTACGGGCGAATAAGCATAGGAACCGCTGGAATCGGTCGTAACCTGCGCCTTGCCGCCCGCCGAAGATATCGTAACCTGCGCACCCGAAACCGGGTTGTTTGCTAAGAATACGCTTCCATTAATCTTGCCACCTGAGGCCAGTTGCAAGTTCTGATTCACGATCTGGCCGGCAACTATGGTCACAGGCTGGGAAACAGAGCTCCCGTCAAAGCTATTTACTGCCTCCAGCGTTCCTGCTCCCGCAAGTACGTTAGTAAGAGAAAAGTTGCCGCTTGAATCCGTATGTGTGAAGTACTCGGCCGCGCCAATGTGCAGCGTCACGTTTAAGAGCGGGAGCGGTAACCCGGCTAATCCCGTTCCGACTCCAGTTATGCCGCCCGTCGGCGCCAATACGATGTTGGCCGTAGCATTTTGCCCTTGCACAATCGTGACAGACGCTGCTCCCGTGTTCGCTGTACCTTCTGAATTTGGCACGGAAGCAAGCAGAGCACAAATGCCACAGTTGAGGTCTAAGAAACTGAAACTTCCAGTCGTCGTGATACTGGTAGTAATCACCTGTGGCTGAGTGCTGCCAATAACTTGTACCGTCCCTCCGGAAACTGGAGTTCCGTCCGCGTAACTAACCGTTCCGGTCAATAAATTGCTGTTTGCCAATACAAGGTTCTGCTGAGCAGATGTATTGCCGTTAGCAAAGCTGCCCACAGTGCTGGGCGATTGCAGGCCGCTAACCGGGTCGGACGCCTGAACGGTGAATCCGGCAATCGGTACTGGCTGCTGCAAACTACTAAGCCCGAACTGACCCAGTATGGTGTAGTTCCCACTCCCGTCCGTCTGCATAAACCGGGTTCGTGCAAACAGCGGTTCTCCGCTCTGGAACGAGACCTGTACGTTGGGGACGGGAGTCGTATTGTCGCTGATAAATACCTGGCCAAAAACATTACCTAATAGAGATTCCAACGGGGCAAGCGTGCTCACGCCATTTGCCGGCGGCACAAAATTTTGCACTGACGCCAAGTCTGTGGGCACAATCCCCGCAATCGCTTCCGGCGGCAATCGAACCAATCTTCGGGCCGAGGCCAGTGCGCCTGCGCGATTGATCTCAATACTGAAGAAGTGCATCAGCGCGACCTGGCCACCGGGAGGCACAGTGATGTTGTCGAACTCCTCCTGCCATGTACCCTGATGGTTCACGCCATCGACGCTCCATTGAGCGGTGCTTGCCTGCAGCGCGCCGCCAGAGCCTTGGAATATGTCCGCCACGGGCGGCAGGTTGTCTCCCGATGTCTGAAAGGGGTCCATGTCGACAATGTCGTCCACGATGAGCCACTGCGACGAAGCGTCCAGCACAGGCTCTTCGGAGGAAACAGCTACCAGAACTGGCGGGAAACCTTCAAGGCCATTTGTGTATTGCGTGATGTATCGCAAGTCGCTGGTAAGCCGCAACCCAAGGCTTACCGGCGCTGTACCAGGATTTTGCAGTAGCTCGATATAGCGGGCAAAGTATCCGTCCATTGGTACGTATATCTTGCGCGTGATATTCAGACCGTCGATCGTCTGTTGAATGTCGAATTCACCGCCGTCATTCGCCGTGGTAGCGACTCCAGCTCCAGAGAAATGGGTTACGGTTGACCCGGAAAGTACGTCCAAAAGGAGAGCACCTTGAGGTAACGAGCTAACGAAGCTATAGAACTCATTATCCATACCGGGCTCTAACGATCCATCCTGGGAGATCTGGTAAGGAAGGCCGTTGGCATCGTAAAGAGTCGCTGGCAGGAATGCTTGCTGGTTAACCAGTTGGATATTTGCAGTAAACGTGACGCCATCAGACACGATTTGTCCCAGAGCCTGACCTGGATAAGCGATCCCGCCGAGGTTATACAAGGCTTGCGCCGAGAATGGCCCCACGGCCACCTGCGAAATGCTATAGTTGCCGTTTACATCGGTAGCTACCGACTGAATTTTGCCATTGGCATCTTTAATCGTGACCAGCGCACCTACAGCCAGCGTGCCGTCTACGTAAATTACTTCGCCGCTCACAGTTCCGGACCCGGAAAGTGTGAGGTTCTGTGTCACTGCTGTCCCCTGTGTGATTACCGTAACCGGAGCGTGTGCCCGCACAGTTCCGCTTCCGTCTAACGCCTGCAAGGTATACTTCCCACTGGGAACCGTGGCGAAATCAAAACTGCCATCGGGAGCGGTGGACGTGGTCTGACTGAGTTGACCGTTCAGGTTCACCGTCATGGCAGCAACCGGAGTGACTCCACCAGCCGCATAGACAATGCCAGACACGCTGCCCACCGGCTGCAAATGCAATGTTTCAGTAGCCGTACCGTTCGGGGAAAGCGAATCGTTCGCGCTGTCCGCGGCCTGGGTGAGCGGATCGATGGCGGACACCGTGAGTGTTCCCGCGGGAACACTGCCAAACGTAAACGTACCGCTGACCTGAGTAACTCCGGTAAAGGAGAAACTGGAGCCAAAACCCGCCTGAGCAGTCAAAGTCAGCAATGCTCCCGGCACCGAATTGCCGGATGCATCCAGCACTGTTACCACCACAGTTCCAAGACCATTCAGCGTGACGTTCACTGTCTGAGTCTGTCCCGCACTGCTTAGGGTAACGCTGCTCACTCCCTCGTCTCCATTGATCGGGTTGGTAGCGGTAATTGAATAGGTTCCCAACGGCACCAGGTTCAAGGTGTAGTTGCCATTCGAATCGGCCGTAACCGCGAGGCCGTTGGAAAGCGTTACCAGCGCGCCGCCTATCTGCGTGATTCCGTCAGACCCAATCACCATGCCGCTTACAGTTCCAACAGGTCCGAGAGTTATGTTTGCAGTCACGATCTGTCCGTCGCTGGCGATTGTGCCATTGAACTGGCCGCCTTGGCCCAGTGCGCTTGAGGTCGCGACCACCGTAAACGAGCCTGCAAATACGTTCGCAAACGAATAACTGCCGGTGCTATCGGTCGTGGCGGTAAAAGTGCCGCCAAAGATGCTGTTGCTGTTCAAGCTGACCTTGGCATTTGCAACTGGATTTTGTGAACTGTCCTGAACCACACCGGATACCGTTCCTTTGCTAAGAAACGCCATGTTGCTTTGGGCAACGGCGCCGGTCTTGAGCAGTGAGCCAGTTACGCGTCCGTGATTTCCGCTCCCGTCGGTGGCGTCAATGGTGTAGTTGCCAAGCGCGACGTAGCTAAACGCAAAACTGCCGGTCGCGTCAGTGGTGGTCGTCAATAGGGACGAACCCGACAACGTCACCGACGCCCCCTTAACTGGGGTAGTCCCGTTCGCGGCAACGACCGTGCCTTTGACTGATCCGGACGCCGAAAGCTGGATGTTCGCCACAGCAGAAGAGCCTGGATTCAGTACGCCCGTTGCCTGGCCCCGCATTCGGGTGGCGGGATCGGTAGCGGTAACAACAAAACTGTTGGGCGCAAAACCGTTAAATGCATAGAGCCCACTGGAATCAGTGGTGGCGGTCCTGTTCTCTCCACCAATTGTGATCGTGATCTGCGCGTTCGTAACCGGCTGATTGGCCGAATTGGTAACTGCACCCGAGATGCCGCCATTGCTCTGACCAAGCTGAATTACGCCAACGTTAGTGATGGCGTTGTCCACTCCTGTGCTGGCCGGGGATTGCCCTTCGAGAACTATGTTATTCGCAGTTACTCGAGCAACCGCCGTAATAAGTCCGATATGCGAAGGAACATAAGGTATGGAAAAGAATCCGGTGCTATCGGTCACGCCGGTGATCAGCCCGAAGACCACCGCCGAAGCTCCGCCAACTGGATTGAATGAACCGTCAACCACTCTGCCCTGGACGGTCGTGGTCACGTCAGGAACCAGAGGGTTGGTACCCAGTTTGACTTCGATGCCGTCGGGAATGCCGTCTCCATCGGTGTCCGGATTTAGCGGATTGGTGCCTAGCTTTACCTCCTGGCCGTCAGAGAGTCCGTCGCCATCGGTATCGGGGTTGAGCGGGTCGGTATGGTACTTGTTGACTTCATCGCCATCTGACAGGCCGTCGCCATCGGTATCGGAATTGTTGGGATCGGTTCCCAACTGGTATTCCTGCAGATTGGTAAGGCCGTCGTTATCGGGATCGGCCGAAGCTACCCCCGGGTCAGTGAGGCTGAAACCATGCGCGATCTTCCAGGAATCCGGAATCCCGTCACCCAAAGTGCTAAACGGCGCAGACACCATAATCTGGACAGTACCGGCCGCGCCTTCGTTTTGGGCGGTGATTGTCACTGTTCCATTGGACACAGCTGTGACAATGCCGCCGCTATCGACCGTGGCAATCGCGGTATTACTGGAAACATAGGTTGTTCCTACGCTGGCATCCTGCAGAAATTGCTGTGTGCCATCGGGGAACGTTGCGAGGGTCGCGAGATGAAGTATCTGGCTGACGACATCAATCTCGTTCGTACCCTCCGCAATGCTAAGGTTGAGAGTAACCGGAATCGGCGTGACGTTAGAGGTCAGCGGACCGATAGAAGTCGAGCCGTTGGGTACCAACTGTAAGTAGCCCGATTGAAATTGTTGTGTTGAACCGTCTGGCTGCTTGCACAGCACGCGGACCGGATACAACGATGTCGATGCCACGGGAACATTTGGAATGGCAAAGCTGCCACTCTGATCGAGCTGCACGGTGCGATTCAAAAGGGTCGCCGTGCAATTGGGCCCAAGCTGCGCCCACATGCGCGGAGTCGTTGCGACAAACACAAAACACGCCAAAGCAACCACCGCGTCCCGCAACCGCTGCCACTTCATCGACGATTCTTTCATATGCGTATCGTTTACGAAACCCATACACCGAGGTCCTCGTATCTACATTCTGTTCTTCTCAGTCTTTGACGCTGCTGTTGTCGGCAACAATATCGCTGGATTGAATAGTTTTGGATCGCGTAGAAGATCGTCGAATTCACCCATTGGCTGAAAGTTTGCCAGCTTGTAGCCTGCGGGACTTGGGTCGCGTACCACGTATTCGTATCGCAACGATTCTGGTTTCCAATGTTCCGATGGATCGCGGCTATAGAAGATGAGATATACGGGATCGGCGTTCAGTACGAATTTTACATATCGGGCTGATGTGATATCTGCAAAATAGTCCTTGTACTTCTTGTCACCAATCAACGCGATTTCACTCTTCACGCCAGGCTGGCTGTCGGGAAGATAAGCTGCCATAAACTCGTCAAAAGATCTTCTCTTGAGAGCCAAATATGCGCGCTGATAAAAAGCCACTACTTTGTCAGAGGGTGACGTACTCTCATCAAAGATATTCACATTCATGGGCACGCCATCGAATTGAACCGAGACTGAATGGGCTTCAGGTTGAGCCTGCCCGTCGAGGCGCATGACATATCTGTAGTGTAGATTTCGGCCCTGAACAGACAATGGCTCGCCAGATTCTGACCACGACGCCGCAGCAAACAGTGTTATTATTGCTAGGGTATTTGATGGCAACACAGGCACCACGACCAGCCTTTTCCCGTTTGGTTGAACAAGAAGTGCCGCATAGCCCATTGCTCCAGTTTGGTTATTAGCCTGCCATAAAAATAGACTGCTACTCGATCCGAGCTCGAAGCGAGCCAACACTTTGAAGTTGTCGAATTTTCCAAACAGGCTCGTGTAAAAATCGACGCATTTTTTGGGGTCATCTAGATGGATATTAAGCGTCGCGTTCGGGTTTTCCGCTGCGGCCTGCCAAATGGCTGCGAATGTTTGGTAGTCCTTTTGACGAATGGCACGCATTCCTCGCACAAACAAAGCCTCACGCTCATCAAGTTTGCGGGCGGCAAATTGTTCAAGAGTAGCTTCCTTATACGGCCTGCCGTCGATATGAAGATACATGGATGACGTGGTCTCGCTTCCTTCGATACTTATCGAAATCGGAAGGTTAAAGGTCTTAGCACCAATCGCCTGTTGCGACATACCCTGCACTTGCACGCTAATGAGGACCGCGAGCCATCGAAGGATTGCGTTTAGATATTTCGTCTTAGATCTCATAGTGATCGGCATTGATGCACCTCTTGCTTATAACTCTCAAAAGTCCTTGTGGGCATACGAGTTTGGGATTTGAAACTTCAGTGTGACGCCAAAGCTGAACCAACCCATGTGGAGCTCTATATTAGTTCCTAAATCAACTGGTCCAAATGACACAAAGCCATGGTATCCATCGCTACAAGTATCTCGATTTTCACTGATTCCAGCTGTCAACGGAAACATAGCTTCGCCGCTAAGACTGGCACTGTTACATGACTTTGGTATGCCTCTGCGATGTAGGCATGCCTCGTAACTGCCTTGCGCTCTTATGGTCGGCGTAAGCGAAGCACTTAAGCTCCCAACAAAGCAATTGCCGTCTGACGAGCATTCATCATTTCTTTTGCCAGCCTCCAAGGTAACCCCAGCACTTAGATCTAAAAATAAACCGAGCAAGGACGTTGTCTCAATGTAGGTACCCGGCCAAACATTGATGCGATTAGTAAGTGAGAGGGAATATCCTGGAATGGGAACGTCATTGGCGTTCATGCTAGCCGAAATGCTACCTTTAGTTGAAGTTTCTCCTCCATCAACTATTTGCTGGGTGTTTGACGCAGAATCAGTTTTACAACAGTCTTTTTCTGTCTGTTCAAAACTCACTGATACGTTTTCCTTAAATGAGACTGGCCCGAACAATGGATATTTGTTAATTTCCTTTGTAAATTTCTTCCAGATATCATCTTCGTCACTCATTTCAACTTCTCTTGAGGCCTCGACCGGATTAAAAGGAGTACCAATACACTTTCCGCTGTTATCGCACTGCCCGCCACATGTCTTGGAATCATCGCCGCCTGCGTCACTGGGCGTACAGTTAGTACCTTTTGCTGATTCAGACTGAAAATTACACTCGCCGTCCTTGCATTGGCCATTTTGTCCGCATTGACTATCGCGGGTATTGTCTTGGCACGACGTTCCATCCGCAACATTTCTGGGTACGCACACACCATTGACACACTGCTTCGTCACACACGAATTATCAGACTTGCACCCATCTCCGCACGTCGGTGGCGGCGGTGGCCCGTTGCCGCCGTGCCACCCGGAGACGGTCAACCCAAATCCTGAATCGCTGATGATCGAAGATCCATCCTGCGTCACGTGCGCTGTCCCTTCGGTGACAAACTGCTCCACGTCGTGATGGAAGGAGAAGATTTCCACCACTTGCCCAGGTGAAAAACCTTCGGTATTCGGCAACTGGATCTGAATCGGCGGATTGAAGACCACGCCTGCGGGCTGCAGCGTTCCCACCAGCGTAGGAGCGCCGCCATTCGGAGGCGTCATCGGCACCTTGTCGGCGTGCACCTGTGACAAAGTAAGACGTCCTACATGCGACCCATCCGGGAATGTAACTGAGTTCGGCCAGACTGTATACACCACGCCCGGCACGCCGGCCATTGTAAGTTGCACCGGTTGGTCTCCGCCAACGACCTGGGAGTTTTTCGTGTCGATCACGGGCAAGAAGATTGGAGCACTCAAGGTGTTATCGATTCCGGGAACGGTAGCCATCTGGAACGACAGTGTGGGAAACGTCTCCGACCGGGTACTGGTGATGCCATTCACAAACAGGACGATATTGCCGACCGGAGCACCAGGAATCGTAAATCTTCCGGTGGCATCGGTGATGGCCGACAACGTTGTGCCTTCAATGCTGGCGCGAGCATTTGGAATGGGCTGGTCGGAATCGTCGAGCACGATCCCGCTTACGGAGGTGTTCGCAACCGGCCCGGCAATCACGGCGGAGCTAGTAAACGTTGCCGCTGCGCTTCCGCCTTTGATCGTCGCGTTCACGACGTTGTTGCGGATTCCCTCTTGCTGTCCTAGAACCAGCACGGCATAAGCCTTGCCATCGCTATCGGTGTTCTGCGTGAGCGTTGGCTGGCCGTCGATCGTACCGCCGCCCGCCTGCACAGTAAATGTCACGGGGACATTGGCAACCGGGTTGCCGCCGGTATCCATCACGATAGCCACCAGCGGCTCTCCCAGCGCTTCTCCCACGGCCCCGGTTTGCATCTCGCCGGACACCGTGTGGATGCCCGACGCTGTCCCCACGACACTGTCGGCAGAAAAGACCACTTGCCCCATGAAGCCCGGCGAGGTCACCGCGACCTGGTTAATTCCGACACCGTTGCGGCTACCCAGCTGGAATTGAACGCTCGCATTCCCGTTGGCGTCGGTTTGCAGGATAAGCGTGCGTCCCTGCTGCTGGCCGGCGGTGAGAGTGCCGTCGCTCTTGGCGACGGCAAAAGTCAAAGCAATAGTTTGCAGGGGACGCCCCAGCGAATCGGCTGCATGCACCACCAGCGGCTGCGGCAGAAGTGTATTGATCGGCGCGCTCTGGTTGTTGCCGGAAACCGTCGACAACACCTGCTGGCTCACAAGCTGCTGCAAAGTCACGTGAATCTGGTGTTGGCTGGTATTGCCGGCGCGGTCCGTGGCGGTGGCGGTGACGGTGTTTAAGCCCGGCACCAGCAAAACGCCGTGGGCCGCAAAGCTGCGATTAGCTACGCTTGCGCTAACGCCATTAATCGAGACCGAAACCTGGTCGCCATTCACCGTGCCCGCAACCAGATCGTTTACGTTGCCCATGATGTCGATTTGTGGAGTGTTGACCGTGGCGCCGTCGGTCGGGTTCTCGATGTGCACCACAGGCGGCGTGGTATCGAGATACACGGTCACCGTTGCGGAACCCACTCCGCCATCAGGACTGGTTGCGCTGGCGGTGAGCAGGTTTTTGGCCTCTCGCAGGGCAACGCCGTTGGCGGTAAACGTGCCGTTGGCGACTGTCGCCGTGACGTTGCCTACTGTGACCGTTGCGTTCGGATTGTCCACAGTGCCGATAACCGTGATGGGATTGGCAGAAAACAATTGCAGCGCTGCCGGGGACGTAATTTGTACATTGATTGGGATCACATAACCCAAAGCAAAACTAGAGGTAGCCGTATTGCCGGCCGCATCCGAGGCCGTCACCACCACGGTGTTGCTTCCCACATTCAGGGTGAGGTTGCAGCTAAACGACTGTCCCGACATGGTCGCCGGTGCGCCGTTGCAAGTCACATTCGTGAGCCCGGAGAGGACATCGAAAGCCAATCCCTGCAACACCGCCTGCGTACTTGAGAAGTTGGATGGCGATGTCACGTTAATGACCGGCGACGTCTGGTCGAGATTTACGATGACGCTGGCAGATGCGGAATGACCATCGGCATCCGTTGCCGTTCCACTGATCAATTGGCCCTGGCCATCGGTTTTGACCGTTTGCGCGGCCGGACATTGCACCGGCGGTACCCCGCCTGCGCAGGTGAATGTCACAGTTACCGGCGAATTGTTCCATTCGGCCGCATTGGGCGCAGGCGATGCGCTTGACGTAACGCTTAATGGCGCGCTCTCGATATTCAACGTGACCAATGCTGAGGCAGTGTTCCCGGCTTCGTCGGTAGCGGTGCCGGAAATGGCCTGGCCAGCACCAAGCGCAGTCACAGTAACCGGCGAAGGGCACGATCCGACACCCGACAGGCTATCGGCACAGGTAAAGTTGACGGTAAGCGGCGCGGTGTACGTTCCGTCCGGATTCTGCGTTCCCGCGACGGCCGCCATAATGGTCGGAGGAGTTAAATCGACGCTGACGGAAACGTTTGCAGTGGCCGAATTTCCCGCAGCATCGGCAATGGTTCCACTGATCGGTTGTACGGCGCCTTCGGTGCTTACCAACTGCGGTGCGGGGCACGTCCCCATCGGCGATACACTCGGAGCGCAAGTAAATGTGCCCGTGACTGCAGTGTTGTTCCATCCCGCTGCGTTGGGCGTGGGAGATACCACAGCCGTGATGGTCGGAGGCGCCTGCTCAAGATTGACGGTCACCGACGCGGAGGCCGTCTCTCCATTGGCGTCTTTGACCGTACCGCGAATTACTTGTCCGGCACCATCGGTATTTATTGTTTGCGGCGCGGGACACTGCAACGGCGGTACGCCACCGTTGCAGGTAAACGTAGCTGTTACTGGTGTGTTGTTCCAACTTGCCCCGTTGGGTGCTGGCGATACAGCGGCGGTGATGGACAATGGCACGGCTTCTACATTGAGCGTCACCGAGGCCGCGGCGGTATTGCCGGCAACGTCGGTAGCGGTGCCGCTAACCACCTGCCCTGCCCCTACGGTTGTCACCGCGACGGGCGCTGGACAAAATGTCACACCCGAAAGCGCATCTGTACAAGTGAAATTGATGCTAACTGGAGCTGTATAAACTCCGCTCGCGTTCGGCGTGGCTGAGACCATAGCCGCGATCACCGGTGACGTCTTGTCGATGTTGACGGTTACGCTGGCACTAGCCGTGTTGCTGGCCGCGTCCATGACTTGGCCCGTTACTCTCTGATTGGCTCCCTCCGTGGCTACTGACTGAGCCTGAGGGCAGCTTGCAATTGCCGACAAACTTTGCGCACAGTTGAAGCTCACCGTGACACTCGTGTTATTCCAGCCCGCAGCATTCGACACAGGAGCGACGGCGCCCGTAATCGACGGCGGCGTCAGCTCGACATTCAGCTTCACACTTGAGGTGGCCGTCTTCCCCGAAGCGTCAGTGGCGGTTCCCGAAACTACCTGATTGATGCCTTGCGTGCTCACTACTTGCGGTGTTGGGCACGTGACCGGCGCTACGCCGCCGCTGCACGTAAAAGTCACTGTTACTGGGGTATTGTTCCAACCAGCCGCATTCGCTGCCGGCGCAGCGCTTGCGCTGATCGACAACGGATTCGCGGATCCGAGGTTCAACGTCACCGAGGTCGAAGTGGTATTCCCTGCCTTGTCCGTGGCGCTGCCGAAAAAGACCTGATTGGCCCCCAACTTGGTAACCGTAATCGGAGAAGAACACAGCGCGACACCCGATAATGAATCCGAGCAATTGAACTTGATAGTTACCGGCGGAATGTAAATACCGCCGGTCGGCCCCGGTGAGACCACTGCGGTAATGGTCGGCGGCGTCTTGTCGAGATTTACCGCCAGCGTCGATGTCGCCGAATTACCAGCCTTGTCTTTGGCTGTACCGCTTACCACCTGGCCAGCGCCTTCATTGCTCACAGTCACTGCGCTCGGGCAAGAAGCAATTCCGGATGTGGCATCGGAACAGGTAAAACTCACGGTCACATTCGTATTATTCCAACCAAACGAACTGGGTGCGGGAGATACGGTTTCCTGAACCGTTGGAAAATCGGTATCAACGCCAATAATCGTGACCGCCACGGAGGACCCTGGGTTGCCGTCCAGTTCTACGGAAATCGTATCGGAAGCCGTTAAGGTAACCAGCCGCACTAGGCAAATAATTCCCAGTTGGCGATTACGCTCACAACTAGCCTGATCGTCGAGATCGGGGCGGTATTGGCGGCAGTCATCTTCATCCTGGTCTGTCTGAAAGTCGCCGGTGGCGATGATGACCTTCCCATTCAAGACAACTTTCGCCTGCGCCAGTGCTGTTCCTTCGGCCCGCAGCACATATATTGTTCGTGGATTAAGGACCGAAAAGTTGTTGGTCACGACGACGGGCTTGCCCGCTTGCCGAACATACGTTTGCGGACCAAAGACTTTCCAAATGCAAACCGGCTTGCCGCACTTCGCAGTAGTTACTACGGGAACGGTCGATCCCTCCTGCGCCTGAGCGATATTTATCGAACTCAGGGTGAAAAAAAAGACCGCCAACGCCAACAGGGCATTTTTTTGCGACAGCGGTCCTCTGGCACGCAACCCGCAACATGGGAACAAAGCAATCGTCAGCTTCACTTCCATAATTCTCCTAAGCCCGAGGCGGGTTTATTTTTGTATTAAACCTTTTCCGGGAAAATTAATGCCGCTAATCCCGGATGCAAACCACAGAGTTGTGTTTCTGTGACTTGCGGTGCGCAGGTACGGATCTTCGTCCGCTCCACCTGCGTTTATCGTGGCAACAATGTTCACTGCCACAAAATGACGCCCATCACTGTTAGAAAACAGGAGTGGTTATACTCTCTCGCCTGCAAAACTAGCGTCCGTCTTTCGGACTACTTTTGTGAATTCTTCGCGCAGCCAGCTATGCCGATTTGTGCAGTAATGGGAACCATATGAACATTTGGGGAGATGTCAGGGAACCATTCGAGGGGCTTGCGAGCGTTGGCTGGCAAACCGGCAACTTCCGATTCGCCACATCGCGGACGAAATTGTCTCGCTTCGCGAAGAAAGGGTTTTGAGCAACGCTAACCTTATCCCGCTAACCCGGGCGGATTTTGAAGAATTCTGGCACCTGTGGCTATCAAAAACTGCGTTCTGATTGAAGGCGTTGGCCTTATCAGTTGCGGGCCTGTAGGCTGATTCGTTCTATGTCGACCATCTTCATGGGTTTTCATTTGCTTCCTGCGGAGTTCGCCTTCCCATCCGCGCTGCCTTGCAAGCGGAAGTTTCTCGCCCCGGGCCATCAACTTCTTGTATTGCAGAGCTCGACCCGGTGGTCGAAAGGTCGAAAAGTTCGTTTGCGGACTGCGGATCGAGTCTTCTCGGCCTGGCTGGCACGTTGGGGAATGGCAACACTGGCAGCCATTTTCCTACGGCTCTCAGCGGGAGGCTGCGGTCTACTCTTTGATCACGCGGAAAGTAAAACTGTGGAGCCTGCTTTGTTCTCCGGATGGACTCAGCACATAAAGATCGATGGCATAGAGCTGCCCGTCTTCCACGAAAACCGAGGGCAGCGTAAATTGGACTGCGAGGGTCTCATTGCTCTGCTTCGGCGTGAGAAGACTTTCGCTCAGAACCTCTCTGTTTTCCAGAAACGGCCGTAGAACCGCGCGGTAGGTCAGGCTGTTGCCCACCGGAAGCGCAAGCGTCACAACGCTTGGATAGGAAGGGATGGCTATCGTTGCTTCCTGTCTGCCGTGCTCTCCGCGTTGGCTGAATTCATCAGCGGTCAATTGGTAGGTAATCGAATGTCCGACACTACGGATGCGTTCCTCCGCAGAAGCCCGCGCAGTTCTTTCAGCAGCAAGCTCTTTTCCCATGTCTTTGATCATCATCCGCTGCCTGACAGCACCGCCAACCCAGCCCAGCACAATGAGCGCGGCCACTGCCAGCCCATAGCCGGGTAAGCGATACCAGGCTACGCTAGGAAGTTTCAACACTTCCCAAAAATCTGCCAGACGCGAAACAGAGCGGCATTTCAGCCGCAATGAGATGCGTCGCGGGGTCTCTTCGGTTTCGGCAACGAGTTCTATTTGGATTAACAGCTCTCTTTCCTTGCCAAGATCCACGACCGCCTGGGCCGGGGCAACACCTTCCCACCGGGTGTATTCAATCCAATGCGTCGCCAGGAGAACGTCTTTTCCGTTGTATTCCGTCAAAATCTCGAGTAGTTTCACACCCTCCCTGATTTCGCGCTGGATGCTTTCTACGCCGGCAACATCAAGCCGGGCGCACTCCTTGCCATCAGCCAGGATACGCAAAAACTTCGGTAAGGCCTGCTGCCGGATAAGAGCGTCTTTTGCAGTACGGTCCATGATTCTTCTGACCCGATCGTCCGTGAGATTGACGCGTTCTTCATTCAACTCTCCCGAGTCATCGGGTCCTTTCATGTTGACATTCAAAAACCGGGGCAGTGCAAGCCGCTGACTTGGAGAATCCAATCCGGTTTTCCTAGCGAGTTCTTCGTAGCAAACAGGATCGATAAACGCGTGGCAACGGCGGATTTCGAGCGCATCCTCGGAAACGTTAGGGTAGTATCTTGCCGCGAGAGTTACGCCGGAGCTCAAACCGGAAGTCGCGGATGAAAAACACTTACCCAAGGTGCTCCACGGAGTAAATAACTTCAAACATCGCTCGACCAGCACGGTCCAACGTTGCTGGTCGTCCAGCCCGTCAAATCTTTGTTCCCCGCGATGAATTTTGCAGATCTGAATGGAATTCCCGAATCGATTCTCCAGCTCCTTCATCAGAGTTCCTTTGATTGTGCGGTATACTGCATCATTCGCATAGTGTTCTGTCAGCCATTCATAGGCTCTCTGAGCTTCAGATGTGCTGTAGAAGTACAGAAGGCGTTGCACCCCAACACTCACGTAAAAGGAAGACATGGCAGTCGTAATCTGTGTCAGATGCTTCACGTAGCGAACGATCATGTCGCGCGTGCTCTGGGTTCCCGTTTCTTCTTGCTGTCTTTCGTAGTGAGCCGACTCGTGATAGATCAGCCATTGCAACGCATCGGTCTCGTTGCGCACAATCCGGGTGATTTTGTTCTTCAAGGATTTCTCGCGCCAATAGACCCGCTTCTTCTCGCGGCTGCGCTGAGTCTTTAGCTTGCTGACGGCGCTGCTGAGGACCTCCATCGCAGCCTCTTCGTTGCCGATGATGAAATACGCAAGCCGGAGTCCCTTTCGCAGAAGCTCTACCTGTGTATCCGTACCTGGGGCATGGGAAGCTTGCGGCCGCGCATCTCGTGAGTGCTCTGGCCGAGCTGGAACGAAACTTGTCTCCATTTGGCAAAAAACCTGTTCACGAAAATCTTTGGATCACAGTATGCCATCAATGATGGAAAAACGAGCGTATGACTTTCGGAAAAAGACCCGGGGCAGCGAAGTTAGCTTTTCAATTCCGAAAGCCGGTCCTGGTCTCAAACATTGATTCAGCACGGCTAGATTAAGTCAATTCCTTGCAGAAGAAATTATTTCCATTCTCCCTGAATCTGAAACGCCGCCCAATAGTATGGCGCCCTCCATACCTTCTGTCTCCACATTTGTCTTTGTGCCGCTCGCAGCGCTGCTGCCGGAGGCATCTTCTCCTGCTCCATTGCTTTGTAGAACCGCGCCATCAACTCCGCCGTAGCCTCATCGCTGACGCTCCATAAGCTTGCTACGACTCGACTGGCTCCGGCGTACATGAATCCGCGCGTCAGCCCGATCAGGCCTTCTCCGTTGATCTCTTCTCCCAAACCCGTTTCACAACCGCTCAGGACTACCAAGTCCACGGGTAAGTTGAGGTTGTAGACATCCTGCAACTCGAGAAACCCATCCTGCGGTTTTCCCCGCTTGTCCACCAATGACAACACCAGTCCCGACAATTCCGGATGCCGGTTGTTCAGCAGGCCATGGGTGGCAAAGTGCACAATGCGATATTGCCCCAACGACGGATCCATGGCTCGCGCCCGGTTTGCCTGAAAATCAAGGGCTTCCATGCCTTGGCCGGCCGGTGTCACTGCCAGGATTGCCATCGCCTCCTTGCGCGTGTACGGCAGCCGGCTTAGATAAAATTTCCCGCTCCGGGCTTTTTGCCCAAGGTCGCTCAGGGAGCGGGTCAGTAGAGCGGACGATACATCGGAAGACAGAGACGTCTCGTCCGGGGAAGACCGGAATGGAGTGGCTGTCCCCTTCATATTAGGATTGCGGTTGCCAGCCCGCACTCCTTGCACCCGCTCGTCGCGGTCCTCAAAAACCGGGTCGGCCAATACGGCAACCAATTTCGGAGGCTCGACGCGATTGATCCGCTCGCGCCGCAGTTCCGCCAGCACTGAGGCCGATGGCAGATTCACAATTTCGTGTTCCAGCGCCAGGGGCGCGTTCACTGCGACAACCATTTGAGTCTTTGTCTTAGGAATGGGCAGCGCGGCAAAGGGAATATATTGCAGCGCGCCATCGCTGACGATCAGCAATCGCTTTTGTTCGAGCAACCCGGCAACCGGACCTAATACTGCCTGGCTAAGTCTTGCGGCGAACTTGGCATACTGCGCGTCGGCATTTGCCCAGCGCTTTTCACGTTGCCGCTCCGTTTCGCCTTCTACAGTTTTGTCGCGCGCTGTCAGCAGACCGTAAACATTACGCGCCAAATACTCAATCTCGGCGCGCCTGGGCAGTTGGTAAGCTGTCACCGAAGTTGAACTAACTGCAAAAACGTAGCTGCGTTCCTCGCCCAGAGAATATTCCAACAGCAGCGTGTTATCGTCCAGCAGCAGCTGTAACTCGTGCGCGCTTAACGGATGCGCCTGAGTTAGTGCGGCATAGCTGGGGCTCTCCTGACGCAGCCGCTCTTCCACCTCTTGATATTGTTTATCGAGGCCCTCAATCTCCTGCGTAAACCCGGCCACTTGTTTTTCATTTTTGTTGTCACCCAGCAACCGCAGCCGCCAGTCCGATTTAGCCGTCAGCAATTCCTGCAAGGAGCGCTCTCGTTCCAGCAGCGAGGGATTGGCTCCTTTGTGAATGTCGACTTTGGCCGCGGCCAGCGTCTCCAATAGGATGCGCGCCCGCGAGCGCTCCAGCACCTCCAAGGCCCGGTCCATCTGCTTCTGTTCAACCAACAAATCGACATACTCTCTGTAGATATCGAAATGGTTCGCGCGAAAACCGGAGCGGGTTTCTTCCGATCCGCCCAGGTGTGCCGTCTGACTTTCGAGGGCGGTGATCGCCGGAGCGTAAAACTGCGCGGCAGCTTCCGGTTGGCGCTGCTCGCGCAGAACGGAGGCCAATGCCGCGAGCGATTCGGCATGTGCCTTGCTGCCCGGGGCTAACTTTTCTTGAATCGCAGATGCCCGACGGTAGTACTGCTCTGCTCTTGCCATATCGCCGGACTTGCGAGTCACGTCGCCTAATCTCCGGAGGACTTCCGAGGTTTCAAGGCTCTCAGGAGCCAACTTTTCATAGATGGCAAATGCTTGCTGCTCGTGTTGCTCGGCCTGCGCCAAATCGCCGCGTTCCTCCGCCACCATCCCAAGGTTAGTCAGGCCGGCAGCCGCATCCAGGCTCCCCGGTGCCCGCTTCACTTTTATAGCAAGCGCTTGCCGATAATACTGCTCCGCCACGGCCAAATCGCCGCGTTCCTCCGCCACCATCCCAAGGTTGTTCAGGCCGGCAGCCACATCCAGGCTCCCCGGAGCCTGCTTCACTTTTATAGCAAGCGCTTGCCGATAATACTGCTCCGCCGCGGCCAAATCGCCGCGCGCCTCTGCCACAGTCCCAAGATTGTTTAGGCTGGAAGCCACTTCTAGGCTCCCCGGAGCCTGCTTCTCTCGTATCTCGAGCGCCTGCCGATAGTATTGCTCCGCCTGCGCCAGATCGCCGCGTTCCTCTACTGCGCCCCCAAGATTGTTGAGGCTTCTCGCTACATCCAGACTGCCCGGAGCCTGCTTTTCTCGTATGTCGAGCGCTTGCCGATAATACTGCTCCGCCTGCGCCAGATCACCTCGCTTCCATGCGGCAACCCCAAGATTGTTCAGGCTGCCAGCCACATCCAGGCTCCCCGGCGCCTGCTTCTCTCGTATCTCAAACCCTTGTCGATAGAATTGCTCCGCTGCGCCCAAATCGCCGCGGCTCAGTGCCACAGATCCAAGGTTGTTTAGGCTCAGGGCCATATCCAAGCTCCCCAGCGCCTGCTTCTCTTGTATTTCCAGCGCCTGCCGATAGTATTGCTCCGCCTGTGCCAGATCGCCTCGCTTCCATGCCACATTCCCAAGGTTGTTCAGGCTGAGGGCCATATCCAGGCTCCCCGGAGCCTGCTTCTCTTGTATTTCCAACGCCTGCCGATAGTATTGCTCCGCCTGCGCCAGATCGCCTCGCTTCCATGCCACATTCCCAAGGCTGTTCAGGCTGGTGGCCACATCCAGGCTTCCTCGTGCCTGCTTCATTCTTATTTCCAGAGCCTGCTGATAGTATTGCTCCGCTGCGACCAAATCGCCGCGTTGCCATGCGACAACCCCAAGACTCTTGAGGCTCGCGGCCACATCCAGGCTCCCCGGTGCCTGCTTCATTCCGATCTGCAGCGCACGACGAAGGTACTCTTCCGACTTGTCAAGTTGTCCCCGCTGCCATGAAATCCAGCCGAGAGCATTTAGGTTCACCGCAATCGCCAACTTTCCCTCTCCCGAGCTCTCGATTTTGGCCGTCGCCTGCTCAAAATATCTTTCCGCATTGGCCCAATCACTTCGTTGCTGATACGCCTTCGCCCAAGCCCGCAGCAGTTGGCCTTCGATGACTGGGCCTGCTCCCGCCGCGTGTTGAACCGCAGACTGATAGAAATCATCGGCTTCCTTCCACCGGCGCACCTCTCTCAGCGATTCCGCGGCGTGGAAGAACAACCAGGCCGGAATCCACCCAGCCTGCGACGCCGGGCATTGATCGACCAAGTCCTTCCAGCGTGCGGCGGCTTGCATGATTTCGTCCGCATTGTTCGATTTGTCCAGTTCCTGGGCCTCAACGTAAGCGGACAAGAGTTGGCCGCCAAAATTTGGCCGCGCCGTCAATCCCCAATCCGCCGGCCCCAAACTCCAAACCTGTTTCTCCGTCCCGCGCAAGCCCTCCAGTTTCACGATTCCCAGGGGAGCTTCTTCGATTTCTGTCCATGACAAGTCGAAGGGCGACTCAACCTCACCATGGCTGTCCCCACGAACCCAATGCAGCAGAATGTCTCCATCCCGCATTCCTGCTCGTTCGGCTTCCGAATTCTTTCCTGCCTCCTCGACCACGACACCCGGCTTTACAGTTTCCGGAGCACAGGCGATCGAGGCGTGCTCCGGATTCGCCGGATTCTGGCCGAAAGCTTCCGCCATTAAAAGAAAAAGTGCAAAGAGGCAAGACATCAAGCGAAAAGGTAGCTTCATGGGATCTCTCGTTCAATCGAAGATTATTTTCCATTTCTCCGAAAGTCATGCGTGATGTTGCGTACAAGTGTATAGCGAAACCAGAGTTGCTGTATCCACCTGCGCGAGAGGACAAGCTTTCCGGCCCTCAGTCCTGGAAAGACCCTAAACTCTAGTTCTCTTCCAACGCGGAAGATATCGCTTGTCGAACCGGTGTGAACGCCGATTCTCGTTATTAAGCTTCCCTTCCCGCAATCCGATCTGTTGGTAAGTGGCGAAAACGGAAAAAACGTCACGCCGACACAATCCAAGATCAGGCGCGAACACAAAGTGCATCTGTTCGGTATTCCCACTTAAATTACCGCCAGTCATCGACTTCCATCGACTTTTTGACCACAAGGGATTCATCAAAACTCTAATAATTTTTTCCGAAAGACAGACGCTTGATTTGCTGGTGCGAGTATATAACCTCTTTTACTCACAGTTGGAGACAGGTGTCCAACCTCGAATCAGACTCCCATAGGGTCAAATTAATCGTCGTAGGGCGATTTCTTTCCGAGGAGGTTCGCAATCTTCGGCAAACATCATCGAGGGGATTAGCCGAGGAACGTGCTTTTGCGTTTCCCGCTGACAAGGTTGCAGTACTTGCTGGATTGAGTTGAGGGTTTCGTTAGAGCAGCTTAGGAAATAGTGTAAGGGCGCGTTGTAGCTGGATTCCCGCTAAACTCTTGAGCGAGAATGCGTGTACTAGCCTGCCACGACCCCTACAGCCTTAACTAAACTGCTCTAAGTCGCAGGGACGTGTGCTTGTCCTAATTCCAAAGAGAGGAATGATTTGTGAAAAATATGAAGGCTAAATTGTGTAGTTTGTTTGCTTGCCTGGTGCTGTTTTTGCCGGCGCTGCTGAGGGCGCAGGGCAATAATATCGTAACCGTGGTTCCTGACGGCAGGCAGGAGTCAGATTCAATTCCGCCTAACAGCGGCACCACATATCAATTTTCGTCGCAGAGCGGTCACTCCTACTCGGTTGAGCAAAGCCGGGGATTGTATCGGCCGATCATGCAGATGTCCGTCGCCAGCGGCTGTCCGGGAGCTCCTCTCAGGGATACCTCCACGATGGTTCCGGCGGTGATGCTGAATTTTCCGCCACAGCGGCAAAGAATATCGTTTGCCTGTGCGGGGCCGGTTTTCCCTCCCAACCAGCAAAATACTTCCTCGGTCATGATTCACAACTTTGGCAGTCCGGCCGCCTATACTTTCAATCTCACGGTGACGGAAACCACTTTGTACGCGGGCAAATGGCAGGCCACGACCAACGCCGATACCTTTTGGACATTTACCAATACCAGCTCCGCTCCGATTAACGTTGCCCTGAATCTGCTCGATCCCTGGGGCAATCAAATGAATTGGAATTCTCCTGTTGCTGTTGCCATTGATCCCGGAGCGACATTCTCCATTGACACCACACAGATACCATTGCCGCCGCGCAATCTCCCGCCTCCGGGAGGACCTATCGTCCTCAGCGGCTCGGTGCTGGTAACTCAAGATGGGCCTCCGAACGCCATTGAGGCCACCGAAATCATTCTGACCAATAACGGCGTGCCTTGTCCCGGCCCTACCTGTGTCAGCAGTAGTGAAACCGTAAAGCTCGAGCCCAAGATCCCGATACAGTAGAATGCTTTCAAAAAACGCAACCTGAAATGCACAACCGGGGCTTCTTTTTGCCCCGGTCTCGTGCTTTTCTCCGCAGATGACAACAGGGAATGTCATCTTCCTCTTAGCCGCGACGGTGCTTAGCCGAACTTGCTTCTTGGCGACCGGCAATTAACACAATGATGCCGGACCTGCTAGCGGCCTCGGATCAAGAAGAGTAGGTACTTGACACCCTCAATTGTGCGGCTGCAAGTTGGATCAGTTCCAGTACAACAGCCTTCGCGTCAGATGCAGTTCGGGTTGAAATTCACCTTCTGAACTCATCGGGGAGGCTCTATCGCGACGACCGGTAGTCTTCGCAACAGAGCTTTCTTCGCCTTTGTAGCTGGATACGATGGAAGAGCAAGGCTTTCAGTCGATAGCCCCGGCGGACTTGCGTTGACCAAACCGAATCTGACAGGTCCTATCGAACGCTGCGGTCAATCGCGCCGATCCCCATTAGACCTCCATTTGTCGTTCCTATGCGTTTCTGACTGTGTATTTCTGTGCTACTCGTGCCCTTGTTTCTTGTTTCCACAAGTTACCAACCTTCTTCGCACTCATAACCCGCGATTCTCGGTCGGGGAAATCGCAATCACCAGAAACGTGGTGGGGCATGACTAAGCCTAGATTCCACTCAGGCCGAATAATGGCGACGCCGGCAGCTTTAGAGGAATGCCAAGCATCGGGTGATGATCCTTATGTCCTTGAGATTTCGGAGGTTTGGTATCTATGTGAACATGAGGGCATTGATGTGGTTGTGATCGCGCCAGAGGTGGAAGACCAAGATCAGATCGGACTTCAGTTGCGGCGACCCACGATTAGATTGAAACCGGGTTCCACGGCCAAAGACATTTCATGGGAGCTGTGGAACTTGTTTCCCAATACGCAAAAGTTGATCCAATGACCCATGAACTAGCTCACATGACGGGTGGTTTTTTCTCAGCAGATTCATCCGATGGAAACAAACGCTCCCTTGAATGTTTCCGCAAATCTTTCAATTGATACTCGCCCATTGCGCCGCACCTGGGACATCGAATCCAGAAGGTTCCATCTCGGTTGGTTGCAGTCGGCTCTTTCTCGCCACATTCAACAAATGGAACAACTTCCTTGCAGGAGTGGCACTGGAAACATAGATACTTGAAATCACGCATATTCAACAAAAGTTGATGCGGTCGCCGCAAATTGATACCGCACACACCAAATAATCTTGAACATGGATAGTGCATTCTAATGACGTAAGTATGCGTTTCTTTTCCCGTGCGCCTAGCCGCGTCCAATTGGCAAACGCCGCAAGGCGTTGGATGAGTTTTTTGTCGAAACGGTCGTTGTCGTAGTTCTGCGGTCGAGCTAGGACTGCCTGGCCTAATTGGTGCTTGATTGTTTCGAGTCGATCCACAGCTTCCTCTCGGCTCATGGTACCTTCAACATACGAGTCTAAGACCTCCTGCCGGCCTTGCATCAGAGCGCCACGATCCAACGCACAGTTGTGATTTGAGGGGGCCGATCCAGCAACGAATTCAACCTGTTTCAGAAAGTGAGGAGAAGTAATGCGCTCGCCAAGCAGCTTGTTGATTTCTCGCTCCAGACGAGTTCGGTGCTGGTAGCGTGTATCACAAGTCTTTCTAAGTCCTCTATTTCTGCAAAAGTAGTACATCTCCGGTTGGGCGGCGGTCAAGGACAATCTGCCGCCGCATTCGTTGCATTGCAGGAAGCCGCGAAAAATCCGTTGATTGCCGAATTTCGCTTCGGCTTTCCAGTATCGCTGTTTTTTCAACTTTATGATTTCCTGTACGCGGTCGAAGATTTCTTTTTTCACAAGCGGTCTGTCGATGACTCTGACTCGAATAATTTCATCTGGCGAACGCATAATTGCAACACGACAGGGCTGCCGTCCATCGTTACGAGTTTTCAATGCTGACGGGGAGGGATCACGACGCTGATCGATCACTCTCCACTCAACATAGATTGGGTTCCGGAGTATATAGCGAAGAGTAGAGCGGGTAATCCCCAACGTTCTTGCCACAGGTCGGTATTCCTGACGAAGCACAAACAGACGAAACGCTTCCTTAACCTTATCTGCTTCTGGCGTATAGAACCAGCGGCTGCGAATTTTATCGTATCCAACGCCATACGGTAGCGTAATCTCTCCTCCTGGGTGCTTGCCTGCTTTACGCTGTGCTTCTTTCGCTACCCATATCCTTTCTACAAAATCACCGCGCTGCAAACCGGCGATGGCTGCCCGGATGGCCCCCATGAATCTTCCATCTTTAGTTCCGAAATCGACAGGGCCTTCTGGCAGATACAGGATCGTGTTGGAATCATGAAATGCCTGAAGAAGAATATAGTCGGTAAAAGAGTCGGGCCGCATGAGCCGGGAAAAGTCATAGATAACCACACCGCTAATTTCAGGTTGCCGTATCAGGTCCAGCAAAGCGTGCATCTCAGGAGCCTTCAAGATGGCAGCTCCGCTTACGTTCACCAGTTCAATTGTTCTGACGATCTGTAACCGATGCGCCTGAGCTGTGCGCCGGTTCGTGGCACGCTGAGTAGGAAGGCTGAAATGTGTTAGTAATGTATCCAGGTTCCGCGATACGCGAATCAGTTCAACGACTTTCTGCATACGTCGCTGAGACCTCCTTGGGTATCCGAACGTGAAGAGTCTTACATCCTAATGGGCAGAGGAAGCGTGTTATCGACCTTTGGCTGGTGACCATGCTTCGATGCCGATTCCCGCACGTATCCAGCAGGAAAGAAATACCTTCTATCCGAAACTCGCACACGTGTAGCGCAACGATGCGTTCTGAGAGCAGGGTCCTTTTTCGCTCTGGAATGAGATGCCTCCATTCAACAAATGGAGCCACAAGACTTGCCAAGCGTTCGACGGATAGCTCATTTAGTAATGGTTCGCGCAAAAGCTGTTCTGTGCAGAGGTCAGCTTCCCGGAATATGTTGCGCATCCTCTCGGCACGTGCTTCGCGGCTGATGCGGCCCGATTTACATAATTGCAACACTTTTTCCCGCTTGATCTCCAAAGCTTGCAACTGGGATCGCAGTTCTGCCGTCCGTTTATCATTTCGGGCTTTTGCCCTTTTCCAAGCGGCAGTGATCTTCATGTGGGTGGAATGTTGGATAATATCGTTCCCCAGCAGGCTTTCGATGGCGTCCTCAAGTCTCTCCCGCCTCTGGTCAAGTGCTTTGCAATACCGACCATAACGATGGCTGTTGCAGGAATAGTAGTCATTGTTATGGTTTCGGCGACTTTGCAAAGGACCGCCGCAGCGGGAACATCTCAGAAAGCCCCTGAAGACATAGCGATGTTTGTACTTGGGATCACTCGGCCAGTGTCTTCGTCTGTTTGATTCTAGTAATCTTTGTACCCTGCCAAACTCTTTCTCAGTAACGAGCGGCTTTGCTATTACCTTTACTCGGATGATGTCTTCCTTTGCCCGCTGGATTTTCCGGCTGTACGACTGCCGCCCTTTGGCTGTTGTCCTAAGACCAGTCGTCGTCCGGTCACATTGATGGTCAATTACACGCCAGCCGCAGTAGATTGGATTCCTCAGAATGCTTACAAGCCCCGCGTCGGAGACGCCCAATTTTCCTGCAATCTTGCGGTAGCTCATTTTGCCAGAAAGCAGCCAGCGAAAGGCCATCTTTACCTTTTGCGCCTGGGGCTTATAGAACCACCCCTGAACCTCGTCATAGCCGACGCCGAACGGCAGCATGTGTTGACCGTTGGCGTGTTTTCCAACCCGACGCTTCTCTTCCTTAGTGGCCCAAGTGCGATCCAACATCTCTCGCCGCTCCAAACCTGCCACTGCCGCTCGTATCGTGCCCACCAGTCGTCCTGAGTTCGTGGCCCAATCAATAGGGCCATCAGCCAGGTACAAGGTTGTCTGGGAGTCCTGGAAAATCTGAAACAGGACGAAGTCTGTGAAGCGATCGGGCCGCATAATGCGGGAGAACTCACGAGCGACAACGCCTTCGATCTCAGGCTTTTCGACAAGTTTCAAGAGTTCTTGCATCTCAGGCGTTTGAAGCACTGCCGTACCGCTCACATCAATAAGTTCGATAGTGCGCACGATGTTCAGACCGTAGATTTGGGCAGTACGTCTGTTGGCAACATGCTGGGACGGAATACTTGCTGAATCGTACTTCGCCTGGCGCTGCGTCGAAACCCGGATGAGTTCGATGACTTTCTTCATAGAGATACTTGCTTCTAAGCCAGCTTAATGTGCAGCACGTGGCAGTTTCTTAACTTGGTAAATGGCATCATTGAGGAGCGGACAGTGACACCACCATTCCTGTTGGCAGTCGAAGCATCCAGAAGCATGGAGAGGCCGACTACACGACGCTCGACCACGTGAATTGCGGCAACTGTGGTGCGCAGGATGTTTCGTCTCTGCTCCTTGCGAGAAGTCCTCCAAGCCGCAAACGGCCTGAAGATATCAGTTAAGTGCTGTTGTGAAAGCCTTTCATTCGTTGGCTCCTGGAGTAAGTCCTCGTTATGCGCCTCGATTTGGCGACACACTGCGTTCACGCGTTCAGTGCGCTCTTTGGTAGTGATAAGACGTGCCTTGAATAGATCAAGGATGCGTTCTCGCTTATGCTCCAGCCCATCCAAGCTGGATTCCAGATCGATAGCGTGGTTTCGGTTCTTTCTGGCTCTTCGTCTCCGCTCCCGTAATGTGATGAGGCGTCGCAAAAATGCAGGATCGGTGACCTGTGTCCTGAAAAGTTGGTCGATTACCCGCTCAAGGGGAATTCTGGGCTGGCATCTGCTCGTGCAACCATGTTTCCAGTGCCTGTTGTTGCACACATAGTATTTCCCCCTCGCACTGTTCCGGAGTCGGCTTCCACATGTTCCACATCTTAGAAATCCGTTCAACAGGTGGGGACTCTTGATCGTGGGATGGTACGCGAAATGTGTTTGTTTCTTTAGTTCGGCAATTCTTTGTACGCGGTTAAACTGTTGCTCAGTGACGAGTGGCCGTTCAATTACTTTGAGCCGAATGACCTGATCGGGTCTTCTCTTGATCTTTGGCCTGTCTGCTGTGCGACCATCCGGTTTCGTTCGCAGCGCAGACGGCGATGGGTCGCGGCGTTGGTCGATAAGTCTCAGACCGCAGTGGATCGGATTTCTGAGAATCCCCGCAAGTGTACGATCATTGAACCCAAGTTGCTTCGATATCTTTAGATAGTTGGTCTCCCCAGAGAGGAATAAAAGAAAGGCTTCCTTGATCTTCTGCGCTTCCGGCTTGTAGAACCACCCGCGAAATCTGTCGTAGCCGACTCCCAATGGCAGCGTAGAATCTCCACCTACATGTTTGCCGGATCGACGCAACACTTCCTTTCCCATCCAGATACGCTCCCGCAGTTCATTGCGTTCTAAACCGGCGATTGCAGCTCGGACTGCGCCCATCAGTCGTCCTGCCCTGGTGTTGAAGTCGATTGGCCCTTCAGGCAGGTAAAGGAGCGTTCCTGATTCTTGAAAAGCATGCAACAGGACATAGTCACGGAAGAAATCCGGACGAATCAGACGTGAAAACTCCCTGACGACGACTCCAGCGATCTCAGGTTTACGTATGAGGTGAAGGAGCTTCTGCATTTCAGGAGTCTTCAAGACCGCTGGACCGCTGACGTTTACAAGCTCGATGGAGTGAACGATTGTAAGTCCGAATCTTCTGGCAGTATGCCTATTAATCGTGCGCTGCGCGGAGATATTAAAACGCTGTTCATGGGGCCGAGGCTCGCCGGAGACCCGAATCAATTCGATCACTTTCTTCATGCCGAACCTTGCAAAGGGGTTTGTCGGAGCATCCTATCTCAGGCTTTGGCGCCAAATAATGAAGAATAGGTAAAAAATGCAGAAATGGTATCACTTCGTTGACAATCGCCATTTTTGGCAACATGCTTCTCATACTTATCCCGTCCCGCCGACGCAGCCAGACCGGAGGTTTACGTTGCCACATCGCCCGAAAAAGCACTGGACCACGAGAGCACACATCCTGATTCTGGAGGTTATACTCTTGGCAGCCGCCCTGATCGAGGGTGTTAAGTATCTTCTCTTTCTTATCAGGTCACGGTAAGATATTTGTCATTACAGTTAGGCTGGGACCATGCCATTCGCATCGGCTGGATACCAACCCTGGCCGCCTCCTCGAGTCTCCTGCATTTGCTGTACGCAAGATTCCGTTGTTTACCTGCCTGGAATTTGCACGAACTGCCCGATTGCCAAATCGCATCACGGCAACTAAAAAAGTCATAGCTTTGGCGCAGCTGCTCTCAAGACGCAGGCAGGCGCTGAAGACATTTTTGTGAAGACCGCCAGAATGAAAATAAAGTGGTTGGCGCGCGTCCCAAGATTGCTCTCCTTACTATTCATGGCAGCCGGTCTGTTGGCTTCCGCCACGGGGCAGGTTGCAACCCAGGGCCAATGGACGACCCTGCCGTTCTTGATGCCGATCAATCCGGTTCACATGGCACTCATGCACAACGGTCAGGTGCTGATCGTGTCCGGGTCCGGCAATCTGCCCTCTAACACCAACTTTGCGGCCGCGGTGTGGGACCCGCAAAGCGGCAATCTCACCACGCAATCGCTGGCTTGGGACATGTTCTGCAACGGGATGGCGATCCTGCCGGATGGCCGGCCGCTGATTGTAGGCGGCACGCTGCAATTCGACCCGTTTTTTGGACAGCTCGCCACGTCAGCCTACGATCCAGCGACAGGTACCTTCACCGACCAGCAAAGCATGGCACATGGACGCTGGTATCCGACGGTGATCAGCCTCAGCGATGGCTCGCTGATGACCTTTTCAGGCCTCGACGAGAATGGAAATACCAACACGACGGTCGAAATCTTCAAGGCAGGTACAGGATGGAGCTCGCCCGTCACCGCGCCCTGGACGCCACCACTCTATCCGCGCCTGCACCTGCTGCCGGACGGCAAAGTCTTTTATTCGGGCTCCACTACCAGTTCCAGCATTTTCGATCCGGCGACGCAAACGTGGACGTTGAATGTGGCGCAAACGAATTTCAGTGGCACGCGAACCTACGGAACGTCGGTGCTGCTGCCTCTGACCCTGGCCAGCGGGTATAAGCCGGTCGTGATGATCATGGGCGGCTCGAACCCGGCAACCGCCACCACGGAGCTGATTGATTTATCGAAAGCCACTCCGCAGTGGGTGAACGGGCCCGCGATGTCGGAGGCGCGGGTAGAGATGAATGCCACTATTCTGCCGAGTGGTCAAGTGGTGGCGTTGGGCGGGTCGGCGAACGATGAGGATGGATCGACCGCCAGTTTCAACACGGACATCTATGATCCGCCCTCCAACACGTTCGCCACCGGAGCGCCCAATGCATTCCCACGGCTGTATCACTCCAATGGACTGCTGTTGCCTGATGCGACCGTGCTGGTCACAGGAAGCAATCCCGCCCGGGGCACTTACGAGCAACACAGCGAGATCTACTCACCGGGCTATCTGTTCAACGCTGATGGGAGCGCTGCCACCCGGCCCCTCGATGACCAGCGCGACACCGGCGGCGTTTACCTATGGCAGCACATTCCAGGTGCAGACACCGGATGCCGCAAGCATCACCAAGGTGGTGCTGATGCGAGCCGGCGCCGTAACCCATTCATTCGATATGGAACAGAGGCTGGTGGAACTGTCGTTCACCGCCAGCAATGGCGTGCTAAATGTGACCGCGCCGCCGAACGGAAGCGTCGCGCCACCCGGCTACTATATGGTCTTTATCCTGAATTCCGCCGGCGTGCCATCGGTGGCGAGTTTCGTGCAGATCACGGCGTTCACTCCTTCCACTACTCCCATCGCCGAGGTTCAGGTAGTGTCGACGGGAACGACCTCCACCACGAGCCAGTCCGTCTCATTTACGGAGACTGCCGGCAACTTGCTGGTAGCCGCCGTCTACTGGAACGGATCCAATGTCACAACGATCTCCGATTCGTTGGGGAACACCTGGAACAGCGTGGCGGTTCAAGACAACTCCACTACGGCAACCGACGTCCAGATTTGGTACGCACAGAACATCAAAGGCGACGCGAATACTGTGACGTTGACCCAGCCATGGTGGTGGTCGCAAGAAGAATTTGCAGACCGCTGTGACATCCACCGCAGCTACATGGGAGCAATTGAGCGCGGCGAATACAATCTGACCATCGCAACACTCCACAAACTAGCCAAGACATTGCAAATAACCGTCTCCGGCTTGTTAAAGGGAATTATTTAGACCTCTCGTCCTCGGTGATCACTTCCAAAGGAGCTAACGGTTATCACCTCAAAACCGTCCAACGAGGAGGAGTAGCTCGATGTCCAAAGGTGTCGAATGCCGTCCTGAAACACGTGGTGACAAACCAGGTTGGATCTACAACCACAATGCGATTTTATCGACGCCTGACGAAATTCGGATAATTGGCGGCGAAATCCTTTCCTTAACCTATGAAACAAGTCGCGCTCCCCAACGTGGAATGAGTCCCTAACAACTTGCACAAAAACCCGCCGATTGTAGTGGGGGGCACTCAAGTCTAAAATTGGCGATGAAACAGTTAAGTTAACGCTCATAACGTGGTTCCGTTGTCCCACCGGAAATCATCGGGTCATGATATAGTTACGTCTTAATTTATTAAGACTTATTGTCAAGCTGAAGGGAGCCAAAAGCGTGGGTTGTTAACCCAACCGTTTAATCGCCTTGATTTAACTGTATGAAACTTGATTACCAAGACGTGACTCACTAATATCGGCAGGCTTTTTTTTGGGGCAA
>Ga0210384_10000998_pt1 | contig 40414 bp, 24 predicted proteins | sample IncBWH2MmetaG_FD_160574 | JGI IMG/M metagenome (GOLD analysis project Ga0210384, IMG submission 160574) | Forest soil microbial communities from Barre Woods Harvard Forest LTER site, Petersham, Massachusetts, United States - Inc-BW-H-2-M | ecosystem: Environmental > Terrestrial > Soil >...
GGGGCACGATGCGCTGCAGGTCGACGACCACGCTGTCGACGGCGAGCGGGTTCGGGCCCGGGTTGTCCAGCCGCACCGCGCCGGCGTCGAAGGGCGGCGCGCCGCCGATGAACAGCACGTTCGGGTCGCCCTGCCAGGGCACCGGGAAGGCCGGGTGCGGGCGAGTGTTGTCGGCGTAGCCGACGAAGATCGCGAGCCCGTCGGGCGACTCCCAGACGACGGTCGCGAGGTTGGACCTGAGCGTCACGCCCGTGGCGTTGGTGAAGCTCGCCTGGACCGTGTCGGCGCCCACGACCGTGCCGGTGTAGCGGAAGGGCGCCTTCCCCGTGGCATCGGTCACCGCCTGGCCGCTCGCGCCGTGATTGGGGCCGGCGGTGACGCTGAAGTGGACGGTGACGTTGGGCAGCGGCTGGCCGCTCGCGTCGGTCAGCACGGCGGTCAGGGTGGCCGGGGTCCCCGCCGGGACGGCGCTGGTCAGCGGCAGCAGCTGGAAGGCGCCGCTGGCCTGGACGCCGGTCGTGCCGATCAGCCGCCAGGGGAGCGCTTCGTTGCCGCCGGCGACGCAGTAGAAGCGGTCGGCGCCGCCGGTGTCGAGCACGTGGGCGGTGTCGAAGTAGGCGGTCGCCACCCCGCCCAGGGTGACCGTCACCTTCGGCACCCGCGGATCGAAGGGTGAAACGGTCTGGCCGCAGTCGACGATCGGGTAGTCGCTGGTGTCGAAGTCGGGGAAGGTCTGCTGGGTCAAGATGACCGTGCCGTGGGCGGGCACGATGAAGCTCCCCCAGAGGTCGAACACCGGCGGCGGCAGGAACTGGAACGCTGACGTGTTGGGCCGCTGCAGGTCGACGATGACGTCGTCGACCGCGAGCGGTTGGTCGGTGGCGTTGTCGAGCCGCACGGCGCCGGCGTCGAACGGGCCGGCGCCGCCCAGGAAGACGGTGTTCGGCGAGCCCTGCCAGGGGATCGGGAAGGCGCCGCTCGGCCGCAGGCTGTCGGCGTAGGCGACGTAGACCGCCAGCGCCTGCTGCGACAGCTCGATCGTGCCGGCCGAGAGGGTCGCTCCCGGAGCGAGCGCAAGCGGCCCGACGGTGGCGGTCAGGAAGCCGGCCGCCGAGACCGCGAGCTGGTAGGTGCCCGCGCTCTGGATGAGGCTGAAGCGGCCGTTGGCGTCGGTGATCGTCTGGTTCAGGGTGCCGACGACCGCGACGGTGGCGCCGGCAATCGGCGCGCCGCCGCTGGCCTGGATGACGGTGCCGGTGATGGTGCCGAGAGGATCGAGGGTCAGGGTGCCGAAGCCGAACACCGCTCCCGGCCCGAGGTTGACCGCCGAGGTGGTGCGGCTGCCGAAGCCGGGCGCGGTGACCGTGACGCTGTAGGTCGCCGGGGGCAGCTGGAGGGTGAAGTTGCCGGAGGCGTTGGTCGTGGCGGTGAAGGTCGACGCGGGGGAGGCGCCCTGCGCCGGGCGCGCCTGGCCGGGCCGGCTCCCGGCGGGCGCCGCGTGCGGTGCGGCGCCGCCGAGCGACGTCGCGGTGACGGTGGCGCCGGCGATCGGGGCCCCGCCGCCGGCCGAGGTCGTCACGTGGCCGCTCAGCGTCGCGGGGTTGGCATCCAGGGTGATCGTGCCGATTGGATGGGTGGTGCCGGCGGCCACGGCGAAGGACGGCAGGGTCTGAGAGGCGTAGCCCGCCGCCGTGATCGTCGGGGTGTAGGTCCCCGCCGGCTCGGTCAAGGTGAAGTTGCCGGAGGCATCGGCGAAGACCGTGTCGCCGTTCTCGGCCAGCGAGACCGTGGCGCCGGCGATCGGCGAGCCGTCGAGGGAGGTCACGACCGTGCCGGTGATCTTCCCCGGCGCCGGCTGCAAGCGGATCGTACCCACGGCGAAGCTGCCGCCGGCGGCAAGGGTGAACGGGGTCGTCGTCGCCGGCAGAAAGCCAAACAACGACGCGGTCAGCGTATAGAGCCCAGGCGCCGCAGTGAGGTTGAAATTGCCGCCGCCGTCGGTCGCCGTGGCGTTGGCGGTGCCTGTGATCCGCACCGTGGCGCCGGCGAGTGGCTGGCCGTTCGCATCCACCACCGTGCCGGTGATCGTGCCGAAGGCGGCCACCACCTGCAGGGCCACCCGCACCCCGCGGCCGTCGTAAGTGTAGGCCAGGCCGTCGCCAGCGGCGAGGAGGTTGCGCGTCGAGTAGGTGAACGCGCCGCTTCCGACGCCGATCTCGTTGCCGGCCGGGTCGTAGCTGACCGCCCGCCCGACCCCGTTCTCCACCGCCGAGGAGAGGGTGGGCAGGGTCCCGTTGTAGGTGAACGCCGCGGTGCGGGACGTGCCCAGGGCGAGCGCGGTCATGTTGCCCATCGCGTCGTACTGATAGCTCCCCGGTCCCCAGAGCGCGGCGCCGGTCGTCGCACCAATTAGCCGGAAGAGATCGTCGTAGGCGAAGTCGCGGTTGAAGGTCGCATCCAACGCGTCGTGGATGGAGGTGATGTTGCCTGCCGGGTCCTCGCCGTAGAGGTAGTCGGCGAGCGGCGCGGCGCTACCGTCCAGGCGGTTCTCGACCGGCCGGTAGCGCAGGTCGTAGCTCCGCGTCTGCGTCGTGCCGTTGCCGAAGAGGAGCTGCGCCTCCGGTCCGAACGGCAGGTAGCTGGCCGAGGCCACATAGGTCGTGCCGCCCGCGGCCGCCGAGTATGGCCGGTCGGCGAAGTCGAACGTGTAATTGACCTGCCGCCCCGAAGGATAGGTCATGCCGCTGCGGTTACCGTTGGCGTCGTACTGATACGCCGTGCCGTAGGCGCTGCCGAGGATGGTGCGAGCCTCGGACTTGAGCAGCCCGCGCCGCTCGTAGGCGTAGGCGGTCGCGCCCGAGGGGTCGGTCATCTGGGCGAGGCGCCCCTTGCCGAAGCTGCCCGCCGCCGCGCTGTCGTAGCTATAGGTCACGGTCTCGGTCGCGGCCCCGGCCAGCTGCGAGGTGCTGGTCAGCACGCGGTTCGAGGCGTCATAGGTCCGTGTCGTCACCGCCCCGCGCGCATCGGTCGTCGCGATCAGGTTGCCGGCCGGGTCGTATTGATAGGTCGTGGAGCCGGTGATCGGCGAGTCCTGCCGTTGCAGCCGGTGGAAGTCGTCGTAGCGATAGCTCGTCACGTTGCCGTTGGGATCGGTCACCGAGGCCAGGTTGTCCATCACGTCGAAGCTGTAACTCGTGGCCGCGGCCCCACCCGGGGCGCTCGCGAGCGTCCGCCGCACCGAGGTCCTGCGGTGCAGCGCATCGTAGCCGTAGCTCGCGTTGGGGCTCGTGTGGTCTTCGTCCTGCACCGTTTGCAGCAGGCCATCCGGATCGTAGGCGTTGAACGTCCGCGAGCCCGCGGGGACCGGATGCACGACGCCCGCCAGCCGATTGTGCAGGTCGTAGACGAAGCTCTCGCTGCGCTTCGTCACCCACGCGGCGCAGGCCGGCGAAGGCGTGCCACAGCTCTGTTCTTCCTCCGTCACCCGGTCGCCGATCACGTTGAGAGTCAGATGTTGACGCTCGATCTGGTTGCCGGAGGAATCGAGGCGAATCGTGTCGGTTCTCCGATTGGTGCCGTCCTCGTAGGCGTAGGCGATTGAATTCCCACGGGGCAACCTCGAGCCAACCAGCCGATCCCGCCCATCGAAGGTCGAGGTCGTCGTGTAGTCCGTTGCCTCGCCAGGAGCTCCCGGGATCGCCTGAATGGTGCTCGAGATCTCACGACCGCGCGCATCGGTTACCACTTGTGTGACCACTCCGTTCGGATCGATTGTCGTCCGCGCGGTGCCGAACTCATCGTAGTTGTCGAACGTCGTTACCAGGCCCGCTGTATCCGTGAGCGTCCGCAGGCGTCCACGGCGGTTGAGATCGGCATCGTCATCGGCGTAGTAGGTGCTGGTGACGATCTGCGAGACATCGGTGCGCGGGCCTGTCGTTGACAGCTGGCGATGACGCGCATCAAATGTCGTTGTTGTCATGTAGGTTGTTGGCGCAGAGTCATTGGTCGACAGATAACCGGACCCCGCGCTCGTCTGGCTGGTTTCAGGCGTCCCACCGGCATTCCAAGCCGTCTGGGCGATGCTGAGAGCGCCCGGCTTGGCCGCAGACGGCCCATCGACTTCCGTCTGAAAGTTAGGCCAGGCTGGGTAGCCATACTGGTACGACGTGGTGCGCTCCTGAGGTGTACCGACCGCCTCGGTCATCGAGATGGCGTTACCGGCCGCGTTGTAGGTCCATTGAGTGATGTGACCGTTGCCGTCGGCTCGCGAGGCGACATGGTTATCGTTGAAGTACGTGAAGTGCTGATCGTCGCTCGTTGCCCCGCCACAGGTGAGGCAGTTTCCCAAGACTTCATCCGCAAGATAGCGGCCACGGCCGTAGTGCATGGTGAAGACTGAGAGCTGGTTCGTAACGCCATCGATTGCGTGCAGTACCTGCGTCTCACCCGACGCGGGAGTGTCATAGAGAATGGAGACTTGGTCTCGGCCACCTTGAGAGACTGAAGTCATCCCGCGATCCTGACTGTCGTAGGTGTGGCCGACGAGCAGTGCGCCAGCCTCGTCGAATTCACCCTTCAAGAGGCGCTCGACTCCCTGGCTGTCTGAGGCGTACGTGAAGCTCCGCCACGGCGTGCTTCCGGTATGCAAAGGATCGTAGATCTGGGCCAGCTCACCGTTCTGATAGGCAAGCCGCCAGATTTCGCCCGCTGGAAGAGTGACGGACGTCAGCTGCGAACCGGCGTAGGCCAGGTGGACGACGCGCCCTGCGGAGTCCGTGATCGTCGCGAGGTTGCCACCCCCGTCGTAGCTACCTTGAATGGTGTTGCCCCACCGGTCGGTTGTCGAGAGCCACACCCCTCTCGCGGTATCGAACACCGTCATCGTGCCATTTTGGTCGACCAGCTGGTATTGATTGCCAACGAGCGTAACGGTGCCGCGAAGATCGCCAGGGCTCGCTGCCGTCCAGGTATTGGGCGTCTCTCTCGTGTACTCGGAGTCCCAGCCTTGAGCGGTAATGTGATACAGGCTCGATGCGTTGCCATCGACGGCCCGCAAACTCTGTGCGTATGGGTGCGTCCAGCCCCGGGCGATCGGAGACACGACCAGCGCCGGATACCGTGGTGGCTCGCTGTGATAGACCAGGTCGAAATTGAGCGCGAGGGGTGTTTGCGCCAGACTGAAGAAGGGAACGGAGAGTGATACGTCACCGGAGCCGGTGTTGACAGGGTCAGCCGCCGCAGACGCAACGCCTCTCGACGTGCAGGGACGCTTGTCTGTGCACTTCGCCGTCGCGACCTCGAGATCCGTGAAGGCGGTGACGAGACCTGTGGTGATCAGATAGCTGATCCCTGCGGTGACGGTACTTTTCTGACCGCAACCGAGCTTGATCGTCGTGTACCACGTCGCGTTCTCGTAGTAGATGAAAGTACGCGCCAAGACATCTTCCAGCGCGGTCTTTGGACCAAGGTAGAGGGCGAGGTGGTCCGATGACGCGATTGGATCGTTGAAACATGTGATGCCGGGGGGCCAGTCGCCAGTGTTCTGGCAGAGGTAGTTTGGCGCGTCGTAGTCGACGGAGATTTGATAGAGGTCGGTCGGTGTGGTGTTGTCGCCCGGCCGAACAAGGACTGCTCGCAAGTTGGTAAGCGTCGGCGGGGGTACAGCAAGTGGATTTGATGCGCAGCAGGTAGGCGGGCCGATGGTCACGGGTGGATGACAATTGGAGTTCGGGCTATCCAGCTTGAGGATGTACTGCGAGGAACGAGATGCCGGGTCAACCCATGGAGTGGGTGCGAGCGTATCCGCAAAGCACTGCTGTGGCTCTATGGGAATTCCGCAGCCGCCCCGCAGGATGGTACAGGACGGGGCAGCTCCGGACGCTGGCAATGCAGCGAGCGCCACTGCCGACAGGAAAACGAACGCCACAAGGCGACCGCTGAGTCGCTTTGGAGAACTCCCGCCGAAATGGGCAGATAGGGACGCGCGCCCGATGGTGCTGCCCTTTGCGAAGACTCCCGTCACCGCGGTGACCGGCGCGCAGATGCGAATCGACATGAGGAATCCCCTCTCTAGAGGAACTCGAGCGGCCGAGCGCTGGCGGGAGGCAGTGCCAGCAGCGCCGCAGCCCAGATCCGGCGCCGCCATCTCGGACTGACCATGCCCACCTCCGCCTGAGCGTGGCACCGCCACCGCGGCCGAAAACCGCCCGGGCTGAACACCGCTCACTTCTGCAATCAGAGGTTACGAAGCTCGCCCCGAAAGCGTTTACGAAACCGTGGCGCATCCTTCATCAGTCAGCTACACGTTGTCAAGCACCCGTTGAAACATACGCTTATGGCAATCGATCTACAAGACATCCGCGGCGAGGCGCTGAATTGCTCCGACCGGGCCGGGGCGGTGACCGGGCGTGCGATGCGGCGCTCGCGCCGGCTGAAGCTCCACGACGTGGACGCTGCGGCCCAGGGCCTTGGCGAGCGGCGGTCGCGGATCTAAGCGCTGCTCGAAGCATGGCGTCCGCGGACGACGGCCAAGCAGCGGGTCACGCGGGTCGTGACCGCGGTCTAGCCGCCATCGCCGGAGGTCCTTCGCCTCAATCATCGCCGCATGGCTATTGCGCTATTTGACATCCGCACAGTAACAGCGTTTTAATACCAACAAACAGGCCACTGATTCGCTTGGGGCCGTTCACGACGGTTCCGCCAGCGGAGACGGCGATTCCGCCAATCGGGAGAAACTTGATGACCCTTCCCTCGTGCCACTACGCGTTCGGCGCCCACAAGGTCCCGCTATCAGCGTCGACCGATCCCAATGAGCGCGCGCTCAGCTATCAGCACATGCTCTGCAGAACACTCAATCTGCACGCCGTGGTGGCATTCGTAGGCGCCGGCTGCTCAGCCGCCTTCGGCTATCCAACGTGGGAGGGGTTCGCCCTCGAGATGATACGAAGGACCCGCGCTGTCTCCCCCAAAGATGTCGAAAGGCTAGATTCCTTCACTACTCTTCTTGCGAAATTCGACGCCGACAAGCGCCCCTGCCCGGCTGACCAGTTGACTCTGTTCATCGCGGCCTGCAAGTCGATTCTCCTCGAGACAGGCAAGCAGGAGCTATTTGCAACCTTCATAGAAGAACTCTTTAGTCCATCTCGCGCCGACCTGGAACAGGCTCCACACGACAACCCATATAAGGAGCTATTCGCGCTGGACATTCGCCGCTTCGTAACCACTAATTACGATGTCGAATTGGAGCGCACTTTAATGCGTGCGCGCAACTTGGAGCCAGATGACTCCTCTGGATTGAAAACCATCCTGAAAGCCGCCTGCATTGAACCTCGCGAGGGTCATAAGAAAACACTCAGAAGCTTCTCGCAAAAACAAGCCAACTACGAACAGCTCGCCCTCTTTGCCTTGACTCAGGTGCGAGGAATGGAGAACGCCGTTTTCCATTGCCATGGACGCTACGACGATGCGAGCTCGTTGATCGCAAGCGAGAGCGACTATCAGAACTGGTATTTTAGGGACGACGAGGAAGGTCGCACGTTCAGGCAGACCATCGAGTTGCTTCTGGGTTCCAATCCTCTGCTCTTCGTGGGCTACGGACTCGGCGATGACGATCTATTACGGCCCCTGAGGCATCTCAACGCCCTCGATTCCAGACGCAGACATAGCCGACCCATCTTCGCGTTAGTTCGCCTGCAGCCGGGCGACGACGTCCGCGACGAGGTTCTATATGAACGATATGGCGTACACGTTATCCCCTACTACGCCAATGACCCCTCTGGTCCAGGGCACACTGCGAAACTGTGCGCAAAAATTCGTGCGATAGCGGAGCTGTGGAAAGCAGACGCCGAGGAGTGGACGCAGAAGCCGAAGGCAAGGGCGTCGGTTCTGGCGGACTGGCCCGAGACAGCTTACATCGAACACCCGTGCTCCACCACCGTGCCAATTGGCAGGTCCGATGGAGTCGAAGACGAGGTCCGCCAACCTGGCCTAATAGGGCTGCGCGGCCCGACCGGATCTGGGAAGTCGCTGCGTCTGATCAGGCTAATGAATTCGCCCGACTATGACTTCCAGCGCCGTTTCTACTGGAACGCGCATTACGCCACGGAATTCCTTCCTGCTTTCGACGATGCCCTTGCCTTTTTCCATGCCGAAGACCCGCAGCACTCGCGCCACGAAAGCCTTCTCCACGTGCTGCAGGAACAGCGGTTACTATTGATCATCGACGGTTGCGAGCGTTTCCTGCACCAATCAGCAGCCTCCGACTCGCTGGTCTCCTACAGCGCCAGCTTCAACCTGCTGCTGACACTACTCAACGCGCACGCGTTAAAGAGCACAGTGATCATAGCCGGGCGGATCCTGCCTGCGGAGCTCGTGGCGGCCGCTACCCCCGGCGGTCAGACGCGCGTCAGCCGCGTCTACCGCCTGGTCAGCGCCGACCTCCTGCTGGTACCCCTATTTCAGGGAATCTCCGCGGCCGGACACCATATGCTGGTGACGGGACTATGTTCGTTGCTGCGCGGTCATAACTATGGACTCCGCCTGGCGGAACTCTACCTGGAGCACCAAGACGGCGAAGCCTGGCAGCACCTGAAAACCCTGAACAAACGGCTTGCAGCGCGTCCGCCTATCGAGCGGCTATCGGAGATGGTCCGCCTGTTCATCCGTTCGCTCGATGAGCGGCATCGCGATCTCTATCGGCTCTTTCTCAAGCGGTTAGCGCGCTTTGTCGGTCCGGTCGGCATCGAAACCTGCAAGGTCTGCTATGAAGGCGCCCAGAAGGATGCCGTAGCGGCGGCACCTCCTCCTTTGGATCAAGCCTTGACCGACCTCGCGGGATCGGCCTTGATCTTCGAGATGCGGCACCCGGGATCCGGCAACCAGAAGGGCTATTGTGTACATGCTACCACGCGCAGCATGCTGCTGTCACCGCGGCACGGACCAACGGCAGACGCGCTCCCCGACTTTGGCATCTCGGGCTTCACCTCGGGTCGGATCGACGCCTATCCTGACCCAAGTCACCGGCCGCAAATCGAGGGCATTCTCAACGAGATCATCAAGCTCGGAGAGCGCGCAGCAAACGGATCGGATCCTCGGCTGGCGGCGGCGCTCTGCATCGATGCATTCGCACTGCTGCGCAGTACGATGGCAGCGAACACGGCGCTGAGAGGGAGCACCGGAGATGCCTACGGCAAGTATATAGAGTTCGGCCTTCGGCTGGTGCGCCTCGTCAAGTCAATATGCGGCGCCAACGGGTGCGACACTTGGACGTATTGCGAGTACTTCGACCGTAAGTGCATTGAAAGCCCTGATGTCCCGCTGCATATCTCCGAGCTTGCGTGGATTTACAACGACTTTGGCCTCGCGCTAAGCGCCGAAGGCTTGGTGCGCGACGCTTACTCGGTGTGGGAGCAGGCGAGCGAGATCAGTAGAGTGATGGAGCATTTCCACCACGGTGGCGCCTATCGAGTGGAGGTCCTTCTCAACCTGACGCATGCCTTCATCGAAATGGGCCGGCTGCGTGATGCGCGCGCATATCTTAGGGTTGCGGAAAACAACAATAAGAAGTTGCGCGACCCAGACTGTGAGGGGCGTCTCATGGGCTTCAAGGCTTTTCTGGCGCACCTGGGCGGCAACTTGCCGGAGGCCGACGCATTATACTCGGCATCCTGGTGTCGCCTGCAGCGCGGCAACAATCTACGCGCACAAAGCGTATTCAACAAGCACCATTCGGACCTGAAGATGGCACTGGGGGACCTCGAGCAAGCCGATCTCCTCATTCGCAGGAGCCGCGCGCTTGCAGAGGCAAGCGTTTCTCCGGACCTAGTTGCCTTCGCCCGTGTGTCGGGGGGACACCTCCTCGCGCTACGAAGGCGCCACATCGACTCGCGGCGCGAGTACGAGAGCTTGCTCGGGGAGGCTCAGCGCGTTGGTGCTCGAAAGCTCGAGGCCGAATGCCTTGCGACCCTATCAGTGCTATGCCTACAAGAAAAGGACATCGAAGGAGCGCGCGTGCGCGCGATGCAGGCTCTTAGCCTTGCTAATGAGCTTGGGCTCGGACTGCGGTTAACCCACTCGATGATCGTCCTTGGTCAGGCCACGGTCAAGGCAGGGCAGCGTGACCTCGGCATCGCCTATCTAAGGAATGCCGTGCACTTGGCCACCGAGCAGGAATATTGGCACCGCCGCTGGGCGGCAGAGGCGGCCCTGCAGGAGCTTGGCGAGACTCCTTGAGCCGCTGGGCGGTTCTTGGCCAGCGGGATCGGAGGTGCGCCCCGCCGGGCCAAGGCGGACGATAGTTGCGCATGTCGTGTCTTGGAGGGGATAGGATCTTCTTCATCTCGCCCGGACGATACCGCGCACCGCCAGCGCCGGCCCCCCCTCGAGTACGTGCGGCTCGACCTGCAGGAAGTCGCGGATGACAGCCTGGGCACCTCCCAGCTCTGCGATGTCGAACACCGGTGTCGCTACCCCCGCGCAGCGCATGCCCGCGGCCGAAGCGGCGGCGACGCCAGCCGGAGCGTCGTCGAAAGCGACGCAGGCGTCCGGCGCAACGGCAAGACGCTCGGCCGCCAGGAGGTAGCACCGCGGATCCGGCTTGATCCGCTCGCCCACGTTCTCGCGCGTGACGATCGCGTCCGGCGCTCCGGGAAGCTGGCAGTGGTCGAGCGTGACCTCGACGGACGACCGCCGCCCGGTGGATACGACCCCCAGTCGGACGCCGTGCAAGCGAAGCGCCGACCACAGCACCTGCAGCCCGGCGCGCGGGCGCAGGCTGCCCGCCGCGACCTCGCGGTAGCAGCGTATCTTTTTGGCAAATAGCAACCGGCGGTCGAACGTGACGCCACTAGCTGCCAGGAGATCCTCGAAGGTCTTGCCGCGGCGCAGGCACGCCCCTGCGTAGTCTTCCCATCCGACGCTGCCGGCAGCGAGCTCGGCCAGCGCGCGGCCGTAGGCCTCGAAATGCAGGCGGTGATTGTCGCAAAGGGTGCCGTCCACGTCGAAGAGCGCCGCCCGCACGTTCGCGAGCAGGACGCCTTGCCGCGCTCCCGCCTTCCTCTGTCTCGTCAACTCCTCACCCTCGTTGGCCAGAGCAGCCGCCACGCCGCGGCGTGGGTACGGAGCTGGGTGACGATCCCGAGGAAATCGATGAACGACCCCGCGTAGCACTTGATGGAGGCGAGCACGGCGGCGGCCTGGACGATCTGGGCGAGATCGCGCTCCGGCTCGTGGCCCTCGGGCACCGTGTCCGCGAGCCTCCAGAGCCCGAAGGCCAAGGCGCCGCGGACGGCATCGCCGGCGCCCAGCGTGTTCCGCCGCCGGCGGTCGCTCCGCAGCCGGATGGTCTGGGCCCTGCCCTCGAATGCGAGCTCAATCTGGCTCTCGAGGACCCGGAGCTCCACCAGTGGCAGGGAACGCCTGCCGGCAGGCCCGCTGGCGCTCGTGCCTTGGAAGCGGAGCGCTTCTCCGCCGGCGACGGCCACGATCTCGACGGCGATCGATTGCAGGCTCCCACCACGCTCCCAGAGCGCCATCAGTCCCGCCTCGTGGACCGTGACCAGCACTCCGCGGCCGACGCCCCACACGTCGCACTTTAGCCAGATCTCGTCGTGCGGATCCAGGAGTCCCAGCAATTCCCCGATCGTCGGCGCGAGATCATGCCACCTGCGGAGCAGCTCCCGTCCGAAGGCTGTCTCATCCTGATGGCGGAAGCCGCCCTTCCACGCGGAAGTGCCGAAGCCGCAGAGACGCTCTAGGTACTTCTTCTGCAAGGTCTTGCTGCACCGCAGCACCCTCTCGACCTGTGGGTGGGAGCGGAGCAGCTCGGGGAGGTGCCTTCCCTGTGCGTTCTCCGGCCATCCCGCCAGGTAAGCCAGAGTCCTCACGAAGGAACCGATTCCGGCCGTCCACACGCTCGGAGCTCCCTGCACCGATGGCTCCGTCAGCTCGATGCCCGTGGCGCCGGTCTCATAGATCACTGGGCCAGGCCAGTCGCGCAGAGATTTCGGGGCCACCTCCTTGTCGGCAAACAGCAGGTCGCCGTCACTGAGGTCGTAGCGGTGGCGGTGCCGGGACGTGGGGAGCGCCGCCTTGCCGACGCTGACCTGCTCACCATCCGCTGGCGGTAGCGCTCCATCGGCCATGGATTGAACATCCATGATGAACCGCTGGCGCGGTGCAGGCGTGCTGCCGTCGTCGCCTTGCTGGTCGAACAGCAGCACGTGGCTGGTCCTCCCTACCTTGCCTTCTTTGGCGGAGGCAGGGAAGACCGCCACCCCTGCCGACAGGCAGAGCGTCTCGATCTCCCGCCAGCCGCTCCATTGCCTGGGAACGTTCGAAAAGTAGCTCAGGCGGCCGACCGCGTGCGGACCGCCGATGGCGGCGGCGATCAGCAGCGGCACCAGGCCTGACCCTCCCGGAACTTGCGAGTCGACGGCCATGAACCGAGCCGAAGCTCGCCGCTGCGTGGGAAAATCTGCGGACCGATACAGCGAGAATCCGTGCCAGATCGATCCCAGGCCGGCGACGACCAGGCGCCGGCCGTGGCGGGCCTCGGGCTCCATCTCGAATTGAGGCAGGCACCATCCTGCCAGCTTTTCGACCTGAGGCCGCAGCCATGCCCGCGAGCTCACCGCTTGCAGCTGGCGGCGCCACGCTTCCTCCGCCTGCCGCAGTGCAACCCTCGCCGGCCGGCGCGCGGTGGACCTTACCGCCAAGCGCCACTCGAGGCGGTAAGGCCGGATGCTGCTTGGCGGGTTGGTGCGGCCGACCGGCGGCAGCTCGAACCCCCACCACCCGATCCCCATCTGCTCGAGGCGCTCGGCCTCGCTGGGCTTGCCGCCCGGATATCCCTCGCGCAGCATCCACCGTCGGACACCCGTAGCGGGCCGGCAGCGGTGGAGCGCCGCAACGACGTCGAAGTCCTCCTCGGCGAGGCTGTAGCCCACGAAGACGAACGGCCGCTGCTCAAGGAGCGACCTGAAGCGGCCGCGGCTCGCATCCCCGCCATGGACGGCGCCGCTCGTCGAGAGCTGGTCGACCATGTTCAGGTACTCCGAGATCGAGAACACGCCAGTCGAGATCTCCGAGGCGGTGGGGATCGCGCCGGCCGCAGCCCTCCACCCCGCGAGAGCATGGTCCGACAGGCGCTCGATCGGCACGTGACCCGCGAACGGTTCTTCGGGGTCACCATGGGATCCGCCGGCAAGGCGCTTCTCCCAGGCGAGGATTTTCTCGCCGATAGCGGCATGCGCAAGACGTAGATGGCGCAGACACCCGTGCAGCTTCCACAGCCGGATCGTGGCCGTACCCTCGCCTGACTCGTCGCGCCGCCGCCAGGTCGTCGACGGCCGCGGCTCCATCCCGACGATCACGTCGATGGTGAGCTGGCGCAGCGGACGCCTGGCGAACAGCAGGCGCTCCGCCTGCCACGCCAGGTTCTGCTCGAGCGAGCAGTCGAGATTCGTGGTGACGACATCCACCGTGGTTGAAGGACGGTCGGCGCGCCTGGCTTCGATGGGTTGGAGCACGAGCGTCGAGATCACGCCCAGGAGATCGTTCGTCAAGATGCCGCTCTTGCGGTGGAGCGTCTTGCCCAGCAGATGCAACCGCAGCGCGGACGGCGGCAGGCCCTCGTGCTGCAGGTGTGGGTCCGCTCTGACGCGCCGATCGAACCATTCCGCCTGGCGCGGCGCGGACAGCTCCAGGAACTGCTCGACAGTGAGTCCCGCGGATCGAGGCGCGTCCCTGGGCGCCCCCGCCAACTGCCAGAGTCTCTCCATGTACTCGTTCCAGGATGGGAGCGGCTCGTCGTCGGACACGCCGTCGCGCGAGATCAGCCGCGACGGTACCCGCAGCACTCCGTTGCCAACAAAAAAGACGCTGCGCGGGTCGTAAGCTGGGTCCAGCGTCACGCGGCGCTGTTTGCCCCGGGCCGAGCCCATTGGGCTACTCACACGCAAGAGAGAGCATCCTGCGGCCAAGGAGTCGCCGACCATGCGCCGCCCACAGGCAGCTGCATTTGCCCATAGAGTTTAATATTAGCATGTGCCATTGGTTCTTCGCAGCATCGCGGCGCGAGGCGGCAGCGCGCTTGCCTGTTGAGCCATCCAAAGAGAGTCTCGGGGCGAGGCGTAGCTGGGAAAGGACGTGAATCTCTACGGCCTGACCGCCATCTCCGGCCTGGTCGGTATGTTCTCCAAGCAGGCGACCACCAAGCTGAGCGAGGTGTTCACGACGCTGTTCAAGACGGACAAGGACGACAAGGCCCTCAAGAACAAGCTGAGCTGACGCCTCCGGGGACAAGGGGCGTAACTGATCCAACCACTGGCCGGGTGCCCGGCCCCGCGCGCAGCTGCGGATCTCCCTCCAGTGTGCCATGAGTGAGCCACACCGCAGGGAGCTTGTTTGACCTAAGTTATTGATTCTATTGGTGGAGGCGGGAGGATTCGAACCTCCGTAGGGCGTTGCCCGGCAGATTTACAGTCTGCTGCCATTGTCCACTCGGCCACACCTCCGATGGGTCTTGCAAAGAGATCGCCTCGAGATCCGGCTGGCTGGGAGCCGCCTTCCCCGGAGGCGCAGGCGAGTATACGCACAACCAACCCGCTGCCTCAAGGCTCGGGGCGCAGGCGGCCGGTCGGCGGCGAGCATGGGGCATCCGGTCGATAGGCGGGCTCAGGGCCCTGGCCGGGGGGCGGCCGCGCGGTCGCAGGTTGTAAGTTCAGCAACTTTGCTGCGATCTGTTCCTGTATCGATGCTATCTTCGCGGCAGGATCGTGCTGCCGCGCTTCAGCCGCTCGGGCAGCCGGCGGCCCTCGGAGCGCTCGCGTGCGGCACCCGCCTCGCGGCCTTCCAGGGGCGCCAGCGGCGGCGGAGGAGCGGAGCGCCGGTCCGCTGGAGGAGGTTGGAGTGATGAAGCCCGTCTTCCTGGCGCTTGCCACGGTGCTGGCGTGCGGCGGTGCGTCTGGTCTCGACGCGGACGAGCCGCCGGCGCGGGTGGAGGTGGGCGAGAGCATCGACGTGCGCGTCGTCAACGTCGAGGCGGTGGTGACCGATCGTCGTGGTCACCCGGTGCGGGGCCTCGCGGCGGCCGACTTCCAGCTCCTGGTCGACGGCAGGGAGGTGCCGATCGACTACTTTACCGAGATCAGAGACGGCCAGGCGGCGGCTGCTGCCGCGGCGGCGGAGAAAAGCGCGGCGACAGCTCCGCCGGCAGGGGCGCCGGCCGCCCCGGCGACGGCTCCAACGTCGCAGGTCTCGCCGGGTGCGACCGTCGGGCGCAGCTACCTGGTCTTCATCGACGACGGATTCGCGGTGGCGGCCAGGCGCGACGCGGCGCTGAGGCGCCTGCGGGAGGAGCTGCGGCGGCTGGGCCCCGGAGACCAGATGGCAGTGATCGTCTTCGACGGCGCCAAGCTCGAGGTGCTGAGCGGCTGGACCGGCGACCCGGCGGCGCTGTCGGCGGCGCTGGTGCGCGCGGAGGCGCATCGGCCGCGCGGCAATCAGCTGCTGGCCCAGCACCGGTCGATCCAGGCCGACGAGGACAGTGTCAAGGGCAGCGATCTGGAGCCCGACGTGAAGGAGGCGATGCTCGCGGCGATGGCGGGAAGAGTGAGCCCCGAGGCCGTGACCCAGGTCAACCGCTCGGCGGCTGCGGCCGCGGCGGCGTTGCGCGGCTTCGAGCAGCCGGCAGGCCGGCGCGTCATGCTGCTGCTGTCGGCCGGCTGGTCGATTCCCGCCGGCCGCAGCTTCTACAGTCCGCTGCTCGACGCGGCGAACCAGCTCGGGTACACGCTGTACCCGGTGGACGTGGCGACCGGCGAGCTCGAGGCGGTCCAGCTGTTCGACGGTCTGGTGCGGAGCACCGGCGGGCACGCCCTGAACGGCGGGGGCTCTCCCGTGCTGAGCGCCATTGCGGAGGAGACAGGGTCCTACTACTGGCTGGGCTTCGCTCCCTCGTGGAGCGCGGACAACCGGCGGCATGCCATCGAGGTGCGGGTGCGGCAGCCGGGGTTCGACGTGCGGTCGCGGCAGTCGTTCTCGGACCTGTCGCGCCACGCCACCCTCGTCATGAAGGCCGAGAGTGTGCTGTTCTTCGGAGGATCGAGCCAGCCGCCCGGCCCTGGCGAGCCGCGGCTGAGGGTCGAGGCCGGCCAGCCGCGGGCCAGTGGCCGCGGCGAAGTGGATTTCCCCGTCACGCTGCTCTTGCCGGTGAGCGCCCTTGCCATCACCGCGGAGGGCAGCGGCTTCGTGGCCGAGGTGCCGCTGCTCGTGGCCACGCTCGACAAGCAGGGCGGTCGCGCCGAGCTTCCGGGCAGCGTCCTGCATCTCCGCTTCGCAGCGCTGCCCGCCGCGAAGGCCGTGGCGCGATTCCGCACCTCGCTCAAGCTGCGGCGCATCGACCAGAGACTGGTGTTCGCGGTGCCCGACGCGCAGAGCGGCGTCGTCCTCACCACCGACCTCGAGGTCCACCCGCCGTCCTGATCCGGGGCTCGGGCCGCGGCCGGACGGGCGGCGGTGGGCAGGCCTCCCCAGGAAGGCTCCTCCCCGGGCCCCGGGCGCCGTTACTGGAAGTAGCCGTTCACGTCGAGAATGAATTGAACGGTGCCCAGCGTGCCGGCCTGCACGGCGATGCTGCCGGAGCCCTCGCCGCTCAGCCGTAGGATGGCGCTGTTCGCGATGGTCTGGCCGGCCACGAAATTGATCACGCTGGTTCCGCCCGGCTGTTGATCGGCCGCCGAGAGGGCCAGATTTCCTCCCTGTGCCGGTTGGGTCAAGGTGACGTTGACCGACAGCGACTTGGCGGTGGCCGGGATACCGCAGGCGCCGGCCAGCGCGAAGGTGCGGTCCTGTCCCGGCTGCAGGATGGGGCCGCCATTGGGACCGGCCGGCAAGCGTGTATCGACCAGCCGGCAGGGCGGCACCGTGTAGAAGTGCGTATTCTGGGGCAGCCCGATCGCGCAATGGCCGCCGCCGGCGTTGACCCAGTCTTCTTGCAGCAGGAAGTTGCGCGGGCCGAGCTGGACGTTGGCGATGGAGCCGTTGGCGGTACCGTAGACGTTGGAGCCGTAGTTGAAATTGCAGAGATCGCCGACCTCGTAGCCGGAGCTGTTGTACCAGGCGTCGCCATTGGGATCGGTGACCGATTCGTCCAGCTCGTGCGTCATGATCGAGGCCATGGCGTCGGCGCCTTCGTTGCCGTTCGGGTCGTTGCCGGGCGAGCCCTCGCAGGCGAACGGGCACCGCAGGGTGTTGCCCACGAAGGCGAACTGGCTGGACACGTTGTTGAACGCCGCCGAGGTGTGCCAGCCGCAATAGGAGGTGCAGAAGCCGGTGGTCTCCGCGACGTCGGCCGAGGTGAGGACGAAGTAGACGCCGTTGGCATCGAGCGGCAGCGAGCCGTTGCCGATCGCCGTCGCCACGATGGCGTAGATCGAGTTGTCGTCGAGCGAGGAACCGAGCGAGTAGTTGTCGAACACCGCGCCGCCGAAGGTGACGGAGTTGCTGACGAAGCGGTTCGAGCCGTCGTAATAGGTGGTGTTGATGTTGAAGTAGGAGCTGCCTCCCAGGCTCTTGGCCCAGTCCGCGAGGATCGTGGTCGCCGAGTTCGAAGCCCAGTTGCCGTACCAGATGAAGTAGACATGGGTGGTGCCGAGCATCACCGCGCCGCCATGGTAGGAGATGCCGTTGCTGGACACCGTCGCACCGGGAACCCGGATCGCCGGCGCATCCAGCCGGTAGACGCCGCGGCCCTTACCGTCAGGAACCCAGCCGCCGCCGGCGTCGTGGCCGCCTGGAGCCGGCGGCGCGCCCCAGAGAGTGGGGTAGCCGGGGGAGGCGGGAGTGGCGGGAACGGCGGACGAGGCCGTCGTTCCAGACGGAGCCGCCGTTCCGGAACCAGCCGCCGTCGCGGACGACGCGGATGCGGTCGTTACGGTGGCCGCTCGTGCCGCGGCCGTGGGCATAACCAATGTGGCAAGGCACCCGAATCCGAGTGCCACGACGAGAAGGTGCCTGTGCATCGCCAGTCTCCTCTGGCAGCGGCCTTCGGCGGCCGCGGCCCCTGCACCGTCGCCCGGACGAGCGCGACCCGTTGACCCTCTACCCCATCGGGTGGGCTTCAAGTGGCGCTAGCGTATACTCATTTAGAGCCATGGGTCTATAGGCAGGCGTGCCGCCGGGGCCGAAACAGGCCGCCGAAGCGGGCGCGGGGGGGCGGTGCCGCGCGAGCGGCCGTCACAAGCAGCCGCAAGAGCCGCGAAGGGCGTGGGTCATCGCCGGGGAGACCAGCTGTTGTAAGCTAGGCGAGGGTAGGTCTTGCCCCCAAGCGGGAGTAACTCAGGGGTAGAGTCACAGCCTTCCAAGCTGTTGGTCGCGGGTTCGAATCCCGTCTCCCGCTCCACGACGTAGCCCGAAGATCTACTCCTAACTACTACAAGTAAACGGGTTGTTGGATAGGCAGGCGAGCGACAGTCTTCGCTCAGCTGCTCTATTGACGCCCAGCTTTCGCTAGGGTAGGGTTCCCATAGGGTTCCCAAATTTCGAATGAGAACCCAAGATGGGAACCCGGGGAGGGCCACCGGGGGACCCTGGGTCGGCCGCCGCGACTCGCCAGATGCGGGTAGGTCGTTGCCGAGGAAGAGGGCGCCATGACCGAGAAGCTGACCAAGAAAATCATCGACCGCTTGGTGGGTGAGGCAGACCCCGGCGGCGACACCCTAGTCTGGGACGCGGAGGTGCCAGGTCTCATCCTTCGCCTACGTGGCGGAGGCGCCCGGTTCGCCTTCCAGTACAAGCACCACGGCAGGACTCGGCGCATCAGCCTCGGGACCTACGGCGGCCTGACTCTCGATGAAGCGCGCAAGGAGGCGCGTAGGCACTACGTCGACGTGCGGTCGGGCGGAGACCCAGCGACCGCGAAACGGGAGGCACGCCGTAAGCGCCCGACGTTCGCCGAAGCGGCGGAGCTCTACCTCGAGGACCTTCGGGACCGTGCTGCCGCTGGAGCGGTACGAGGCAAGCTCTCGACCGCGGCCGAGTTCGAGCGACTCCTGCGCCGCATCATCCTTCCGGCGATCGGTAGCCGCGAGGTCGAATCGGTGGCTCTGCCGGAGATCGAGGCCATGCACAGATCGCTGCGCTCCACGCCACGGCAGGCGAATGCGGCGGTTACGGTGACCAGCGCCGTGCTCGGCTTCGCGGAGCGCCGGCGCCTGCGCCCTCAAGGCATCAATCCTTGTCGGCTGGTCCAGCGGCTGAAGGAGAGGGCGAGGCGGCGCCGGCTCACGCTCGAGCAGCTCCTGGCTCTCGGCCAGGTGCTGCGCGCCGCCGAAGCTGCAGGCGAGAGTCGCTCGCCCATCCTGGCAGTCAGGCTTCTCGCCCTCACTGGCTTGCGGCGTTCGGAGCTCGTCGGGCATCCGCTCAAGGTGCGGCGCACGGAAGGTGCCGGGCTGCGCTGGGGTGACGTGGACCTGGAAGCACGATCGCTGCACGTGCGCGACGCGAAGACCGGCGCGAGGATCGCATCCATCGGGCGGGCCACCGTCGATGCCCTTCGGCGCGCGAAGCCGGAGGGTGTCCGAGCCACGGACTACGTGTGTCCAGGCAAGCGGTCGGACGCGCCGTTCATCGGCCTCGACAAGCCTGCCCGGCGTCTCTTCGTCCGCGCCGGAGTCGAGGCCACCGGGCTCCACGCTCTCCGGCGCACCTTTGCGTCTCTCGCGACCGAGATGGGCTATCCCGAGCTGCTGGTTGCCGCCCTTCTCGGCCATCACGCGGGAGGAGTGACCGCAGGCTACGTGATGCCCGAGCTCGACCCGCTCCGCGCTGCGGCCGACCGGGTCTCCTCGGTCATCGCGGCGCAGCTCGACGGCCGGGAGCTCGCGCCCGTCGTCAGGATCGACGGCCACGTGGTCTTACGATGAGCGTCGGCGAAGTGACCCGCCGTCATGGCCACAGGTCGGCACACCTCGATGCCGGCCTTTCGAGAGGCGTTCTCGAGCGCTTATCGAAGCGGTCGTCTTGCCTCGGAGCGCGCAGGATGCTCCCCTAAATGGAGCTGCGCACTCCATCTCGATCCCGAGACCGGCGAACCCTCAGGGGTTCAGGCCTCTCGTATGTTTCAATAGTTCTTGTATATACGCCTCGGCAAAGAACGCGGCTGAGGCTAGCTCAATAGTGGAATAGCAGAAATCGGTATAACTGATACGCCACTCTTCAAGAGCCACTCCCTTGACCTTGACGCAGACCACTTCATCAGTAGCTACATCGTAATGCGCTGCGTTGTGTCCGATGCCATTCCGTAGCTTCGTGTCGAGCAGTGCAGCGAAGTGCTCTGTTGCCACCTGCCGCGAGAGGTGCGGCACCTTGTTTGCGTTCTCAAGACGCTCGAAGTCCCAGATCGACATCGAACCTCTGTTCGTAGGTACGTCAGTCTTACCGATGGTGCGAATAAGCTCGAGGCCCAGGGCTGTCACAGAAAGGCGCGCAAGCAGTTCGAATGTTGCAAGGTAGAGTGCCTTAAGATCATCAAAGCGTTTGTCGCTAACGACAAGATTACCTAGCGCGGCCGGTCGACTGGCCCAGTACCTAAGTTGGAGGATAGGCATCCAGATAGGGTACTTCGAGATGAGCTCGTCGTGAAGAGCATTGATCTGGCGCCACAGGCTGAGAAGACGACCAGACGATCGATATGCTTCGGCGTACGCCCTTAATGCGTCACCGTGATGCAGGTTTGCGTCGGCGAACTGCTCGCCAGCGATCCTCCAGATGTCCCTCCTGTCGAATGTAAACCACTGGACGGAATACTCAAAGCATTCGAACATCTGACGCAGGCGGCCGGCGTATGAATTCTCCGGTGTCTCCTCAAGAACCTTGCCGATTTCCGGCTCCCATAGATCCCACTGAAGGCGCTCGTAGTGCACGACCGCACGTTTTATTGCATCCCAAAACCGTTCGCGCACCTGTGTCCTGAGAAACTCATGTTGCCTAAAGAGCTGATAGTCCTTGAAGTAGTGCACTGAGGCGACGAAGGGTGACATGCCATCCATTTGAAATGCTTGCCGTGGTGCGAGCACCTCTGGATGGAAGGTGACGAAGAACGGAGCGTCCGGGAGCGGATCTGTTACCCACGCCGCGTTTACTGGTTCGTCCAATGTGATCTTCGCATTTTCTTGATCAAGGCGCATGATACAAGTAATCGGAATGCCGCACTTTGGGCAAGGAAACGCGTGCACCTGCTTCGTTCCATGCCCGACGCCAAATCTAGTGGTAATCAATGTCTTACATGAGACGCATCGCAAATAGTTCCGATGGATCATAGGAGTGGCCTTCGGCTAGACTGTAGGCCTCCGCCCCCACCTTCGTGAGTCGTACTCTACCTCGCCACTCGCTGGATGAGGTCTCCGACCTAGAACTGGACCTGCGGCGGCCCAAGGTGCCCGCGTGCGCTGGTCAATCGCTGTGCGCTTGTCCCATCGGCTTGTCAGAAGGGCCTCTTCGCAGCCTCGTAGCTTTCGGGGTGTAGTGATAGCCATTCCACACATCCATAGCTACTCCTTCAGCAGAGAGCAGCAGGGTCCCACCCTTGATGTTCATTAGTTCAAGGTGCTCGAACACCTCCTTTGCCCACTCATGACGGAACACGATCTTCGTCAGCACTGGACCGTTCGAAGGGAGGATGATTGGACTTCTTCTCGCGTCCTGCTTCTCGTCAATCTTGTCGAGGAAATCTTCTAGGTCGCAAACTCCGGCTGCCGCATAGTCCAGAGTGCAGTACAGGAAGGCACCCAGCTGTCTCTGCATTCGCTCGGCTTGAAGACCAGGACAAGGAATGAAGCGAAGATCGTCGGCATTCCTGTCGCTCTCTTCGATCTTTTGGAATTGATGGCACACGTCATCGAAACCAGGGTCTGGATCCGGTGTCCTTCGCAGTGCCCAATTCCGCTCGAGGCGCGTTATGTTCAGGGCGTAAACCACTGACGCTTGGCGGCGCTGCGGGTTACGAACCCCATTGAAGGCGAAGAACAGCGCGACATAAGGCGACCACGAGAAATCGAGAAGTGGGGCCGGGGCACCGTAGTGTCGAGCATGCTCAAGCCAATCCAGCCACGCATCGCTTGCCCCGAGCGGGTTCAGGCCTACTCGGGTGAGCCCATCTCGATAGTGCGAAAGAAACTTGTCGACTGGATAGGATGCTAACGGGCCGTCGAAAATTCGAGGAATGGGCCAGTACCGCTCAAGACTCGTCTGAAGACGATAGGCGATCTTGGTATGCCCACGGAATACGACAGATTCGTCGGCCATTGTCAGCGCATAGAGTTTGTTGAGCGCTGAACTGAAAGAGCGGGGCCGGATCGTCTCTACGGTCATTTTCCTAGGCGCAGCCTCCCGTTTTCAGCACATAGCGGCGCTTGAGTTCAGCGCTAACAGCTGAGCGAACGCCTGAGAGAGCTGCTCGCTGCAAAGAGGAACTATTTGGCACATCTCAACGCCAGGAACCATTTGCTGACATAGGCGGCGAACGGTCCGGAAGCAAACTTGCATCTTGTTTCCAGCGTAGCACGCATTGCTCCGGGGAGTCGAGGTCGACGCGGCGGGCGGGGTTCGCGGGCATAGAGATGTGTGATGCGGCTCCTGGCAGCGCGGCTTGATGAGATTGGGTGCGTAGGCACGACGGAGCTCGGGCTCCCCCTTCGCCTGATCAGCGGCCCAGTCCGAGGCCAAGGTCCATGACTTGCTCGACGGCTCGGATAGCGAGTGCGACGGGGAGGTGAAGCGCGCGGGGCAGCGCCGAGAGAGTCAGTCTGGCACGTTGAAGGCCCACCTCGCGGACGACGGCTTCGATCGCCTTCTCAGGTGCCCTCATTGCCTGTTCGAGTCGCTGGATGGCCCGGCTGAGCTGGGCCAACTGTTCCCGAAGCTTGGGTAGGCTCTCGCTGATGGTGCTCGCGAGGGCCTCCGCCCGGGCGGCAGCGCGCCCCGCCTCGTGATAGCCATCGAGGGCCTGGCGTAAGGTGGGCACAGATGCGACGGCCGTCTGATGGGCAAGGTCGGGCTGTCGGAAGCGGGTGGCCGCCCGACCGTTCAGCTTGCCGTAGGCGCCGGCCTGGCCGGCGCGGAGGCGTGCGGGTGCCTGCGAGTCGGCAGCCAGCCGCTCGAGCGCCTGGGACGGATCGGCGTAGACGCGCGCCGCTGCCTTGGCCAGGGTCGCGCGAGCGTCGTTGAGCTGGGTCGCGGTGGTGCTGACATCCTGGATGGTCGCTGCGACGCTGGCGACCTCATGCCACTGGTGGCGGAGGCTGTGGACCTGGTCGGCGAGGGAGGCGAAACGGACGGCGTGGCGCTCGATCTCGGCGGCGGCGTAGTCGCGGGCGAGGTCCTTGGAGGGGGGTCGGGACAGGGAGCGGTCGAGCTGGTCGCGGTCGGCGAAGGTCTGGCGATCGGTGTAGACCTGGACGCCGTCGCGGTGGCGGGTGAGGGCCACGTAGGAAGCGTTGCGGTTCATCAGCGGGTCGGCGAGGACGTAGGTGCGGTCGACCGTGGCGCCCTGGCTCTTGTGGATGGTGACCGCGTAGCCGTGGGCGATGTGGTTGTACTGGTCCGGATGGAAGGCCACCTTGCGGCCATCGTCGAGGCGAGCGACGAAGCGGTCCGGCGACACCTTCTCGAGGGTCGCTAGGGTGCCGTTCTTGACGCCGGTGGCCTGGCCCTTGGCACGGCCGAGGTTGGTCACCTCGCGGCCCTGGTGGTCGTTCTTGAGGAAGACCAGGCGGTCGCCGGCGGCGTAGTCGGCGCCGGCGACGGTGACGTGGCCGCGGAGCTCGCCGGTGGCCAGGCGCTGGTCGCGGATGCCGGCGTTGAGGCGCGCGACGTCGTCGTTGCGGTAGGCGAGGACGAGCTGGCCGCGCGCGGGGTCGGCAGCGCGATCGGCGGCGTACTGCTTGAGCAGGTCGGCGCGGGTGGCGTCCCGGGTGTCGGCGACGTGCAGGCGGCCGGCCTGCTGGTAGGCGTCGAGGGCCGGCGCGACGCGGCCGCCGGCGAGGTGCTCGGAGGCCTCGCGCTGCCACGGCTCGGCCTGGCGGCGGATGGTCTCGAGGCGGGCCGGGGCGTGCTGCTCGAGGAGTCCTCGGTAGGCGTCGCCGGGACCGATCGGCTTGAGCTGGTCGGGATCGCCGAGCAGGATGACCTTGGCTTCGTGGGCGGCGGCGTGGTCGAGAACGCGCGAGAGCTGGCGGGCGTCGACCATGCCGGCCTCGTCGATGACCAAGACCATGCGGCGGTCGAGGGTCTCCTCGCCGCGGCCCCAGGAGTACTCCCAGCTGTGCAGGGTGCGCGAGTGGATGCCGGCCTCCTGCTGCAGGGTGTCGGCGGCCTTGCCGGCCAGGGCGGCACCGACGACGTCGTAGCCGGCGTCGCGGTAGGCAGAGGCGATGGTCGCCGCGGCGGTGGTCTTGCCGGCGCCGGCGCGGCCGACGATGAGGGCGAGGTCGTCGCGGGTGGTGGCGGCGAGGACGGCACCCTGCTGCTCCCCGGAGAGCTGGGGCGCGCGGTCGAGGGCGCGCTGGACGTCGCCGGGATCGAGGCGGAGCTGGTGGCGGGCGGCGAGCTCGCCGGCGGCCTCGAAGAGGCGCGCCTCGTCGCGCAGGTAGTCGGTCGAGGCGTAGCGGGTCACGCCGCGGGCGTCCTTGCCGACGATCACGGTCTCGTCGCGGTCGAGGGCCAGCCTGGCGATCGCCCGGCTGTCGCGCTCGTGGAAGGCAGCGCGTTGGACGTCGGCTTTGGTGAACGTCGCGCGGGTCGCGGTTACGCGGTCGACGAGCGCCGCGGCGCGCTCGGCCGGCGTCTCGCCGGCGAGGGGCGCCAGCTCGCGGTCGCCGGCCTGGCGCAGGACCTGCGGTGGCTCGGGGTGACGCTCGCGGTGCTGGCGGAAGGTCTCGCCGAAGCGGGCGGCGAGCTTCGGGCCGCTCAAGTTGCGGTCGACCTTGGAGAGCGAGACGCGGCGGGTGCCGTCGGTCACCACCAGGCCGGAGCCGCGTTCGGCCGGCTCGAGGCGGAAGCCGAGCTCGGCGAGGCCGGCTTCGAGCTCGACCCAGCCGGTGGCCTGGGCGAAGACGTGTCCGGCCTGCTCGCGGACACGGTCGGCCAGGGACTGGACGCCGGTGCGCATCGTCTCGCGGACGGCGCCGGCGTTGAGGTCGGGGGGCGCCTGGTCTTGGCCGGTGCGGCTCAGGCCGTAGTCGATCTCGATGCCGGGGATGGCTTCGTGGGCGTGCGTCATGTCGCGGAAGGGACGCCAGGCGCGGCCGTCGTCGCCGATGCGGTTGACGACGATGTGGACGTGCTCGTGATCCGTGTCGTGGTGGGCGATGAGGACGGCCTGGTGGTCGGCGAGGCCCATGCTTGCGAGGACGCGGCCGGCGGCGTCCTCCCACTGCTCGCGGGTGAGGTGCTCGCCCTCGGCCAGGCTGAGGCCGAAGTGGTAGACGGGCTCCTCGACCCTCGGGTTCTCGCTGGCCGCGTAGCGCATCAGCTGGGCTGCTTCGGCAGGGTTGTCGGTGTCGAGGTTGCGGGTGCTCGACCAGGCGACCCGGGCAGGGTTGGGGCGGTCGCGGTGTCCCTGCTGCAGGTAGCGGATGAGGCCGGCGAAGCTGCGGCCGAGGCCGGTCCTGGCGCCGGTCGAGGACTTGCGGCCGCCCTTGAAGGTGGTCATCCGCGGGGCTCGTCCTGGAGGGCCTTGCGGAGGCTGCGGACCTCGCCCAGGACGCGCAGCACGGTGGCGTGGAGCTCGAGCGGCAGCGGGCTGCCGGAGTGGGCGAGCTTGACGAGCTGGTTCAAGTTGTTGCCGACCCTCGCGAGCTGAACGATCGCGGCGCGGGCCAGCGGCCAGCGCGCGGTCGGCGGGTGGCCGCGGACCAGGTGGCGGAGGTAGGTGCCGACGGTGACGCCGGCGCCCTTGGCGCGGGTCTCGAGGTCGAAGTAGAGCCTCGGGGTCAGGCGAGCGCCTACCACGCGCGACAGCGGCTCGACCTGGGCCGGCCCTGCCGCGACCGGCCCGCCGGCCGCGGCGCCGCCGGCGATGGGCAGCTGCGGCGCGGTGGACGCGAAGGGTCCAGCGGACGCCGGCGCCGCGGCGGCGAGCTGCTCGACGACGGTGCGGCGGCACCAGGCGGCGGGCGCGAGCCGGCCCGCCTGGGCGGCGGCGGCCAGGCGCGCGTGCTCCTCGGGAGTCAACCGAAAGGCGACGAGATGGGACCGGGTCATCGCGGCCGCGCCGGAGCGCGATCGGCGCCGCGGCGGCCTTCCGAGGCCTGCCGCGGCCTCAGAAGCGCGCACCACAGTGCGGTCCTTTGCCGTTCGGCAGGCCCGAGGTGGGAAGGACGGGGCCAGGATGCGCGCCGCGGCGGCGGAATCGTCGGCCGCGGCCGCCCGGGCGAGGTTTCGGTGGCACGCGAGAACCGAACAGCGGTGAAGGCTTGGCCGGGATCCTCAGCTTGTGCGATGACGCGGCACTTGTTTTGTTTGGCCTTGTCGGCGAGCGCAGCGAGCTGAAGAAGTTCACCTCGCAGGTTCATGGCATTCGAGCCGAAGGCGAGAATGCCCTGCCTGGTAACGAAGTTAACAGGCGGCTCTCTTGCTCCCAACTCCTTCTGCGGGCGGTGTACGAGCACGTCCATTTCTAGACCATATCATGGTATGGTATGCATCTCGAGCTGCCTGCCGGCGCCGGGCGAGCGGACTACTCCGCAGGGCGGCGCCGGCATTCTCCAACCTGCGCCGGTTCGCCCGGCGCTTTGACGCGAGGTCGATCGAGATGGCCATCCTGCTCAACACCCGCCAAGCCGCCGAACGCTGCTGCCTGTCGCCGCGGACGCTCGAGAAGCGCCGTGTCACCGGGGGCGGCCCGCTGTTCATCCGGCTGGGCGGCGCCGTCCGCTACCGGCTCGAGGACCTGGACTCCTGGATCGCCGCGAACCGGCGGCGCAGCACCTCCGACGACCTGCCGCTGCGCGGCTGATAGCGGTGCTCCTGGCGATGCCCCCCGACGGCGACCAGGTGGCGGCGATCGAACGCGCTCTCGCGGCGCGGCAGGCCCGCCGCGAGGGCCGCGAGCTGCGCTTCCTCTGTCCGGCGCACGAGGACCGCCGCCCCTCGGCGCGCTGGAACCGCGACAAGCAGACCTGGTTCTGCGACGCCTGCCAGGCGGGCGGCGGCTGGCGCGATCTCGCGGCGCGGCTGGGCCTTGAGCTGCCGGCCGCCGCCGGCGAGCTGCTCGCCGAGGTCGAGGCGGTCTACGACTACCGCGATGGCGCCGGCCGGCTGCTCTACCAAGTGCTGCGCAAGCGAGGCAAGGCCTTCGCCTGCCGCCGGCCGCTGCCGGGCGGCTGCTGGGCCTGGAACCTCGACGGCGTCGATCGGGTGCTCTACCGGCTGCCGGAGACGCGCGCGGCGATCCGGGCGAGCGAGCCGGTGTTCGTCGTCGAGGGCGAGAAAGACGCCGACCGGCTGGCGGCGCTGGGCCTGGCCGCGACGACCAACCCGGGCGGTGCGGGCAAGTGGCGGCCGACCTACGGTGCCGTGCTGCGTGGCGCCCGGGTGGTGATCCTTCCGGACCACGACCTGGCCGGCCGGCGGCATGCGGAAGCCGTCCGCTCCCATCTCGCCGGCGTTGCGGCGGAGGTGCGGGTGCTCGAGCTGGCCGGCCTGGCCGAGAAGGGCGACGTCTCGGACTGGATCGCCGCCCGGGAGCGCGAGGGGCACTCCCGGGTCGACATCCGCCTCGAGCTCGAGGAGCTCGCAACGCTCGCCGCCAGGGCGCCCGTGCCGCCCCTGGCCGGCCCGCCGCCGCGCGCTCCGGCCGCCGGCCGGCCGTCGCGGGTGCGGCGGGCCTCCGACATCCCGCCGCAGGCGGTGGTCTTCCTGTGGCGGCCGTACATCGCGTGCGGCAAGCTGACTCTGCTCGAAGGGGATCCCGGCCAGGGCAAGAGCTGGATCGCGGCGGCGCTCGCCACCGCGGGCTCGCGCGGCCAGGGACTGCCGGGCGCCGCGCCGTTTGCGCCCTTCCGCTCGCTCATCTTCACCGCCGAGGACGGCCTCGCCGACACGCTGCGCCCGCGGCTCGACCTGCTGGGGGCCGACTGCGACGCCGTGCTGCTGCACGATCAGCCGCTCGACCTGGCCGAGGTCGACGACTTCGCCGAGATCGAGCAGGCGCTGACCGAGCACCGCCCGCGGCTGGTGATCCTGGATCCGATCGTGGCCTATCTCGGCGCCAAGACCGACGCCTACCGCGCCAACGAGGTGCGAGCGATCCTGGCGCCGCTGGCGCGGCTCGCCGAGCGCCACGGCTGCGCCGTGCTTGCCGTGCGCCACCTCAACAAGTCGCGCGGCAGCCGCAGCATCTACGCCGGCCAGGGATCGATCGACTTCACCGCCGCGGCGCGCTCGGTGCTGCTGGCCGGCTGCGGCGCCGACGGCGACGTCGAGCGGGCGCTGGTGCACATCAAGTCGAACCTTGCCGGCGTCGGGCCGACGCTCGCGTACACGATCGACGAGCAGGGCTTCCGCTGGGCCGGCGCGAGCTCGCTGCGCGCCAGCGACCTGCTCGCCCCCGAGGCCACCGGCAACGATCTCTCGTCGCTCGACGAAGCGCGCGCCTTCCTGCGCAGCCTGCTCGGCGCCGGTGCGGTCGCCACCAGCGAGATCTGGGCCGCCGGCCGCCAGGCGGGGATCGCCGAGATCACCTTGCGCCGGGCCAAGCAGCTGGAAGGGATCGTGGCCCGGCGCGAGGGGTACGGGCCCGGAGGGAGCTGGCGCTGGTCGCTGGGCGGAGCGCCGGCGGCGACCGAGGTGGAGGGCTGATGGAGAGGGTTCGGCGGCGCTCCCGTGTTCCAAAGGCGTCCATAGATGATCGAGCTCCCCATATATGGATCATGATCACCTATGAGCGGGAATGGGAGCAGGGGAGGCCGCTGCAGGTGATCGTGCGCCGCGGCAGGCAGGGCGCGGTGGCGCAGTCCGGCGTAGCGAGGCGAGCTCGGGGGGCACGGGTCGGGGGGCCGGCTGGCGCCGGGCGCGGCTCCGGTCTCCGGCGGCAGCGGCACGGCAGGGGACGAGCTTGATCATCTATGGTGCGCCCGGCTCGGCGGCCTGGATGCGGGCTTGCCGGAGACGCCGATGACGTCCGGGAGCGCCGGTCTCAGGATCGCGCTGGCCGCCATCCTGGTGCAGGCGCCTCGCCTCGTCCTCGTCGTGCTGGACGCCGATCGGCTGCCGGTCCCGGCGGCCGCCGAGCGCACTCTCCTGGTCGTCGCCGGCGTCGGCACCGCGCTGGTTCTCACCGGAGGGAACCTCTACCTCGCCCATACGGTTGCCCAGGTCCGGCCCTGGCGCCGCACGCTGGCCGCTGCCTGGGTGCTGGTGCTCGCCGCGTCCGGCGGCCTGGTGCTGCCGCTGATCGTGGCGGGCATCAGCGCCCGCAGCGTGCCGCAGGTGCTCGGCGCCGGCCGGCTGGAGTGGACCTGGTCGCTGCTCGCTGCCATCGCGCACGAGCTGACCGCTGCCGGCTGCGTGCTCGCCAGCGCTGCCTGGGCAGCGCAAGCAGCCGCCGCCGGCGCCGGGCCGGCCGGGGCGCTGGTCACCGGGGCCGCGGCGCTGCCGGCAGGCAGCGCAGGTAGCGAAGGTGCCTTGCCGGCAGGTGCGGCAGCAATGGCTGCCACGATGCCGCAGGGTGCGGCACCGGGGATTGCCTGCCGGGCGGGCTGCGGCCGGATCTTCGTCTCGCAGCAAGCCGAGATCGCCCATCTCCGCCATTGCCCGCGCCGGCGCCCCGGAGCCGGTACAGGCCCTGCGAACTGAGAGGCGCTCTCCCGGCTGGCTCCTGCGGCTGCGGGCGGCACGCTGGCGGCGCACGGCCGGCCCTGGGGCGGCATCTGCCGCGGTCCGCAATGGCTGGACCTGCTGCCGGCTGCGGCTGCCGGCAGGCTGCCGGCATGGGGATCCGGCGCCCTGCGGCACTGCCAAGCGGTGCATGCCGGCAGAGCGGCTCGCTGCCGGCTCCGGTTCGCTCTACCAGCGGAAGGTGGCGGGGCCGCCGCGGGGACCGCGTCGGCCCCTCGACGTCGGGATTCGCCGGGAGCAGCGCCCCGGAGACCGCGGACGGCGGTGAGCGGCTGGGACCCCTACCTGCTCCTTTCCTGAGCGGGCTGCTCCCCCCCCTCGCTACACCTCACTGGCACCACGCCGGGTGTCCGGGGGTCAAGGCCGGCGAAGCCGCCGAGCGCAGCGAGGGCAGCCTTGAGGCCCGGGCATCCCGGCGTTGGTAGGCTGGTCGTGCGAGGGGGGAGGGAAGGGAGGTGGATAGCGGGTGCTCTTGGATGGCAACCGTGGCGGTGAAGGCGGCGAGTCAGTAGCGGCTCTCGGCGCTGCCGCCAGCGCGGGGATGCGCGGTTCGAGGTTCCGTCAGGTTTCGATGAGAGGATTCTTCCAGCGAAGGCCGGGAAAGCGGGCGAAATCCGTGTCCGTCGTGCAGACCTCCAAGTCATGCTCGACAGCGAGCGCAGCAAGATGTGCGTCGGTGGTCAGGTTGCCTCCCACACCGGTTGACCGCAGGAAGTCGAAGAGGATCGCTGCATGCCGCTCGCCGGGGTGGAGCACCGAAACCTGCGGTCTGGCCAGCCACGACTCGACGATCTCGCAGGCCGCGGACACTGGAAGGGGGTTGGCGGAAATCTGACGGTGAGTCGCCAAGCGCAGGAACCCGAGAATAACCACCCAAGGTAGGTGGACCGGGGAATCCTCCGTCATCCGTCCTTCCCACCACCTCCGTGCTGCCGCGTGCACAGGAGAATGGGAGTTGTAGGCGTGAAGGAGGAGATTGATGTCCGGGAGGATCACTCCCCGACCTTCCGCGCGGCTGCCGCAGCCTCCAGATCGTCCGCCAGCTGGTTCATCTTGTCGAGGTCGAGCCCGGCTGCGAATCTGAAGTTGTGGGGCTGGACGCGGAACGGCTCTTTCGCGCCAGCTTTTCCCTTGAGCCCGAGACGGGTGCGCAGAGCCTCGTTGACCACGGCCTGTGCCGGCTTGCCCGCGCGGCGGACCTCTTGTTCGATTCGCTCGGCGACATCCGGGTCGAGAGTCACGGTCATGGCCATAGACGGATGATGTTGTCGCCGGCGGCCGGTTGTCAAGGCGCAGCTGCCGCTCCGGCGCCGCATCCGGTCGGTTCGCAACCTTGGCGGCGCCGACGCCGCTCCGCCTGCCAGGGCAGGGACGGCGGCCATCAGCCCCGGCCCAGACTGCAACGGTCTTCTTGCGCGCGGTGGCAGCGTCGGAGGGCGACGGTCTGTACCCCGCGGGACCGCCGATCGGGGAAGCTGCCGGCGCCCAGGGGCTTCAATCAGCGCATGTAGGCCAGGGTGCCGAACCCGCCTGAGGATCCCCCGGCGGATGAGCGGTACCTCCTCGGGATCGAGGAATAAAGGGTTCCTCGAACTCAGGGTTACCAAAGGGTTCCCGGCTAGCATGGTCTGCATGCTAAGCCTTTGAAAATAAAGCCACTTGTGCGCCGGTGTTGCAGCCTTCCAAGCTGTTGGTCGCGGGTTCGAATCCCGTCTCCCGCTCCAATCAAATCAATGAGTTAGAGGTCTTGTTCTTGACATCGGTTGTTGCCGGTGGCAATTGAGTGGCATTCAACGTCGCCAGTGGGCTGGCGTGCGAGCGGGCCGGTTGGACCCCTGCTTGCTCCTGAGCCGGCTGCTCCCCCCCTCGCCACACTCGGTGGGCACCACGTGCTAGGCTTTCTGCGGAGGACAAGGACGTCGTGGTGGGGAACAAGAAAACCAGGCAGCGGGCGACTGGGATTCGCGTCTTCGAAGCTGTCTACGAAGATGGAGTGCTCAAGCCTCTGGAGGACCCAGGTTTGCCGGAGCATCACCGTTTCTCGGTACGAGTCCAAGAGCTGGGGGAGAAGCGGGCCGACGACGCCCTCGCGGCCTGGCACCGGGTATACGCGGGACTCTCCGACGAGGACATTGCTGAAGTAGAGGAGATCGCGCTCGACCGCAGCCGATTTCTTGGCAACCAGCCGGAGTGACCACCGGGGCTGTTCTCCTCGACAACGATACGCTTTCAGAGATCATCAAGGGGCGGGACGTCGCCACCCAGCGTCACACGCCGAGTCAAGAACCGGAGTCGATCTCTTCCAGCAGCTGGGCGATGCGAACGCGTAGGGCGGGAAGGTCACGTTGGACGATCGCCCAAACGACCTCATCGACTACCACATCGTAGCCATGGACGAGCAGGTTACGAAACGCAATGACTCTAATCAGGTCCGGAATCCGTTGCGCAAGGTCGGGTGTCAGCCTTGACAGCTGGGCTGCGGCCTCGCCCACGATCGTCAGCTGCCGCTCGACTGCCGAGCGGAGCAAGCGGTCGGCCTTGTAATCTTCGATGGTCTTGCTGCGAGTAAAGTCTGCGACCGCGTCGGCGGCACGGCAGACGTCCCATAAAAGCGCGCGGGGATCACGCAGCATACAGGAGGCGACGGTTGCGTTCCAGACTAGCCCTCACGTAAGGATTGCGAACTGCGTCGAGCATCACGAGATCGACGGCTCGCCCCACCGTTTGTTCCAGCGCCTCGCGGAAGCCAAAGAACTCCGCAAGCGATGCCGGCAGGCGCCCGAGCTCGAACTCGACAAGGAAGTCCACGTCCGACCGGATCGGGTCGAAGTCCAGCTCCCTCGCCGCGGAGCCCACGACCTCGAGCCTCTTGACACCATGCAACTTGCAGAGTCGCTCGAGCTCAGGAAGCTTTTCTTCTAGCAGGCTCAGCACTCTCGAGCTCCTCCTCGAGATCATCTCCAGATCGTTCTGGCACCGCGGCGTCCTTGCTTGCCAGTGGCACCCTGGCAGGGACAAGGTTACCATGGGCTCCACGGGTTGGTCTTGGCTGGCTTGGCAAGCGTAGGCTGCTAAGGAGCAGGACTCGTGCTAGGGTCCCGTCTCGCGCTCCCCTCCGGAGACAGACCCAGTCCGTCCCTGCACCATGCTGCCATGAAGATCGAGCCTTTCAGCCTCGAGCGCTGGATGACGCGTCACGAGACCAGGGTGCGTTACGACCTGGCGGAGAGCGGCATTCACCCACTCTGTCTCGGCGATCTGCTGGGATGGCTGCCGGCCGAGGAGCGCGGCGCGGCGCTCGAGGGCCTCCTCGAGATGCGTCTCGGCTACAGCGAGGCTTGCGGCACGCTTGCGCTGCGCACGCTGATCGCCGCGACCTATGCCGGCTGCGAGCCCGACCAGGTCCTGGTCACGACCGGGGCGATCGAGGCGAACTTCCTGCTCTTCAACGTCCTGCTCTCGGCCGGCGATCACGTGATCGCGCCGCACCCGGCCTACCAGCAGCTCTACAGCGTGCCGCGGGCGCTCGGCTGCGAGGTCTCGCTCTGGGAGGTGGGACCGGCGACGGGCTACCGCTTCGACGTCGCCGCGCTGGAGCGGCTGATGCGGCCCTCGACGCGGCTCGTCGTCGTGAACACGCCCCACAATCCGACCGGCGCCATGCTCGCGCCGGAGGAGCTGCGCCGCGTCTACGCGCTGGCGGAGTCGGTCGGGGCGACGGTGCTCTGCGACGAGGCGTACCGCTGGCTGGCCATGCCGGGCGGCGACCCCTTCGCGCCGCCGATGTTCGAACATGGTCCTTTCGGCGTCAGCGTCGGCACGCTCTCGAAGCCGCTCGGCCTGCCCGGCCTGCGCATCGGCTGGCTTGCCGGGCCGCGGCAGGTGGTCGACGCCTGCTGGGGCATGCGCGACTACCTGTCGCTCAGCCCCGGCAAGCTGAGCGACGCCCTCGCGCAGCTGGCCCTCCGTCAGCGCGAGCGCATCCTCGAGCGCAACGCCGGCATCATTGCCGCCAATCTCGCGGCGATCGAGCGCTGGCTCGCGCGGCACCCGGACCTGCTCTCGTGGACACCTCCGCGGGGCGGCCTGGTGGCCCTCGTGCGCTACCGGCTCGACCTGCCGTCCGAGGAGCTGGCCGACCTGCTGGCGACGACCTACGGCGTCATGCTGGCACCGGGCGCGGCGTTCGGCTACGAGCACCACCTGCGCATCGGCCTGGGCCAGGAGCCCGGCGTCTTCGCGGCCGGCCTCGACGAGGCGAGCTGCTGCTTCGCGGATGCTCGCCTCACGACAAGGGTCCGCGGTCGACCGGAATGACGTTCGGGTCGGTCGTGTCCGAGCAAGAAGAGCTGCTGTAGGGGAGCGCCAGGCAGGCCGGAGACGGAGAGGACCCGTGAGGCCGCCGCCTCAGCGGGCGTCGTGGAAGATCACGCCGAGGGTGTAGCGGGTGCCGGAGCGGATGCGGCTGACGCCATGACGCATCTGGCCGCGGTAGAAGCCCCGCGCGCCTCGGACCGGGCGGTAGCGGGTGGTGAAGATGACGGCTTCGCCCTGGTCCGCCGCGACCGCCTCGCCGACGGACTGCGCGCGCGGGCGCTGCTCGACCAGCAGCAGCTCGCCGCCGGTGTAGTCGATCCCGGCCCGGCTCAGGAAGCAGACCATCTGGAACGGGAAGGCGAGGTCGCCGTAGAGGTCCTGGTGCAGGCAGTTGTACCCGCCCGCCTCGTAGTGCAGCAACAGCGGCGTCGGCTTGGTCTGGCCGAGCCGCCGGCAGGCGGCCGCCAGCTCCGCGAGCTCCGCCGGGTAGCGCTCCGGCAGCCCGAGCGCTTCCATCCAACGGTTGGCGATCGGCGCGAGGTGGGAGTAGGCGGCCGTGCGGAGCGCCTGGACCGCCTCGGGAAGCGGCTCGGCGAAGTACTGGTAGTCGCCGGCGCCGAAGCGGAAGCGCTCCATCTCGATGCGGCTGCGGAACCGCTCCCGCCGCGGATAGAGCTCCACCAGCTCGGCGCACTGCCGGGCGGTCAGCAGGCGCGTCGTGCGGGAGTAACCGAACTGCCAGAGCGACTCCTCGAGCCGTGCCCAGGGCAGCTTCTCGATGCGCGCTGCGATCGCGGTCTCCATGCGGTTGTCGCTGCCTCCCCTCGCCGGCTCGAACACGTCCCGACGTACCGGGCGCGGCATGCCGCGCCGCTACCGGGGGGTACCCCGCCTTGGCAATCACCTTACGCGAGGTGGCGCTGTCAGAACCATCCGCGGCTTGCGGTCGAACCGCGCCGGCGCTCTCCGCTTGGCCGGCCGCGCTACTCGAAGACTTCGGCGAGGGAGATGGTGAGGCCGGGGAACAGGGGGCTCGTCAGCGCGTCACCGCGCTCCAGTGCGAGATCTGCCTGCTGCCGGTAAGCGCCCTCTTCGAGGCGGTACACGGCGATCGTCTCCAGCTCAGGGTCGACGAGCCAGTACTCGCGAACGCCGTGGCGCTCGTAGAGTCTCAGCTTGGTCCGCGCGTCGGTGCGTCGCGACGAGGGAGAGAAGATCTCGACCGCCAGGTCGGGGGCGCCGGCGACGTGGGCCTCGGTGATCAGGTGGAGACTGTCGGCGGCGACGAACACCAGGTCCGGCTGGATGACGTCGCCCTGCGAGAGCAACACGTCGAGGGGGGCCGGGAAGACGGCGCCTTGTCGTGTCTCGCGGACGAAGTTCCCGATGATGAGGAGCAAGTTGCGGAGGATGGCCTGGTGCTTCGAGGTCGGGGCGGGGGTCACGTACAGATCTCCATCGATGAGCTCGTAGCGCTTGCCGTCTGCCGGCAACTCGAGGTAGTCCTCGTAGGTCAGCTTCAGCGATGGCGTTGGAGAGGGCATCCGAACGCGATGCTAGCACGGCCATCCGATCGCCGGGCGACCGGAATGGAGCCGAGGAGGGTGCCCAGCACGGCTTGGGACGCGGCGTCCATACCCATATAGATAGACGGAATCCACGGCGTGTCGCCCGTATAGGGCACCGGCAGAACGGTGGCCGGCTTGCAAACGGGATGAACCGCATGACGACAGGCCTTGACGCCTGCCTCGTTCCGGGTCTATGCTCTAAGCATAGAAATTCTATGCCTAGAATATCTCAATGCCGAGGAACCTCCATCACCCCGCCGGGATCAGGGAGCGCGGCCCGAGTCGCGCGCCCTTGGCCCGGCCGTGGGTCCGTGGGTCGAGGCGAAAGGAGAAGCGAGATGAGAAGATGCGCTCGTCTACAGTTACGGCTGCAGCGCGGCGGAGCGATCGCCGCGGTCCTGCTGGGCCTGCTGAGCCTGGCCGCGTGGCACCCCTTGGCCGCGGCCGTCGGCGCTTGGAGCCCGATTGGGCCGCCGGATGGAGCGACGGTGCAGGCGCTGGCCTTCGCGCCGTCGGATGCCGCGATCGTCTACGCCGGGGTGGCCGGCGGCGGCGTGCAGCGGAGCGACGACGGCGGACTGACGTGGCGGCCGGCGAGCTTCGGGATGAGCAACCCGGTGGTCAACGCCCTTGCCGTCGATCCGACCAACCCCGACACGGTCTATGCCGGCACCCAGGTCGGGTTCTTTCGCAGTAGCGACGGCGGCAAGCACTGGCAGACCTCGAGCCCGGTCAACGGTCTCAAGGTCCATACCATCGCCGTCGATCCGGCCCATCCGCACGTGCTCTACGTCGGCACCGCCATGGGCATCTACCGCAGCGCCAACGGCGGCGCCGCCTGGCAGCTTCTCACCGTCGGGCTGATCCCGCCGTACCAGTTCGACTTCGAGGTGGTGGCTCTCGCCATCGACCCCGTCGATCCGCAGCAGGTCTACGCCGCCCACATCGGCGTACGCGACGGGCTGAACAAGACGGTCGACGGCGGCCGGGCTTGGGTCACGCTGCGGCGGCTCAGGGTCGATGCGCTCGCCGTCGATCCGGTCCACGACTCCACGGTGTGGGCCGCCGGTGACGACGGCGTGTGGAGGAGCACCGATGGCGGCGCCAGGTGGGCGAAGGTGCGCGTCGAGCCGGCGCACGCTCTCCTCGTCGACCCCTCCGACTCCGGCCGGGTCTATGCGGCCAACGCGCAGGACGTGCAGGTCACCACCAACGGCGGGGCGAGCTGGCAGACGCTGCCCGCGGGGCCTCGCCCGGGCGGCGCCCTCGCCCTCGCGGCCCATCCCGCGCTGCCGGGAGAGCTGCTGGCCGGCACGACCGGGGCCGGCGTCTACCGCTCGACGGACGGCGGCGAGTCCTGGACGGCCAGCGGCCAGGGGCTGGTCAACACGGCGGTCGCGGCCGTGGCTCTCGACGACACGGACTCGGCCATCTTCGTCGCCGGTGCCGCCGGCATCTATCGCACGCTCGACGGCGGCGCCACCTGGGACCTGACCTCGTTCGGCGGCGGCAGCGCGGTGGCGGTCAGCGCCTCGCCCTCGGACCCGCGCACCTTGTATGCGGCCATCGGTTTCGCCCTGGTCGCGCGCACCGTCGACGGCGGCGGCAGCTGGCAGACCGTCTCGAGCCTGGGGGCCAGCGCCCTGGCGGTCTCCCTCGACGATCCGGCGACGCTCTATGCCGCGACCCCGCAGGCGCTGAAGAAGTCGACGGATGGCGGCGCCACCTGGACCGCGGTCTTCGAGGCCGGCGAGGGCAACTTCGTCGACAACGTCGTGACCGATCCTCTGGATCCGGCGGTGGTCTACCTGATCAACCGGGGGGAGCTATGGAAGAGCTCCGATCGCGGCGCGACCTGGAAGCTCCTGCTGGCCGACGGCCAGTTGATCGGCCTGGCGATCGGCCGGAATTCGCCGCGCACGGTCCTCGCGTCGGACAGCCAGTCGGTCTTCGGCTCGAGCGACGGCGGCAGGACCTGGCGGGTCCTGGCGACCCAGCGTCCGTTCGCGGCCGCCCTCGCGGTCGATCCCCAGGACGCGCGCACCCTCTACATCGGCAGCCGGGCCGGCGTCGAGCAGAGCCGGGACGGCGGAGCGAACTGGCGGCCGTTCAACCGCGGGCTCTACGCGCACGGCTTCAGCCAGTTGCTCTTCGATGCGGGCGATCCTTCCCGGCTCTACGCCGGGACCTCGGCCGCGGGACTCTTCGTCTTCGACTTCGCTCCTTGAAGCTGCCGGCCGCGGGCGCGCGGGAGTCGTGTAGCATCCGGGCCGAGGTCCGCAGCAGGGGACCTGTGAGAAGTCCGGGCTCGACGCGGAAAGGAGGCGAAGCATGAGGGGGAAGGGCATGAAGGGGATGGCGGCAAGCACGCGAACAGGGACGCGGACGGCGGGGCATCCGGGGTGGGGCTCGATCCTGGTGGCGTCCCTCGCGCTCTCGGCGATGGGGGCGGCGGCCGCGGTCGCGGCCGGCCCGCAGGACACGAGCGCCGCGCCCGCGGCGGCGGCGGCAGCCCGCCCGGCGGCGAAGCCGGCTGCCGCGCCGGCGCCGGGGGCGCCGGGGGCGACGGCGACCCTCGAGTCGGCGGACGATCCCAAGCTCTCGGGCACCGTGACCTTCACCCAGCTGGTCGACGCGGTGCGGATCGAGATCAACGTCGCCGGCGCCGATCATCCGGGACCGCACGGCATCCACTTGCATGAGAACGGCAAGTGCGAGCACGATCCGGCGGGCAAGCATTACACCTCGGCCGGCGGGCACTTCAATCCGACCGCGACGCCGCATGCCTGCCGCGAGTCGACGACCCATCACGCCGGCGACTTCGGCAACATCGAGATCCAGCCGGACGGCACCGGGCACCTGGTGGTGGTCACTGCCATGCTGTCGTTGCGCGGCCCCAACTCGCCGATCGGCAAGGCGGTCATCCTCCACACCGGCGCCGACGACTGCAAGACGCAGCCGACCGGCAACTCGGGTGGGCGGCTGGCCTGCGGGCTGGTCTTGGCCGAGGGTGGCATGGCTCATTGAGGCTCGGCGCCGCCTGCCGCGGCCCCGCCGCGGTGCGGCGGCGTGGCGACGGCGTGACGCGGTCGCGCGGATCCGCAGTCGCGGAACCGGGGTAGCGGTAGCGCGGGTGCGGCTGGCGTGGACCGGGACGGTATCTTGCTTGCATGAGGGGGCCCGTCCGCCACGATTGCCGAGAGCGTGAGATCGCGGCGCCATGGAGCGCTCAGGCGCTTCCGGCGGTCTCGGCGCTCCCAGGGCTTCCGCCGCTCCCGCCGCTCCCGGCGCTTCGTGACGGCCGCGCCGGCAGGTGTCCGGCGGCCTCGCGCAGCGGTCACGCCGGCGATGGCCCACGGAGGCTGACGCGCTGCCGCCGGCTGGCGGCGGCTGGCGGCGCCGCGCTGCTGCTGCTCGGCTGGGGCTGCCGGGCGCAGGCTCCGGCGGCATCGGCGGCCCGGAATCAGCAGGTCCAGAATCTCCTTCGCGCGGCAGTCGCGACGGCGCGGATCCCTGCGTCGGTGCGCCGCCACGCGGAGCGCAGGCGAGCGTGGATGGCGCTCCAGGAGCTCTACCGACAGCGGGGCTGGCAGCCGGCATGGTGGGACGGCACGGAGATGCGGCCGGCTGCCGGGCGCCTCCTCGCGGCCCTCGACGCGCTGCCGGCGGATGGACTGGATCCCAGGATCTATGGCGGTCCGGAGCTGCGGCGCCTCCTCGATGCCGTGACCGCGCCCGGCGCGGTCCCCGACGGTGGCGGCGGCCCCGGCGTCACCGACCCGACGGAATCCCGGCGCGCGGCCGAGGTCGCCGATCTCGAGATCGCCCTGAGCTACACCTTCCTCGTGGTGGCCGCGCATCTGTCGAGCGGCCGCGTGCAGCCCGCCGAGAACGGGCGCGTGGGCTGGCACACGGTACCGCCGCGGGTGGACCTCGCCGCGGCGTGGCGGCGCGCTCTCGGCGGCGAGGTGGGTGGGGGTGGCAGCGGCGGTGGTGGTGGCGGCAGCGCCGGCACTGGCAGCGGCGGCACTGGCAGCAGCAGGAGTGGCAGCGGCGGTGAGGACCGTGGCGGCGGTCGTGGGATCGACGATGGCGACAGCGTGGCCGCCACGCTGGCAGGGCTGGCGCCGCGGGCGGAGGGCTACGCCAGGCTGCGCCAGGCCCTCGCCTTCTACCGCGGGCTCGCGGCGCGCGGTGGCTGGCCGGCGATCCCTCCCGGCGGGCGCCTGCGCCTCGGCGACAGCGGCCCGCGCGTCGCGGCGCTGGCGGCGCGTCTGGGAGTGACCGGCGAGCTTCCTGGCGGCGCCGCCGCCGCCACGCCCCCCGCGCGCTTCGACGCGGCGCTGGCCGCCGCCCTTTCGCGGTTCCAGGCGGCGCACGGGCTGCCGGCGAAGGGCGAGGTCGCCGACGAGGCGACTCTCGCCGCGCTCGACGTGCCGGTCGAGCGCCGCATCCGGCAGCTCGAGCTGAACATGGAGCGGTGGCGCTGGATGGAAGGCGACCTCGGCAGCCGGTACGTCCTGGTCAACCTGCCCGACTTCCTTCTCACACTGGTCGACGGCGGCCGGGTGGTGATGACCATGAAGGTCATCGTCGGCAAGGCCAGCCTCAAGACCCCGGTGTTCAGCGACCTG